>Ga0315284_10007167_pt1 | contig 15910 bp, 12 predicted proteins | sample YL17G09_16_MG_FD_203696 | JGI IMG/M metagenome (GOLD analysis project Ga0315284, IMG submission 203696) | Sediment microbial communities from Yellowstone Lake, YNP, Wyoming, USA - YL17G09_16 | ecosystem: Environmental > Aquatic > Freshwater > Lake > Sediment | place: USA: Wyoming | collected... | reverse complement strand
GGCGCCAGCATCAGGAGCAGACTCTCCGCTTTCCAGTATTTATGGCTCAAAATCCAGGATGAGAGAGAGAAGATGACGAAAAGGCTGCTGATGAGGCCGAAGATGCGGAAGGCCCGGAGCAGACGCCGTCCGTCCTCCCGGGGGAATGCATGATAAACAGCGAAGATAAGACAAAACCCCATGACCCAGAAGCTCAGGTTGTTCAAAGAAGCCAGCGCCCTGACCAACGGCATGTCTTTGGAATTGAGCAAGAAAGAAAGACCGTAGACAAGGATGAAGGCGAGCAAGAAAATATTCTCCGCCGGAAGGGACGGCTTTTCCCGGTCGGCGTGCCTGCGGAGGATCGTTTTGATGAAGACGAGAAGAGCCAGGAGATGGAAAATGAAGAGCCGGATACCCAGGACATACCACAGCGGAATGAGGACGACGCCGAGAGCCAGATCCTGGAGGACGGATGTCGAGACAAAAGGAATGGGGCGCTTCATCTCAAGGCCTGATGAATGGATGGATAAAATCTTCCACTTCCTTTCCCCGCCGGCCCCAAGTGTACATGTTCTTATCAAGAGGGGCAAAGGACCGGTCCAGGGATCCCCGCTTCCACAAATCAAACAATTCGGCGATGGCCCGGGCGATGTTTTCAGGATCATTGGGGACGACCCGCCCGAGGTTCTTCTCTTCGATGAACGCGGCGCCCAAATCGGTGTCAGCCTGCCGGATGGCGATGATCGGCCTCCCGGAGGCGGCATATTCAAAAATCTTGTACTGGAAGTGACGATGGCTCCAATGGCTCCCGATATAGAGAACGACCGAGGACCCTTTAAGGATGGACATGACCTCCTGAAAGGGAATCCGTCCCAGGAACCGAACGGAATCCTGGATTTGGAGCTTGCGGGCCGCCTCGAGATAGGCCGGTTCCACGCTTCCGGCGATCAGGACACTCAGGCGGCTCCGAACCTCTCCATCACGGATCAAGGCCTGGAGGGCCCGGAAGAACGGATAGGGTTCCCGAGTTCCCCTGTAAAAGCTTCCCGCATAAGTGACGACGAATCGATCCCCAAAATCCGCGGCTTGAACGTGATCGATCTCCCCTGGAATACCGCTGGGAATAGCCCGTGTCGAAATTTCCTTGAGAAACGGAAAATGCGCCAAGAAGTCCTCCCTCATCCCTTCGGCGGCCGCGATGAGCCCATCCGCACGCCTCAGGATGCGCCGCTCGAACCATCGGCCGACCAGGCGCTTCAGAGAACTCGTCGTCGGGTTGAAGCTCAAGGGATCCCCGTAATCCACGACCCACGGAATGCGCATTCTCCGCTTGAGAAAATAGCCGACGAGATGTCCGACAAAGGGCAAAGCGGAGGAGATGAGGATGTCATATTTCCGGGACCCGGCGAGCTGGGCGCCCTTGCGGATCCCAAAAGGAAGCCATTCCAAAGTCGTCTTCGGAAAACCCAGGGCCGGCCTTTTCCGGGAATGAAGGAGGGAATAATAGAGGCCCGGGAAGGACCGGTAGACCCTGATCCCCGGCGGCAGTTCCTTGAGCAAGCCTGCGTCATAAAAGCTGTCATGAAGGGAAGGTCGAACCGTCAAAACATCGATCGTCCATCCTCGCTCCGAAAGGGCCTTGACAAGATTGAGCCATCTCAAAGAACGGGGCCCTCCAAGAGGTGGGAAGAAGTAGAGGCAGAGCAGGATGCGTCTGTTCATTTTTTAACCGACCAGAGCATGAGCCGAGGGTTGCTGTGAAGCAGCTGAAAACCCGCGGCATTTAGGGCCCGGGTCTTGAGTTTGTAATTGGTGAACGAACAGAGATAGAAGTCGATGTTCTGCGAGAGCATAAGGGTTTTCAAACCTTGGGGGCTGAAAAAGCTCTCTGGAGCGAGTTCGAGCAGCGATGTCTTTTCATCCTCCCGGAATCTCTTCCGGGAATCCAGTCGGATGAGACGGGGCATGGGGGCCTGGGGAGAAAGCCTCTTCAAATAGTTGCTCGACCGGGGGAAAGCTTTTCGATACAAGAACCTTCGGATATTTCCCAGGCCTTTGTTCGAAAAAGGCTTGTCCCAATCTTTCCATTCAGGAATATCGATAAGAATCATGGCCCCTGGAAACAGATTCACCCGGGCCCACTCCCTGATTTCACCGTCCCACGAGACGAATTCTCTCAGTTCTTCCTTCCAGTTCTTGAAGAGCCGATCCTCGGAGGAGAAGAAGAGAAACATGAAGAAGATGAGCCCCCAGATCCCCCATTTTTTCATGATGTCTCGTTTTTAAAGATCATAACCTTGAACTTGAGAAATATGTAAAAACCCAAAATGAAGATGATGTGGACCAACATCCTGTTTCCGCTGTCCCCCCACCCGACCCTCCAGCCTCCCCGGAACAGGTTAAGGGAATTGAAGAGAAGCCCGAACGATAGAATGGTGTAGGCAAAAAGGGAATCCTGCGGAAACCGGGCCATGAAAAGGGCCGCGATGAATAGGAAGAAGAGAGCCATCCAGGTGATCCCCCAGCCGCCATCTCGGAGAATATTGACAAGGAGGATCCCGTATCTCCGGATGATCAGGTCCCCTCCCTTCATCGACATCCCCTTCGTCCAGATGAAATAGCTCCACAGGAACGCCAGGGCATAAAGCATGGCAGGGGGGCCATAGCTCCTCAACCGGGCCAGCCCTCTCTTCTCGCTGAGCCATAATCCCAGGAGGCATAAAAGATAGATCAGGATGACAAAGAGACTTCGATCGGCGTTAAGCTTCTTACCCGTGAAACCGGAAAAAACGAAAAACAGCTTGAGAAACCAGGCCGAAACCGCCAGCGTGACGGACAGGACATAGATTCTTTTATCTTTGAGCGACAGCTCCCGGGTGGAGATCAGAAGGATGACCGGAATCAAGGCCACGAGGGGCCCTTCCACCCTTATGAACACGGAAGACAAGAGCGCGAGAATGGAGACAACGAGCCACACGGAATGATCGCCCCGCAGCCGTTTCCACAATCCGAAGACGGCGATAAAGGCATAAAACCCATATAAAAGATTCGAATGGATATAGGTGGAATTCATCAGGATGAAAAACGTGCTCAGAAGAAAGAGTGCGGCAAGCCCGCTATAGGCTAGGTGTCGATTGAGAGAAATCCTTTTCTTTTCAAAGGGAGCATAAAGGCTGTAAATAAAGAACAGCATGAGGAACAGGGTGATCATCGGGTAGAGAGCATAGAGATAGTCAAAGTGCCAAAAGCTTCCTGCGGAGTGAAGGATGTACGAAAATATCCCTTTTTCGGCCAGCAGACGCGCCGGAAGGCCGGTCGAGAGGGCGATCGTGCGGCCTCCGGCGACCAACGCCCAGGAATCATTAGTGAAAAAAGAGTAATTCAAGCCTAAAAACACGAAAGAAAGAGCTGCGAATGAGAGAAGAAGAATGACCAGCGGCATTCGCTCTTCCCTGGAAAACGCCTTCTTTTTCAGGTCCATCAGGAAAAAAGCCCCCAGCATCAGGAAGCTTGCCGTAAGAACGGCCCAGCGATAAAGGTGTAATCCCGTACAGAGGAAAATCAGAATCAAGAAAACCCATAAAGAGACCCCCATCGGAAAGGACAAGAGGTAGAGATAGGCCCGGTCGAGGTTCTTTTTAAAGAGAATCATGAAACTTAAGCCCAAGACCTCCAGGAAAAAAAGAAACAAGAACTGGTTAATCATGGAGATTCACGGGGAGGCGCTTCACGATTTCCGGCGAAAAGAAAAAAATCGTCCGGTCATTCCGGAACAAAGTGAATTCCTCCGCATCCGGGTCTTCGCTGACAATGACGAGACTCTCGGTCATTTCGTTTTTTATGGAAAACCGGGAGGTCCGGGCATCGAAGGTTTTCAAAAAATCGAGATCATCTGCCCCGATCAGATAAGGATATTTTTTTCGAACAACCGCCCCGGGATCGACAAAGCCGATAAATAAACCGAACTCCTCGTCCTCGGATGGCCAGGGAACAATTAGGGTCTTCCCGTTGAGGTCATTGCCGAGTTGAAGATATTTTTCGATCGCCCCGGCGGACTTGGCTGCTGAAGAGCGGACGGCTTCCTCCAGATGAGGGGTCCTTAATCTTCGAAAGCGTTTCGATTCCTGCCCCTGGGTATCCCTGTTAAGCTCCGGGAAAAAAGACAAATTCACGGCGATCATAAACAGAAGAAAGATGAGAAAGATTCGGCGGAGAAATGCCGCCCCGGATATTTTTTTTCGTAAGCCGAGGCCGCACAGAATCGCGAGAACGACAACGAAAGCCGCCGACTGGAGGCCATAGAAGTCGTTAAGAACAATTTGGTAGGCTGTGCGGAGGTAACCTTTCTTCCCCCCTAAATACGAAAGAATAAACACCACGTTGAAGATAACAAGGATGGCCGGGGGCAGGAAGAGCATCATATTCCTGAGTTTCTTGTTCATCATTTCTGAAGCTTCAGGAGCTCCACCTCCAGTCGCCGGACGTTGACCTCTGAGTTGAAAATGTCCCTCCGCAAACTTCCGGCATCGGGCCGATTTTTCTTGCTAGGCTTCGATGAAGGCGTTGGCGAATCCCTCGAAGGCGTGTCCTCCTCCGCCGATGACGAGCATCCTTCCCTGCAAGAATTGTATATAAAACGTCTCGGTTTCTCAATCATCATTTTTGATGGGGGAGAAGGGAAAATAAGTAGTTTCCAATTCTCTTCAGAACGATGATAAGATCCTTTCCGGATTTTGTATTCTTGATATTTCTACCCAAAATATTCAATAATTGAAAGGGCGTTCTTCTCTTCCGCATCCCGATTGATAATCTTGAAACCTCTTTTTCAATGGCCAGGAAATCCTTGAAAGAAAGGCGGTCGATAAAGATCGGCATGACCAATTCGTTGGAGGCCGAATTATAAGAAGAATAGTACCGAAACCAATCGAATTCCTTGGCCAGGATGTTGTCGTCAACGGCATGACGATAGAGCGGAGTTCCCGGGTAGATGACCAGTTTGGTCATCGTGAACGTATTCGGCCTTGCCGTGTCGATATAATGCAATGTCATTCTGACGTCATCAAGGGTTTCTCCCGGAAAAGAAAAGGTAAAAAAGGCTTTCACATAGATGCCTATCTTCTTACAAATGTTGATAGCCCGTGTGGCCTCGTCGAGCGTGATGCCTTTCTTGATCACCTGGTTGAGGATTCGGGGATTTCCGCTCTCGACTCCGATGGCTACCGACCGCAGACCCGCCCGGTACATAATCGACAATAACTCCTGGTCGACGGTATTCGCCCGGATTTCGCAGAACCAATGGATTTCCAAATGGGCTTTGAGCATTCTATCGCATATATCGAGAACCCGATTTCTGTCAAGGGTGAACGTGTCATCAAAAAAATAGAATGCATTGAATCCATACTGTTCCTTCAAGATCTTGATTTCTTCAATAACCCTTGGGGGGGAATGATAAGTTGTCATCCGGCCCCACTGGTCGGCCACAGAACAAAAAACGCAGCTGTAAGGACATCCGCGCGAGCTGATGAGGGTCGTCGGCTTCAATGTCTTCTGCAGATCTTGATCGACCACGGGAAACTCAAACCGATAACCATGAATATCAACGGCATCCCGGTCAGGAAAGGGGATGTCATCCAGGTCCCTGATTCTTGGCCGGAGATCCTGATGGATGATTTGATCCTCGATTTTCAATGAGGTCCCAGCCACTCCCATCAAGGATTCGACTTGGAAATTCTCGCTAAGTCTCTGGACGCTCTCCAGAAAAGTCCGTTCTCCTTCTCCGGCAACGATAAAATCCAGCCCCTCACAGGAAGACAAGGTCGCTTCGCGGTCCAGCGTGGGGTGGGGCCCTCCGGCGCAAACAAGGGCGTGCGGATGTAGCTTTTTTGTTATCTGAATGGCTTGTTGAACGACAAAGCGCGTCGGAGTGTTCATATAAAAGCCGATCAATTGAGGAGCCTGATGATCGAGGCTGTTGAGATATTCGATGAGAGATTTCCGGGGCTTCCTGTAAAGCTGGAGATCAAGGATACGGATGTTTCGAAATCCATTCTTCTTCAGAGAGGCGCTCAAATACATGAGTCCGAGAGGAGGCATACGTCCCTTGCTGGAGAAGGCGTTGTCATGAACAAGGGAAACCCGGATATCTTTCTTCATGGCGACAGGAATACCGTTATGTTTTTTGGATGGACGCATGGAATCCGATGGACAAGATTCATGAATCGTCGAGTCGGGTGAGTCCCAAAAGCATGCCGAGGTTTTTTTGAATATGGAAATTCTCCATGGCGAAATGGGACACATTCCGGGAGTATTCATTCCATAAAGACTCATCGCCCACGAGCTCTTTGACGTCCCTCAACACTTGGTCCATGGATTGAGAGAATCGGCCAAGCGGGTAAGAGTGGATCATGCCGTCCGGGTCGACTTTCAGCGAGATCACGGGGACGCCCGTCAACCAGGCTTCGATGAAAACGTTGGGGGAGATGATACAGAAAACCTTTCCTTCGTTTTCTCTTCTCTTTTTGAACATCAGTGGAATTAATTTAAAACGTAACAGATTCTTTTTGTTTCCGTCATTCAGACCAAATATCCCTGGCGTTTCATTCTTCGGATGGACAAAACATAGAGAGCGACAGCCTGGGCCAGGAAGACAATAAGAGTGGAATAGGCAATGCCGATCAATCCGAATTCGTAGAAAAAGATAATGTTCAAAGGCACGTTCAGGGCCGCCGCTATGGCGAAGACGACGAGAAGAAGCTGTTCATTATGAGTCGCCTGCAAGGCCGTGGTGAAGGGCAACGTAAAAAAAGCCGAAGGCAGACAGAAGAGGAGATAGCGAAAGATCTGACCGGAAGCCGCATACTTGTCGCCGAAAAAGAGAACGACGATATTTGGGGCAAAGAAAGAGAGGACGACACATCCCGAGAGGACCGCGAAAAAAAAGACAAAAGAGTACCTTAAAAGCGTTCGGGCCCTCATCGTCCCGGAATGGAAGAATTTCACCGCGATGGGGAAAAAGGCCATAGCGGCCGTATTCCGTAAGATAAGCCCTTCGTTGTTGAACGTTTGAGCCACGCTGTAGATCCCGACGTCCCTGGAAGCCGTGAGGAAAGAGAGCATGAGGACATCGATCTTAATGGCGACCGCGTTGATGATCCCCATGAGGGAGAAAATGATCGTTGCCCTGAGGATCCGGGGATCGAGGCTTAGACAAAAATTGAAGCGGAATTTGGCGAACCTCCGCGAATAAATATAGTTGATCAGAAGGACCAAGAACCTGGAGAAGAGATTGACGAGCAGGATGACCAAAACGCCGGCCCCAAGGTAAAGAAAGACGATCGACAGGACCGTGATCAGAACACGGGTGAGGACCGTGAAAGCGGCCAGATACTGCATTTTCTCGACGGTTTGGTAAATGGCGCTCAGGAAAGAGTCCAGACCGGAATGGATGAGTTCTATGCTGTAGAGGATGATCAGGACTTTGATCGTCTGGGAATAATGGGTCAGAAAGCTCGCTCCAATGCATAAAACCAGGGCCATGCTGAAGAAAGCCGTTTTTAGGAAGATCGTGCTATTGAGCGTCCGCTCGAACGATTCGATGTCCTTGCTGCCCTCACGGACGATCACCTTCAAGAGCCCTGGAAGATCGAAGATCTCAAAGAATGTCACGAAAGCCAATACCGTGACATAGATGCCGTATTTTTCGGGACCGAAGAGCCGGGCGATAAACAAGAAGCCGACGAACCCGATGGCCTGTGAAACAAGATTCCCCAGGCTCAGGAAAGAGGCATTCTTCAATCCCCGGTGAAGACGCCGATCGGAGGTCCCGAGGCCCAGGTATCCTTTCATCGATCGGATGATATCGCCTCTCACGCTCAGCCTCTCAATCGATGTACTTTCTCATCCACAGCTCGAGGTGAAATGCCCGCCACAAGGGCCGGCTGGCATCCACCGAGCCGTCCAGGTGTTTCTGGAACAGTTCCCGGAGCCTCCGGACCCGATAGAGGCCCCTTGCCCGAATCAAAGAAGAATGGAAGACGTCTTTCATCCGGTCTTTCATCCCGGTCCGGAACCACTCGGCTTCCGGAGTGACGAAACCGATTTTATCCCGTCGATCGAGGATGAGGGAAGGGATGTCCTTCTTCAGGGCCCGGCGGAGGATTGTCTTGCTGAGTCCGTTATGGATCTTGAATTCCGGTGGCAGGGAAAATACGAAGGAAACGAGCCTGTAGTCCAGGAAGGGCATCCGGGACTCGACGCTGTGCCACATCGAATTCCTGTCGCCGTAACGAAGCAGGGCCGGCAAGCCGTCATGGGCAAACACCTCATAGAGCCGTTGGTTCAACCGCGACTTGAATTTAATCTCCAGGCGGGGATGGGGGAATTCGACCTCTCTGAAAAAATCTTTGGCGATCCAATCCTGGACATATTGGACCTCCCGAAGGCCCGCCCAAGCGATCATCCGCCGGTGGGAAAGAAAGCCTGTCAAAGCCGTCAGCCCGTTCATCAAAAATCCACCCGCTGAAGAGGGGGGAGAATGAATCTCCTTGAAAAATCGTGCCAGCCGGAGTCTCTGGAGGAGTTCAGACCAATAAACCGGCTTGAAATAAGAATATCCGGCCAGGAGCTCGTCGGCGCCCTGGCCGTCCAGGGTCACCGTAACCCCGTGGCGCTTGGCTAGCTCGAACACCTTCCACTGGGCGTACATGCTGGTCGACGTGAACGGCTCATCATGAGCTTCGATGACATTTTCCAGGTCCTGGAGGAGGTCCTTGCCGGTGATCGTCCTTTTATGGGGAATCAACCGGAAGTTCTTTGCGATCTCGTCGACATAAAGAGATTCATCGAAGCGGAATCCAGGATGAACGATCGAAAATGTCTTCTGACGCCCTTCCTCGAGGAAAGGGTTGGCCAGCGAGACGATCGCTGAGCTGTCCAGCCCTCCGGAAAGGCAGGTCCCGAGAGGGACATCGCTCCGCAATCGCAGCCGGATGGAGGAAAGAAGAAGGTCTCTGAATTTTTCCAGGATTTCGTCTGTCTCCCGGGGAATCTCGTCAAGGTTTTCCTCGAGCTTCCACCACGTGGATAGAGAGAGCCGGAAATCGGGGCGCATGTCGATCTCAAAATGTTGGCCCGGTTCCAGCTCATGGATTCCGCTGAAAAAAGTGTATCGAGACGTGTCGACCCTGGAATAATACAGATAATCCTTGATCGCCGGGAAAAACGGCTTTCGTTCGACCCAGGGCAGTTTCAACAGGGCCTTGATCTCGGAAGCGAAGGAGAAAAATTGGGGAGAAAGGTGATAGAAAAAAGGCTTGATCCCGAAACGGTCCCTTGCCCCGAATAGCCGGGCGGTCCGGAAATCGTAGATCACGAAGGCCCACATGCCGTTGAACCGGCGGAGACAATCCCTTCCCCATTCGAGGTAGGCTTCAAGGATGACTTCGGTATCGGACTGTGTCTGGAATCGATGGCCGAGGCGGATGAGGTCTTTCCGAATCTCCAGGTAGTTGAAAATCTCGCCGTTATAGACGATCCAAACCTGCCGCTTTTCGTCGGACATCGGCTGAGAAGCCGACTCGGACAAATCGATGATGGACAGCCGGCGGTGGGCAAACCCGACATCGCCCGCGGAATCCGGCGGTTCATCCCTCCGGAAAAGATATTCTTCCCCCCGTCCGGAATCGATGATCAGGAACCTTTCATCATCGGGCCCCCGATGAGCGATGGATTCAGCCATGGCGCCGAGCCAGGCGAATTTCAGGCATTCGTTCCCGCGGGCGACGATTCCGGCTATTCCGCACATTATTCGAGTCTCAGCCTATTCGAGAAATATCTTTTTCACCCGCTCGTCCCAGCTGTATTTCCTGACATCGTCGCGCGCCCGTTCTCCGATGGTCCGGCCCAAGGGCTCGTTGTCCCTGAGCATCCGGATGGCGCCGGCCCACTCCGTCACCGAATCCGGAGGGACGAGGATGGCATTCCGCCCGTCTTCCAGGATCTCTCCGATGACCTTCAAACGGGAAGCCACGATGGGCCTCCCCGCGGCCATGTATTCGAACGCCTTGAGGGGAGACATGTAAGAGGCCGTGTCATGTTTTTTCTGGCGGTGGAGGACCGTCTCCTGGTAAGGCATCAATAAAGCATCGAAAGCCGCCAGATAGGCAGGAACCATTTGGTGCGGGACAAAACCGATGACGAGGACGTTGGCGAGCCCGGCCTCCCTGACCTTGCGCTTCAAACGACCGGCTTGCCCCTTCTCTCCGCCGACGATGACGAACACCACGTCTTTTAGGACCCGGCTGACTTCGAGAATGACCTCCAGGCCCCGTCCCTCAAAGAGACTTCCCGCGTATCCGGCCATGAAGACGCCTTCAGGCAAGTGCAGTCTCCGCCGGGATTGGTCCCGGGACAGGGAAGATGGAAACTCATCCAGGTCCGCGCCGTCATGGGCGACGATTGTCGTCTTCCCGGCAAGCCGGTCGCCCATCCGGGGGAGCATGGATTTTCGGAGTTCTTCCGAAATGAAGACCGCCGCGCGCAGCCGTGAAGCGCTGAGAATTCTCCCCATCAACAGGTTTCGGAACCGGCCGGCGGGAAGCTCATGGACTTCCATAATGAAATCCACGCTCAGGGTCCGGACAAACCAAGCCGCAAAGACATCGCGTGTGTAGAAAAGACAGCGGCGATTCTTGAGGATCAAAAAAAACGACCGGACCAGAAAAGCGACCCTCCCCACGATCCGTACCGGAAGAAGCCGGATCCTGACGATCTCAAAAGGGTATTGCACATTATAGAATTCAAAGATTTGACGCGGCCTTTGGCGGACATCGGCCACGAGTTTCACTCCGGCCCCGGCTTTCGTCAGGGCCTGGCACATTTTGACGATCTGGACGGAATGGGCCGTAGGCGAAGGAAGAGTGGCGAAGGTCAGGTAGATAATGGCCTTGGCAGACCGAACAGAGTCAGACAAGGGCCTTGTCCCAAATCTCTCGGATATGCGGAAAGGCGTATTCTTTCTCTCGACTTCGGATGGTTTGGCGGGCGTTCCGGGACATCTCTTTGTAGAGCCCTTCGTCCTCCAGCAGGCTCATCGCTTTCGAGGCGAAGGCTTCGACGTCGAGGGGGGGCACGACAAAGGCATTCATTCCATCCCGGGCCAGGTCCGGAATGTCTCCGACGTCGGGGACGACGCAGGGGAGGCCGATGCTCATGGCTTCGATCATCGCCATGGGAATTCCCTCGGACTCTGAGGTCATCAGGAATACCCGGCTGCGGCGGAGATAGTAGAACACGTCCTCGACCTCACCCGGAAACCGGACGTTTTCTTCGAGCCCCAGCCTCTTCCTCATCTCTTCAAACCCGGCCCGTCTTCTGCCGACGTCCTTCCCGGCGAAGACCGATCGGATATAAGGATATTTCCGCCGGATGCGGGCGACGACCTCGAGATAGACATCCACCCTCTTGCAATCGTCAAAATATCCGACAGAGATAAGGTCGATCTCCTTCGGGGAATGATTTCCTTCGACCCCGAAGTCCGGGGGAGTAAAAAGATTGGGAAGCGCAAAAAAATTCGGGTTTCCCCCGAGAACACGGCCCAACCTTTCCGCGGACCGGGTTCCCCGGACACCGATGGCTCTCGTGTTGTTGAGAAACCAACGGGCTGTTTTTTTATGGCGGACCACGGCGTCGACGTCGTCTCCGATAAAGAGCTGGATCACGGGCTTGCCGAAGATCCGGCCTATGAGTGAGGCGAGGATTCCATGGGGGATAAAATAGATCCCTATGACATAGTCGATCTTCGCCGAGAGGCCCAGCCGAATCCCGTAGAGCAGCTTGGCGAATTCGCGGAGAACCGGCGTCCTCAGCCACCGGCAAAGCCTCAGAGAGGTCACTTTTTCGAGCTTCAATTCGGAATTCCGGGCAAGATAGACACGGTCCACCTTATCCAAACTGATGAGCGGAGAGATTTTGCTCAAGAGTTTGCGGTCGGAAAGGCCGGCAAAGAGAAGGATGTTCATGCGCCGCCTTGGCCCCCTCCAGGTCCCCGGCCTTGATGAGATTCGATTTCAATCTTCCTGACCCTGTATTGCAGATCCTCGATGAGGGCCCTGTTCACGGCGAGGAGGTCCGCGATGAAGGCGATCAGCAGCGTCTGGAACCCGATACCCAGGAGAATGCTGGTGAGGATCAGGGACTGGACGTGGCCGGCACCCCGGCCCTGGGCCAGGAAGAACAGGAACCTGGCTCCGAAAAGAATCCCCAGGCCGAAGAGGGAGGATCCGACCGTCATGAAGAATTTAAAGGGCTTATAGACCACGACGATCCGGACGATCGTCGCGAGCGACCTCCAGAGATAGGAAACGACGCTCTTGTAGAGTCTTGAGGGCCGGAGGTATTCATTGACCCGGACGGGCACGGAGGCGACAGCCATGCCCTTCCGGCCGGCCTGAATGATCGTCTCCAGAGTATAGGTATAGTCGTTGAAGACGTTGAACTTCATGGCCGCCTCGCGGGAGATGGCCCGGAAACCGCTGGTCGCGTCGGGAATATGCAGTCCGCTGACCAGACCGACGACGCGGCTGCCGAGTTGTTGGAGGAACTTCTTGGCCAGAGAAAAGTGCCGGATTTCTTTCATCGACCGCGTGCCGATGACCATGTCCGCCTTCTTCTCCAGGACCGGCCCCGTGAGCTTGGTGATGTCGGCGGCGTTATATTGATTGTCGGCGTCGGTGTTGACGATCACGTCGGCCCCCAGCTTCAGGCACGCGTCAATGCCGGCGAGAAACGCCCTGGTCAGTCCCTGATGCTTGGTGAAGCGGATGATGTGGTCCACGTTGTGGGCTTTGGCCGCCTGGGCCGTCTTGTCCGCGCTCCCGTCGTCGATGATGAGCCACTCCACGCGATCGAAGCCGGCCACCGCGCGCGGCAGGCCGGCGAGCGTAACGGGAAGGGTTTTTTCCTCGTTGAAACAGGGAACTTGGATGATGAGTTTCATGTGACCGCCTTAAATTTTAGAGTCGAAGGTGTCCGTGACCCATTTCAGGAAATTCGGCTTCTCCGCGAGCAGCCGTTTTCTCTTCTCCTGCCATTCCTCCGCCAAATCGCCCCGGCCAAGCAGGACGCGTATCGTGTCCAGCATCTTCGGCTCGTCCCCCGGCCGGAAGCCGAAGGCAAGCCCAAACTTATTTTCCAACTCGTCGAAACAGGACAGTCGTCCGACAAAGGAATTATAACGGATAGAAGGTGTTCCTAGAATAGCCGATTCCCGGGTCATGGTCTGGGAGTCGGAGATGACGAGTTTCGCGAAGGCCAGGATATCGTGCATATCCCAGGGCTCGATCGAAGATCTCCCCTCCCGCTCCCAACTGCTGACCACCGGAAAGGGTTTGATGATATCCAGGACGCTCTCCATGATTGGACCTTCGAGCCCCTGCGCCTTAAGATCATGGTGGGCTTTCAGGGCGGATTTCCTGACCACGATATATCCATGGGGTTTGAGACCGTATCTTTTCAGGACATCCGGGTTGGGAGAGAATTGGTCGGGGTGGAGGTAGGCCAATTCATGATAGGAGTCATGGACGATTCTCTTCTCCCGCCATTTTTTATAGCGGAGAGAGGCCGGAACGACGATCCCCGTGGCAAAGGGATACGTCAGCTTGGCGAACAGGGGAACGACATCGTCGTCATCCATCTCGAACACGAAGGACTTGACCCGGGAGACGGCCGAGAGATGGGCGATGGACGCGGACGTCCCGAAGGCGGCGGAAAAATTGTGCCGCCGGTGGAGCTTGAGAACCCCGAGGTCCCTCCGGAGGAGCTCCAGCAACATATCCTGAGGCTTCGACCCCGGCCGGCTGAGGGACAGATAATCGATATGATAGTGCTCCAAAAGGACGTTGGCGACGTCCTTGGCCCGGGAAATCACCACCACCCGATGGCCCTTCTCTTGAAATTGCCGGATGACGTTCTTAAATAAATGGACATGAGCGGGGTGGACGATATCAAAAAGAAGGGCCTTCATCGTTCCCTCAGCAAGAAAATAGATAGAGCTCGGATTTAGTTTCGTGCGCCGTCAGGACGTGGATGGTGTTCATCGCCCCCGTCTCATGAGATTTCGATCAATAATAGCTTCAGCGTCCCGCCGACGGGTTTGCCGAGCTTGATCAATTCATTCATTAATCCAGGAGATATGCGCTCCCGGTCAAACAAAAGATAGCTCACTCCATAGCGCTTCAGAAGTTCTTCTCTTTCGAGGGGAGACGTCTCGGCCGAGTAGACCTTTCGGTTATCCGCATAACGGCGGTCCCTTTCTTCGGAAGAAACGAAAAAGCCCCCCCGATGGGCCATAACCACCTTCCCGGAAAACGCCGGGAGTAGCCCGGAGATCCTGTCCGGGGCCATAACGACGGCACGCTCGGGGATGAAAGGAGCCAGGCGCCGGAGGTCAGAAATCGTTCGATGGGACTCTGCCGACCAAGAATAATGATACGGCACTTGAGGAATAAGCTGGATGGGAAGGCCCGTGAACTCAAGGATCGCCGCCGTGATATTCCATCCGAAGAAAAGGGCCAGGAGAGAATGAAGCCCTTTCTGAAGGAACCTCCGGTTTGTTGATGAACGGGACGGCCGCTGAGGCGAGGCCTTTCCCTCGAAGATGGCCCAGATCAAGGCCAAATGAAGAAAGAACACGGCAAAGATAAGAAACCGTTCGCCTGTTCGGACCGAAAAAATAAGCCCCACCGCCAACAGCAAAACCATGACCAGAAAACCGGAGATGAGAAAGCCGTTCTTTTTTTTGTAGGCGGCATAGAATACGGCCGGAATCCCGAGCACGGCCGGACCCAGGCTTTTCAGGACATCCTTAAGATGATAGTAGGATGCGGGCAGCTTGTGCCAATACTTTTGATGGGATAATACGATCAAGATCATGCGGCCAAATGAAAAATACGGCCAGAGCAGCGACAGGAAGATTCCTGAACCCACGCTCAACAGGACCTTGAAGCGGAGGGGCCCGGCGACGCCGGGTTCAAAGATAGCCAGGAGACAAACCGAGATGAGGGCAAAGGCCCCGAACGTGATATGTGAAATCAACATCACGGACGTCAAGGCGGCCAGCGCATAATACCCCCAGCGGGACGTGAACTCCCGGCGCAGGATTTGGACCGCCAACCATAGCGTGATAAGAGCAAGGGCGAGGACGAAGATCGACGGATAGGAGACACCGAAGAAAAGACACCGCAATGGGTAGAAACCCGAGCGAAGATCGCCCGTTCCCCAGGACGTCAGCAGGATCACCAACCCCCAAACGGGAGCCCATTCAGATTTGAAATAAGCCTTCGTAAAAAGATAAATACCCGCAAGAAGCAGGCCGAGATTCAGAAGCCCTCCCAGTCCCAGGGCCTGAAACGGGGTGAGGTTGAAAATCCCAGCGATTCCGGCGATCACAAAAAAACTCGGGATAAATCTCACGGAGGGAGAATCGAGGGACAGGAAAGGCTCCCGGGGCGACCAGATGTTCGACGACCATTCTTTGATAACGGCGGCGTGCTCCCAGTAATCTGAGCTTAGGTTATACATGGCCGGCTGGTCAAATAGGGCCGAGAAGAGAAACCAGGCTCCGAGAAGGGCGGCCATACCGCCAAAGAGCTTTCGGGGTGAAAGGGCGACATGATGGCGCCAGGCGCGGAATAACTGTGCCAGAGGCTGGGCAAAAAGAACAACAAGAAAAATCAGGACGGAATACCCGATGATGTATCGGTCAGCCTTTTGATAATAGGTGTCGAGCCCATGCTCGGCTTGGCCGGAAATGAGGCGGTTCAGAACCCCCCAGGACCGACCTTCATAGATGGACCTGATGAGAGCATGGCCTTGGAGCCCATATAAAGCGCCGCCGATCGCCAGTCCTCCGACGGTGATGGCCAGCGCGATC
>Ga0315284_10007166_pt1 | contig 15912 bp, 23 predicted proteins | sample YL17G09_16_MG_FD_203696 | JGI IMG/M metagenome (GOLD analysis project Ga0315284, IMG submission 203696) | Sediment microbial communities from Yellowstone Lake, YNP, Wyoming, USA - YL17G09_16 | ecosystem: Environmental > Aquatic > Freshwater > Lake > Sediment | place: USA: Wyoming | collected... | reverse complement strand
CCAAGAACCTGTCCGAATTGCAAAAAAGTAATTCCAATTGATCATGGTTTTGCATTTGATGCGCAACTGAACATGATCTGCGTAAGTTGCGGTAAAGTGGTTGTTTCCACAAGTTGGGAAAAAGAGCCGCCAGTTCATAATTGGGAAAGCAACAATCCTAGCAATAATCCTAGTCCATCTTATGGGTTATCACCAAGGACAGTGTGATAAAGTCGGTGGTAAATCGTAACCCCCGAAGGGGTGAGCGAGGACTTGCCATTGCGGCTAAGATAGGTCTTGGACTTTGGGTCTTGCTGAAAATCAATCAATAGGTATCATGGTGCCAATAATTGAAGAAATCAAAGAAGTATTGAAGAGCGATCTCCGCACTCGGTCACTGGCTATAGAGGCAAAACAACGAAATTTTATAATTATTTTAACTGGAAAAGTAAATAGTTATTACCATAAACAAGTAGTGCAAACAATTGTTTTATCTTTAATTAAAGATACAACACAATTAGTGAATGATATTACAGTCAATGGACCCTCCCACTCTAAAGAGGGAACGGTAATTCACACCGCTTTGACGTAAAAAGATCACATCTCTCAGAAAACTAGGTTTACAGGCAAAAACGGTGACGTATAATAATGGTGAGCTAGAAAAGTCTTCCCCCGAGATCAACAATGGAATATGTGTTCCCCCCCCGTCCGAAAGATGCAGTGCCCCCTGGAGATTTGCCACAATACGAATCTACTCATAATTGGGTTGTCCAACGAAAATTCAAGGGGACTAGGACGGTTGTTCGTGTTACCTCATCGGGGGAGGTTTTATTTTTTAACAGACATAAGGGCGAACATAAGCAATGGCAACCAACTCGCCGCATAATTGCTCAAATATTGGATTTAGATCTTTTACCAGGTGTGGAGTATTGGTTAGATGGGGAATTGCTACACAACAAGGTATCTAAGGCAACAGATCCTCATTTGAAAAATAGAATTGTTTTATTTGATGTGTTAATGATGGCTGGTACGTATCTTTTTGGTGTGCCAGACCAGATGGGAAGGTTGGCAATTCTTGATAAAATATGTCACTACCCTACAGAAAATGAATCGCATCATGGGATAGCCTTACAAGTTTCTGAAAATTTATGGATGGCGGAAACTTTTGCAGATAATTTTACACAACATTTTAGGGAATTGTTGCATCTTCCTGAAATTGAAGGAGTGGTATTGAGGCGTCGAGATTCGGTACTTGACTCTCTGGGTACGAAAGAGTATGAATGTAGCTGGCTTGTTCGATGTCGTAAGTCGGAAGGTCACTACCAGTTTTAAGGAGGTCTTGTTTATGTTTAGTGAAGACAAGTTGCCTGCGGGAATCACCCACATTGCCGGGAAGGTATACCGGGTGCCCCTAAACATGAAAATGTTGAATTTTGCAGATGGCTCATTCAATAAGGAGAAGCTGGAATTCAGAAATATAAGGCACGCTCTTATTGATCAGAAATTTGCTGGCAGAGGGATGTCCAAGGAGGAAATGACCTCCCTTAGAGAACGGATTCGCACCGAAGGGTTGTTACATACTCCCCTATTGCGGTGGTACGGAGATGGAGTTCAAGTGATTGCTGGTGAACGGCGAATAAAATGCCTATTGAAGCTGGCTGCTGATAATGAAAAGTGCTTTGATCGTGCAAAGGGCGAATTTGTCCCTGGAAAAGATCTATACAGCACTCTTGACTGTGAAGTCCATGAAATAGATGATCGTCAAGCTTTTAAATATTCTTTCTCGGAAACGGAAAGCAGTGTCCATTTTGGGGATGGTGCAAAAGTTGCAGCAATCGCCTACTTCCGTAGCTGTGGAGAGAAAGATAAGGATATCATCGGTTTGACTGGTTTAGGCGCAGAGTGGTTGGGTCTGGCTGATAAAATCTCTCTAGGATCTCTTGGTCAACCCTGCTGGACTGCATTCTGCAATAATGAAATGAATTTGCAAGTTGCAATTCAATTAATTGGAATTGCAGATGAATCTAAGCGTTTGGAAAAATTTAATGAATGGAAAAAACATGCAGAGGGAAGATTTTCAGCCAAGAAAGAAAAATTAGAGGCATCGCTGGCAAAGGCAGAAACAGCAGTGGAAAATGCTGGGGAAGTAGTAAGTGCTCTAGAAACGGAGGAGGGAGCTATTACTGATGCTAATGCCATTGCTTCACTTAAGGAAAAGATTGGTAAGCAAAAAAAGAAGCAAGACAAAGCAAGTGAACGCAGGGCGACGGTAGACAGCAAGATGGATAAATTAAAAAAGAAAGGTCCCAAAGTTACAGCGGCAGATATTGGTGGACCTAAGCGTTTGACCTTTGCCAAGATTGAAAAACATTGGTTGGAACCTGTACTTCAATTTGTTAAAAATAACGGACTTGATGCGGATGGCAAGCAAATTCATGATGTTGATATGCATGATGTTCGATTAGTAAAATTCCTTATTGAGCAGATGCGGAAGGGGCAGGTAGATATTTTCCGTATATTGGCATCGCATTACAAGCGGAAGCAAGAAAATTAAAAACTTGCTTTAAAGAACCATAGCAGTCAATCATTTCCGTTTGACTGCTATGGTTCTTTTGTTTATCCAGCGCTGGGCCTTTTTAATTTGGGTGGATGGGTGGATAAATAAGATGTGATATTGCTATGCCCCCATTGTGGCCGTAAATTAAATAAAATTCTTAAGGATGGAATTACTACTTGCGAATCATGCAAAAGGATTTTTGACTCAAGTGATTATAATACTCTTTTATCTGCTGCTTGGATTTGTCGGCGATGGCATGTTCCGGCTGTTACGGCTCAAAAACATTGTGTTTTAACTAACTTACAAACAGACATGATTGACTGCTACATCTGTAAAGAAGGTTTAACACATGATGAATTTATACACCTATTGGGGGTCATAAGTGTAGGTTAATACTACTCTTTTAGAGTTATTTTGCACCGATTTGAATTTTTTTCTTCCCTTTCGACTCGTTTGTTGCGTATAATTGAATGTAGGGAAACATGTATTTCAGAAAGGATTAAAGGGTGTTAAAAATGGAGGATGTTGAAATGTCGGTCAATGTAGTGGAAGCTGTCGAATCCCATCTTACGGAAATTGAGGGAAAAAAGCGTGAATGGGAGGAAGCCAAGAATAAGCTGGAGCTTATTGAGGCAGAATTAGCAAGTATGTGCAATGGCGATGGGAAGGAAAAGCCCAAGAGAGGTCGCCCCTCAAAAGGAAAAAGAGGTCGTCCAAAGAATGTGGAAGGAAAGGTAAACAAAGCAGCCACTATTCGAGAATACCATGAAAAACACCCTGATGCACGCCCGAAAGATATAATTAAAGCATTGGGAGAAAAGGGCGTTATGGTGCAACCGGCTGCTGTATGGCAGGCGCTAAACAAGGAGCCCAAGGAGCCGAAAGCAGATGGTCGAGGTCGTCGTGCAAAGGGCTCCACTTTAGCAGATACAGTTATTAAAATTTTACAAGAGGAAAAGGGCGGTTTGGAATTGCAAGTTATTGTAGCCAAAGTGATTGCTAGTGGCTACAAGACTAAATCCACGGGGTCTACTTTTACTGCCGCTTGCCAGAATTGTTTGATTAAACTACGGCAGAAAAATATGGTGATCAAGGATGAGGAAGCCAAAAAATATAAAGTAGCATAATTACACGCTTCGGAAGAAAAGCCTGCATGAAGCAGGCTTTTTTTTTGCATTGAACGACTATTTTAATTTTATGGAAACTCGTCTCACTACCATAATTCCAATTATTGATTCCTATCATGAAGAATTAAAACAAGAGTTAATTATTCTTCAGAATTATGAGCCAGTCCATAAAGATATTTTGATAGTTGTTTGTGATCAATTTGAATATATTAACGCATGTATTGATTCAATTTATGAGCATACCAAAGATTTTACTCTATATATCTGGGATAATGGCTCGCAACAACAAACTGCTTCCTATCTACAAAATCTTAAAAATGTTCATTATCACAGATCTGATGAAAATTTAGGTTATATTATTCCTAATAATCGTCTTGCAGTTCTAGGAAGTTCTCCTTATTTAATTTTATTGAATTCTGACACCATTGTTTTAGAAAATTGGGATAAGACAATGATATCATGGTTACAAATGCATCCTAAGATAGCAGCAATAGGATATGGTGGAAGTAAACTAGATCAAGATTTCCATGGAGGATATCCAGCTTGGGGATATGAAGCGGATTATGTTTGTGGTTGGTCATTGACCTTGCGGAGAAATATCCTAAATAAATTTGGGTTGTTTGATGAAGAACATTTACAATTTGCATATGGAGAAGATAGCGATTTTTGCTTTCGAGTAAGAGAAATGGGTTATCAAACATATGTAATGCACTTAGGATTAGTTGAACATTTTGGGAATTGCACAGTAGTTCATTTTAGAGATAAGTTGGCCCCGTTTTTTGAGGCAAATCATGCGTATTTAAAGAGAAAATGGTTTACATCTGCCCATTTCTGAAGTATAATAGGGTGGCTGATAATGTGCATCTTGTAGAGAAAGGGTAATCTATGGTTAAATCAAAGAGATCTATTAAATGCGAGTGGTGCGGCGGCCCAGAAAGTCATGTTGGACCATTGATCGTTAGTGATATTACTAATGCACACATATGTGGATTTTGCGCAAAAAAGGCAGTTTCGATTCTTGAGAGTAGGGCAGCGAAAGAACGCATTGGAGAATATTGTGTGCCAAAGCCTAAAGATCTTGTGGCTCATTTGGATCAATACGTTATCGGACAGGAACGAGCAAAAAAGATTATTGCTGTAGCTGTTACAAGTCATTACAAAAGATTGATGGATAAAGAAACAAGAGATTTTGGTAAAAGTATTAATATAGATTTTAATAATGACGTAGAGTTAGAAAAATCTAATGTGCTTTTAATAGGGCCAACTGGATGCGGTAAAACACTTTTGGCTCAAGTTTTAGCAAAAAAACTTGATGTACCGTTTGCAATTGGAGATGCTACCACTCTTACTGAAGCAGGGTATGTTGGTGAGGATGTAGAGAATTTATTGCTTAAATTAATACTTGCAGCAAATGGGGATATCGAAGCTGCTCAAAGAGGAATTATTTATATTGACGAGATTGATAAAATTGGAAAAACTAATCAAAATGTTTCAATTACTCGTGATGTTTCTGGAGAGGGGGTACAGCAAGCGTTATTAAAAATGCTAGAGGGCACTATGGCTAATGTGCCTCCCCAAGGTGGTAGGAAACACCCTGAGCAGCAATACATCCCAGTGGATACCACACATATTTTGTTTATTTGTGGCGGAACATTTGTTGGTTTAAAAGATATTATAGCTCGTCGTATAGGAGGTAGGAAAATTGGTTTTGATGCTGCTGTTGGTGGGTTTGATGAAACAAATAAATTATTACATGAAGTAACTTCAGATGATTTGTGTAAATTTGGGATAATTCCCGAATTAGTAGGCCGTTTGCCAGTAATTGCTACCGTTGATGAATTAAGCATTGAAGCATTAGCTGAAATCCTTGTAAAACCTCGTAATGCTTTATTAAAACAGGAGCAGAAACACTTTGTGATAGATGGAGCTTCTTTAGAATTCACAGAAGAAGCAATTGATGCTATAGCTAGAATTTCCAAAGAAAAAGGAACAGGAGCTAGGGCTTTAAGAGGTGTTGTAGAAAATCTAATGTTAGATGCAAAATATGATATTGAACCTAATGTTAAATATCAAGTAACTGAGGATGTAGTGCTTGGAAAGCGACCAGTTATTAAATTAAATCCCTCAAAGCAAGAAGCAGCATGAGAATTTTCAATAAAGTAATTTCATTTAGAGCCGTTCACAGTAGGTGGCTGCTTAGATTTTACTATTCTGATTGCTGGCGTCACGAATATTGTCGTTGTTCGGCTTGGAAGCATCATCTAAAAGAATCTCGGATGTGAATTGGTGAACTGTATGGAAGCATCTTTTTTGTTTTTAGAGAGAGGTGATTGTTCATGAATCTATACAATGATCTGCAAAAAGAGGCTATTACATCTCAGTATTCTGCAAAAGTATTAAAGGCTTTGAAAGCGACATTAGCCAAATTTAATATTTCAGAAAATGAACAAGAAGTAGTCGGGGAAGCATTACTTCGCTTTCGTATTTTTAAAGACCAAAATTTCCAAAACTTATCGTATAGACAACAAAGCCAACTGTTAAAAAGTTTTTTGATGATGGATCAATACTTTACTGGTGTCCTGAGAAAAAGTAGAGCGCAACCAGTATATGGACTAGGACAGCGATTGACAAATCTTCAACTTAAAGATTACAATGTAAAGCATCTTTTTCATCGTCTTTGGAATAAAGCATTAGGATCTGAAACTTATGATAAGAAAGAATGGAGAGAATTGGAACGAAGGATAAAGTCACATGTTAAAACCTTTTTCATGTTGCTGTTGCTGGCATTTCTTCGATAGGTCTGCTTTTTGCTGGTCTACTGGGATGTTGCATTAATGTTTATATTCACATATGGAACTTTGAAGTGCGGGTTTCCGCTTAATGATTATTTGAGAGATCAAAAATTCATTGGAGAAGCAGAAACGGAACCAGGATATATCCTATATAGTCTCGGCTGGTTCCCAGGCATGGTTAAAAGTGGAAAAAAATCAGTTAAAGGAGAGTTGTGGGAAGTATTTAATATAGAGGTAATAGATAAAGCAGAAGGACCATTTTTCCGTAGAACTTTGATAAAATTGAAACCACCATATGAAAATGAAAGTATAGAAGCTTATTTATATTTAGGAGAGACTATTGGTAAAAAATGTCAATTTTGGAGAAACGACAATGTATGAAATAATTATAATATCAACAGGGATTATTATTTATTTTCTAATTAAATGGCTTATTCGCTATCATAGTAAAATAAAGAAATTAGAAGAACGATTAGAAAGCCATGATGGAAAAATTGACTTGGAATTAGCTACGTTAGGGCAAATTATTAAAGAATTGGTAAAGAGACCAAATTATCAATTTATGTTCATTGTGCCACATTTTAGTAATGACGAACGGTCTCTTAATGTTGAAATTCATTCATCAAACATCTCTATGGATATGGCTCTTGATACACTTCGAGTAACATATCAAGGTGTAGCAGATCATATGCGAGAAAATGGACAGGAGGATATAGATGAGGATGATTTGTGAAACTTTAAGATCTAAATCTTGTGGGAGGTCGTTCTGTTTGGCTCATGTTTTTTATGGTTTCTCTCATTCATTTGTTGAATTATATTTATGTCGATCCCTTTCTTGGCGATGGCACAGATATAATTCGGAGCGGTAATAACTGATGAAAATACTTAATATAAGCGTTTTAAGAAACAGTCGATCTGTATCTTGGAGGTGGGATGACCGCTCGCTCTTTTAGAAGTCGTTTTGTTTACTCTAACTCGATATGGTTTGTATGCCGTTGTTGGCGTCAGAGTAGATATAGTTCTTCCCCAACTGCCCGAGACTCGTAAAGTAATGTCTCGTACAATCGTCATTAGTGATATTCATGGTCATTTAACCGCTTTGACGGCTCTTATTAAAATTATTGGTCCTGAACCAAGTGATACTTTGGTATTTTTAGGGGATTATGTAGATAGGGGACCAAATAGCAAAGGTGTTTTAGAGCAATTAATTGATTTAACCAAACATTTTAATGTTGTGCCTCTGATGGGCAATCACGAGGAAATGATGCTTATGGCAAGAGAGGGAAAATCAGATTGTAAGTTTTGGGAAAGATGCGGTGGGGCATATGCGTTAATATCTTACGGTGGAACTTTGGATTTAATTCCTAAAGAACATTTTAAGTTTTTGGAAAGTCTTAAATATTATTATGAAACAGATACACATTTTTTTGTTCATGCTAATTATGTTTCTACATTGCAATTAAATAAGTTGCCTATTGATACTATGTTGTGGACACCATTAATTAATCCCGTTATACATTGTTCTGGTAAAACTGCTATTGTTGGACATTCTATACAACGAGATGTCCTGGATCTGGGTTTTCTTCAATGTATTGATACAGGTTGTGGTTATGGCGGTGTACTAACGGCTATGGATGCTAAAAGCAAACAAGTCTGGCAGGTAAAGGAAAATGGCCAAGTTGATTAAGTGAGGCGTTTGTGAGAATTCTTTATCGGACTCCTGCTGCACAGCGTTCCTCACTCTTGGAGTAGTAAAAAACCATTTTGTATAATGCTGGAAATTGACTGTCTTTGGGGTGTAGCATACGATAGGTGCTTTGCATATGCTTGGCGTTGAAATCTTATTTTATCTAGTAGTTTGGAACTAAGATGTAGTTTAAATGGAACAAATTGGTCTAATTGGGAACCCTGAGTGGAGAAATAACCGTGCATGAAGAGATGATTGGACAACAATATAATCACTGGACGGTTTTATACCTTGGAGAAAAGAAACATAGTGTTGTTGCCAAATGTGATTGCGGAACGATAAAAGAGGTCATAGTTTATAATCTGTTGAACGGGCACTCATTAAGATGCATGCATTGTTCTCATGCTAAAAAGAGACCAAATTCCATATCTCATAAATCCGGCTATCGTTTATGGCGACGTTGCCGACACCAATTGTGTCCAGAATGGGCTGACAACTTTGAATCTTTTGCCTCATTTATTTTTCCAAAATATAACTATGGTCGTCTTCTTCCTGTTGATGGTAATAAACCAATAGGACCAGGTAACTGGATAATAGAAACGTCTCATGATACTGAGCAAAAATTAATAAACAAACTTACTTCTGTCGGCGTAGAAGTAAATATTAGGAAATTTCATTCATTTTCTCGTGAATGGAAATCTATTCTTGAGCATTATGCTGATATTATTTTAGAGTTGCGGGAAAGAATGAAAATCGAAGAATCCAAACTGGAGAATCTAGATGTTTCCAAAAGCAGCACATAGGGCAATTGCAGAAGCAGTTAAGAATAATGAACCAGTTTCAGATTTAGAATTTATAGGAGTCAGTGAAAGGACAATTTCTGTGCTTGATGCAAATGGTATTGATACAATGAAAAAATTGATGTACAAGACGCCAAAACAATTATATGGTATTAAATCACTTGGTGCCAAATCAATTAATCAGTTACTTAAGGCGTTGGAATTATATCATCTACTGCCCGAAATGAGGGATGGTCATATAGGTAAATTGTAGTGGTTGCGAATTGTAGCTATTGACCTATAATAGAGGAGAGGGATCATGCTGCCTTGCAATGGTTGTGGATACTGCAGAGCACTTCCTGGGGATGCACATATTCAATGCAGATTTGATTGGGCACTAGAGCCTAATGCCATTGTAGAAATAGTCGATAATTGCCCTAATAATGCAAGACGTTGGTTTTTGTTCCCGCTTAACTATGATCCAGTTTGGGGACCAGATGAATGTGTAGGACAAGCTGAGACAGCAGATCCACAGAAAATAATGCCAGACAATCCATTAATGACATTACTAGGTATGTTGAGATGACATTATTTGATAAAGTAAGACGGGGACGTTACAGCAGAGCTTGGAGCGGCGGGAGATTCTGTGGCAGTAACGGAATCATGTATTTTTACCATTCTTTTTGCTTCTTATCTTGGACGTGAGGATATAATGAAAGTTCATGAGTTGTTAACACTGCCAAAGCTGGCTTATAAAAATGGATTTAAATTGAAAAAAGGTCGCATAGTTTGGAGCGATGTCCATGTAAATGGGGATAGAAAAAGAATTCGTATCTCTAAATTTGATCGTATCAGATACATTAAACCTCATACCGAAGTTGAGGTGATTCCTTGAAACGTCGTTATTGGTTGCTATCTGCATTTGCTTTTACTTGTTCGCCACTTATCGCTGACACTCGTAAAGTACCCCCACCTAAGACTAAAGAATTTTTGGAAGGTGAAGCCGTAGGGCTTACTAAAGCTATGTTAATTGTGATTGGTGCAGAGACTCAAGATCAAGCTGTTAATCTAATTCTGAAACAAATAGAAAAAGTTGATGCACAGAAGAAAAAAGATTGAATACAAATGGGGCAATTTTAACAAGGAGAAAGAATATGAAGGTAACTCTTGCTGATGGTCGAGTGGTACAGATTGGCGTGAAGTTTGGCAATGAAAAGCCAGTATTAGAAAGACCACTTCCTGAAAAGGTTGCTGATAAGCCATTTCGTTCAGTGGAAATGAATTTAACTATTTTAAAGGATGGGGAAGTTATTGGTGCGCTGACTGGTAAATCTTGGTGCAATCCATTAGATCAGTTTAATAAGTTTAATGGAAGAAGACATGCTATGAAGAGAATCCTGGCAAAAGATCCTGAAAAGAAATTGTTATCCAAAGAAGACCGCAGGATAATTGTTCCATTTCTGCTCAATGGTCCATTAGCACTGGCGCAAATATGAATTATAAAATTATTCGGAAGAGAGATGGTCATCTTTTTCGTTGTGAAGAAGCAAAAGAAAAAGAAGAGGAGCTTGCTGTCTCTGAATGGATGGAAAGCTTGCTAAAAGATAAATGTATTGAAGATCGTATTGATATTATTAGTAAAGCTCTTGCTGTCCTTATGGACGCTGTAGTTGAATCACGTATTTTAATAGATTTAATTAATGCTTTAGAACCAGGAGTAAAATGGATTAGGAAGTCGAATTGAGACACTGTCGAGAGGCCGGGGAGGAGAAGTTATGAAGAGAATGTGTAGCTACTGTCTGAAGCGTCCGGCGAAATCGTTGCCAAGGATTGATGGGGCCGTGGAAACAGCTACGGGGAAAAAGAGCCAACCATTTTTTTGTTCAGAAAAATGTGCCGCCATATATGCGGTGGAGGATAGGATAGTAGTGGGCCGGAGGCATTGTGAGAAGCACGGTTGGTACATCACCTTCTGCCCAAGATGTGAATGGTTTCCAGATGATTCGGTCGCCCGCATGACCTGAAGGCCTGCAGCCGCTGCTGGACGGAACTTACACCGTCGAGGCCCTGGTTCCCATTCAGGGGTAGCACGCAAGGGCTGTCGGCAGTATTTTTGCTACGCAAATATGAAAGGGATACGATGAAAGTAGGACCGGTGTATTTTACTGATGGTAAAGGCAACTGGTGGAAAAGAGAGTGGGGAAAGCAATGCCAACATAAAGTATTTATTCATGGGCAATGCCAGGGTGTAAAAGGACACCAAGGTGTCCATTGGTTGTATAGTAAGGCTGGGTGGTTTGACTGGGAACGCAACAAAAAGGATCTTAAATGCAAAGATGTTTTTGGTGCTTGTGGTAGTATTCCCCCTGGTCATAAGAGATACATGACCCCAGAAAAAATGATAGACAAACATTGTTTTTCTCACTTTATTACCACTAAAGTTATTAATGCTAGAAAAATTTCTCAGTTAGAAAAAGGAACGTGTGAAGATGGAGCATCAATAAGTTGCCCTATCAAAACGTGAAAATTTTTCAAAAAGCAATTTGTTGCACTTTTCCTATATACTGCCAAAAATCATCTGGATTTGGGAGTGTTTGGATAAGCGTTACAAATTCAAGAAATTGTATATTTGCTTCAAAGTGTTGGGTTTTTAGAGATTGGTTTTCAATTCACGGTTGTTATTTCTCTATGAAAAAGGAAATGACAACATTACTTCCAAGGGCTCATATATGACAAATATGTCTTTGCCATATCTAGCATCGAATGGCGGGATGGTAGTGGAGGCAAATCAAGATGTTTATCATATCTGTCTTCCAGAAGCGACTGTAATTGTTCGTATTTCTTATGATGATTGGGCTGTAGAATTTCCACCAAATTGGTTGCATACACCCGAGGAAGGTGAATTTGTTGGAAGTGAAGCCATGAAAACTCTTCGAGACTACTTTTCCTGTACAAAGGATGAAGATTTGGTTGGTGCAAATTTGTTGTCTTGACCCTGCTGATTGAGAAATACTTTAGATTGGGAGAAAATTGCCCCATACAAGCTGAAGGGACTTTTCCTGTACAAAGAAGGAATGCTGCCCCTAATATAAGGAATAATTCATGATCGTAGAATCCCGCAAATTTTCTTTGTTCAATGCTGAGGAGCGTAATAACAAATTCTGGAACATCACGCTCTTCGATAATGGAGATGTTGAAGTTCATTATGGGTCTCAAGGAAATTCAGGGCAAAGAAAGACTCATCATGGAGTGGGACGCACTTTCTTTGAGAAAAAGATTAGAGACAAAACCAAGTCTAGCCATGAAGGTGGGGCTTATGTTGAAAATAAAGTTCTAGATACTGTGCAATCGTCTAGTTCTTCTGCTGCCGTTGTAAGTAAACATACTCTTGCTCAAAAGGCAGTTAGGGACATAGGGGCGGATCAACCTGAACTTAAGTCTTTAATTACCTATTTTGCTACTGTAAATGCCCATAATATTTATGAGGCTTCTGGTGGACAAATTACTTATGATACATCCCTTGGCACATTTCAAACAACACAAGGTGTAATTAATTTAGATCAAATCCAAGAAGCACGTCGATTGCTTAATGAAATTGAAAGATGCGCTGCAAGAAGTGATTTTGTAAGTCAACAATTTAAATTTTCTATCAATCCATATCTGTCCCTTATCCCTCAAAAGGGTCTTGTGCGACAGATGGATTTCCGCAGTATGTTTAGTGTTTCTGGGGGATTACAACGCCAAAACGATATTCTGGATGGTTTGGAATCATCCTACGCAACTGTAATTGCTAATGCTCAAAAGGGACCTGGAGTTGTACAGGAAGCGAAGGAAGAAAGATTATTTAGAGTAAAATTGGAAGTAGCTGATAAGAATGAATTCCAAAAGGTGCATAAATATTATAACGATTCCAAGGGTGGTCACCATGATGTAGCATCGTATGACACCAAAGCAGTGTGGCGGTTGACCATTGAACATATGGCAGAAGCGTTTGCAAAAAAAGTTTCTGAAATGGAGAAGCGGGGACACCCTGGGGCAAATATATTAATCCTCTTTCACGGGTCATCCTGTGCCAACATCTTGAGTATTCTTAAGGCTGGTTTTGTTTTGCCACGATCTATTGGTTCTGTTTATGTTACAGGAGCGATGTTCGGGGGTCCAGGCGCGTATCTAAGTGATCAATCCACAAAATCTCTTCGTTATGCAACTGGTGCGTGGGGAGGAAGTGGATCAAGAGACCGTAAATTTATGTTTTTGGTGAATACTGCAATGGGTAAGATGTATACGCCAAGAGGTCCATTTAGTGGAAAGCCACCAAAGGAATTTGATTCAACATTTGCCAAGGCGGGGTATAGCGGAGTACAAAACAATGAAATGGTTGTGTACTGCATCGATCAAATTAATCCTGTTTATTTAGCAGAATTTACTCCTTATGGGAAATAATTTTTGAGATTTGCGACATATATACTCTTGTATCACAAACAGGAGTATATAATATGTCGTATAAAAATAAATACCCTTTATTGTCGAATGAGTGCTGGCTGCGGCAGAAATATGTTGAAGAAAAATTCACAACAAAAGAAATAGCAAAACTGGTTGGTGGAAGCACTAGGGAGGCCGTTTTTTATTCTCTGAAAAAATTTAAGATAGATAGAGTTTTTAGATTTCCAGAATTGCAAAACAAGGAATGGCTTTATCAGAAATATGAAATTGAAAAGCAAAGCACTCCAGGTATTGCGGAATTGGTCGGTTGTTCCAGTGGTGCGGTTGCTAATGCTCTTAAATTATTTAGAATTAAAATTAGAAATATATCTGATGCGAGAATTGTTGCGGGGTTTGAAAGCCATTATTCAAAACTCAATGACGCCAATTGGTTGAGAGAAAAATACATAACTGAGGGTCTTTCAACTAAAAAAATATGTAAAATGTCAGGGGCAAAAACGCCAAATTCGGTACGGCAGTCCCTAATAAGATATGGAATACCCGTCAGAAGTATTAGTGATGGGCTGACACTCAACAGAGAGGATGATGGGTTTACATTAGATTTAGATGTGATAAATGGGTGTTTGTTAGGGGATGGATTTTTAGGAGTATGGAACAAACAAAGCAACAGTTCGTATCCTTGTTTTTGTAAGAAAAATATTTATCGGGATCATGTGGAGTGGGTTGGAAAGATCATATTCCCAAATAATTGGAAAACAAGAATAAAAAAGTGTGAAGAATGGCGACCGAAACTTAAAAATAAAAAATACATAATTTATCAGTTAAGAAGTTTGTCACACAAGGAACTTCTGCCGTTATACAGAAAGTGGTATCCAGAACAAAGTGGTTTTAAGAAAATTGTTCCAGCCGACATTGAAATAAACGAAATAGTATTACTTCACTGGTTTCTGGACGACGGTAGTTCACATCTAAGAATAAGAAAATACAAAAATCACTGGACACAAAAGAAAAAGCAAATACGGATTGTGTTTTGTAGTGAAAGTTTCATAAAGAAAGATCAAGAAATGCTTTGCGACAAAATACACAAACAATTCCCAGTCCTGACTCCTAATCTCCACAAGGTTAAATTCGGAGCAGGTTATCGTATAGGCATCCCCCAATCCCAGGCACAAACTTTTTTCGATATAATCGGTCCTTCACCAGTCCCATCCCTTGGTTACAAATGGAAGTAAAAATCATGGCTAGAGTAATCGAAGGTGCGGTGCTTGTTTATGAGAGTGTTGGACAACATTCATGCTATTTCGATAATAATTAGTGTAATTAAAGAATTAAAACCAATGTTAAACGCCTGGATGGAAGATCCCCATTTGTGGAAACAATTTAGGCAAAAGTTTTTTACTACAATATCAGATTTAGAGGATGAATTGTTAAGACAACAAGTACAAATACCAATAGGAATGTCATCATGAATCCCTCAAAAAAGCAAGGTAAAGAAGTAAAAACCGCAGAAATTTTAACGGATCCAAAGCAAAAAGAAGAAGAAAATCCTAAGGTTGCTGATTCAACACTCACTAAAGAAAAAATTGCGAGGATTGTAGAAAAGTATCCAAGCACAGCCCTTTGTTTATCATTCTACCCACTAATACATCCTGTTAAGGATAAGTAAAATGAAGTCTGTAGGCGCAGGTTTTGGTCAAACTTCGCACATGGACAGATGGAACAGGAAGTTTTACAATAGAAGCAGAATTTTTAGGTATGGGGTTTAAGGTAGTAAAATTAAAGAAAACGGATGGCAGTATAACTGAAATTCCTTTTGAGAAACTTTCATTGGAAGATCAACAATGGATTAAAAGTCGTCGATATGAGGTTCTTTTAGGGCTTTTTCTGTACAAAGTGAAAAAATGGAAACAACATTAAATCAAATTGCAAAACTCAGAAGGGAATTGGATGCTAAAATTGTCATCCAAGAAGAAGAGGGAGAATTTGTAGATGTAGAAATAGAGAATGATTGGTCATTTCCCTCTGTGTCCAATGTCCAGTATGGATCTCCATCTACCCACACTGGAAAAATATGGGTAATTGTACAACCGATGGCGACAAAACCTGATGTTGAAAAAATAGAATCTGCAAAACAACAGTTGCAGGAAATGTATACTTCATCTGAATGGTATTTTGCAAGATATAAGGCAGGAATGATACTTGGTGTAAAAGAAATAAATAAAGAGCTAGATGGTTGGTTAGATGTCCTAGAACACAATATTTTCAATTATGGAAATTGGACTACAAATACCCCGCCAAAAATGCGGACAGATGCAGGAGAACACATATATGTACATTCTACACCTCTTGGAAGTTGTGAGACAACAGAAATAGCCTATGAGAGATTTAAGAAATCCCACGCAGATTTAAGTAAATTATATGAAATTGCCACAACAAGAGAACTAAGATTTAAGATTAGTAGAATATTAAATATCAGTGTACCTGCCTTTTTGGAAAACGAATTAATAAACAGTAGATATCTTACGTATAAAGAAATAAAGGTGCTATT
>Ga0315284_10007164_pt1 | contig 15915 bp, 10 predicted proteins | sample YL17G09_16_MG_FD_203696 | JGI IMG/M metagenome (GOLD analysis project Ga0315284, IMG submission 203696) | Sediment microbial communities from Yellowstone Lake, YNP, Wyoming, USA - YL17G09_16 | ecosystem: Environmental > Aquatic > Freshwater > Lake > Sediment | place: USA: Wyoming | collected... | reverse complement strand
ACTAAAAATATTTTAGGGTCTTCTAGACAAACAAAACAATCTTTTATGTATAATTATGATGATGTTCCTGATGTAACAATTAGAGAACAAACAGCTGTTAATAAAAATATTATTGGATTTAATGGGAATAAACAAACAAGAAGTCGTTTAGATGTTTCAAATGCATTATTAAATACATCTAAAGAAAAAGTATTAAAAAAGAGAAATCCTACAACATCTAATAAAAATAAAGGATATACAAGAGACTTTACCAAATATGATTTAAAAAATGATGATAATTCTACAACAGATACTAAACATTCCAGAAATTCTGGGGTTAAATCAAATTTTGGTATTTATAATCCGTTATACAATGTATAATTTTTTATATAAGTATATATATAAATGTTTTTTTCTAATTTTGGTAATAAAGAGACAAATGAAATAATCTGGTTTAAAAATTGTTCTTACCAAAATAAAAATTTAGTTGGGGGTAAATGTTGTTCTTTAGGTGAATTATACAGATTATCTAAAAAATTAGACTTTTCTATTGCAGATGGTTTTGCGATTACAACAGTTATGTATGATAATTTTATCAAAATGAATAATTTAGAAGAATTAATTATTCACAAATTAGATACAATTAATTCAAACATAGATAATATACAATTATTAGAATATTTATCTAATCAATTAAGAGAATTGGTTATAAATTCTCATTTTTCAGATTCATATAATAAATTAATAATTGATAATTATAAAAAATTATGTAAATTATATAATACTGAAAATTTAGAAGTTGCGATTCGTTCAAGTGCTATTGCAGAAGATTTAGCGAATGCATCCTTTGCAGGACAACAAGATACCTATTTAAATATTAAAGGAGAACAAGAATTATTAATTTCTATTAAAAAATGTTTTGCTTCTTTATTTAATAGTCGTGCCATCTCTTATAGAAATAGACATAATATACAACATTCCGATATCAAAATATCTGTTGCAGTTCAAAAAATGGTTCGTTCTGATATTGGTTCAGCAGGTGTTGCATTTTCAATTGATCCTGAAACTGGTTATAATAAAGCGATTGTTATTAATTCATCATTTGGTTTAGGTGAATTAGTTGTATCGGGTGGTGTTAAACCAGATGAATTCATTTTAGATAAAAGAGTATTAAGAGAATATACTGAATTTGTAGATCCCATTATTGCAGAAAAAAAAGGAGAAAAAAATACTAAAATTGTTTATGATGAAAATGGGGGTGTAAAAGAAATTGAAACAACTGATCAAGAATATACAGATTTTAGTTTATCGAATACACAAGTTATTGAGTTAGGACAAATTATATTAAAATTAGAAAAAAGTTATTGTTCTTTACTTAATAAAGATCAATTGGGCATTGATGTTGAATGGGCTTTAGATGGAACTGATAATAATATTTATATTATACAAACAAGACCTGAAACGATTCATAGCAATTCAGACAATTTAGAAATTTGTAAATATATTTTATTAGGAAAAAGTAATGTATTAGTTAAAGGAATATCAGTTGGTGATAAAATTAGTACAGGTAAAATTAAAATATTAAAAAATATTAGTGAATTTGCATCTTTCCAAAAAGGAGATGTTTTAGTAACAGATATGACAACACCTGATTGGGAACCCATTATGAAAATTTCTTCTGCGATTATTACCAATAAAGGCGGTAGAACTTGTCATGCAGCTATTATTGCCCGTGAATTATCATTAAATGCATTAGTAGGAACTCAAAATGGAACTGAAATATTAGAAAATAATCAAGATGTTACTATTTCTTGTGCTGAAGGAGAAGAAGGATTTGTATATGACGGAATATTGGAATATAAAGTGGATAAAATGAAATTTAGCAATGATCAAAAATTACCAGTTAAATTAATGTTAAATGTTGGTAATCCTGAAAATAGTTTTAGTTCATCTATTATTCCAAATAGTGGTGTTGGATTAGCAAGATTAGAATTTATTATTAGTAATTATATTAAAATTCATCCAATGGCATTATATAATTATCCAAATATTCAAGAAGATGTTAGAGATCAAATTCGTGAAATTATACAAAACTATAATGATGATGGAAAATTATATTTTATCCAAATGTTAGCAAAAGGTATATCCAAAATTGCATCTGCATTTTATCCAAATGATGTTATTGTTCGATTATCTGATTTTAAATCGAATGAATATAAAAATTTAATTGGGGGTTATTTATATGAACCAAATGAAGAAAATCCAATGATTGGTTGGAGAGGGGCATCCAGATATTATTCACCAGATTATGAAAACGGTTTTGAATTAGAATGCGAAGCTATTAAATATGTAAGAGAGAATATGAAAATGACAAATGTTATTGTTATGATTCCATTTTGTAGAACACCCGATGAATGTAAATTAGTTATTAAGAAAATGGAACAATATGGATTAAAAAGAGGTGAAAATGGTTTAAAAATTTATTTAATGTGTGAAATACCATCCAATGTTATTGAAGCGGATCATTTTAGCCCATTAATTGATGGTGTATCGATTGGTGGAAATGATTTATTACAATTAACTTTAGGTGTTGATAGAGATAGTGATAAAATTGCTTATTTATCGAATGATATGAATGTTAGTTATAGAAGAATGATTTCAATGGCGATTAAAACATATAAACAAAATGGTGTTAAAATTGGATTTTGTGGACAACAACCATCAGATAGTTCAGAATTTTGTCATTTTTTAATTAATGAAAATATTGATAGTATCTCTGTAATTCCGGATTCTGCATTAAAAACAATTAAAAATTTATGTTTATAATTATTATTAGTAAATATAAAAATTGTTTAAATAATAATATTTTTTTATATTAATATAATATGTCACAATATATTAATAATAAAAATTATACAATTTCATTTGTAACTACATGTTTTAATAGATTTTATCAATTAGAACATGTATATTATCAAAATATAAAAAAATATTCTAATAATAGTAATGTAGAATTTATATTAATTGATTTTTCAGGTGAAGATACTAATAATATAAAAGAATATATTATAACAAATTTATTTAATGAATTAAAAATAGGAAAATTAAAATATTATAAAAGAAATAATCCATTAAATAAATTTAATATGTCTTCAGCAAAAAATGTTTCTCATTTATTGGGAAAAAATGATTTTTTATATAATTTAGATGGAGATAATATATTAGATGGTACTGAATATGATGTTTTAATAGAAAATATAAATAAATATGGTGAAAATATTGTAATACATCAAAATGATGGTCCATCACAATTACTTCACAATATGTGGAAAAAATATAATTATAATTATTCTAATAATTATAATTATCATAATAATGATTTAATATGGAATGGAACATCTGGAAGGATTTGTATTAATTCAAAAATATATAAATCTATTGGAGGTTATTCTGAAGATTTAGAATTAATGGGAATGGATGATATTGATATATTAATAAGATTAGTAAATATAAATTGTAAATATATTCATGTAAATTTAAAAAATTCAAATATGTTTATTGATAATGATAGTGATAAATCAACTAATTCAAATAATTGGAAAACAATGGAAAAAAATTTAGATAATAAAAATTATATAAATAAAGTATTCAAGGAAGATATAAATAATTATAATTTATTTGATATTAATAATTTTAAAATATTAACTTGTTTTTCTGTATTGTATAAAAGTGATAATTTTATTGATAATCTTATAAATGATATTTTAAATCAAAATATTTTTAACAATATAAATTTTATATTAATTAATGTATTTAATACAAATACTGTAGAAACAAATATGAAAATAAATAATTTAATTAAATTTAATAATATTAAAATAATAAATGAAGATAATGATTATGGTTTATATAATATGTGGAATACATGTATTAAAATGTCTGAAACATATTTTGTATCAAATATGAATCCAGATGATATAAGAGGTCCTGAATGGGCTTATCAACAAATTATACATTTTGAACCAAATATAAATTTAGTAACACCAAAATATATTCCAGTTAAACAAATTATTAATCATAATAAATTAATAAATAATAATGAAATATGGTTTGAGAAAAAATGTGATATTATAAATAAAAAAGCTCATTATTATGGAAATAATAATTATTTTGATTCAAAAGATATGTTTCAATATGTTAATAACAAAATAATAACATATTGTATTCCAAATTGTTCGCCAATATGGAGGAAAAAAATACATAATAATAATAATTATTTTAATGAAAATAAATATGGATGTTATACAGATTATGTTATGTGGTTAGAACAATGTTCAAATAATAATAAATTTAAACAAACAAATTATAAAGTAGGATTTTATATAAGTGATAATCAACTTCATAGAAAACAAATTAATAATTATGATATTTTTATATCATTAATACTTAAATATGCCAATAATAATTATATTAATAATATGTTAGAAAATATATTTGATTTATCCCAAACTATTGGTAAATATGGAACACATCATAGATTTGGATGGAATAATGTTCAAGAAAAAATAAAAAATAATTTTATTCACAATAATGATGGTATATTATTAGATTTATTTTGTGAAAGAACATTTTTTTGGAATTTACAAAATAAAACAAAAGAATATTATCATAATAAAAAATGGATAGGATTTATACATTCAACAAATCATAATTATAATGTATTTGATAATAATAGTGCTAATTTAAAATATTTATTAGAAAATAAATATTTTAAAAAAAGTTTAGAAAAATGTTTAGGATTAATAGTTCTTAGTACAAATAATAAAATAATTTTAGAAAAATATATGGCAGAAAATAATTTAAATATTAAAATTTATTCAATATTACATCCTTGTGAATTAAATAATGAAATATTTAAATACAATAAATCAAATACAATAAATCATATTGGATGGCATTTACGTGATTATAGTGCATTTTCAAAATTAAAATGGGATAATAAGAGATTAATATTACCAGATATTATGTCTCAAAATGATTTTATGAATAAATATATATTAAAATCTTGTAATGAACATAATATTATATATGATAATAAAATTAAATTAAAAAATGCATTAAATAATAATGAATATGATGAACTATTAAAAACTGAATTAATATTTAATAAAATAATTGAGCCAAGTGCAAGTAATCTTATATGTGAATGTATTAGTTTTTGTAATCCAATTATTCTAAATAGACATTCATCTTTTGAAGATTATTTAGGTAAAGATTATCCAATGTTTTATGATGATATTAATGATATTCCTAAATTGATAACCGAAGAAAATATAAATGAATCAAGTAAATATTTATTAAAAATTAGAGAAAAAATTTCATATGAATTATTTATTATTAATTTTAAATCAATTATAAAATCTATTTTATAAAAAGTTTAGATATGAAAAAAATTTAATTTTTTTGGAGTGTATATGTATTAAAAATTGTATAATATATATATAATGGTTTTTATAGTAATTAGACATGGCGAATCTTTATGGAACAAAGAAAATAAATTTACAGGATGGGTTGATATTGGATTAAGTGAAAATGGTATTTTAGATGCCAATAAAATTGGAATTTCATTAAAAAATTATAAGTTTGATTATATTATTACAAGTGATTTATTAAGATCTAAAGAAACAGCCCAATTAATATATGATAATTTAGAAATTATGAATAAACAAAATATTCAATTTATTGAAGCAGAAGAAGTTAAAGAAAGAAATTATGGATTATTAGCAGGAATTGATAAAAATGAATTAATTACAAAATATGGTGAAAGACAAATGAAACTTTGGAGACGTTCTTATGCTGCAAGACCACCTGAAGGTGAAAGTTTAGAAGATGTTCATTTAAGAATCGGTAAATATTATGATGAATCTATTTTACCACTTTTAAATGATAATAAAAATGTATTAATGGTTGCACATGGAAATTCAATACGTGCCTTATTTGTTCATCTTGGTATTAAAAATGAACAAAATATAGAAGTTTTTGAAATTGCAAATACAACACCTATTTGTATTGATGTTATTAATTCTAATTATTGTTATTTAAATGATTTTGAATTAATAGGTTCTCAAATTATTGATAGTCGTGGATATCCAACTATTGAAGTAGCTTGTTTTGATAAAGAATCTAAAAAATTAATTGGTAAAGGATCAAGTCCAAGTGGTGCTTCTTGTGGATCAAGTGAAGTATTAGAATTGAGAGATAAAAAAATGTCATTATTTAAAGGAAAATCAGTTTATAAATGTGTAGAAATTATTTATGTACTTAATAAAAAAATGAGTTTAAATAAATCAAATATGTTAGATCTTAAAAAAATAGATGAACAATTAATTAACATTGATGGAACTGAATTTAAAACATTTTTAGGTGGAAATACAACAACTGCTGTTAGTTTTTGTATGGCAGATACTGCATCAAAATTATTAAATATGGAATTGTTTGAATATATTTCAAATACATATAAATTAAGTAATTCTTATTCATTACCAACACCATTTGTAAATATTATTAATGGAGGGAAACATGGAGTAACAGATAATTTAAAAATTCAAGAATTTATGATTTTTCCAAATGAATCCTATACTATTTCTAAAAAAATGCAAATTATTTGCGAAGTATATCAAACATTACAAGAATTATTAGTTAAAAGATATGGGAAACAAGCGAAAAGTATTGGGGATGAAGGAGGATTTTGTCCACCTATTTATGATACTGAACTTGCTTTAAAAACAATTGAAGATGCAATTGTTGAAGCAAAATATATTGTAGGTGTTGATGTATTTTTAGCTTTAGATTGTGCTGCAAGTGAATTTTATAATGAACAAACTAAATTATATGAAATTGAAAAAGATATATTTTTAACAGCGAATGAATTAGTTGATTATTATGGAAATTTAATTGAAAAACATCCAGCATTAAAATCTATTGAAGATGGATTTCACGAAACAGATTATAAAGCTTGGAAATTATTTACATCTACATTTTCAGATAAAATTATGATAGTTGGAGATGATTTATTTACAACAAATAAAAAATTAATTAAACAAGGATTACAAGAAAATTGGGCAAATACGTTATTATTAAAAGTAAATCAAATTGGAACTATTTCTGAAGCAATTGAAAGTGCAAGTTTATTAATAAAGGATAATAAAAATGTTATTGTATCTCATCGTTCTGGAGAAACAAATCATTCATATATTATTGATATTGCTGTTGGAATTGGTGCAAAATATGTTAAAATTGGTAGTCCTTGTAGAGGTGAAAGAACAGTTAAATTTAATCGTTTAATTGAAATTGATAATATATTACAATATAGACAAAAAAATGTGTAAATTATAAATAAAAAATATATTTATGTATATATTATGATAAATATAGGTATTAATGGTTTTGGAAGAATTGGTAAATGTATTTTGTTGCAATTATTAGAAAATAAAAATTTTAATATTTGTTGTTTAAATTCACCTAATTTAAATATTAGTGAAATAGAAGATTATTTAACTTATGATAGTGTTCATCATCATAATATTAAATTTAAAATATCTATTTCTGAAGATACAATTAGAATAAATGATCATAATATAAGATATTTTTCTGATTATGATGTTAAAAATATTAATTGGAGTGAATATGGATGTGAATATATTATTGATGCAACTGGTTCTTATTTAACTACTAAAAAATGTCAAGATCATAATGCAAAATATGTTATAATGAGTTCTCCATCTAAAGATGATACACCAACATTTATTTATGGGTCCAATTCAGAATTATATAATGGGGAAAAAATTATTTCTGGTTCTTCTTGTACTACTAATTGTTTAGCACCTGTTTTAAAATTATTAAATGATGCATATGAAATTGAAAATTGTGTTTTTACAACTATTCATGCGTCTACATCATCCCAATATGTACATGATATTGTGAATAAAAAATCAAGAATTAATAGATCTCTTTTAAATAATATTATTCCTCATACAACAGGTGCTTCTTCGTCTGTAACATGTGTTTTACCATTTATTAAAGATAAAATTAATGGGACAAGTGTAAGAGTACCAGTATCAGATGTATCTTTATTAGATTTAAATATTACTTTTAAAAATAAAGATATTACATTAGATGATATTAAAAATATATTCTGTTCTCATCCATTATATAAAATTGTTTATGATGTTTGTACTAAAAGTTTAGTAAGTTCTGATTTTATTACAACAACTACACCCTCTATATTAGATTTACATGCATCTATTGATATGGGTAATGGTAATTTTAAATTAATGTTATGGTATGATAATGAATGGTCATATTCATCTCAATTAATAAGATTAGTTGAACATATGTTTAATCATAATAATACAATTAAAGATAAATATTATTTTGAAAATATTGAAATGACTGATAAACGTGTTGTATGTAGATTGGATTTAAATGTTCCTACAATTAATGGAGAAATTACAGATGATTTTAGAATTACATCTTCTATTCCAACTATTAAAAGTATTTTATCTAAAAATCCAGAGTATCTTATACTTACATCCCATTTTGGACGTCCTAAAGGAAAAGATGAAAAAAATTCTCTCCAATTTTTAATTCCTATTTTAGAAAAATATTTAGATCAAAAAGTACATTTTCTTCCTGATGGAATACATTTAAAAACTTTATATACATTACAACAAAATCCAAAAGGTATTTATTTATTAGAAAATTTAAGATTTCATAATACAGAAACAGATTATGAAAAATTTGATTCTATAAATAATACAATGAATATTTATAATTGTTTAGGTGATGTATTTATTTGTGATGCTTTTGGTTGTCTTCATAGAAAACATATGAGTATTTATGGAATAAAATATTTTGATAAACCATATGGATATGGACATTTAATTAAACAAGAAATAGATTCCATTGATTTATTATTAAATAGTAATAAAAAAATATTATCTATAATTGGTGGAAATAAAATAAATGATAAATTACCTATTATCAATTCATTACGAAAATTTAAAAATTCAAAAGTATTTGTTGCTGGTGGATTAGCAAGACAATATGATGAAATAAATGATAATGTTATTATTATGAAAGATGGATATGGAAATGTTCATTTAACTGAAGAACCTGTTTATATTGACGATGTTAAAAATAGTCATTATTTTGCATATGATATTGGTCAAAATAGTTTGAATGAATTATTTGATTTAATGAAAGATGTTGATATTATATTTTGGAATGGTTCGTTAGGTGTTATCGAAAATGAAATATATAGATCTGGTAGTATGCAATTGATTCATTATTTAGAAACATTAGATGAAAAAACAATTATTATTGGTGGTGGTGAAACTGCATCCTTATTTAAAAATAAAAATTCTCATATTTATATTTCAACAGGTGGTGGAGCATTATTAGAATATTTACAAAATAAAATATTATATGGAAAAAATTTAATTGGATTAGAAATTTATATTTAATTAAAGATTAATATTTTTGATAAACATTTTTTCAAATATTTCATCATAATTTGATAAATTTTTATACCATTCATAATTTCTATTTGCAATTTTTTGTCTTTCATTATCTGACATTGTTTTTAAATTATTGAATACAAAATCAACAAAATTATCATAAGGACTATAAATTAAATGATCTTTATAATTTGTAATATAATTGTTAGAAATCTCATCAAAATCTTCTGTAATAAAGAATAATTTATTAGATAATAAAATTGTGAATCTATAAAAATCAAAAATTTTTACATCTTCATAATTAAATATGTGAATTATTATTTTTGCTCTGGAAAATAATTTATAATTAAAAATAACATCATTACAATTATTATTTGTATTGCTAAACTTAATATTATAATTATAATTTTTATCTTTATTTTTATTTATAAATTCTTTATACATTTTTTCTCTTCTTGAATTATTGGGAATCCATCCAATAAATAAAATATCAATATCTTTTATTTCTTCATTATATTTAATAAAAGTTTCAATATAACTATTATATGTCCAAGGTAAAAAATCTATATTAAAATTATTTGTTAAATATATATTTGATTTTTTTACAAATAATACATTATTTATAGCATAATCAAATATATTTATTTTTTTATTTGTATATAAAGAGACATGATCAAATAAATTTAAATCAAATATTTTACCTTTATAAATAGGTTCAGTATTAATTAAAAATATTTTAATATTATGTTTTTTTTTATCAATACAATTTATAAAATTCCAACAAAATTGTGGTACCATAATTAATATATCATCATTATTTAATACTACATTTTTTAAATCCAGTAATATAGTACAATTATATTTTTTATTTAAAATATTATATATAGTATTTGTTAAATAATCAAAAATAATAAAATTTGGTACTTTTTGTATGTATATTCTCATTTATATTATATATATATATAATATTTATTAATAAAAATCATATTATGAATATTGATTTAAATTTATAATAATATATAATAATAAAAATGGAAGAAGTACAAGAAGTCGAAAAGAAGAGAGGACGTCCATTAAAGAAAAAAAATATAATTGAACATAAAGTTATTAATGAAGATCTGGAAAATCAAGAAATATTGTTAAAATTAGCTATTAATAAAAATGATATTGATAATCATAAAACAGTACATTTAACTTTAGAGAATATAAATGAAGAAATTTCTAAATTAATGAGTGAAACTTCAATAGATAATAAAAAACAATATTTAAATTTGATTAAACAATTAGTTGAAAAAAATGAAAATCTTGAAAAATATATATCAACTATTTCTCCAATGTTTAATACTGAAATAAAATTTTATCCAATTGGAATAGTAGTTGAAGATGAAAAAAATAAATTAATTGAACTTAAACAAACAAATATTTGTTGTTTAAATTGTTCACATCCATTTGATTGGTTGCCATCATTTCTACCTATTTCATATCAAAATGGAAAATTTGTTAAAATGGGAAATAGTGAATCTATATTATTTTGTTCATTTAATTGTGCATGTTCATATAATTTATCTTTAAATGATACCGAAATTGATGAACGATATAGACTTTTAAAATTACTATATTATAAAATTTATGCAGACAAAATTAAATCAGTTGTTGATATAACAATTCCACAAGCTTTACCAAAAGAATTATTAAAAATGTTTGGAGGTCCATTAACAATTGAAGAATATAGATTTAAATCTAAAATTATTGAGAAAGAATATCATAAATTACTTCCACCATTTATTCCATCTGGTTATACAATCGAAGAAGTAACTAAAAATGATAAAAATATTATATTTAATTATTCCATTAATAATTATCCATCAAGTAGTAAAAATTTAAAAAGAACAAAACAGGTTCAAAATGTGCAAAGTAAATTAATTGATGATTTGTAATTATCTAAATAAATAGTATAAAACATAAATAAATGTATCCGCTAAATCATCTTTTTTATTTATAATATCATAATTATTAATATTTATTAAATTTAATACATCTTTTTTATTTATATTTTTTAGTATATTATTTACTAAATCAATTGCGAATTGTTTTCGATCTTTATAATTAATTATTTCTGGTATATCTTCCTTTTTCATAATTTTTATTAAAAAACTATCTTTTGTTTTATTATTTGCATTTATAAAATCTATAGTATTGATTAGTGTATTATTTTCTAATTTTTTTATCTTAAAGAAACTATACAATACAATAGATATACTTTTCATAATTGGATTCTTTAATGCAGGTTGATTTTCAATACAAATATTCAAATTATTGATAAATTGTAATGAATTATCATTATCGTAAGGAATTAATAACTTGGTATATAATTCATTTAATGCGGATAATAATCTATCCATTGTTTTATTAAAAGTATCTTTCAATACATTATTTTTGCTAATACGTTTAAATTTCTTGAAATTAACTAAATCTAATTTTTTTATAAATTCACCATGCTCTTTACATAAATATTCTTCATTCATATTATAAAAAATAGCTTTCTTATTACATATCTTTGATTTTGGTTTTAAATGATTACATAATTTATGTTTAAAAGAAAAATCTATAATATTCCAATCAATGATTCTTAAATTTTCATTAATATTTGTATCTGAATGACAAATACAATAAGCTAAATTTTTAATACCAATATCAAAAGTTAAAATATATTCCATATATTATAATATATATTATAACATCTTAAAATTGATTTAATAATAATATTTATATATTAATAATAGATGACTGATATTAAATTAGAACATGGTGTTGATAGTCATATAAATAATTTATTAATATTGCCAAAAGATTTATCAATAAGTACTATTGTAGTGACTTGTAAAGCAAATTTTGATTTTAATACAAATAATATTGGATTATATTTTGATAATTATGATGATATTTTAATTTCAAAACATTATAAAAAAATGTGTTATGATAAAGATTCAATGCATGAAATTAAATTAAAATCAAAAGTAGTTAAAAAAAATAAAAATTTTAGAAATCAAGTTACATTAATATTTGATACAAATAAATTAATGAATATTAAAGAAGAAAAAGATAAAATAATTAGTGTTAAAATATTTGATAATGGATCATTACAAATTACTGGATGTAAAGAAATATTAAATATTAAAAAATGTATCAGTATTATTTTTGATAAAATAAAAGATCCTAAAATAATTATAGAAAATGGTATTGAAAAAGAAATTTATTTTATTAGTGATCCAAAGATGTTAAAATTAAGTAATATTAATAATTTTAATATTTGTATGATCAATACAACATTTGAATTAGATTATCATATAAATAGACAAAAATTATATGAAGAATTGATTAAAAATAATATAAATACAACATATGATCCATCCAATAATGTGAGTGTCTTTATACAATATAATTTAAAAAGTAATCCATCACAAACTGTGAGTATATTTATTTTTGAAACCGGTAAAATAAATATTTCTACCAATAATATTAATCATAATTATGAAGCATATATGTTTATAAATAAATTTATTTTAGAAAGAGCAGAATTAATATTAGTAAAACAATTAACAAAAGATATATTATTAAATATTATTAAAGAATGTAAAAAAGAATTAAATATTGATTGTTAAATCATTTGCTTTTTTTCTACTTTTTCTGGAATAAGTTGATTTTTTTGTTTCTTCTTTTTTTACACTGGTAATACCAGAAGAATTAGAAGAATCAGTATCTATTTTATTATCTTTGACTACATTATTTGTTTTTGTATTATAATCTGGAAATTGTTCTTTATGATTATCTAATTTTGTTATATTATTCCTTAACATTTGTAATTGACTATTTATTTGACTATAACGTTGTTCTTCTGTTTTTGTATTTTTATATTCATTTTCTGTTTTCATAAAATTTTGTTTCATTCTCTCTAATTCATCCATTTGATTATCTCTTTTATATTTTGCTTGTTTTAAAAATTCCAAATCTTTCAAATCGTTATTAATAACATCGTGTTCTCTTGTCATTTTTTGTTTTAATTTATCATCATTTGATTTTTCAATTTGACTATAGGCTGGCATATTTCTTGAGTTTCTTAATTGAGTCATTGTTGCACTACCAATAATTAAAAACAATAAACGAATTTCAGGAGAATAACTTTTTCCAATAACATTATATTTTTCATATAATTCACCAAATACTTCATAATAATCCGTAATACTTGCATTCATTCTATCTTTCCAACCTGATAATTTAACATTATAATTATCAGCACCGGATTCCTCAGACCACATTTCAATCCCTTCTACACATGAAAATAATATACCAGATAACCAATTAATTGTTTTTTCTTTATCTCTAATTTTTTTATGTAAATTATATTCATTTTTCATTTCAAAATAATCAGAATCAATATTATAAGATTTTGATAATTTAATATTATGTAATTTAACTAATTCTCCTAATAATTGCATCATTTCCATTCTTTTTTTTTGTTTTTGATCTCTGGACAATGAGTTATAATTATCAAATGGTTCTGCATCGTCTTTTTCTTCTTTATCACTATTTTTTTCAGTATATTTATGATCATAATCTGTTGTATTATTATATGATTTTTTATTTCCTTTACGACTTTCATTATCTGATTTAGTAATATAATTATCTACCGATGAATCATATGAATCATTTTCATAGCTATCATTATTTTTATTATTCTTAATACGATCTTCAGTAACAACTAATTTATCAGAATTTTGTAAATATTCTGGCATATAATCTGTTGAATAATTTATCTTTTTCCCATTATTGCTTTTTATTGATATATCATCTGAAGACATTATAATATAATTTATTATTTATAATAATAATTTTAATTATAAACATATTTTTATATGTTTTATATATATATACAATAAATGTATTCAAATTATAATAATTCTTTTGAAAACATATCAAATTTGGAACATCAAGTTGACATCAATAAATCAACTATAGTCGGTAAATCATACGATGATCCATCTTTTCATGGAACAAAAATTTCAAATTTATGTGAAAAAGAGGATAATAAGATGACACATAGAAATTGTTTATTGCTATATTTAAATCCAGATATTGGATCTAAATCAAAATTAAATTATGCTATGAATCATGTTAAAACTTGTTCAACTTGTAAAAAAGAATTAACTAAAAATAATGTATCAACTGAAAAAGCGATTGTTAAATCTCAACCAATGATTCAAACACCAACTCTTGCAATTGAAAAATATGAAAATATTCCAGATTCTTTTAAAAAATATTTAGAAAACATTGAAGAACGTATTAAATTAAATGAAAATATTAATAAAATTATTTCTTTATTAAATGATAAAAATGTACAACAAGTTCAACAACCACCACCACCACAATCACAACAACCACAATATCAAACTTATAATAATACAGATGTATTTATATTAATTGGTATTGTTATATTAATTATATTAGTTATAATTGATATTGTATTAAGGATTAAATCCTAAATAAGTTCTTTTAATCCATCCATAAATTGAATTGTAATAGTCCATCCAAGATCTTTTAATTTTTGATTACTAATATAGTATCTTTGATCATTGAATGGTCTGTCATCAATATATTCAATCCATTCATCATAATTTTCCGTTTTTTTTATCATTTTTATTAAAATTTTTGCAACTTCTAAAACTGAATACTCCATACCCTCATCACAACCAATATTATAAATTTCTCCAATTTTACCATTTTTTAATATACATTCAAATGCTCTTGCTGTATCATATGAATGTAAAAATGCTCTTACAGCGGTCACTTGTCCTTGAATTGTTACTTTTTTATTTTCTTTAAGTTGATTAATAAATCTTGGAATAATTTTTTCAGGATATTGATTAGGTCCAAAAACATTATTCCCTCTTGTAATAATAATGGGCATTTTAAATGAATGTTCATAAGATTGAGCAATTAATTCTGCACCTGCCTTTGTTGCAGCATATGGATTTGTAGGACATAATACTGATTGTTCTGTTTTATGATGTTCATCAACTGAATTCATAGATTCTCCATATACTTCATCTGTAGATACATGGATAAATTTTTGTAATCTTCCATATTTTCGACAAGCTTCTAATAATGTATGTGTTCCTAATACATTATCAATAGTATATTGAATAGCATCAGTAAATGAATTTTGTACATGTGATTGTGCAGCAAAATGAATTACATGTGTAATATTATATCTTTTTAATGTTTCTTTCATTAATTTATAATCATTTAAATTACCTTTAATAAATACATAATTTTTAGAATTTCTAATTTCCATATTTACATTATCTTCATCTGCACAATAATACATAGCATCCAAATTTACAATTTTATTAAAATTTTT
>Ga0315284_10007163_pt1 | contig 15917 bp, 15 predicted proteins | sample YL17G09_16_MG_FD_203696 | JGI IMG/M metagenome (GOLD analysis project Ga0315284, IMG submission 203696) | Sediment microbial communities from Yellowstone Lake, YNP, Wyoming, USA - YL17G09_16 | ecosystem: Environmental > Aquatic > Freshwater > Lake > Sediment | place: USA: Wyoming | collected... | reverse complement strand
CCAAGCTGATAACCCGGGTTCGAATCCCGGCGAACGCATTCGTATCTATTTGATGACTTTATTGTGTGAATAATTCGCCGGGATGTAAAAAGGCGCAGCCTTTTTCAAGAATCCCGGCGAACGCAATCATATCTAGTTGATAACCTTGTTGTGTGAAATATTCGCCGGGATGTAAAAAACCGGAGGTTTTTTGTAGAATCCCGGCGAACGCATGTTTGTCGGGTTGTTGGTTGGGGATTTTATTTTTTATTCGTTGAGTTTTTTGTTCAGTTCCGCGAGTTCCCGTTTGATTTTTTCGGCTATTTTGAGTGTTTTTGTGGTTGTTTCCGGGGGTTCTTCTGGGGGTTCTGGTGGTTTCTCTTCTATTGTCGGTTCTGGGGTTTTTATTTCGATTTTTGGGTTTAGTATATCCTCTAGTTTGTTTGTTTCCGGGATTTTTATCTCGATTTCGGGTGTTGGGGTTTCTGGTATTTTGGGTATTGTGGTTTGGTTGACGCCTGCTTTGGCGAGTAGTTCGTCGAGTTTGGTTGTTATGGATTGTTCTAGTATCACCTCCGGTGGTTTCTCTGGTTCCGGGGTTTTGGGTGGTTCGGTTGGTTCGGCTGCTGGTGTTTCCGGGGGTTTCTCTCCGGTTTTAGGTTCTGGCAGGAGGCTGGTGTAGTCTACCTTCGGGGGTTCCTCTTTTGCGGTTTTCTTTTTGCTGGCTCTCATCAGCAGTAGGGCTGCGGCCGCTATGATGATTATTATGGCGACGGCTGCGGCCGCTATTATTATGGTGTTTTGGTTGTTTGTTATTGAGGTTGTGGTCTGCTGGGTTTTTTGTTCTGCTTGTATCTCTAGTATGAGGTCTGTTGTTTTGACTGCGCCGTCTGGGTAGTCTATGGTGCGGTATAGTTGGCGGGCTTTGCTTGCGTAGTCTATTGCTGCGTCGTATTCTTGGCTCATGTAGTATTCGTAGGCTTTGCTGTAGTATCTTTGTGCTTCGACGCCGTTTGCGCATCTGGCAAGTAGTGTCTGTGCCTTGTTTTGGTTTTCGGTGTCTGTGAGGTTCGCGTAGATGTTGACTGTGGTGTTGGCGTCGTCTATGCAGCCGTGGTAGTTGGTTGTGTCGAATTTGTTTTGTGCGCGGCTTAGGTATTCTTGGGCTTTTTCATTCTTCTGCTGCCGGTCGATTTTATCGTTTATGTTGGCGATGAGTTTGTCTGTGCTTTCTCCTCTGCCGTCGTCTCCTACGGTGGCGTATGCGACCTTAGCCTCTTCTGCGGTTGCTTTGGCCCCCGTTAGGTTGCCTAGTTCGAGGAGTTTCGTGGCTTCAGCGTATTTTTTGTTTGCTTTCGGGTATTCCTGTGTGTTGTTGAGTAGTTTCTGGGTTTTGTTGACGTTGGCTTCGTCTTTGAGGGTGGTGAACATCCGGAGTGCTTTGAGGCTGTATGCGCTGCCTTGGACGTAGTCTTCGGCGCGGTAGTATTCGAGGGCGCGTTGGTAGAAGCTTACGGCGTTTATTTCGTCTATCGCCTTGTTTGCGACTGCTAGTGCGAGGTTGGTGCGGTCGCTGTCCCCCAGTTGCAGGTAGAGTTTCTCTGCTGTGACGGCCGCTTCTTTTGCTGGGGTGTAGTTTCCGTGGGCGTATAGTTGGACTGCGTTGTCGTATGATGTGGCTGCTTGTATGTTCATGTCTGAGTCTTGTATTATCTTCTGCGCTTCTTCGGCTGTTTGGTTGTCTTTGAGTTGGGTGAGTAGGTCATATGCGGTTTGGGCTTCTTCGGCTGCTGTGTCGAAGGTCCTGTTGATGACGTATTTTTTTGCTGCGTTGAGGTGGTTTTGGGCTTTTTTGTTTTTGATGTAGTCTGGGTTTATGTCGTATGTTGTGGTGGTTCTTGCTCCGAGGACTACGAGTGTCTGTTGTTCGTCTATTAGGGGGGCTGCTTTGATTTGGATGATTGGGTAGTCTAGGTCCTGCTCCCAGATTTCCTGGCCGGTCTGGTTGTATGCGTATACAATATTGCCTGATGCCACGATGGCCTCGTTGTATCCGTCGCCGTCGAGGTCTGCTGAGGCTATTGTTGGTTTGATGGATGCCAGGTGCGTGCTCCACTGTAGGTCGCCTCCTGTGGTGAGCGCGAGGAGGGTGTTGTTTTCGCTGACTGCGAGGATTTCCTTTAGGCTGTCTCCGTTGATGTCTTCAGCGTAGACGGCACCTATTTGAGTCCCGGTGTCGTAGGCCCATATTTTGTTCCCGAGGTAGTTGAGTAGGGTTAGGCTCTTGTATCCGCCAACGATTATTTCCCCTAGGTTGTCGCGGTTTATGTCTGTGACGTAGACTGCGTTTGCCGAGCCTTCACCTATCTTGTATGCCCAGCGTAGGGTGCCGTCGTAGTTTATGGCGCGTATTGTGCCATCGCGCGCTCCGGAGATGACCTCTTTTTTGCTGTCGCCGTCGATGTCTTTGGCGTCCATGGATATGGAGTACCCGTATCCGTTGTGTACCCACTTGAGCATGTTGTTTTCCACTTCTGGGTTGCGTTCTAGTACGAATATGGGGTTGTTGTATGGTGCGAGTCCTGCGCTGCAGGTTTTCGCCTCGACTACGGAGCCCACTATTATGTCTGTGAGGTTGTTGTCTAGGCTATCGACGATGAGCGTGTGGGGGCTGTTGTTAGGCCAGATTACGGAGATTTTGTTGCGCCATAGGAGGGTGCCGTTGTTGTCGAGGAGGTACGCGTAGCTGCCTACGTCACGGAATAGGCCGACCATCACGTTTAGGCTTCCGTCGTGGTCTACGTCGCGGACGTCTAGTTTGTCGCCGCCTAAGTTTATGCTCCAGTGTGTGTTGAGGGTTGGGTAGGATGCGGCGTTTGCGCAGGCTGCCAGTAGGGTGGCGGCGAGTAGGGTGCGGAGTATGTTCATTGTTATCTAGTTTGATGGGAACTTAATATATCCTGTTTCCCATTGTTTTTTGTCATGAGGACATTAGTTGTTGTGCCTGCGTACAATGAGGCTGCGGTGATTGCTAAGACCCTGCGTGGTCTTTTGGATGCTGTGGACGCTGATGTCTTGGTGGTCGATGACGGTTCTTGGGACAACACGGCTGGTATCGCCTCAACGTTCCGCCGTGTGCGGGTTGCGCGGCATATGTTGAACATGGGGTTGGGCGCTTCTTTGGAGACTGGTTTGGAGGCTGCCCGCAGGGGTGGCTATGACCGTCTTGTCACGTTTGATGCTGATGGGCAGCATAATCCTGAGGATGTCCTGAGGTTGATTGACGCTCTGGGCGGCTGTGATTTGGCGATTGGGGTCAGGAGGGTATATTTTGAGCGGATGCCGCCGGTGAAGAGGTTTGGTAATTTCATGTTGAATATGCTTACGTGGCTTATTTTCGGGGTCAGGTGCGGTGACAGCCAGAGTGGGTTGAGGGCGTTCAACCGGAAGGCATTAGAGTCGGTGAGGGTTAGGGCGAGTAGGTATGAGGTGTCTTCTGAGATACTGTATGAGGCCTCACGGAACAGGCTGCGTGTGGGGGAGGTGCCTGTGGAGGTCATTTACACCGAGCATTCCATCAGGCGTGGCACGTCTGTTGTTGACGGTTTTAAGATACTCTGGCGTATGATATTACATAGGAGGATATAGTATGGTGTTGATTGAGGTTTTGGGTGTCGGGTTCTCACTGTTCGCTTTGAGCAGGGTTATCCTCCGTTTCAGGGAGGGGAGGCTCAGCTGGGGGATGATGCTTGTGTGGAGCGTGGCCTGGCTTTCGGTCATAGCGTTCATACTCGCACCGACTAGTTTCGAGCCTGTGTCAAGGGCGATTGGGATTCAGAGGCCACTTGATTTCATGCTCATCGTGGGTTTGGTGCTCTCGTATTACCTGATTTTCAGGATGTACGTTTACATTGGGGAGATTCATTCTGACATCGGGAAGGTCGTGCGTGAAGTGGCTTTGATGGATGGGGGGAAACCTAGGAGGGTGAAGAGACGTTAGTTGGAGCAGGCTCCGGCTAGTTTCTCGACTCCAGTGAACTTCTTTCCGATTAGGTTGTGTTCCTTGTTCTCGTACTGGAAGGTCACTGTGTAGGAGTATGAGCCGCCTGTGGTGCAGTTGAATGGCGTGGTTGCCTCGTACTTGTAGACGTCGCCTGGGAGTAGGGTCTGTGAAATCGGGTATGTCGTCGTTCCGCCGTCTATTGAAATCCAGTTTATGGTTATCTGGTATTCCTTGTTGTTTTGGAGGACTAGGGTGCTTGATTGTGTGGCTGATGTGGAGAACACCTCCCAGTCCATTATCCCTATATCTGATGACTTCCAGTATATCGCGCCCTTCTTCTTGTATGTCGTCGCTGTCCCTATTTTGATGAAGCCTGAGAGGACGCCTACTGCGACGACCGCGATAACAATCGCAATCGCGAGAAGTACCAGGTACTCGACTGAAGTCTGGCCTGTCTTGCTAGTCTTGAATGCCTTGAATGATTTCATGATAGATTTATTAGAACACAGAATTAAAAAGGATGCATTTATTGGTGTTGAGCATGAGTTGGAGGCGGCTTTCGGGTTTATATCAGGTGGCGGTTGAGAGTCGTCTTGAGGTTTAAAAAAAATAGAATGTTTCCTGCCCTTTTGGGGCAGGAATGTTAGTTACGGTTTTACTCTGTCGTTGAGCAGGTTCCCGCTAGTTTCTCGATACCAGTGAACGTCTTGTCCAGCACGCCGTGCTCCAGGTTGTCGTACGAGAACGTCACAGAGTACGAGTACGACCCGCCTGCTGTGCAGTTGAACGGAGCGGCTGCCACCATATTGTAGACGTCACCAGGCAACAGCGTCTTGTCGACAGCGTATGTCGTCGTTCCACTGTCAACGGATACCCAGTTTATCTTAATCTGGTATTCCTTGTTGTTCTGCAAGACTATGGTACTGTTCTGGGTTGCGGTTGTCGTGTAAATCTCCCAGTCCATAATCCCGATATCCGCAGACTTCCAGTAGATGTTACCCTTCTTCTTGTACGTTGTCGCTGTTCCGATCTTAATGAAACCAGACAGAACACCGACCGCTACGACCGCGATAACAATCGCAATCGCCAGAAGAACCAGGTACTCGACAGACGTCTGCCCTTTCCTGCTTCTTATTGCTTTTAACGGTTTCATTTTCTCATCTCACCCCCCCACATTTTAGGTTGTATTCACAGGCTATATCGCCTAGTTGACAGGCGAATTCTGCCTGTTTTTTATACACCCTTATAGGGGTTAAGTAGTATGTTTTGCCGTTTAAATACCTTTCGGTTAGGGTGTTCCTTAGGAAACCTGTCAGTACACAGTGTTAAAATAGGGTAATCTACATTGTTCAGATGGTTTACTCCGTCTATAGCCGTTCTGGCTGCCAGAATAGCTTCTCCTCAGGGGAGACCTTGATTCCCTTTTCGAATATGAAGGGGACTATCTTTTTGGAGTGATTAGAGCCGCGCATCTTGAGGATTTCTATCGCATTCTGCCTGACATTCCTGCTTTGTAGGTTGTACAGCATGATGACGCCGTCTGCGACATATCCCTCAAATCCGAGGTTTTCAGCTGATGCTGGCAGTCGGTCTGCTTCGACTGTCATGAGGCTCGTGCATGTGTTTTTTCTGAGCCATTCGCAGAATTTCATGAGGCTCATTTTGCGGTCGAACGGGTCTTTGACTATGATGTTGAATGTGGTTAGGGGGTCGAGGACGAAACGTTTGGCTCCAGTTGACTTTAGGGTGTCCCTTATTTCCCCGTAGTCCTCCCTGATTACCTGCATGACGTCGGCTGGGTCTAGGCGCATGATGTTTAAACTGCCGTTTTCCTCTAGCCTCTTCAGGTCCCAGCCGTACTGGTCCATGTATTGGTTGAGCATGAGTGGTGTCTCGTTGAAGCTCACGTAGACTCCGTTCTCTTCGAAGTGTTCAGCCCCGTTGTATAGGTATTGCATGCAGAGTGTGGTTTTGCCGCTGCCGCAGCCACCTGAGACTATGGTTGATGAACCCTTTGGTAGTCCGCCATCGAGCATCTCATCCAACCCGGGTATCCTCGTCTCCACTCGCTCCATCTTCAAGTTCTAGGCTCGGTATATGCCTGATATTATCCTTATCTCCGATTCAGTTATTGCCTGCTGGCGTTTAAATTCTTCCATCTGGCGCTCAAACTGCTTCTTCTCGTCCAATGTTTGGATTATCCGGGTGTTCTCCCCCGCCATCTTCGCCTCTAGGCTATCTATCTTCTGCTGGTAGGACCTTATCTTCTCCTCAACCTGCTTGACCTGTTCTCTCGCAGCCTCAAGCCTCTTTTGGGCCTTGTTGGCGTTTGAGTCAGCCTGCCTTATGTTCTTGTCGTGTTGTTTGCGTGTGTTGTTGAGGTCGTTGATTCTCTTTTTTAGTTCCTCGAGTTTGGCTGATAAAACCTGTTCCTCGGCCTCAATCAGTGGTATGTGCTCCTGCTTGTCATTGAGCTGCCTTGTCACGGAGTCCTTGTCCATGCGCAGTTGGGTGTTCTGTTTGTTCGCGTTTTGTATGCCGCTTTGAGCCTGCACGTAATCCTCCTCAAGGCTGCTGAGGCTGTTTCGGCATTTCTCCACGTATTTTTCGGCTGAGTCCAGGTCACCCTCCGTCTTCTTCTGCAGGCGGGCTGCCTCCCCCAACTCAGCCTTTAGTTTGCTCTTCTCATCGAGTATGCGGTCCATATGGGATTTGAGCGGGTATATCAGCCTCATAAGTGGGACTGACCCCGCCCACGCCTTGACCTTCCGCTCCCTTGAGAATTTCATTTCCTGCTCGAGTCTGATGAGAGTCGCCTTCGCCTCTTCCGTCTTCTTTGTGAGTTCCTTGATTTCGTCAGTGAGTTTCTGGCTCTGTCGCTCGGTCTTGAGTGCCGTTGACTTGATGCGTTTGCGCTCAAGGTCTGAGGCTGATATCTTCGCCTCTATCTCCTTGCCCTCCAGGTTGAGGGCGTCTATTTGTTTTCGGAAGATGAGCCTCTGGTCCTCTGAGTAGCCTGCTGAACCGAGTTTGTTTTTCATGTAGACTACCTGCTTCTCCTTGGCTTTCGCCTCCCTCCTGTCTTTTTCCAACTCATCCCCTAGGCGGTTTATGTCTTTTTTCGCCTCGGTCTCGGTCTTTTCGAGTTCCTCTATATTCTCCCCAAGTTTGCCTATCTTCTCGGTTTCCCTTTGTATCGCCTGACGGAGGACGTCCGGCAGTTCTATTATCAGTTTCTCGCTCCCGGTTGCGGATATTTCGGCAAGCTCCTCCTCAAGTTTCTGCTTCTCCTTGAGGACGTCTCCGAGTTTCTTCTTGAGGTCCCCCTCCCGCTCCACTACGGCCTTTATCTCGGCTTTCGCCTTTGCGCTCTGGGTTTGGGCACTCTTCAGCTGCTCCTTTGACTGATGTATCTTCTGTTCGTCCTCAAGGACCTTCCTCTCTAGGTCCCCGAGTTCCCGCACCGCATGGTCTAGTTCAGCGTAGACCGTGAACTTAGCCTCAGTCCCCCTAATCTTTCCGATGTTAATGTCGAGGGTGTCGCGTATCTGCCGGCCCCTTTCATCCTCCTTCTCGAGGGCCTCCCTGAGTTCCTTCTTCCGTATCTCGTTGTCTACTATCTCCTTCTGCTTGAGTGTAATCTCCTGGGCGATTGTGGTTAATTCGCCTCTGACCTTCTCCGTGTCGAGGATGGTGTGGTCTAGGCCGTCATAGAGGTTGTAGGCTTCCTCTATGTTGTTTTTTTCTACCGTTATCCGGTCGTAATCTTGTGATAGTGTCCTCTGCTGGTTTATCGAGGACTCTAGTGTCGTCTTCGCCTGGGCTATGTCTTTGTCGAGGGCAGCCAGTCTTTTTTCGTATTCCGTTATCTTGGTTAGGTTCTCTGTGACCTGCGCATCGAGTCTGGTTAGGTTGTCTGGCATGCGCCCTACTTCATCGCGGACTGTGGCTACAGAGGCTTTCAGCGCCTTCAGGCTCTTTTCCGTCTTCTTGTATTCCGCCTGGGCTTCCGGGTACTCGCGTAGTATGTCATCGCAGAGTATCTCCTCCTCCATCTTCTGGGCTAGGTACGCTTCAGCCTGTTCCCGGAGGGTTGATTCCGCCATCTTGTGGGGCTGGATGCTTTCACTTACCTTCGCCTCCTCAGCCCGTAGTTTGTCTATCTCAGACTGTATGCTGCTGCGCTCTGACTCTATCTTCAGCACCTTCCCTTGAGCCTCAATTATCTTCCTGGCGAGTTCCTTTATCTTGGCTGTGAGAGACTCAACCTCTGCCTTGAGGTCCTGTATGTTGCCGCTCTCCATCACCGAACGGGATGGCCTGCGGATTATCTTGCTCAGTTTGCTTATGCGCTCCTGCTCCCCTTCGACCGCAGTCTTCAGGTGCTCGTGGGGAGCCTTCTTCTGCGGTTTGGCGTGGGTGCCCTTGATTATGTCCTTGAGGCGGCGCATACCCTCCTCAGGGTGGGCGTGTTTTCCCATTATTTAGTCCCCCCCATGATCTCATTGAGCTTCTGTTCCAACTGGCGTTTAGCATTCTGTATCTGCTGCATCCTGGCCTCTGTCTCGGCCCTCGCCGCGAATATGAGGCTTATCTCAGACTCTATCTTCGCCTTCTTCGTCTTGACTTCCTCCAGCTCCTCCTTCACGTACTGTCCGTGCTTGGCTATCTGCTGCATCTCCTCGCTCATGTGCCGTATCTCATTGTTGGCTACCGCAATCTTCGTGCCCAGGTCGTCTAGGATGGCTTTAGAGTGGGTGGCTTCGGTTTCCACCTTGGCGAGCACGTCAGTGAGGTATGGGCCCAAGTCGATGTAAAGTTCCCCTGAATCAGCCACCAGGTCGTGTATCTTAGACTCTAGGTTCCGTTTGCGATTTAGTATGCTCTCTGCTTTGGCTTTCGCAACCTGGAGCCTCTTTAGGCTACCCTGGTATTTGGCTTCGGCTTGGTGCCGCTCAGTCTCAATCTTCGAGATAAACGCGTTCTTCGTGTCAATGGCCTTCCTGAGGGCTTGGGTGCGCTCGTCCACCTCCATTGCTTCGCTCGCCGCCTCCTGCTCCTTGTTGGCGAGCTGGTCGAGTTTCTTCTTTGACTCCCGGCTCGCCTCCTCCTTCTCGTGGAGGGCGTCCCTGAGTTTCAGCTGCTCGCGCAGGAGCTTCTTTAACTCTTCACCCAGCTGCTCCGGAAGCCCCGGAAGTTGGGTGACTATGATCTGCTTGTCAATATGCTGCGTAGTAGGTCCTTGGCTGTAGCCTCCCTGCAGGACCTGCGAGCCTACCGTGCTGGGTTGGTTGATTGACTCAGTCTGTGGCACTCCCCCTTGACCTTGGGTGCCTGAACCTGACAGCACCCCCTGAACCTGGATTTGAACAGGTTGAGTAGCCACTCCACCTTGAGCCTGAGTGCCCGAACCCCCGCCTGTGAATTGAGATTCGCTTAGGCCACCGGAGCCGCCCACACCACCTGAACCATCTGACTGTGAGCTCCCGGAGCCTGTGGAGCCCCCTCCCCCACCTGGGCCGCTAGCAGCCTTAGATTCTATCTTGACGTTAGAGAGCCCCTCTTTGAGTCCTTCAATCAGTCCGTCCCTGAATTCCTCTATGTAACCGCCTGAGTCCATGTACTTGCGTGGTCCGCTGGGCCTGGATACTGTCACGCCTTTGGGTTGCTGCCAGGCGAAGAGGCTCGACTCAATCCACTCGCCTGATGAACCGAGGGGTAGCTTGAGTATGCTTATCTTGCGGCTGCCCTTGTCGAAGCCGAACTCAAGGACCGAGTCGCACATCATCTTCAGGGTCTCCTCTATCTGCTGCTCGTGCAAGTCCCTCTGTAGTATGAAGAATCCACTGTGACCGGCTGATGTTATCCTACTCATGTGAACCTTCAGGAATTCCTCGCACGTGCCTGCGCGATTGTACAGAAGGAGCGTCGAGACCGAATCGAAGACGACTATGCCCTGGCCTGTGACCTCGCTTAGCGCCTTCATGAGGGCCCGGTTTATCTCATTGAGGTTGAACGCTGAGGAGCAGCCTATCACATAAGGGTCTTGCATCCTCTTGCCTGTTATCTGCTCAGAGTACACGTCGATGAAACGCATCAGGTTACGCTCCTGAGCTGAGTTCCAGTCTATCTGGAAGTAGTCCATCTTCTCCCTGACAGCCTGGGGACTCTCATCAAGACTCACCCACACACAGGGTAGGCCGTTTTTGATGAACTCACTGACGAGCGTCAGCGAGAACGTGGTCTTGCCTGAGGCGACATGTCCATAAAGTAGTATCGAAACCCCCAATGGGAATTCCTTGTACTCCCCCCCAAAATCTACCTTTACTTGGCGCACCAGATTCACCCCCCAAATACCCAATCCCCCCTAAATAACCTTGGGCGTTTATGTATTAAGCTGAAGGATATAAATAAGTTGGGTCACACCACCCAAGACCAGAACCCAGGTTATAGACCATAAATAGTGGGTTTATATTTGGGTAAGCCCATTAATTATAAAAGTTACGGGGGTATGTTATGGTTGCCATAAAAAACGACGAAGTGAAGGTTTTTGAGATTGCATGGGAAGGTTTCTTCGGGAACATGCACTTGATGAACTTGGGCATACAATCCTTCGAAGACCTCTGCGAGATAGCGATGATAATGAGCAGACCAGTCCTCAAGGAAAAAGGCCGCAACGTATACCACGTCGTCGACGCGTCAACAGTCTACACGTACAAGAAGAGATAATTGCGTTCTATCGCCTGTGACATAGGCCATAGGCTGATTAGTATACCCCCAGTATATTTCCCTGACTAGTCTTGAGTGGTTAACTTTTATTTACGGGAATAGGAAGACCCTGTGGTCCATCATGACGCTCGGTGTTGTGAAGCCGACTCTTCTGACACCACCCATTGCCGGGATAATCTGTATAAGTAGCTTCTCCTCAGGGCCGAGGGCTGTCGTGAGAGTGATGTTGAGGACTGCGCTGTCTCCGAGGTTCACGTAACCTGACAGGTTCGCGCCGCCGCGGCGCAGGTAGTAGACACTGTATGTTCCCGCGGAGCCGTCTCCGTACCGTAACGTCTGGAAGCCGCTGCGGCTGTCGACTGTGAGGACTGTGGTGTTGAGGTTGACTGGGTCACTGCCGGGCCTAAGGCGGACTAGCATCTCGAGGTTGTTGATGGTGCCGTCGATTGAGCCGTCTGAGCCGACGATGGAGTATATGCTCAACCCGCTTGCGACTTCCTGCTCAGTGCCCTTGAGGGTGGCGGTGGAACGCTGCTCCATCGTACCTCCCGCACCTATGAGGACCGCTGCGGCGACTGCCGCTACCACTATGGTGGCGATGAAAAGGATTAGCATCCCGATGGCCATCATACCACGCGACTGCCACCTTGTTTTTTTCATTTGAGGTAAGTCACCCACTTAGGTTCTATTTAACTTGGCCAGAGCGCGACACTCTGCTGAGTCATGCTGTCTGGTGTGTAAAACTCTATCTGAGTGTATGTTCCGACCCTGGGTATCATCTTGATTCTGACCAGCTGGTTCTCCCCTATTTGCGGATCTATGTGGAAGATTATCTTCGCCACGTCCCCGCGGTTCAGGTACCCGGGCTCGTTGTTAGCCCCCTTCTGGACATAGTATACAGCATATGTTGTTGAGGTGCCGACCGGAGAGTCAGAGCTGATGTTGCTGCCGTAGGTCATACTGCGCGATTCTCTCTCAGTGTCGACGGTGAGGATGGTATTGTTGAGGTTGATGCCCTGTGAGCCGGACTGCAGGCGGACCATCACCCTGAAGTCGGTCAAGGCATGAGGTGTGGAGGAGTTCGCGCTAGCGTCTGATGCGACGACAGTCATCGCCTCAATTCCAGAGGCAATGGCCTCCTCAGTCTGGGAGCCGGTTATCAGCGCCTTCTGCTGTAGGCTTCCGCCCGTGGTGATAAGAACGGACGCCGCGACTGCCGCAATCAATATTATCGCTATGAAGATTATCAATGCTCCAATACCCATCATACCCTTTCGTGATTTGCACTTCATTTGAACACCTCTACCGCATTGTATTAATTTGATTTACACCTTTTTAACTTGTTTTTAACTTGTCGGCCATAGGCCTACGACCGGTTCGATCATGATATCGGGGGTCTGGAACTCTATCTGGGTTACACCGCCCGCGTGGGGTACTATTGATATTTTAGCGCGCTGGTTCTCCCCCATCCCCCCCTCGACATTGAACTTTATCTTCACGAAGTCCCCTGTGTTGAGTGTGTTATTCTGCTGGTATGGGCCGCTTTTTATGTAGGAGATGACGTAGTTGTCCGTCCCTGTTGCGAGTGTCGAATCCCCAACTGTGCCGCCGAAAACGAAGTTTTGGGAGATTATTGGTGTGTCTATTGTCATTACCGTGCTGTTCATTTTTATTGGGCTTGAGCCCGCGGCTAATCTGACATTGACCATCAAGTGTTCTATGAGATGTGGGGTTCCACCCGAACTTGAGTCAGAACCTTTGACTGAGACAACCTCCATGTTGGTTGAGACGCCTTCCCGCGCCTCGTTACCTGTTATGAGCGCCCTCTGCTGTAGGCTGCTGCCTGTGGATATTAGCACCGACGCTGCGATGGCTGCGACGAGTACCACAGCCAAGAAGATTATGAGCGTCCCTATGCCCATCTCCCCGCGGTTGTTTTTCAGCTTTGCAGAGGGGTAAATAACCAGTAGTAGGACTGTTCCGATGCCAATTAACCCTAGTAAGGGCTTTTTGTATCTGGCCATTTAAACCCCTAATGAATCCAGACAACCACGGTCTAATGTGGACCCAGACCCCCCTGATTACATAATTTCATTTATGGATATATAAATGCGATAGACGGTTTTTAGGGTATTAGGGGGTTGTTTTTGACGTCATGCCGGTCTATTTTCTTTTGCACCTCAATCGCCACCGTGTCGACTATCTCCTTTGTGACGCCATATTTTTCCTGCAGGTGCCTCAGGAGCGCGTGGATGCTATCCCGTGGGTTATCTATCGAGGAGGTTATCGCGTAGGCTATGTAAGCTGCGAGTTCCCGCTCCCACTTGTCACCATAGTATTCCTTCACGAAATGGTCTTTAACCCCATCTATCTGAGCGAATATCTCATCCAGCCTCGCTGAAGGCGAGAGACTCGAGAACCGCTTATAGTCGCGGTCCGGGACGTTACGATGCTGCAGAGGCACGAGCAGAGGAATCGTTATGTCCTCGAGTATCGCTATCTTCATGAGGTCCCAGTGTTTGTCGAAGGCGCCGCTCGCATAAAGGAGCATCATCACATCCTTCACATAAATGTCCATGAAGAGCCTCTTGCCGACGTAGTCTATCCCATCGTATGTTATGTTGAGCTCCACCCCATCAAGCATCTCCATCAGGAGCGTGTGAGCGTCCCTGTGGCGACTGTCCTTGTGGGCGGTCGTCTTCCTCTTGGAGACAGACGTCAAAAGGAGCTGGAAGAAGAAACGGGAAATCTCACGACCCATGAAGGCGAGCGGGAACAACGTGTCCAGGAAACGCATCCTCTCCTTACTGTGGAGTTTCTCGTCAAGGCTCGTAGCCCACGCCGGCTCCCTCATGAGTTCGCGGAATGTCACCATAGAAGCCTCAACCTCATATCTTGTGAACGAGTAGCGCTCGACAATCGATTTAACGACGTCAAGGTTCGCCTTAAACGGGTTGCGGGGTTTACCGTCCACATAGTACCGCTTACCCCGGCCTAGGAAACCCATCCTCGTGAACTTGTTCAGTTTCTTGCGGTAGGCTTCCTGACTCTGCTCCTTCAGGAGGAGGTTCTCCTTCCTCAGTTGGTACGACCAGGTCTCCTCCTTGAGCAGGCGGAGGTAAAAACGCGACAGCGCATCCTGTGTGTCAGCGTCCATATGCTTGACCTTAAGGAAAAGATCCGATGCAGTGTAGTCTGTCAAACTCATCCCCCCCAGATGCTGCGGAAGCCATCATATGCAACCGCAAGTTTATATGATATCCTATTTACACGAACCATTTAAAAACATAAAAAAATAGGACAATGGCCGCTGAGATTGTTTACGGCCAGAGTGACACGCGTTGTTCTGTCATCACATCAGGTGTCGTGAACTCGATGACTGTGGGAACGCCCACCCTAGGTATGACCTTGAGTCTTACCTTCTTGTTCTCGCCGACCGCTGATGTGACGTTGAACTTGAGTTTTACGACGTCTCCGCGGCTCAGGTAGCTTCCCTCGTAGTCAGGACCCTGTTTCACGTATTCGACCGCGTAAGTGCCTGTGGTCGAAGTCACACTCCACACTGATGAGCTCCCGGCGTAGTCTAGACTCCATGAGTTGTCCGCGGTGTCTAGCATGACCACTGTGTTGTTGAAGTTGAGCGCGCTGCTGCCGGCCTGAAGCCTCAGTAGGACCTCGAAGTTCTCCACCGTGTGGTCTGAGCTCGCATTGGTACCGGTCACAGTTATGGCCTCAGCACCCGTCGCCACGCCCTCCTCAGTCTGCGACCCAGTCAAGAGAGCCCTCTGTTGGAGGTTCCCTGACGTTGACACAAGGACTGCGGCCGCGACCGCAGCGACCAGAATCATCGCAATAAAGATTATCAGCGTCCCAATACCCATCTCACCCTTGCCGTCTAAAAGTTTTTTCATTTAGATAAACACCCCCCATTCAAATACTGGGCTATGCGCCCACATAATGACTGATAGTCCCTATTATGATTCGCTATATAAATACTTTTGGGTGTCTGAGATTCAGACTCAGCACTTTAGGGAGTCCACACGCTCCCTTATGGCAGAGATAATCTGGTTCTTCGACTGCTCTTGGTCTTGCGCTTTGATGTCGCGTACGTGCCCTGCGAGCTCCGCATCCCCTACGGCATGGTGTATCCACTCAGCGAAGTCGTTGCCGCTTCTGGTATGGAATGCGACGACATCAGTCGGGGAGTTCGCGAGTGACTCAGCCAAATCCTCAAGCAACGCTATCTCAGAGAATATTTTGTCGTGGTCGCTCTTCAAAATGAATTTGCTGTCTGCCTTGACTCGCCTCAGGTACGGGTGCTTGAGCGACTCCACCTTAGCGTCCAACAGTTTCAGTATGTGCTCCTTCGTCTCCTGGGGATTCGTGAACCCCACAGTCTCGATTTGGGAGGCCAACTCAAGGTCTCCGACGACGTTGCGGACCCAAACCGCGAGGTCGCTGCTCTTGTGCTCGTGGAAGTTGATGCCATCCTCGGGCGACTTCTTTATCGCCTCAAGGAGGTCCTCGATGAGGAATGCTTCTGCGGCGACTTCGTTTGAGTCGAGTTTGAGGAGGATGCTGTCTGCTTTCTCGCGGTCGGTTACGGCGCGGACTACGGAGTCTCCATCGTCCTCTCCGTATGCTATGTGGACTTCCACGTTTCTGCTGTCGTCTAATTTGATGCTCTCCGCTGGCATGAGTATGTCATAGGACAAGGTCTTGCTCTGCTGGGGGTCGATGACCACCGGAGCGTCGTCCTCGGCGAGGAGATGGAACATGTGTCTGCCGCCCACCTGCGCTTGGGCAGCTGCCATAGGTACCCTACCGTCCGCCGCCACACTGTTGATGATTTCCTGGGCGGGCTGTATGAGCCTCATGGCGGAGCGGATGCAGTAGCGTTCCGAACCGTTGTTCTTCACAGTCAACTCGAGCTTGTGAGTCGACTTGTCGTACACGAGACCCTGGACCGTAATCGGCGACTTGCTCCGGGTGAAGATATATATGAGCGTGAGGACCGCGAGCACGACTGCAAGGAGAACCCAGTAGAACCTGCTCACAGTCATCCCAGCATCTCCGAGCGGGGTGGCGTTGACAGTCAATGCATAGTTTGCAATCAATAATAGAATCGATGCGACTTTAGCGCTGGTGCATAGGCCGGTTTCATTGGACATAGTATCTCACCGTACCAGCCAACCACACATATAAT
>Ga0315284_10007162_pt1 | contig 15918 bp, 7 predicted proteins | sample YL17G09_16_MG_FD_203696 | JGI IMG/M metagenome (GOLD analysis project Ga0315284, IMG submission 203696) | Sediment microbial communities from Yellowstone Lake, YNP, Wyoming, USA - YL17G09_16 | ecosystem: Environmental > Aquatic > Freshwater > Lake > Sediment | place: USA: Wyoming | collected... | reverse complement strand
GCCGATGCAGCGCAGAGAGTACACGTTGCCGGCGACCTCATCGCTGTTGGTGGTGATCATGCCGCCTTCAAAGGTGGTCATGTTCTTGAGCGGGTGGAAGCTGAACGCCGCGACATCGCCGAAGCTGCCCGCCTTGCGCCCTTTGTACGTCGCTCCGGGACAATGCGCCGCGTCCTCCATGACTTTGAGATTGTGCTTCGCTGCGATCGCCATGATCTCGTCCATGTCGCAGATCTGAGTGCCGTAGTGAACGACAACGATCGCCTTCGTCTTCGCCGTGACTTTCTCCTCAATGCTTTTCGGATCAATGTTGTGCGTTTCGTACTGCACGTCGGCGAAAACCGGCACGAGTCCGAGCCGGAGCATCTCCGCGCTGGTCGCGATGAAAGTGATCGGGGTCGTTATGACCTCGTCGCCCGGCTTCAGGCCCAGAAGCTGAATGCCGAGGTTGCAGGCGGTGGTCCCGCTCGATGTGGCGAAGGCGTATTTCGTGCCGCAGTACTGGGCGAACTCGTTCTGGAACGCCTCGACCTGCGGCCCCATGGTGAAGGTGTCGCCCTTCAGGACCTCCTTGATCGCCTCCAGTTCCTCCTCGCCGAGTTCGGATCCGAAGAACGAGTAAGGCACCTTCAGCACAACGCCGTCTCCCGCATCGTAACTTGCCGCATAGCTGGCTTGCTTGGCAGTCATCCTGATCCTCCTTTGTCTTCGAGCGCGATGGCGCCGGAAGCGCCTCACGCCGCTAGCAGCCGCCGGATAGAGTCGAAATCCACCGGTGACCTATGCAAAACACACGGAATCCGTGCGTCTCGTCGGCAGCTAACGGATAACCTCCGTTCGGCGAACGGAGGTTATCCGTTAGCTGCTGGTCCGCAGCGGGTTCTAGATAAGCCCTCGTTCCTTGAGCCGACGCTTGCGGAGCGCACAGGGCTCGCACACAAAGCTCTCGCAGAGAAGCCAGGCCGGCGACTCGCTGAGTCGCGCGACCACCACATCCACCATGTCACGCGCGTCCATCAGCATGGACTCAGCGGAACAGATCCGCCCGCGCTTGAGCACGCCTGCCTCCTCGAGGTATCTGTCGGCGATACCGAAGTTCAGACTGCAGCCCGGGAACTCCTCCCTGAGCGGAACCTCGACGGCTCCGCCCTCTCTTTCCACCAGAGCGGCCCGGCCCCAGAACTCCCGGAACGGGATATCATTGTACGGCAGCCCCGCGGCGACCTCGGCGTAGTGGAGCATCGAGTTGCGGTTGTTTCCCACTCCGAGAAGCAGTATCCTCGCGCCCAGACGATGCGCATCATCGTACGAAGACCCGGCGCCAAGCGCACTCGCATTCTCCTTGCCGGACGTGACCTCCGATGCGTGCTTCCCGATTGCCGCCACCGAGTAAGTGGGGTGCCCGCTCCGAATAGAGCCCGGGTACTTGCGCAGGGTCTCGGTGATGATCCCGTTGTTGCGCCCCGGGGTCGTCTCGCGATTGTACGGCTGTACGTTCCAGATGCCGGAATACGAATACGTGAACGTCGGCGCCATCAGCGTTCCTTCCGTGCCGACGGCGTCCAGCAGTGTCCGGACAACATCGGACGGCGTGCCGTCGCTGAGACCGAGAGACTTGAACGAGCTGTGGATGACGACGAAGTCGCCCCGTAGGACTCCGATCCTCCGCAGACCTTCGAGCATTTCCGGTATGACGTCTCCGATGTCAGAGTTCACGCTTGTTGTCCAGTACCTTCCTCATCGCCAGCGCGATGTCGTCCATGTCTTCCTCCGTCCCGAGGAAGACGTTCTGCGGCAGCCACACCGCCTCGTACTCGCACGCCCGCTCGGAAACCGGGCATTTCCCCTCGAACGCGGCGTAGTCAAGGTCATCGTGATACTCCGTGCCGAGCGGGAACGAGCCGTTGATGAACCTCTTCTCCAGGAACATCGGGTTCTTGTAGAGCGGGAATGTATACCCGCTGAATGCCGGGATGCCCTCTGCTTCGAGCGCTTCGATGAACCTCCTCCGCGGCAGGCCCACTGACGGTTCATCGTAGCGGAACATGTATATGTGGTAGCCGTGAAGCGTCGCGCGCTCGTCCTGCACCAAGGGGCGTATGCCATCCATCTCTGAGAGCACGGATGACAGGTAGTGGGCCGTCCTCTCGCGGTGACGAACCTGCTCGTCCAAGCGCCCGAGCTGAACGCGGAGTATGGCAGCCTGAAACTCGGTCATCCGATAGTTCCAGCCCAGAGAGTGGAACTCATACCAGGGCCGCCCAACCTTCCGCCCCGCCCACAGCAGAGAGTCACACTCCGCCGCCAGTGCCTGGTCGTTAGTGCAGATGATCCCGCCCTCGCCGCAGGTCATGTTCTTGGAAGCCTGGAAGCTGAACGAGCTGAACAGGCCGAGCGACCCCGCCTTCCGGCCCCTCCACTCGCAGCCGTGAGCGTGAGCGGCATCCTCGATCACTGCGAGACCGTGCTTTGCGGCAATCTCACCGATCCGGTCCATGTCCGCCGGCTGCCCTCCGAAGTGGACCACCATGATCGCACGGGTGCGGTCGGTGATCGCCTCGTCTATCCGGTCAGGGTCTATGTTGTAGGTTTCCGGGTCTACGTCAACGAACACGGGCACCAGGTTGTTCTGGAGCACGCACGTCGCGCTGGCAACGTAGGTATAGGCCGGGACTATGATCTCATCGCCTATCTCCAGGCGCATCGCCCGGACGCCGATTTCGAGGGTTCCAGTGCCGTTCGCCGCCGCTATGCCGTACTTGCAGCCATGATGGCGCGCGAAATCCTCCTGAAAAGCGGCCACATGGCTCCGCGCGCCCTCCGTCGGCTCCGCGAGCTCAACGCCCTGGCCGAATGCGAACCGCCACCACTTGCCGCTGTGCAGCACCCCCAGCAGCGCTTCTTCCTCGCGCTGATCGAACACCGGCCAGCCCGCAAAGGGCTTCCGTCGAACGGCCGGGCCTCCATTCACTGCCAGTACCGACATCTACCTGACCTCGCATCCTCCGTGGGCCGCGTCTCAGCCTTCAACCGCGACGACGCGCTTCTCTTTCCCGGCTCGGTATGTCGCGTCAACCACCGCGACTGAGTGCCTTCCGTCCTGAAGGGTCACCGGCGGCTCTTTGTCCCCAATGACGGACTCGATAAACGCGTTGAGCATCTGCCCGTATATGCCGACTCCCCTGAGGTGATACTCCTCGCGCGCGACTTCGGTGTTCCGCACCTGATCGGCGCTGTAACCCGTTTCTTGCGGCTGGATGATGCTGAACATCCTGCCGGTGGGATCCTGGCCTATCGTCCCCTGGCCGATGATGCAGCCCTTGGTCCCATAAAGCTCCAGGCTGTTTTGAGCGGCTGCATCCGGGAGGTTGAAGTAGGCGTCCACGATGCCGTGCGCGCCGTTGCTGAATCTGAGGACGACGGTGGAGGCGTCCTCGATCCTGGTGGGATAAGCATGCGTCATCAGGTCCTGGAACCCCGCGACCTCGACGATCTTGTCGCCCATGATCCATTCCAGCAGGTCGAGACAGTGGGTGCCCATGTCCAGAAGCGCGCCGCCGCGGCTTGTCGCCGCATCCTGCCGCCATGCGCCGGGGATAGGCGGGTACCAACAGGTCAACTGCGCGCGGCCCATGACCATCCGGCCGAGCGCGCCCCCCTGGACAAGATCCCTCGCTTTCTTGTTGTAAACGTTGTTTCTCATGCAGAAGCCGAGCATGAACTTCACGCCGGCCTTCCGCACCGCCGCCTCCATCTCGTCAACTTCCGCCGCGCTGATCGCGATGGGCTTCTCGCAGAGTATGTGTTTCCCCGCCTCAGCCGCCTGCACGACCTGCCTGCAGTGCACGTTCTGAGGCGTGGCAATGTAAACCGCGTCCACATCTCGCGCGAGCAGCTCGTGTTCCGTCGTGCAATAGTACGGAACGCCGAACTTCTCGGCGACCAGCTTCGCCCGATCGCCGTCAATGTCCATGACCGCCGTCAGCTCGGCCCGATCGCACGTGGCGACGGCTTCGGGTATCGTCCTCCGCAGGGCGATTCCCCCGGCCCCGATGACTCCCCATTTGATCTTCAACTTGCCACCTCCAACTCCCCGTGATAGATTCTACGCGTGCCCTGAATCTACCTCTCTGCCTCGACAAGGTGACGCACCTTCTCCGGCGGACGCATCGCCAGCAAGGCGCCGACGCAGACGGCGATGCCGAGGTAGCCTCCCCAGAGCGGCAGCAGGTAGTTCTTCCCGGCCAGGTCCACCAGCCATCCCGCCAAAGGAATCATGGTAAACCGGACCATGCCGTTGATGGCCGTTGTGAAGCCCAGGATTGTCCCCACATTTCGCGGAGTGGTGTATTCCATGACGTAGGGCATGAAGTTCAACCTCAGAAACTTGAACGTGAAGGTCTCCATGGCGAAGTAAACAGCCAGATCCTGCGCGCTCTTCATGAAAAAAAGCCCGAAGGTAAGCGGTACCAACCCGGTGAGGCAGCCGATGATCGATAATGCCCGCCGACAGCGGAAGCGGTTGAACAGGTAGCCCATCGGGATGCATATGATGAGAGACGTGATCGCTCCCCAGGAGAGCGCCGAGCCGTACTCCGACGGCTTCAGGTGCATCGCCTGCGTGGCAAGCAGCGGAAAGAACGCGCGCGCCACAAGTATGAACAGGGGCTGGAAGAAGAAGACGACGTATATCAGCACATGCTCTCTCAGGCGGAACACCTCCCTGCCGTATGACAAGAGCCGGAACTTGTCCTCTGGTCTGGGAGGCACGTACCGCTCCCGCATCACGGAGACGAACATGATCCCCGTCAGAAGAACCATTATTCCGGCGATCGTATACGGCCAGTGCTCCGCCCCCACCAGGCGCACGGTGCGTCCGAGATACGGGACTCTGAGCACGTGAATCCCGGGATCCATCAGCTTCATCACGTATCGGCCGATGAAGATGATCGGCACGGCCTGCACCATCTCCCACATGGCCGTCGCCAGGGGACGCTGCTTGTCCGGAACGGAATCGCTGATGGAGGGCCCCATGATCGCCAATTCCGCGTCTTCGGCCATCTGCAGAATGAACACGAGGATGACGAGCGCCCACAGCATGGAATTGCGTGGGACTGCTATGACCGTCACCGCCAGCAGCGGCGCCAGTACGAGCACGAGCGGCTTCCTGCGCCCTATGCGCGTCCATATTCGGTCCGACTTCCATGCGACATAGGGCGTGACCCAGAGTTGGTTCATGGCCTGAAGAGAAACCACGAACCCGATGAGCATCGTGCTGTCCGTAAACTTCCTCAGCGTGATCGGCAGCACCTGGTTCGAGCACATGGTCACCGCGCAAGTGCCAATGCTCAACGAAACCAGCGCGAGGATGTACCAGACGCTGACCGGCGGCAACCCCTTCTTGACCGGTTCACTTGTTGTGGAGGAATCCGTGGCTGGGCGCATCTTCGGCGCGCCTCACTTCTTCAGACTTTCGCGGCGAAGTGGCGGGCTTAGAGCCTTGAGCGCATCGAGCGCCTGAATCCGCACCTGGTCCATCAGGGCGCGGTTCTTCGGAGAATCCCACTCGATCCGCTCGACGGATATCTCGCGCGTAACTCGCGAAGGGCCTTCCGCCAACAGCTTCTTCGCTGCCAGCATGGCTGCGGACCTCCCTCCTCGCGCTTCTAAGCTGGCGACTCGGTCGCGCAGGATTGCGAAATACTCGTAGTCCTCGGCGCCCTCGCGGATTGCCTGCATGTGCTTACCGTCAATGATACCCATCTCACGATCCATGAAGAACGGGGAGAACATATGTCCCGGCGAGGTGTAGGCGCCAAACGACCCGCCGGACCCGCCTTCGTCGCCGAATGACCAATAGAAGGAGCCTTTCGCCCCATACTCAATCGCCAGCCAGAACTGCCCGCGGTAGTATGTGATCGGATCCAGATGCTTGCCGTTGGTGCAAGAGTAGAACCAAAGCTCGCGCCCCGCGCGCTTCTGGGCCATGTAGAAGTCGCGGTAGCCGGCCGATCCGGCGACAAAACGCACGGCGTTGGGACAGAGAACATCGGACAGACTGTAGAAGCGCGGGGCGACTGTGCGGGGATCCTCGTGGAGCGGATCCTGGTAGATCAGCGCCTCAGGCTCTACGGCCTTGATCGCCTCGGCGTAGGCTATGATGATCGCGTCCTGCTCGGGACTACTCGGCTCGTCCAGGATCAGCAGGGGAATCCGGCCGGGCTCGATGCCCTGCCCTTTCGCGTGCCTCATCCAGACGGCGAACCACTCGCCGACCATCCGCTTGAAGCGCGGCGTGCCCGTCTTCTCACCGAAGAAGCTCTCGCCGAGAGCGAGGAAGTCGGCGTAGTACCGCGCGCCCTTCCACGCGGCGATCCATCGGTCCCACACGGCAAAGTCCGGCCCGCCGGTCAGTCGTCCGTCGGCATCAAACCTGCATCCAACGAGAGGGATGCTCGAAGCCCAGGGGGTGTTTACCCAGTAGTCGCGCAGGAAGCGGACGAACACCGAGAGATCCAGAATCGCCGCGTCGCGAGCTGCAACCTTGTCGAAGCTGTAATCCCATCCGCCGATGGCAATTGACGGCTCGGCGGGGAAGTCGAGCGGGTACAAACGTACCTGCAGCGGGATTGAGAGCTGCTTGATACCGTCAACGGTCACCACGACCCGTCCCCGGTGTGTCCCCGCGGGCTGACTCGTCGGATGGAACACAAGCCACACCTGGCGGGTCGTCCCGGCGGGGATGGTAACCTCGAATCCGCCGGTGATTCGCCGGGCTTCCGGCAGCGCGGCAGCAATGGGAAGATGCACGAATGTGTCGGTGAAGAGCACTTCACGGACGCTCACCCACGCCGGGTTGTCGCCGCCGGGCAGTCCGGTGAGCTTGAGATGGCACTTGATAGGCTTGTCGGTCGCATTGGTTAAGTTGAACGCCTCGGACCGATACTCGCGGCGCATCAGAGCCACGCTGAGGCTGGGGGACATCCTCGGCGGTTTGGCGGGCGACTGCATTGGGGAGAGCGGGTCCCAGCGGTTCTGAGCCCAGGCGGTCAGGGGTGGGAACCTCCTGGCGCGCAGGACGAAGGTATTGAGCGCGTAGATCTTCGCGTGAAGGTCGTTGAGCGGGAAGATGGCGCGGAAGCCGGGCGGAAGATCGGCCGTGAGAGCCTCGACCTGCACCGCGAGCTCGTCGGCGCGCTGGAGAGCTTTCGTCCGCTCATCTTCCGGCAAAGCAGTTTCCAGCAAGGCCTGCCGCACGGCGGCGAGGTCGAGCCGGAGCCGCTCGCGCAGCGCCTGTCCGCCCTTGACTTCGATCGGAAAACGCACAGCCTCACCCACCTTTCCCAGCGAGTTGCCGGCGGCAGTTGTTCTCGTCGCGACGGCGACGAGTAGCAGCGTGATCAACCAATATCGTTCCACGGCAAAGTGCCTCCCTCAGCCCGGATATCGGCGGCAGCACTGTTCCCTCGATCCTATTCGACGGCTCCGGGCTCTCCACCTGCCGAAGGGCCTCCAGTAACTGCGAAGCCCGCTGCCGGTATAACTGCTGCCGGCTACTCAGTTCGCCCCTCCTCCGATCTCCCGGCTTTCCCCGGACTGCATCGAGCGCTCCTCCAGTACGAGCAGCCATCCCTTGCCCGGCGCCACGGGAATGTCGCCATCGGGCGAGAAAGAGGCCGCGTCCTGAAAGCCTTGGATCGCCGGCGGGACGGCGCCTATCCCCGGCATACAGAAAGGGGGCAGTCCTGTGATCAGGACTGCCCCCTTTGTCACTTTCCGGTTGTCCTGCTGTCTAGTCGCCGTTGATCTGCTGGAATCTAACGCCGTCGGCTACAACGACCTTCCCTGTCGAGCCCGTGCCGTTGCCGAGCTTGACGTAGCCTGCAGTTCCGATGGCGAAGTGCTTATTGCTGATGATCTTCCTCCATGCTCCGCCATTCGTGGTCTGATTCCAGGGAACTGTCTGTGAGCTGCCATCCCAGTAGATCGTGAACGGTGAGTTGGTGGCTCGGTTGGACCCTTGCGGGTACCAGATGTAGACGTCGTAGTATCCGGCGTACGCGACGTTTGGTCGCCAGATCGCTGTCTTGCCCTCGGTGACGGCAGTACTGGCATACTTGTAGTCTGCGCCGTACTTGTCAGTTCCCGAAGTGGAAGTCGTCCACACGCCGGTGTAGGTCGCCGCCGGGTTGTCGATGATGATGTTGGCGTATGCCGGCGTAGTGATCTGGAACGGACTGCTCTGAGCGGACGTATTGCCCCTCGCATCGTACGCGGATACCGTATAGGTATACGTCGTACTCGGCGTGAGGTAGCCACTCTCGCAGACGTTGTCTACCGAAGTGGTGAGGAATACGCCATTCCTGTAGACATTGTATCCGGTGACTCCAACATTATCCGTGGAGACATTCCAGTTCAGGCTGACCCTTCTCGGACCGATGACGTGGCCGGTGAGACCGGTCGGCACGGTCGGCGCCTGACCATCCCACGTGGTAGCGCTGGCCGGACTGCTCTGGGCTGATTCGTTGCCCATCGCATCGTATGCCGTCACCGTGTAGGTGTAGGTCGTGTACTGGCTCAGGCCCGTGCTGGAGTAGCTGGGCGTCGCGCTTGTCCCTATTGGGGTCCCGTTTCGGAATACCCTGTATCCGGTGACTGCCACATTATCCGTGGAAGCCGTCCAGGTCAGGTTGATCTGACTTGCCGAGACAGCCGTCGCCGCCAGGTTAGTCGGCACTGTCGGTGCGGTCAAGTCACTCGAAACGAGGAGGAAGCGCACGGCGTCCGCGACGACAATAGAACCGGTTGCTCCGGTGCCATTGCCAAGCTTCACGGTGCCCGTGGCTCCCTGCATGAACCGCTTGTTGGTGACCAGGGTGACCCACTGGCCGCCGGTCGCCTGCTGGTTGACATTGACTGTCTGCTGGCCACCGTTCCAGGTGACTGTGTACGGCGAATTGGCAGCCCTGTTGCTTCCCTGAGGATACCAGCAGTACACAGTGTAGTAGCCCGACACGTCAATGGGCGGAGTCCACGTCGCCGTCTTCGTCTCCGTGGCGGCGGTACTCCCATAGAAGTAGTCGGCGCCGTACTTGTCGGTGCTTGCGGTACCTGCGGTCCACGCGCCGACGTACGTTGCGACACCGTTGTCCATGATGATATTCGTCACCGACGGAGTCGTCACCACGGACTGGGCGCTCTGCGCCGATTCGTTACCCCTCAAGTCATAGGCGCTCACCTTGTAGGTGTAGGTGGTGTTCCCCCAACACGTAGTGTCGGAGTAGGTAATCGTTGCGCTGGTGCCGATCTGAGCACCGTTGCGGAAGACCTTATACCCGGTCACGCCGATGTAGTCCGTGGAGGCCGTCCACGACAGGTTCACCTGCGACCTCGATACAGCGGTCGAGGTGAGGCCGGTCGGTACGGTAGGAGGCGTCACGTCCGCGGTCGTGGTCGCCTGAACCCCCGCGCACAGAGCGGATACGTTATGATCCGCATCCTCAGCCGCCACCTGGTAAGTGTAGGTCGTTGACGGTGTGCAAGCAGTGTCCGAGTATGAGGTCGTTGTTGGAACAGCGATCTCAACGCCGTTACGATATAGTCTGTAGTCGGTTACGCCCACGTTGTCCGTTGAGGCAGTCCAGCTCAAGTTCACCCGGGTCTCGGATACCGGCGTGGCAGTGAGTCCGGTCGGTACGCTCGGAGGCGTGCCGTCCAAAGTCCTGCCCTCATAGGGTCTACTCTTGGCCGACTCGTTGCCTGCCGCGTCGTATGCCGATACCTCATAGGTATAGGTAGTCAACTCAGCCAGACCGGTGTCCGAGTATGAGCTAGCAGTGCTGGTGCCGATCTGCACACTGTTGCGGTAGATCTTGTAGCCGGTGACTTCGAAGTTGTCAGTCGAAGTCGTCCAGGCAAGGTCTATCTGTGTGGGGGACTTGCCGTCAGCACTGATGATCTCCGGCACGGTCGGTGGATCAGTGTCACCGCCGGGCATCAGTATGTCGTCGGCAACGCTCTTATCAGACTCGTTCCCCGCAGCGTCGTAAGCCGATACCTCATAGACGTACCTGGTAGCCTTGACGCAGGTGGTATCGGAGTAGCTTGTCGTGGCGCTAGTGCCGATCTGCACGCCGTCGCGGTAGATCTTGTAGCCGGTTACTCCGATATTGTCCGTCGAAGCGGTCCAGGTCAGGTCGGCCTGGGTTTCGGAAGCGGCAGTCGCCGTCAGGTTGGTCGGTACGGTCGGCGAGGTGACATCGGCGAATGAGAACTTGATCGCATCCGCCATGACATTCAGCGAGGTCTCGCCTGTGCCGTTGCCCAACTTCACGTATCCGGCAGTGCCGGCCGCGAAGCTGTGCCTTCCGATCAGGTTCCACCGACCGCCGCCGGACTGCTGATTCACGGTGTGCGTCTGCGAACCGCCGTTGTAGTAACAGGTGTACGGCGCGACCTGCGAGCGGTTGGCGCCCTGAGGATACCAGACATAGACGTCGTAAACCCCAGCGACGATGATGCTCGGCGTCCACTTTGCCGACTTGGTCTCACTGGTTGCCGTCGTGCAGTAGTAGTAGTCTGCCCCGTACTTGTCGGTGGAGGCAGTGCCGGTAAACCACGAACCAACCAGCGTGGCCTGCGGGTTGTCGATGATAATGTCGGCAACCACGTCATTGCTGATGGTCGTGAACATGTAGTCAGTGGACGTCGCCAGATTGTTGGCGCCATCCTTGCTCTTCACCCGGTAGTGATAGGGGGTGTTGGCCGTCAGGTTGACAAGCTGAACCGTGTGGGAGTTGACGAGCTGCCCATCCAGGGCAGTCTGGTTGCCGTATGATGTCGTCAACCCATACTCGACCTGACTGGTCGCACCCTCATTCGTGTTCCACACCACCTGTGCGTTGGTCGCCCAAACCTTCTGCGTACCAACGTTTGAGATCACAGGCGCCGTGGTATCCGCACCGAGAACGATATCCAGATTCGCTACCGTTCCCGCGGATATGGTCACCTGACCTGAGCTGTCAAGGTACCCCGGAGCGCTTACGGTAACTGTGTACGTTCCGGGATCCAGGTCTACGAAGCCATAGAAGCCCGTACCGCTGTTCTTCGTTGACTGGCCCTGGACGGTGACAGTGGCCGGGTAGATGGCTACGCTGGCTCCGGTCTCCACGAAGCCCTTCAGCATGCCAAGGGTCGGCGAGTCGATCCAGGACATGGGGGCAGCGTTCCGAGGAGACTCGAACGGACCACCGCTCCCGATCAGAGCGTTCTTGAAGGCCGTCCTGTCAACCGTTCCGATGTTCGTGACTCTGTAGGTATACGGCGTGACGCCGGGGGCGCCCAGCTCCTGAACGGAGCTTATCTGAGCCATCGAGTTCGCGATGGTGTTCAGATAAGAGCCCTGGGCAATGTAGATGTGATGGCCGTACCCTCTGCCCAGGCTGTCCTGGCTGTTGCCGTCGAAGTTGGCGTTGTCGTCCGTGTAGTTCATCGGACAGGCATAGTCTAGCCAGTGGTTCTGCATCCACTGGTCCCAGTTCTGCAGGTACCCCGAGTTTCCAGCCCCGGCCGTACTCCAGACGGCGGCGCCGACCTTAAGTGTCGGCTTGGCAGCCTTGGCCTCGAGGTAGATCCTCTTCACGATATTGCTGACCTGGTCTCTGCGCCAGTTCAACCATCGGCTATCACTCGTCGAAGGATTCCCGGTCGTACCGTACTCGGCGTTGTACCGGGCAACGGCGGTCGGGTTGTAGCCGAAGCTCGTGCTGGGATAGCGGATGTAATCCAGAGTCAGACCGTCAATGTCATAGTTCTGGACGATCTCCATGAAGACGTCTGTATAGAAGTTCTCGACTTCCGGATGGCCGGGATCGAGCCAACTGTCGTCTCCATAGAACTTCGAACCGGTGCTGCTGAGTGAGAACCACTCAGGATGAGCATTGAAGACATGCTGTGGACTCGTGCTGGGCGGAGCCGTCTGGCTTGTCCATGCGCGGTTGACAACTACCCAGGCATGCGCTTCCAAGTTGCGCTGATGGGCCTTGGTGACGATGTCCGCGAGACAGTCGTAGCCCGGATCGGGCGTAATGTTGGTGGCTGTCGGCTCATAGGTGGACGTGTAGTATGCGTCTGCACGCTTCCTCATTTCCACCAGGACTGCATTGGAGTTGCAGGACTGGACATAGTCCAACATGGTTGTAGTAGCCGTGGGGTTCTCATATCCCGACCCCCAGGCATCCACCCAGAAGCCTCGGAACTCGCCCATGCTGGACGTCACTGCGGGCGCGCTCTGAGCCGACTCGTTGCTCGCCGCGTCAAAAGCGCTCACCGTATACGCATAGGTGATGTTTGGGACGGCAGACGTGTCCGAATAGGCAGTTCCGGTACTGGATGCCAGATAGATACCGTCACGGTAGATCTTGTATCCGGTGACCCCAACGTTGTCGGTCGAGGCCGTCCAGTGCAGGTCTACCTGAGTGCCCGAAACGATAGTCGCCACCACATTGGTCGGAACACTCGGCGCGATCGTATCGGGACCGTTACTAACCGAGACCGTCACGAAGCGGACGGCATCCGCGACGACTACGCTCCCGGTCGCTCCAGTGCCATTGCCCAGTTTCACATATCCGGAAGTGCCGGCTGCGAATACTTTGCCTGACACGAGAAGGACCCATTGACCGCCGTTCGCCTGCTGATTCACATTCACGGTCTGTGAACCGCCATAGTAGTAGATGGTATACGGCGAGTTGACAGCCCTGTTAGTGCCCTGTGGGTACCAGCAGTAGACGTTATAGGTACCGCCGGACGTGAGGTTCGGCCTCCATATGGCGGTCTTGCCCTCGGTCACCGCTGTGCTGGCGAAGATATAATCCGCGCCATACTTGTCGGCGGACCCAGTGCTCGTAGTCCATACGCCGGCGACCTCGCATGCCGGGTTATCGATGATGTACTCAGCCGGCGGAGTTGTCGCCGAAGCAGGCGCACACTGGGCCGACTCGTTCCCCGCGGCATCGTACGCGCTTACCGTATAGCTGTACGTTGTGCTGGGCGCACAGGTCGTGTCAGTGTAGCCGTCCGCATTGGGAACCGAGGCCAGATACACGCCGCCGCGGAAGATCTTGTATCCCGTGACTCCCACGTTATCGCTCGAGGATGTCCAGTCAAGGCTGATCTTCGTCGGCGTGGTGGCGATCGCGACCAGATTCGTTGGTACGGTCGGGGGACTGGTCTCGCTCGGCACCAATGCGAAGTTCTTGGTTGTCGTGGCGCCCGCAGTCACTGAAACCGACGCGCTCTGCGTTGCATAGCCGCTCTTGCTCGCAGTCAGCGTGTATGTGCCCGCGCTCAGTCCGGTAAACGAGTACTGGCCCGAGGCGTTTGCAGTTGTTGTAGGGCCGCCCGAAACCGCGACGGTCGCCCAGGGGATCGCCTCACCGCTTCCGGAACGGGTCACCGTACCGCTGATGTTTCCGGTCGCGGCGGTGACCGTTATGGTCCAGGTGATCTCAGGACCGAACCACGCCACGCCTTCCTGAACCAGCCTGTACTTCTCCGTGTAGGTGCCGGGAGTAGTCGGCGCTTTCAGGATAAACGTGAAGCGGCCAACCTGACCATTGGCGACGGCGCTCTGGTCAACTTCCGACGGCCGATTAGCGCCGAGCCAGTTGCCTGCGTTGTAGAATGGGCTTGACCGGTCCTGTGGACTGGATGTGCCCAGCCTTGTGCCCGCATGACTCCAGGTGCCCGTGCCGGTGTTGTTAAACTCCGCCCACGCGATAGCAGTCGATCCAGCAATCATCGAGGTTGGATATGACTGCGCCCGGTACGTGGACGCCCATGTCGCGGGCGGTGGCGCTCCTGCCACTACGCCCATGAAGTAGCTCCAGTCCCAGCCGCCGCCTGGATCCCAGTGAGACCCGCCGCACACGCAGTTGTTGATGTCAAGATGTCCCATTATTCCGGGAGGGCAGTAGCGACGCGTCTTTGTGATCCCCCAACTGTTGCACATGTCGCGGGTCAGCAGACCGGCTGCATCGTAGAGAGCCTTGGGATGGGAAGAGGATTCGGCATAGCCCTCGTTCTCGACTCCGAGGCAGTAGGAGTTCGCGCATCCCACGTGCCACGCCGTGTATACCTCTCGCACCATCTGCCACACGCCACCCGCTTCCGATGTGACATAGTGAGAGGTCACGTTGGAACTGCAGTTCTTCATCCATGATCGAGCGCCTGCCGCGGTGCCCTGGATTGTGTGCATGACGACAGTGGTCTTGTTGTACTGCGAGGTCGAGTAGTTGCAGGTCGGGGCTGGATCCCAGATCGCAGGCCCGTAGTCGGTGGACATAAGGCCATAGCCGGAAGAGTTACCTCCGGCCGAAGCATCGAGACCCACCGACCCGTCAGATAGCTGGCTTCCCGGCGCAACTGCTCCTTCCCTCGGGAACAGGTCCGACAGGTCGACTGCACCTATCTCCTGCGGCGGGAAGTAGAACCGCTCTCCGGAGTTGTTCGTCCAGTCAAGACCCGTGAGCAGTTTCTCATAGATCTCAGCCGCGAAGAAGCGGCTGTTTTCCTCGTCGAGGCCGGCATACTTGATGACCGGCCCAACCCATGCTTCGAGGCCTAGACTGCGGTCTATACCCATCTGATGAGCATAGGCCGACAACACTGCCGCGGCCGCATTGATATTGCCCCGAGCATGAACTTTGAGCAGCCCCTTGGGAATCTTGACCAGATCGGCGCCCTCGCCAAGCGAGTTCGCGCCCATCCAGTTGTTATCCCGGAGAGCCATGACACCAAAACCGCCTTCGATGGTGGGGGCATCCCCACGATTCTCGAAGTGGCTGCCGAAGTAGCCCAGAGTGACGAGCAGCACCAATGGAACGTCATGCCTGGCGGCTGCTTCCTCGAGCATCGGCATGAGTGGTTCATTCCAAGGCCCACCGTTACTAGCCATCGAAGCCAGATCGGGGTGAGCATTTTCCTCCGACGGAACGGCGAATGCAACAGCAAATGAGCATGCCAGAATGCATGCAAACGCACACAGACGCAGATACTTCATGTATACCCTCCTTGATGGTAATACAACTAACTCCGGTGCTATCACCGGCACTACGTCTTGCACAAGCAGATGGTTCTTAGATGGAGCGGTCGAAAGGAGCGCCATCCCTGGCAGATTGTCCCTCGGAAGAGCGGGGGCAAGTAGAGGCACCGCGCTAGCTGCTGAATCGGCTGGGAGTCGGTTCCATCTCGGATACACGTCCCTACACGCGGCCATCAGTTGAGCTTACAAAGGCATCCCTCCTCACCTACAATCGATTTATAGAGCAGAGCGATGTTCGATACCGCCGGTATGTGGTTAGACAACTGAGGGTAGGCTGCCGGACAGGTATCCAACTAAAGTGTACACCCCAATTCCGACAAAAGTCAACTGGTTTTGTGGTTATTTTTTTGGGGCGTTTGCAGAGAATAGATTGCCTATCTTATGGCAAGGCAGGCAATCCACTTGCTGGTAACGCCAAGGGGAAATGGGAGCACGCAGGCTTTCATAGGCCCTTTTGAAAGCAAAACAATCAGGGGACGCAGCTCCGGGCTGTAGGTCTGGCCGATGTGGATACGGCGCTAAGGGTTGACGAGGACGTAGACGAAGTAGGACATGCCAGTCCAGACACAAAAATGGCTCCGGGGCCAGGATTCGAACCTAGATACCGGGCTCCAAAGGCCCGTGTCCTGCCATTGGACGACCCCGGAACGCACCTTCATTATAGGCGAAACCGCCCTCATGGTCAAGGTGTACTTGCTTGACGGCAGGGCGAACGCATCTAACTGACCAGGAGCTGCGCGAGGCAGTCGCCAGCCCAGGCCGCGCGCTTCATCCGTCTGCGCATGCTTGGCCTGCCTTTCATCTCTGTTTTGTCCTTG
>Ga0315284_10007161_pt1 | contig 15919 bp, 15 predicted proteins | sample YL17G09_16_MG_FD_203696 | JGI IMG/M metagenome (GOLD analysis project Ga0315284, IMG submission 203696) | Sediment microbial communities from Yellowstone Lake, YNP, Wyoming, USA - YL17G09_16 | ecosystem: Environmental > Aquatic > Freshwater > Lake > Sediment | place: USA: Wyoming | collected... | reverse complement strand
GCACCTGTTGATCAACCAACGTGCCGTTAGCCATTGCGTTTTGAAACGCCCGCGGGGTTCCGTAAGCAACTGTATTTTATACAGTGTTAAAGTTTAGCTAAACTTTTCCTGAGAAAATGCCGATATGCAGTTTGGAGGTGTCCATGACCCCAGAACGCACATCGGCTTTACTCAAGATGGGAGACTACCTCGACGGAATCGACGAGGTCCAGGAATACAACTATCAAGGGTTCAACAAAGCAGACAAGAGCCGCTGGCAGCAGTCGCGGGGCCACTACGGGGCCATGCACGGCGTGCTGGTCAAATACCACCGCCAACTGGAGGCCGTGTTCGGCCCACTCTACACGGAAGCGGGCCTGACCGACCGGTTGACCGACCAAGATGCCGAGGCGGCCCAACAGGTACGCGCGGAAAAGGCCCTGGCCCTCAAGGCCGAGCGCGACCGCGCGGCCCGCAACATCTCGGTGGCGCCTACCCTGGTGGGCAGCAAGATCTACTTCAAAGTCGAGGGCCGGATCAGCCGGGCCGACTGGGACCGCTACAAGGAGATCCAGCGCGGCTGGGGGCTCCGCTGGGACGGTGTTGCCATGGCCTGGGCGGTCCCGCCGGCCGATCTCGGCCGGTTCCGCCACGACAGCTACTGCGCCGCGATGGCCGAGATCGGGATCACGGTCGGGCCGATGCCCGAGGTGACGGCCGAGGTCGCCCGGGCCACCCAGGTGTCCCGTGCCTACGAGCTGTCGATCGTCCGGGACCACGACGGCCGGTTCGTGATCCGGTTCCCGTACCACGCCGATATGGTCGCGCTGTTCAGCAACCGGTCGGGCCAGCTGACCGGCATCACGGAGTACGACCCGACGACCCGCAGCCGGTCGACGTTCAGCCTTGAATTGATCGAGGAGATCATCGAGAAGGTCACGATCAGGTTCCCCGACTGGGGCATCGAGGCCCCCGGGGTCGACGAGGCCCGGCGGGAACGAGACCAGCGGGCCGAGATGTTGCGACGGCCGATCCCCGGGGTGGCCGAGCAGTTGGCCCCGGGGTTCAACCTGTTTCCGTACCAAAACGAGATGGTCCACTTCATCGACCGGTGCGGCGGCAACGTCCTGTGTGGTGATTCTGTCGGTTTGGGCAAGACCCTCCAGTCGCTCGCCTGGGCGGTCCTGCGGGGCCGGCGGGTCCTCGTGGTGTGCCCGAAGGTCGTCCGCAGGACCTGGATCGACGAGGCCCGGAAGTTCTTTCCCGGCTACTTCGCCCAGGGGCTGGAGCTGCGGCTCAAGATGCTCAAGCGGGGGATCCCGGACCTCCAGGGGTTCGCGATCGTCTCGGTCAACTACGAGTCGCTGGTCAAGTTCGAGCCCGCGATCTTGGCCGGCCGGTTCGACCTGCTGGTGATCGACGAGAGCCACCGGGTCAAGAATCCTGATGCCGTGGTGACCAAGAACGTCACCCGGCTGGCCGCCACGATCCCGCACCGGCTGCTGCTCAGCGGGACCGCGATCAAGAACAAGAAGGTCGAGCTGCACAGCCAGATCGAGCTGATCGATCCCGGCCTGCTCGGGACCCGCCGGCAGCTCCAGACCGCGACCATCGGCGGCGTCTGGCACACCCTGCGGAGCCGCTACCTGGCCCGGCAGAAGCTGGATGTCCTGAAGGACCTGCCGTCGCTGCAGACGTCGATCGCCCGGATCGAGGTCGAGGGGCTGCCGGACCTCGGGGACGACGACGCCTTGTCGGGCGATTTCGACATCGGCCAGATCAGCCGGATCAAAAACGCGATCGCGCTCGGCAAGGTCCCGGCGACGGTCGCGTTCATCCAGACGTTGCTCGATGGCGGCGACGACAAGATCCTGGTGTTCAGCGACAGCCTCGGGGCCACCCGCGAGATCGCCCGGGCGCTGGGCGACCAGGCGCTGCTCCACCACGGCCAGATGAGCGACGACAACCGCGAGCTGGTCAAGGCGACGTTCCAGCGCCCCGGGGGCCCGCGGGTGTTCTGCACGACCCGCCAGGCGTTGGCGGTCGGCGCGACCCTGACGGCCGCCTGCCTGGTGGTGTTCAACGACCTCCCGTGGACGCCCGCCGATGTCCAGCAGGCCGAGGGCCGGGCCCACCGGGTCGGCCAGACGAAGCCCGTCAACAGCTACTGGTTGACCGCGCAGGACAACCTGTTCGACGAGCGGGTGACCGAGATATTGAAGATCAAGTTCGACCTAGCGAAACGGGTCCTGGAGGGCAAACAGGTGACGCCCGAGGAACGCCGGTGGATGGAGCGGCCGATATCGATCGCCGAGATCATCAAGAAGCGAAGGTGACGTTCTGTCCGCCGTTATTGGCTATAGTTAATCTTTTTATGTATCGTGCCCGTGAAACCAAGCAACGAGGAGAACCCCATGGGACCATCGAGACCTAAAGGCGGTCGGCCGACCCTGGCCGAAAAGGCCGGATATGACGACGACACGGTGCCGATCGCGGTCAAAGTGCCGTTACGGCTGAAACATCAACTCAAAGCACAGGCCCGGAAGGTCGGTATCCGGTTACCGGATTTCATCCGGGGACTGTTCGAGCAGGCCGTACAAGAGACCCAGGAGCCCGAAGAGGCGTACCGGGACGGTAAAAATGACGCGGCGTAACCGGTTGTATTTTATTGTCATAAATGGTTAGGTTAAACTTTTCTTGTAAACATGCCGTATATATGAGGGTGTGTTAACCAAGACCAGGAGGCCACCATGACAAAGAAGTATGACCCATTCGACCCCAAGTCCGCCGGTATCCGCAGTGAAGGCGCTAAGTCCAAATCGGGACTCGGGGCGATCGACTCGCGCAACCCCGAGGCGATCGACCAGTACGTCGAGATCAACCACAAGATCAAAGATCTCGAAGGTGAATTGTCGCGGCTCCGTGGGGTCGTGGCCGGCGAGGGCCTGGAAGTGTACGGCGACCGGGCGATGACCGGCGACATCAAGAACTTCAAGCTCCAGGGCAACCAAAGCTATATCAGCCACATCACGATCGACAAAAGTAGCGCGATCGACAGTGCCGCCTATTCGATGTTGATCGAGACCTACGGCGACGCGGTGGTCCACCGGGTCATTGAACCGGATCTGTCGAGCGTGCGGTTCAACATCGACCTGCTGATGAAGCACCGGGCCCAGATCGTCGAGCTGCTGAGCCCGCTGGGTCCCGACGTGATGGCCGAGTTGTTCACGAAGCCCCTCTACAAGACCAAGAAGGGCATCCAGCAGCTGATGGTCGACGAGGCCAAGGGGTTGGCCAAGGGCAAGACCGGGAAGCGGTACAGCGAGGCGGCGGCCAAAGAGGCGGCGGACGCCAAGCAGGCGGGCCTGCCGGTCAGGCCGCGACGCCCCGAAGAAGTGGCGTTCACCCACCTGCTGCAGGATTTCAAGGTGCAGATCCAGCTGCGCAGCCAGTCTCGTGGAAAGGACGAAGAATGATCACGTTCACCCAGACCAATGGCCAGATCCACGTCCACAGCCCCTACCACCCCGAGTTCCCGGCCAAAGCGCGGGCGCTCGGTGGGAAGTGGGAGTCCGGGGCCTGGACGTTCGACGCCCGGAGCATCGATCTCGTCCGTCAAGCCCTGCGCTCGGTGTACTACTATGACGATCAGGAATGTCAAAAGGTCGACATCGAGGTGCGGGCCGACGCCCGGATCAGCGAAGGCACCGATCCACTGACATCATTCGGTCGCGTGATAGCCTCGGCCTGGGGCCGCGACTCCGGGGCCAAAGTCGGCGAGGGTGTCGCGGTACTGTCGGGGCGGTTCGGTTCGGGCGGCTCGGCGAAAAATTGGCTGACCTATGGCTCAGCCGATCTGGTGTTCCGCGTCTACGATGTACCGCGGGCGGCCGTCGTCGACGTCTACGAAAACTGGTCTGTCGAGATATTAAGCGAAACACCGGCCCCCACGGCGACCCTGGTCATCACGGAGGGACAGACGACGACGGTCCGGCAGGGCGACCAGGCCATCTTGACGGTGCAGCACCCGGCCGGCATGACGGTCGCCGAGATGATCGCCCTGTTGGGCAAAGCGTGACCGGTACACTCCAAGGATAACCCTTGGAGGTCTCGATGTTCGAAAGGTATCCCGACGTGATTAAGTTTTTAACCCCCCAACACCCCAAGACATCCGTCGCTCCCACCGAGCGGGCGGTCGTCGGCTACATGGATTCGGGCTGGTGGGGTCAACGCAAGATCGACGGCAGGCGGGCCCAGATCCACGTCGAAGGCGGCAAGGTCGAGCTGTGGACCCGACAGGGCACCCGCCACACCTGGGAGGTGCCGGAGCAGGTCAAGGTCGAGCTGCGGCGTTATTGCGGGGACCGCCGCTACACGGTGCTCGACGGCGAGTGGGCGGACGGCCGGATCTACCTGTTCGATATCCTGCGGGACGACCAAGTCCTGCTCAACCAACTGAACTACCGGGATAGGTACGAGCGGCTGCTGCTACCGTTTATCTCGCCGGTCGTCCAGGTGTTGCCGATCCTCAAGACTACAAAACAATGTTTGGCAGAACTGCGGCGCGACGATCCGCTGGTCGAGGGCCTGGTGTTCAGAGATCCCGGGGCCCGGGGCTGGTTTGATGGCGCGATCGTCAGGTGCCGACGAAAGGGAACGAAATGGTCATTAACCTCGACGTGAAGCGGCTGGAGCAACAGATCGATCAACAACTGGCGCTGCTGTTGGTGGACCGGAAACAACAGATCATCGATCTGCAGGACCGGCCCGAGAACTACGAGCGGTGCCAGGTCCTGGAGGGAGAAATCTCGGGCATCCAGGCGGCCCACCGGGCGGTGTGGCGGCTGCTGGAGTTGGACAAATGAAAAAGATCTGGGTCCACGCGAGCTACCTAGACAACACGGGAACTATTCCGGCTTGGACGGACCGCTGCCCGGGGGACCGGACGCCCTACGGCGTAAGCTGTTGTGCCGTGAATGTCTCTGATTTCAATATCCATTAGTCCACTTTTAGGTTGAGTACGCCAACGAGATATGGAGGTAATGCCTGGAATCGAACCAGGAATTCGGGCTTCGGAGGCCCGCGTGATATCCGTTCCACCACACTACCGTGATTGGCCAATATGCGGTGCGCCCAGGGGGGCGTCAACCCATATAGTGGCCACAGAGAAAGGTACATTAATGGTTGTATGGTTGATCCGCCACGGCGAAAGCCAAGGCAACGTGGGTGCCGTGACCCACGACTACAGTTCGATCCCTCTCACGGAAGCCGGTGAGCAGCAGGCACGAGATCTCGCCCGTGGGCTCGACGAGGAGCCTTCGCTCATTTTGTTTTCCAATTACCTTAGGGCCCGCCAAACGGCCCTCCCGACGATCAGGCGGTACCCCGGGGTGTCGGCGCTGCCGGCAGAGGTCCACGAATTTAACTACCTATCGCACGTCCGTGCCTCCGGCATGACCGCCCGGGAACGCCGTCCACAGTTTGAACGGTACTGGCGGATGATGGACCCGTTCTACCGTGACGGCGACGGTGCCGAATCGTTCGACGATCTTCGGGGTCGTGTCCAAGGCCTTTTGGCCCACGTGGGGTCTTTGCCGGCTCAACTAGGGCCGGTCCTGGTGTTTACGCACGGTCAGTATATCCAGGCGGTCGTCCACCACCTCATGCGGGGCGAACCCGAAACGACGACCCAAGAATTGATGGCCAGCTACCGGACCTTCACCGAGGGTTTCCCGGTGGCCAATTCCGCGTGCATCCCACTCCGCCGTACCGGCAATACTTGGACCATCGGGGCACCCTTGGTTGGTTTCAGGGCGCTAGGGACGGCCAACCCGTATACGTGACTTGGAGGTGCCGATGGAAGCCCCGTTACCGACACAAGAAGAACAAGATGAGATCCTCAGAACCCGGCCCGGCGATCAGCTGTTCGAGCAGGTTAAGCCCGACGTCCAGCGGCTCGGGGACCAGACCAAGCAATTCAGCCAACAGTTGCTCGACATCATGGTGCGGGACAGCGCCTGGGACAAAGCGCTGGCCGGGTCGCTGGACCAATTCGGCGTCATCCTGGAGTACCAGGCCCAGGAGGACGGCAGCATCACGCCGGCGTTCGACGGTAAAGTGCTGATGTCGATCTTCGGCCGGTTCAGCCGGTTCAAGGCCTGCTGCGACTTCGCCAAGGCGCTGGGGCTCGAAGGCGATTCCCTGGCGATGGCGCTGCGAGCCGAGGCCGACAGAATCTGGGATAGGCCGAAACCCCCTCAGCCTCCCGTCCAACAGCAGGCCCACGTGGCGCCCGAGTTGGTCCAGGCCCTCCAGGGGATCAGCAGCTTCATGAAGGACCGAAAGTGAGTCAGTTGGAGACGCTGTACCGGCGTCGTGCCGAGATGGAGAAACGGGCGATGGATCAGATCAACGAATCGATGGATCACATGAGAGACGAACTGGCGCGGGTCAAAGGCATGACGGTACCCGAGGCCAAACAGGCCACCCAGGACGCCCGGGAGCCCCCCCAAGACGCCCCGGCGGAGCCGGTGGCCCAGAAGCCCCCGGTCAAATCCGACGGCGCCCTGGCGGTCTTCTGCTACCCGGAGACCGAGGAGCTGCAGTGGCCGGCCCCGCTCCGCCAGGCGCTGGTCCAGCTGGGGCTCCTGGTGTACGACCCCGGGGTGGCGGTCCAACAGCAGTTCGACCCCCCGGACCTTCCCCGGCTCAACGGGTTGAACCGCCGGGTCGTCCCGCAGCTCTGCCACACCCTCAAGATCCCGGACCTGGTCTGCCAGCCGATCAGCAACCGCGAAGTCGCGGCCCAGATCGCGCGGGGCGACCAAGGCGAGTACGACGCCCTGGTGTTCAAGCACCAGTGGTTTTTGGCCCGGGCGACCTTCGTGCTGGCCGACCTGACGCGGCCGGCGGACCCCGGGGTCGCCCAGACGCTGCTGTGGGCCCGGCAGCTCGACATCCCGACGATCGGCGTGTACCCGCCGGGCGGCCGGCTGTCGCCTTGGCTCCACCACGTCACGTACATGGTCACGGGGGCGTTTACGCTCCAGACGGTGTTGCCGCTGGTCAAAGGATTGTTGCCTTAGTTTTTATGACTCCCAGCATCCCACGGAGTCAATAGTGGCGCGCAACGTCAACCAGTTGTTCAACTTCAAGGAACAGCGGTTCACAGCCCTGACCCATAAGCTCAGGATCTACATCTTTGGCGAAGAGGTCAGCGGGTGGCTCAAGGGTCAGCTGTCGATCACGTACGGCAACCGCGACAGCTTCAACACGGCGTCGTTCGAACTATCGAACCCCCGGCAGCTTTGGCAGCTGACGCCGGACAACCTCCGGGGCAAGTGGCGGCCCGCGTCGGCCGGCGAGTACAGCGAGGAAGTGAAGCTTCAGATCTTCCGGCGCAAGAACAACCCGGAGATCAACCCGAAGTTCAGCCTCAACGTCACGCTGAACAAGTTCGGCCAGGGCGGGACCCCGACGACCAAGAAGTCGCCCTACGGGTCCTCCCAGATCATCCACCCGAAGGACACCGAGGAGGGCCGCTACCGGCTGGCGCTCAGCGACACCATTTTCAACCGCTACGATCCGATCCGGATCTTCATGCACAACCCGTACAGCAACGGCCGCACCAACGAGTGGATGGAGGTCTACTGCGGGTTCGTGCTCGACCACCCGGTGACGACCAACTGGCTCAACGGTGAGTCGCACGTCAAGATCAGCTGCGCGTGTATCCGGGAGGTCATGACCCGGATGCGCTGCCAGGTCAACATGTTCACGACGACCCTCGACCCGAGCCCGATCTTCGAGGACGGTTTTTTCAGCGACTTCCGGTCGACCGGCGTCATGAGCCACTCGATGGCCGGCAACACGCTCGAGCAGGCGGTGGCCAAGCTGGTCCTCGGGACCACCCAGACCGTCCAGAGCGGGTTTGCGCCGGGCGGCAGTTTCAAAGTCCAGACCAACGGGATCGGCAGTTTCCGGCCCGGCAACATCGTCTGCTACAGCCCGACCGGGGCCGGCAACACGTTGTCGCAGTGGCACCTCATGACGATGTTCGGGGTCAACAAGAAGCCGTGGCCCGACAGCCCGGCCAACGACCTCTGGTTGACGGCCCAGGAGGTCACCAAGTTGGGCCGCCAAACCTGGGCCGGCCCGGCGATCGAAAACGACCCCCTGGTCGGCGGCCCGACGGCCCGCTACCTCCACATGCTGCTGCCCGAGAAGGGGACCGGGGCCAGCCAGCTGGTCAACTTCGGGGTCGCCGAGGGTGCGCCGCCGACCCGCGAGTGGACGAGCCGGTGGGAGATGATCCGCGACCTGGCGTCGAAGCTCGACTTCCAGGTCCTGACCAGCCCCTCGGGCGACATCCTGCTGGAGTTCCCGCAGTACACGTTTACGCCCGAACTCTACAGTTTTGGCACCAAGGGGCTCCAGGGGATCTTCACGTTCAACATCCACCAGAAGGAAGACACGGTCAGCGACGAGGCGGCCGACTTCCCGAACGTCCTGCAGGTGACCGGCGGGGTCGCCCACAACGCCGAGAACGTCGGCACGGCGCCCCACGGCGCCAACATCGTGGTGTTCGTCTACAGCCCGGCCCTGGTGTCGCGCTACGGCGTGATCGTCGAGAACCACGACATCCCGTTTGTCGGCCAGCAGGGGGCCGACCAGAGCGGGGCCGGCGAGAAGAGCCCGATCCTGGCCCGGCTGGCGAAGCTCGGGCTGATCGAATTCATGAAGCGGTCGGCCAACAGCTCGACCTGGGACGGCAGCGTCGTGTTCCGGCCGTTCCTGTTCCCGAACCGGCCGGTCGAGTTCATCCGCAGCAACCGGTGCGCCGTCTTGACGACCGTCACCCAGACGTGGAATCTCATGCACGAGGCCACGACCAACCTGTCGGTCAACATGTTGATGGCCAAGCGGCTCGACGGCGACCCGGGCGGCAAGGGCGCGTACCGGGTCGTCACGGGGTCGGCCAACATGCCGATCGACTACCACGACATCTGGAGCGAAGACAGCCCGGGGCACAAACATTCGGGCGTCTTCTCCGACACGTCGAGCGCCGACCCCGACAAGACGGCGACCAGCGAGGGCAACAGCGACGACCAGGTCAACAACCAAACCCTGTCGCCGCCGTCGACCGATCTGAAGCAGCTGTACCCGCCGTTTGCGGCCCTGGTCCAGGCGCTGCTCGACGGGTGTGCCGCCAAGGGCCTGAAGGTCCGGGTGATCGAGACCTACCGCAGTGGGGAGAGGCAGACGGAGGCCAAGCGCAAGGGGTTCTCCAAAGCGGAGGCCTTCAAGAGCTTTCACCAGTTCGGGTTGGCCGTCGACATCGGGCCGGTCGGCAAATCGGAGGCCCAGCAGCACGAGGGGACCCGGGAGATCGCGGTGGTCAACAGTGAACTCGGCCTCGGCCTTACCTGGGGTGGGAGTTTCCCTAACTTTTACGACGGCTACCACTTCGAGATTCCGGGCACCTGGGATATGAAGGTCGCACAGGCCAGGAATATCCGGGCCCAATTCGCGCGCCCGCCGATCAGCGAGCAGGGGGCGATCCAGCAGGTCTGGAGTACCCTGGACGGCAAACCGGCGGTCGCCCAGGTCAAGCAGCAGTACATGAAATCGAGCGTCGCGATCCCGGCGGCCGACGACGTGGCGGCGGCCAACGCCAAGGCGGCCGGCAAAGCGCCGTCGACCGAAAACGCCCAGAAGGCGTCGACCCCGACGAGCCCGACGACCCCGCTCAGGCCACCGGCCGCGCCGCCGTGTGCGCCTCAATACCTGACATCCGCGGGGTTATCGAATGGGTGATTGGCGGTCTATTGAAAAGCACAGCCAGACCCGGTCGGCCCAGAAGAGCGGCCGGGGGGCCCGCGAGGGTCTGTTCCAGGCCGTCATCGACACGTCGTCGGGCGAGAGCCAGACCGGCAAGATGACCTACTCGGGCGGCTCCCGGACGGTCCCGCTGGTCATGCCGTTTGACGGCACCGGCAGCTGGATCCGGAGTATCCCGGAGTCGGGGTCGACGGTCCTGGTCGGGATGCGGAGCGACAACGAGGACGTGTCGTTCATCCGGTACCTGAACGACAACCCGGAGGTCAAGCTGGCCAGCTACAGGCGCCAAAAGAGCCTGTACCGGCCGCTCCAGCCCGGCGAACACGAGATCCACAGCACCGGGCTGGCGCAGTCATACTACAGTGCCCGGCCGGTCCTGGAGCAGCGGGGCGGTCTCATCCGGTCGTGGCTCGACCAGGACCGTATGGAGTCGGGCCAGAAGGCGCCGCTCCACGTCCGGCAGCTCTGGGAGCACCGCAGCAACCTGATGGGCGACGAGGAGCGGTTCGGGGTCGTCCGGCGTCCGTCGCGGCTCAAGCTGAGCCTGCCGGTCGTCAACGCGACGATCGCCAAGAACCTCGTGTTGGCCGGCCAGCTGCCGCTCCAGCCGACCCTGACCAGCTACAACTTCTCCGACTACCCGTACCCCGACTTCACGTTGCCGGGCGGCGTGCCGGCCGCCTATTCGGTCCAAGCCCAGGCGTTGGCCGAGGCCTCGGTGGTCGCCGGCGCCCTGACCGGGGACTACAAGATCCGGCCGTACGGCAAGGAATACCTGCGGGTTATCCGCAACCCGCTGAACGTCCCCAAGACGACCATCAAGATCCCGCCGGCCGTGCTGGTCGACATCCGGGAGGGCCAGGTCTTCGACAACCACGGGATCCAGCTGGTCAGCCTGACCAACGGCGGCTACCTGCGGGCCAAGCACGAATACTACACGGCACTGACGACCGAGCTGCCCGACGGCTCGATCCTCGGCGACTCGACCAAGATGGAGATTAACGAACTCGGCGACATCACGTGGACGACCGCGCTCGCCAGCCTGAACGGCTGGACGACCACGGTGCCGCTCGGCCCCTGGAATCTGACGACCGGTCTCGGCGTCACGGTCAAGACGTTGACCGGCATCGACATGAAGTCGCTGCTCGGCACCAGCTTCGTCGCCGGGACCAGCTTCGACTTCACGTCGGTCGTCAACTGGGCGGCGACCGCCGGTCTCGGTTTCAGCACCAAGTCGTCGACCCTCACCATGGAGGCACAGGCGACCGCCAACATCAAGGGGACCCTCGGGCTGACGCTCGAATCGCCGCTCATCACGGACGTCAAGGCCGGGACCCTGCTGATGCTCGAGGGGCCGCTCGTCCAGATCGGCAGCTCGCCGAGCGACGTCTGCGTCCTGGGGGTCCAACTGACCACCTGGTTGACCAACCTGGTCAACTTCTTCGTCACCAATGCCGCGAGCCTGTGTTTGGGCAACCTTGGCGCCCCGGCGCCGCTCAACCCGGCGCTGGTCCCGCTGCTCACCCAGATGCTCGCGACCATGCCGACGTTCGTTTCGAAGACGATCCAGGTTTCCCCCTAAGGAGTTTTTGATGGCGACGCCCGATATCCTGACCTTGATCGACTGTCAGCTGCCCGACAACCTGGAGCGGCTGCTGCTTGACTTTCAAAACGAGATGCTGGGCGAGGTCAAGCCGTACCACGACTTCCTCGACGACTGGGTGGCCAACGAGCTGCCGACCGTCCAGGCGAATCTGACCAGTCTGATCGACGCGTCGGAGGGGGTCCTGCTGGGGTCGCCGGTCGACGCCATGTCGAGCCTCGACGCCCTGGATGCCAACCTGGGGCTGACCAACCCGCGGCGCGACGAGTTTGCCCCCGAGACCGTCCGGATCGACGAGCGGAAGTTCGGGGCCAGCGGGCTCATGCTGCTGTTCGGCCGGATGTTCCGGATCATCCCGGGGCAACGGATCGGCGACCTGCGGCGCCTCTGGGAGGTGGTCGGCGGCGACTACCAGGCGTTTGTCGCGGCCGGCAACGCGATCGTGTCGTCGCCCCACGGCAGCTACGTGTTCTATGAGTTCAACCCGTTGACCCGGCGCTTCCCCTACGTCAACCGGAGCTTCCAGGCCGTCCAGGACCTGACCGGGTACGACCTGACGCTGTGGCACCACCGGCTATTTTTCAACGAGACGATCTACACCGGGCTCGGCAACCGGCTCAAGCTGGAGGCCAACGGTTTCACGGAGACCCAGATCACCAACATCTTTGCCGGCCGACAGCCCAACCAGGGGTTCGACTACCCCGGGACCCTCAAACAGATCGCCAACTACTGCAAGTCGCTCGGCCAGTTCATGGTCCTCGATCCGAGCGACCCGCGGCGGCAGCCCCCGTGGGTCACCGAGACGGGCACGATCTCGTTGGCGATCAAGGATTTCCTGGCCTGGCGGCTCGCCCGCCACACGACGTCGACCGTCCTGACGGGCGCGTTCTGGAACACGTTCCTGGCCAACTTCCGGCCCAACGAGATGAAGGAGCTGTTCGATAACCGGCCCGAGATCAAGGATCTGGAGCTGCCGGTCAACCAAGACAACATCATCGCGGTGCTCCAGCGGGCCATCACGATGCCGCGCGAGACCACGGTGATCAACAGCTACTACCTGAGCTTGCCGCCGCCCGACCTCGAAGCGACGAGCCGCGACGCGCTGTTTGACCTCGGGCTCCTGATCTGGAACAAGATCACGACGGAGCTGCCGGCCCAGGCCCCGGGGCTCGCCGACCTGCTCCGGCGGTTGACCGGCACGGCGGTCGACGGCTCGACCAAGACCGTCAACCCGGTGCCGACCAATATCACGCCGGCCGACATCCGGGGGATCCTGCCGGCCAGCTACACGCAGGCGGGCAACCCGCTGCCCAAGGTGCCGTCGACCCCGATCGGCATCTTGACGTCGGTGATCGGCCAGCCGATGCTGCTCGACCCGTTGACCGCGGTGGCGATCAAGACCGACGTGGAGCTGAACCGGCAGGCCGACCAGTCGACCCCCACGACCGGCAACCCCGATGAAGGCGAGGACAAGCAGGCCGGGACCGCCGCCACCCAGGGGCTGCCCAGCGAGGAGACGTTTTCGACCCTCGGGGGCCGGCGGATCAAGTGGGCGGCCAACTTCATAGACCCCGGGATTGCGTGCTCGACGAGCGCTCAAAACCAGGATTCGGCCATTGGCGACGACCCCGCTCAGGTCGCCCGCGGCAAGGCTCAATCTCACCAAGACACCAAGATCCTGGACGGCAACCCCGACGCCCCGGCGGCCCGCGACCGCAAGGTGATCGAGCAGGCCCAGTCGACAAAGCCCGGCACCAAGTTAGCGGGTCAATTCGAAATCTCGTGCGTCCAGACGGCGGGCCCCGGAGGCGCGCTCGGCAAGCTATTCGACGACGTGGCGAAGCTGCAACGTCACGTGTCGGACGTGCTGCTCCAGCTGATCAAGCTGATCAAGGGCGTCATCTTGTTCATCCAGGACTTGATCGACAGCTTCATCTTGAAGTTCCAGCTTGCGCTCGACAGCGCCCTCGGGACGCTCGAACGGATCCTGACGATCGACATCAACCTCGGCGGCAAGGCGGCGTTTGAAAACAGCATCATCCGGTGTGCCTGGTCGATCGACCTGGCGCTCAAGTTCGACCCGGTGGCGTTCCTGCTCAGTCTGTTGGGCGATTTGTTCGATGGGATCGGCGTGGAATTGACCAAGATTCTCAATAAATTCCGGGAATTTATTGATAAAATCTTCTGCAAAATCCTCAATTTCCTGGAACAGATCATCGACGGGGCGACGGCCCAGCTCCGGATCGGGCTGGCCAAGATCGGCTGTACGTTGAAGGATTTTCAACTGCCGCCCGAGCTACTCGACCTGCTGCGGCTGTTCAACGCCAGCCTCAACATCCGGTCGATCGTCTTGAAGGCCGGGAGCGAGGATTGGCTCGACATGTCGCTGAAGCTCAAAAAGCTGCGCGACGAGTTCAACCCGCTGGCCCAGTTCGCCCAGTTCTGCTCGACCAAAAGTACGGCCAAGATGCTCGGAGCCATGCAGACCCAGGTCGCGCTGTCGACCAGCGACCTGCCGTTCAAGGGCAACAACGCCGCGGACAAGGCGGCGCTCGCCGAAATGATGAAGCCCGCACCACCGGATGTGAAAGTTGGCCCGACGTCTTCGGGAGTTGGCGCGACGTCTCCGGGAATTGGCGCGATCGCGTGAAGCCGTAGTTTTATTACGACCAGGAGGCGATTATGGCGGTGTTGCTCGACGAAGGTCAGACCAGTTTAGTCAATACATTCAAGAAGCCGCCCGGGCAGCTACCCAAGTATTATTCGGCGGCCAAGAAGGCCAAGGTCCGGATCTCGACTGATTTCGAGGCCTTCCTCCTCTTGATGGGCGGGCCCAGCCGGTCCGACGCCGTCAACTGGATCCAGCAGGCCCGGCTGTACGCCGCGGCCGACGCCGACCGCGACAGCTTGGTCGCCACCTCGTTGACCAACGATCTGGTCGACGCCATCGCCTGCCAGGCCGAGCTGCAGCCGATCTTCGACGCCTTCCAGGAGTTCAAGAGTAGCTTCAACCTCGCGGGGTTCGAACAGGTCCCGGAGTGCGGGCTGTTGATCGCCGACCTTCAACGGCCGATGAACGAGTTCCAGATCATGGGGGGTCGGCTCCTGCACCGCCAGACCTTCGCGACCTTGGCACTCGCCTCGCTGCACACCCACGGCGTGACGAACGATCACTTAAGCGAACTTAACAGTTGGTCGGGCCCGTTGACGGCCTACTAGGGGGACTGCATGTCGGTGGTACTCAAGAAGGCGGACGGCGACCTCTTCATCGACCGGGAGACCGGGAGGTCGGCCTTGGTCAGCGGGCCGTCGAAGGTCGACCAGGAGATGGCCAGCCTCTACCTGACCGAGTTCGACGCGGACCGCCAGTGGGGCAGCAACCTCGACATCAAGACGTTCGGGCCCGTCGGGAACAAGGCCAACTTCAAGTCAATCCTGTACCTGCGGGTCCAGCAGGCCAACGCGCGGCTGATCGCCAAGCAGGGCCGGGACCTGACGCTCGACCCCGACAACGAGAAGATCCAACAGTTCAGCAACGTCCAGGTCAAGATCACGGAAGACGGCGGCGGGATGTTCTTGGTCGTGGCCGACGTCGGGACGTCGGCGGTCGCCCAGACGATCGGAGTCGGCTACCAACCGACCTCGATCGACCACGTATTGTCACCACCATTCGGCCTACTGGCGGGAGCCTAACATGGCGCGCAGCGCAGTCGAAATTGCCAACTCGATCACCACGACCCTCCGGGGGATCAACCCGTCGATCGACCTGGAGGTCGGGCCGACCTACGATTACCTGATCAGGCCGCTACCCCGGGAGATGGCCCAGACCGAGCAGGCGGTCTCGGACCTCCAGGTCTTCTACAGCGACAAGTTCGCGACCGTCGCGACCCCCGAGCAGATCGCCCAGTTCGCGACCCACTTTGGTCTCGCGCCCGACATCGGCGGGTTCGCCGCGACCTCGGTCTACCTCTACCGGACCTCGGCCCCGCCGGTCTCCTCGATATTCACGGTCCCGGTCGGCACGCTGGTCGGGACCCAGGACCTCAGCTACATCTTCCGGGTGACCAGCGAGGCCACGATGTATGGCAATTTTGCCGCCACGTACTACAACCCGTCGAGCAACCGCTACGAGATCCAGGTGCTGGTCCAGGCCGTGGGGCCGGGGACCGTCTACAACCTGCCGTCGGGCCGCCTCACCAAGCTGATGACGAACGTCCCGGGGTTCGACGGCATCACGCAGCGTGCCGCGGCGTACGGCGGGACCGAGCCCGAGAACGCGAGCCAGTTGGCGTCCCGGATGCAGGCCCAGTTCCTGGCCCTGGACCGCAGCAGCGCCGGCGGGCTCCAGCGGCTGGCCCAGAACTTCAACCCGACCCAGGTGCTGGCCACGGCCCTGATCCGGCCGAGCGACCGGCTCGAATTCCGGCGGCTGACCGACGGGCCGGCTATCGACCTCTGCATCAAGGGGGTGGTCAACCAGATCTACCGCGAGGACTACCT
>Ga0315284_10007159_pt1 | contig 15923 bp, 7 predicted proteins | sample YL17G09_16_MG_FD_203696 | JGI IMG/M metagenome (GOLD analysis project Ga0315284, IMG submission 203696) | Sediment microbial communities from Yellowstone Lake, YNP, Wyoming, USA - YL17G09_16 | ecosystem: Environmental > Aquatic > Freshwater > Lake > Sediment | place: USA: Wyoming | collected... | reverse complement strand
GCGTGAGCGGCTGTTCGTCGGCGAAGCCGGCGCCGTCACCCATGATAAACTCGCCCGCCGGAACGAGAACCAGTTCGAGGCTCTTGCCCCCGCCGAGGTCCACCTTGAGTTCCGAGGGGAGTCCCGCCGCTTCCTGGCGTTTCTTGGCCTCGGAGGCGTCGAAGGTCCACGACACCAGGCGCATCGGCGCAGCGTCGGCCTGCCGCTCCGGCGCGGGCGGCACGAACTTCACCAAGCCGGGCTGGTAGGGATTGAAGATCTTCTCGGGATCCTCGGGCCGGTTCGCGTACTTCGTGCGCATCTGGAGCCGCAGGTCGTAGTAATTCCCGGCGATCTTCTGGTGCTCGCCCCACGTGCCGTGGTCCGGAACGTTCAGGTCAATCCAGGTGACGAGGCGGTCCCATGCCTCGTCGTCCAGTTTCACGTTGTGGTGGCCCTTGCGGTGCATCTGGACGAGGGGGCTAGTGCCGGCGTGGAACTCGTAGGGTTTCTGGAGGCGGTAATCGCTCTCCGGGCCGGGCCGGCGGACGTACGGGTGCAACTCGCAATAGGAAGGCGTGAAGTTGCGGAACGGGCTCGCGCGGTCCACCGTGAAGTTCGGGCGCCCCTGCTGGCCGTTGTGACAGCCGACGCAGTACTTGTCGAGCACCGGCTGAACCTCGCGCTTGAACGAGAAGCCGCGAGCCGGTCCGTACCAGGGCGTAATCTCGGCCGGCACGGTCCGCGCGGCGAGATTCCCCGCCGGCGGGGGACCGGCGTTTTGTTTCTCATGGCAGCCGACACACGAGAGGACCTCGCCCGGCATGGCCGTGAACCAACTCCGCATGACCTGGATCGCCTGGCCCTTCTCGTCGAGCGGCTGGACGGAGATGGGCATGTTCGCGGGCACCTTGAACACCGCCGACCCGTCCTCCAGCACCGGCACCGTGCCGAGGATGCGGTGAACGTCCCACGGGCCGTCGATGCCGATGTTGATGTGCCCGCCCATCCCCGGGTAGGCGTAGTGGTACTCGTAGAGCCGCAGTCTCTTGACCGTTCCGCGCGGCACACCCTTCAGGCCCGGGCCGGAGTAGATGTCCGTCAGGTACACGGTGGCCTGGTCGGTCTGGAGGTTCACGCGGTCGGGGATGACCGGCGGTCGCGGGGTCTTGCGGAACGGCACGGGCTCAAAGAGCGCGTAGCCGGGCATCTCGAGGATCAGCAGCATGTTGTCGAACACGTCCACGAGGTAGAGGCCCCAGGGAGTCCCGTCGTTCGGTTTGCAGGAGACGAGGAAGTATTTGTCGCTCAGCGGATAGGGATGGAGAAACTTCGGCCAGGAATTGTCCACAAGGTCGTCCCTGATGATCGGCTCCACCTTCTTGCCGTAGCCGGGGATCCGCTGGACGGCGCCGTCGGCCTCGTGGCGTCCGCGCGCCGGGTCGAAGATCAGGAGTTCGCCCATTCTCGGCACGCCGTGATGCCCCGAAATAACCGCTACGACCTTGGTCGGGTGGTCGGGGATCGGGCGGGCGTAGAAAATGGAGTTCGGCCAATAGGAGTTGCTGCCGTAGTACTCCATCTGTCCCGACCCATCGGGATTCATGCGGAAGAGGAGGCGGCTGAAGTAGTGCGGCGCGTCGGAGTATTCCCAGCGGGAGTACATGACGCGGCCATCGTTCATGACGGTCGGGCACCAGTTGTGATCCTGGTCGAAGCCGAGTTGGCGAATGTTCTTACCGTCGGCATCCATGCGGAAGCAGTTGGCCACAGTGTTGCTGCCCGTCACGCACGGAACGCCGTGAAAGACGGCGGTGGAGTCGCAGATAATCCGGCCGTCGGGTAGGTAGCAGGGGTCGTACCAATCGACCTCAGGTTCGATGGGGGTAATCCGTCGCAGGTTCTTGCCGTCGGCGCCCATTTCGAAGACATGCCACCGGCCGTCCTCTCCGATGGAGGAGAAGAGCATCTTGTCGGCGTCGAAGGCGAGGTCCACATCGCCGACGAACTTGCCCGCGTCCGGCTGGTAGAGCGTCGTGAGTTTGCCGTCCGGGCTGACAGGCGACAGGACCGCGATCTCGTTGTTGTAGCCGGTCTTGGGCAAGGCGCAATTGCCCTGCCAGTTCTGCGGCAGGCCGAGTTGTTTTTCCTCCCGCTTGACGAGGAGGAGGCGGTCGAAGTCGATCAGGGGATTCGCCAGGAGCGCCTCGCGCTGAAGGGCGCGGAACTCGTCCGCAAGTCTCGGATCGCCGGCACCGCCCGCCGCCTGCTTCTCGAGCGCCTCCAGACGCTTCAGAAACTCCGGCCCGCGCGCGTACTTGCCGGCGAACGTCTGGCTGAGGTCCTCGATGGCCAGACGGAGAGCCTTCAGGTTCGCGTCGAGACCCGGAGCGGACGGCGCGGCCGCCAGGGTTTGGCCTGCCCCTAAAGCAACGGTGCACAGCATCAACAAGCCCAGCAGTATCTCCGTTGCTTTCACCTCACACCTCTCACGCGTCCGGCTTGCCGAGCAGCCTCCGCGATTTTCACCTGTTCCCCGTATCACGGTTTCGTCATTTGCCCCCGCTCGCAACGGTCGGCGGCGCTTTGCAGAAAAAGCGTTCACCTCGGCCAGCCTGGACGGGTGTCCGCTTGCACCCTCTGCGCAAATCGCCCTTCAATTATAACCGGGACCCTGCCGGCTGGTTCCGTTCAAAGCCCTCTATACTCCTGGTACGACCTCGACCATTGTCCGCGCCAATCACGAGAAATTCAAGCACGCGGCGCCATTATCTGGACGAGGCGGCCGCAGCCCTTGACGAAGAGGCGGAAGCCGCCGGCGCACGGTCGGGCTCGGCATGGTGGAACGTGGTTAGAACGCTTTCTCCGGACGTCACTTCGGAGCGCCCCCTGTGCGGTCAAGAGCGCTCTCAGCGGCTGGACCATCGAGGGTCAGGACAACGATGGTATCGAGTTCCTGCCGGTCGGCCGGCGCGACGGAGATCTCGATCGCCTCACCCGTCTGCTTCACCTCCGCCTTGCCGCCCGTCAGGACCGCGCTTGAGAGGACCTTACGGTCGATGGCCGGCAACGCGATCTTCTCGCCGTCCCACTTCAGAATGTGCACGTACAGCGTGTTGCCCTTGGACGTGCTCGCCCCCCACGGGCCCGGCCGGAACGGACCGCCTCGGGTCCCGTAGATGCTTTCGCCGTACTGCTTGAGCCAGTCGCCCATTTCTTTGAGGCGTGCGACCTGGCGCGGCTCGATCTCGCCGGTCGGCATCGGGCCGACGTTCAAGAGCAGGTTCCCGTCCCCGCCGGCGCACCGGATGAGCGCGTCGAGGCACTGCTTGAGCGACTTCATGGTGTCGTCCGGCTTCCAGGCCCACTGGGTGCATATGGTCATGCAGGTTTCCCAGGGGCGGTCGATCTGGAACTTGCCGATTCGCTGCTCCGGGGTGTCAAAGTCGCCGGGCACGCCGGTGCGATTGTTGATGAGGATATCGGGCTGGAGCGACCGGACAAAATCGACGACGCGCTGGCCGCGCACCGCGTCGAATTCCTGCGGCACGTCGAACCAGAGAGTCAGCAGCGGCCCGTAGTTCTGGATCAACTCCTGGACCTGGCTGCGCAGGTACTGCTCGTAGCGGTCGAGGTTGGGATTGGGTTTGCGCGTCTTGCCGCCGGGGCTGCCGCGGGGAAAATCGGGATGGTGCCAGTCGCAGACCGAGTAATAGGTCCCGAAGGCGATCCCCTGCTTGCGGCACGCCTCGGACAGTTCCTTGACGGGGTCGCGATGAAAAGGAGAGTTCATGATGTTGTAGTCGGTCTGCTTCGTGTTGAAAATGCAGAAGCCGTCGTGGTGCTTGGTGGTGATCACCATGTACTTCATGCCGGCTTCCTTGGCCGTCTTGACCCACTCGTCCGCGTCGAACTTCGTGGGGTTGAACTGCTTGTAGAGGTTGTCGTACTCTTCGATCGGCACCTGGTTGCCCCGCGACCAGCCGATCTCGGTGCCTTTCAGGCTGACCGGCCCCCAGTGAATGAACATGCCGAAACGCATGTCGCGCCACTTCTGGAGGCTCTCGGGCGGCGCTCCGGCCGGTGGGGTTGCCACCGGCGCTGCCGCGCACAGGACCGCCAAACCCGCCGCCAAACACAGCACAGCCACTCCCGTCAGCCTTCGCATGGATGGTCTCCTTCCTGTTCTCTCCCCGCCCCGGCAGAACGAACACCGTTCACCGGCGGACGGACCGGTCTAATTCGGGCGCGGCTCGCTCGCTCCGCCGCTCTTCCACAGCCAACCCGCTGACGACCGCATTCGGCTACGCCTCGCGGCTACGGCGATGCGGAAGGCTCTTGGCCTCCGCTGCCGGGCGTTGGCTCCAGACCCGCCGCCCACGCCGTGCCCCGCCGGTACAGTTCCCCCACCGTTGGCACCCGGAGGGCCTTGACGTCGTGTCCCAGCAGGCACTGGAACACGCGGCCCTTGCCGTACGTCAGCACGAACGCTATCGGGTAGTCCTCCTTGTCCACCTTCGATGTGGCCTTGGCGAGGACATGGACAGGCGTCTCGCCCGCCAGGCACGTGTAGAGTTCGTCGACCGTCTGGAACGCCTTCATGCCGCGCATGACCGGGTGTGCCGTGTCGACGATCTCGACGGTGAACGATCCATGCGGGTCGTGGCCGCGGAGTTTTGGATTCCAGACCCGTCCGGCTATTCTTCCAAACTCGGGCCAGTCCTGCCAGGCGCCGCAGGCGAAGTGGACGAGCACGAGTCCCCCGCCGTCGCGGACGAAGCGGGCGAAGTTCTCGCGCGCCTCGGTGCCGGGTGCCGGCACCTCCCAGTTCATCCAGTGGTGGACGAGCACCTTGTAGCCGTTCAGCGCACCGGAGGCGAGCCACGCGGGGTCCTCGACCACGTCCACCGCCAACCGCCCATCCTTCTCGATGGCTTTCCGCAGGACCGGCGCCGTCTCGCGCCACTTGTGCCCGGGATAGTCGACGCCCGTCACCATCAATGCACGGACCTCGGCCTTGCTGGAGGATCGGTCAACTTTCGCGGTCGCTGGCGCCGGGGACATACGGCGGCCCGCGCCCGAGACGTCGATCGGCCGGATGCCCAGTTTCAGGGCGGGCGAGTCGGGGGCGAACCGGCAGACGCCCTTCTCCACGCCGGGGAGCAACTTCGGGTCGGCGCCGGGCACGGCCATCGCCTCGGCGCCCGCGGCGGCATAGTCTCTCAGGGCCACGCCCTCGATCTTGCCGACCCCGCTCCACAGCACGTTATCCTTGAAGGTGCTCATGGCGGCGGGGTTGGTGAACGTAATTTTGCCGCCGGCCGCCACGACGTTCTTCTCAAAGGTAAACTCCGAGGACCGGGGAAACGTGATCTCGGCGTCGCCCGCGGCCACGAAGAAATTATTGCGAATCGTGTTCCTGACGGCCATGTGGTTGTGCGAGGGCCGCGCCACGCCGAACGCCAGGTTGCCCTCGACGAGGCAGTCCTCGGCCCGCTCGTCCAGGTAGTACGCGCTGGCCCCGTACCCGCCGGTGTCGGTGATGTCGCGGATGAAGTTGCCGCGCATGACCAGCCGCCTCGGGCTGAACGAGTAGATGCCGGCCCCGTCGTGGAGGACCTTCATGGCGCGGTAGATGAGGTTGCTCTCGATGCGTACGTCCTCGCCGCTGAAGTTGACGGCCGAGTACGACGTGTCGTGGACCTCGTTGTGCGCCACCAGGCTCTGCGGCCCGCCGCCGAAGATGCCGATGCCGCTCGGGCATATCAGGCCCACGTCGTGCACCAGGTTGTCGGCCACAACCAGGCCCTTGCCGCGGACCACGATGCCGCCGGCGCCGGTGTGATGCACGTCGCAGTTCTCGACGTGCAGGTTGACGGAGTCGGACGCCTTGACGCCCTGCCCCCCGACGTGAAAGACCGCGAGGTCCGCCAGGCGGCAGTCCTCGGTCTCGCTCAGTGTGACCGCGCCCTCATACTTGTCCGCGCCGAAGCCTCCCGGCGCCAAGGGGATGCCCGTGATCGTCAGCGACAGGCCCCGGATCGTGACGGCGCGCACGGGGGCGCCCTTCTTGCCCTCCAAGCGGATCAGCGATTCCACCGCGGGGACCCAGGCCTCGGCCCGCGTCAGGTCTTCGCCCGGCAGCGGCCAGTAGACCACCTTGCCGGCCGCGCGGTCCAGGTACCACTGGCCGGGCTCGGTCATGCCTTCGCGGACGTTCCAGACCACGTAGTCCTTGACGCCGAAGGCCCCGGGCGGATGGCCCGACGGCTTGGAGAACGTCAGCGTGTGGACCTGGCGGTCCACGGAGGCCACGCCGACGAGCGATTCGTCCCACATGTGATAGACGGTGATCTCGGCGTTGCGCGGGTCGAGCCACGGTTCGAGGTCTTCCGGACGGTACCGGAGGGTGGTCAGTTCCTCCGGCGTCGGTTTGCGTTGCCAGCCGCCGCCGGTGGAACTCATCCAGCGGACCTTGAATTCGGAGAGGTGCTTGAACCTTCCGGTCTGCGGCAGCCGCGCGCGGGGCGCCATCCGCCCGTTGACCACAAGGACGCGGAAGTCCCACCGGTCGGCCGTCACGTCGGGCACGCTGACCGACCAGAACCGGTCGCCGTCGCGCTGCCAGGCGGTCAGACGGCGGCCGCCGCAGAGCGTCGCCTTGGCGCCGGGCGCCGCCTCGATGGTGAGGCCCGAGTCCCGGGCGTCCAGCGTCAGCGGACTGCCGAGGGTGTACGTTCCGGCCTGCACCACGATGCGGCGAATCGCCGCGGCCCCGGCGCGACGGGCGGCGTCGCGGGCCGCCTGGAGCGTGGCCAGGGGGCCGTCCGACCCGACCGGCGCGGGCTTCGTGCCCGACCAGCCGTCGTTGCCGTTCGGGGCCACGTAGAACGTCGCGGGCCCCGTCGCCGGGCTCGCCTGAGGCTCCGCAGCGGCTGCCCCGACCGCAGGGAGCCACGCCAACATCGCCACACTCGCCAGCAGAATCGTCCGACGATTCACGGAGAACTCCTTTCCTCAGACAGGCGTCCGGCCGGCGGTTGGAGTGCACCCCTCCGCGCCACCGGAACGCCCGTGAACAACGCCGCCTCCCTGTACCAGTCAAGCACCGGAACGTCGATACGAGCGGCCGCGGCACACCTGCCGAAGCGAGTTGGGCGTTTCATGGCTTATGCCCCGGTTTCGGCGCGCTGGCGGACACCGCCGAGCGGCAACACGCACCCATCAAGCCTGCCCTGAGCGAAGCCGAAGGAATGGGCGTCTGACAAACATTGCCTCGCCCCCCTACAGGCTCCACGGGGCGCGCATCGGGCGGCTGAGGTACCGGTTGGCCGCCTCGTCGCCGATGAACTTCTCGGCCTGCCAGTCCCACGTGACCTTGCGGCCGAGGCGCGTAGCGATGTCGGAAACGATCGTCAGCGTGGTGGCCGCATGGCCGGCCTCGACCGGCGAGACCGGGTCGCGGCGCGTGCGGATGCACTCCAGGAAGTTCCCGTGGTGGTTGTTCGACTCGTACAGGCGCTCATCGGAGGGCTTCAGGTCCTCCTTCAGGAGCGACTCCGGCTCGGCCTTGATGCCGCCGCGGACCACGTGCACCCAGCCCTTGTCGCCCTCGAACCGGCAGCCGTGCCGCTGCGCCTTGTCGTCCGTAAAATGCAGGTGCAGGCCGTCGGGCGTGACGACGCTCACGTTCCACGTGACGGACGTGTTCGCGAGGCCGTCGGTCGGGAACACCGCCGTGCCCTCGACCTGGACCTGCCCGGCGGCGAGCGAGGGCTCGCCCCACAGAGCAATGTCGATATGATGGACTCCCCACGACTGGATCCACCCCACGCAGTAATCGTAGATGAAGTACCAGTTGAAGGAGCACTTCAGGTCGTTGTACGGCGTCCACGGGGCGGGGCCGAGCCACATCTCGTAGTCGAGGCCCGGCGGCACCGGTTTCGGCATGGCGCCGGGCAAGGCCCGCCCGCCCGGCACCGCCACCTCGACCTTCTGGAGTTTCCCCAGGTACCCGTTGCGCGCCAGTTCACAGGCGAAGCGGAAGTTGCGGTCGCTCCGCTGCTGCGTGCCCACCTGGTAGATGCGGGCGTGGCGGCGGACGGCGGACACCAGGGCCCGGCCCTCGGCAATCGTCAGCGTCAGGGCCTTTTCGCCGTACACGTCCTTGCCTGCGGCCACGGCCCCCGCGCCCATGAGGCCGTGCCAGAACTCCGGGGCGGCGATGACAATGGCGTCGACGTCCGGCCGCGCGAGGACTTGGCGGAAATCGCTCGTCGCCAGGCAGCCCTTGTATTCGCCCCTGGCGGCACGGTCGGCGTAGGCGGTCTCGGCGAACTTCCTGGCGGCCTCGCGCTTGTCCTCGAACGGGTCGCACACCGCCAGCACCTGCACCCCGGCGTTCTGGATGAGCGACTTCAGGTGGGCGTTGCCGCGATCGCCCAGGCCCAGGATTCCCACACCGATGCGCTCGCTGGGCGCCGCGCGGCCGTCAGCGCCCAGGGCCGAGGCCGGCACAATGTACGGCGCCGCGGCGGCGGCCGCGGCCCCCGCAAGAAATCTGCGTCGTGTGATTCGCAAGCCTCTTTGGTCGAGCCGTTTCATTCCCGTCCCTCCGTGTGTGCCTCTGGGGTCTTCTCGTCGGCTGGTTTTGCGCCAAGGCCTTGGTTGTAGGCGTCCCACGCCGGCGAGGAGCATTCACGCCTTCGGATTACCCCCGCCGCGGAACGCTGCGCCCTTCGCGCCGGTATTTCTCCAGCAGGTCCTTAATGCGTTTCGTTGCTTGTCCTTTCATTCGGATGTTTCGGCGGCTGGGCTGCCTTTTTTCCAGAGTTTGACGGTGGTGTCGTTCTTCTGCGGCTGGCCGGTGGTGCTGCGGCCATCGGCAATGTATTTCTCCATCAGTTTCGTCAGCCGTGCGACGTCGTCTTTGTCGGCGGCCTGCAGGTTCCGGCGTTCGCCAACGTCTTGCGTCATGTCGTACAACTGCACCGGCGATTTGTCATCCCCGGGCTTGCTCCAACCGCCGGAGCCGGCGCCAAAGATGAGTTTCGTGCTCCCTTGCCGGAGCGCGAACATGCCGTTGATCGAATGATGCACGACGGCTTCCCGCACCGGTCGATCTTGCCCCTTCAATAGCGGCAGAATGCTGACGCTGTCCTCACCGGCATTGTCCGGCAAATTCGCACCGAGGATATCGGCACAGGTCGCCATCAAATCCGTGAGACACGTGAGTTGGCCGCACACGCTGCCGGGCTTGGCGACGCCGGGCCACCGGACGACGAAGGGGATGCGGTGGCCGCCGTCCCAGATATCAGATTTGTAGCCGCGGAAGTTGGCGCTGGGGAAATGCCCTTTAACTTCCAGTTCCTTCACGCCGATGTAGGGGGCACAGCCGTTGTCGCTGGTGAAGATGAGGAGCGTGTTGTCGGCGATGCCCGCCTTGTCGAGCGCGTTCATCACCTGCCCGAGTGCCCAGTCGGTTTCCATGACGAAATCGCCATACTTACCGAGAGTGCTCTTGCCCTGCCATTCCGCGGACGGCACGAGGGGCGTGTGGGGCGAATTGAGTGCGAGGTAGAGGAAAAAGGGTGTTTGGGTTTTTGTGATGTACTCGACGGCTTGGCGGGTGAGCGTGGGCAACACGTCCACCGCTTCAAAGTCCGGCGCAGCCGGCCCGGAGCGGACCCACTTCTTGGTAACGGTCGGCGCCTGCGTAAACCGGTCGTTCTCGATGAACGCAAACGGCGGCATGTCCAGCGAGGCGGCGATGCCGTAGTAGTAGTCGAAGCCGCGTGTGGTTGGGCCGTTTTGGATGGAGTCGGCGAGATGTTTGGCATCGGGCAGGGTCATGCCGAGGTGCCATTTGCCGATGCAGGCGCTGTGATAACCGTGTTGTTTCAGCAATTTGGGCACTGTGAGCCGCTCGGCGTCAATCAGCGACCCGCTGTACCCGTTGAGCACGCCGGACTGGAGGCGCGAACGCCAGCAGTAGCGGCCCGTCAGAATGCCGTACCGCGTGGGCGTGCAGACGGCCGAGTTGCTGTGCGCATCGCTGAAAATGACGCCCGCCTTGGCCAGGCGGTCCATGTTGGGCGTGGCGATCTTGGATTCCGGGTTGAGGCAACTGACATCGCCGTAGCCGAGGTCATCAGCTAGAATGTAAACGATGTTTGGCCTGCGGATACCCTCCGCGCCGAGCGCGCTCGCGCCGCGCGTTGCCAAGGCAGCCGCGCCAAGTCCTGCCGCTTTCAGAAAGGCGCGACGACTCCAAGCAGGCATGCTTTCTCTCCTTTGTCCCGACTCAACCCGAACCGGCGGAACCGGACACGGAAGGATTCTGTGCCACCGTTCGGCACGGCTACGTCCCCAGCGCCTGCTGCTCCGCGATGATGCGGTCGAAGAGCGCGTGCCTCGCGGCATCCGGCTTGTAGGCGGTCAACCGCTTCTTAAAGTGTTCCGCCGCACCCGCCATGCCTTGGTCCAGGCTCACGCGGCATTCGAACTTTCCGGCGACGGCCATGACCTTCGAGTTGTCGAACATGACGGACCAGCACTTGTCGCCCAGGAGCGAGCCGACCCACTCGCGGTTGTAGCGGACGAGGGTGTCCGTGGCGACGTGGACGATCTTCGCCTCGACGCCGAGCGCCCGGCACATGGCCGTGTAGATCGCGTCCCACGTGTATACCTCCAGGTGCCTGGTGATGTGGAACGCCTCGCCCAGCGCCCGCTTGTTCCCCAGGAGGCGCGCGAACGGCCCGGCGAAGTCGTCGCTGTGTGTCAGCGTCCAGATGCCGGTCCCGTCGCCCCAGACGATGAACGGCTTGCCGTTGACGGCCCGCCAGGCCATGTCGTCGCCCGTCCCGACGCCGCCGGGGAACCGCCGCCGGTGCGTGTAACTGGGGCGAACGATCGTCACTGGCAGACTGCCCTCCCCGTGCCAGCCCACGAGCGCCGCCTCGACGTCTGCCTTCTTCTGGGCGTACGACGAATACGGATTCCCCAAGGGAACGTCTTCATTGATGACGATCCCTGCCATCGGCTTCTTGTACGCCGACGCCGACGAGATGAACACGTACTGCCCGCACCGCCCCCCGAAGACCTTGAGGTCCCGCCGGGCGTCCTCGACCTCATAGGCCAGGAACTGGCAGACGACGTCCCAGGACTCCTCGCCCAACTTGCGATAGGCGGCCTCGTCGTTCAGGTCGCCGGTGATCTGGCGGACGCCTTCCGGCAGCGGCTCCTCACACCGGCCTCGGTTGAACACCGCCACCTCCTGCCCGAGCCGGACGCTCTCCAGAACGCACGCGTACGAGATCTCGCCTGTGCCACCGATGTAGAGTACCTTCATCGTCTTCTCCCGCCTGGGTTCCTGTTTAGCGCTACTTTGTCAACTCCGCCCCTCGACAGGTAAGCGGAGGCGCGGTGGCCATTCTTGGCCACCGCGCGGCGGGCAAGAATGCCCGCCGCGCTATCCCCCCTCTCGGGGGCGCGGAGCTGACAAAGTAGCGTTAGGAACATCCGGCACGGTCCCGCGCCATTATGGCCGCCGCCTCGTCTCCCCGCAAGGCGGAATCGCCGGCCATCCGCCGAGGCAAAATAACTTCCCGGAAAATGGTCGCGACGAATCGTAGAATACGGCGGGAGGTAATCACGTGACACGTGCCAACTCCGCCTTTGCCGGCCGGTTGCTTCGTGCGATCTTCGCCGCCGTCGGCCTCGTCGTCATCCTGCACCCGGCCGCGCTCAGCGCGGCCCCGGGCGGACGCGGCGGCGGCAAGGTCTTCGGCGAACTCAAAAAGTGGCACAAGGTCACCATCGCCTTCGCGGGACCTAACACCGCCGAGACCGCCGACCTTAATCCCTTCACCGACTACCGCCTCAACGTGACCTTCAAGAACGGCGACACGACTTACCTTGTGCCGGGATACTACGCCGCCGACGGGAATGCAGCCGAGACGAGCGCCGACGCCGGGAACGTCTGGCTCGTCCACTTCGCGCCGAACAGCACCGGCACGTGGACCTACGAAGCGTCGTTCCGCAAGGGGCCGAACGTGGCCGTCAACGACGATCCCGCGGCGGGCGCGAGCGCCGGCTTCTGCGACGGCGCGATCGGCTCCTTCGCGGTCGGACCGACCGACAAGACCGGCCGCGACCACCGCGCCAAGGGTCGGCTTCAGTACGTCGGCAAGCACCACCTGCGGTTCGCCGAGACCGGCGAGTACTTCGTCAAGGGCGGAGCCGACGCCCCCGAAAACTTCCTCGCCTACGACGGCTTCGACAATACGCCGGACAACGGCAAGCGGCGAAAATCCTGGGGCCCCCACGTCAAGGACTGGCACAACGGCGACCCGCAGTGGCAGAACGGCAAGGGCAAAGGCATCCTCGGCGCCGTCAACTACCTCGCCGCCAAAGGAATGAACGCTTTCTCGTTCCTCACCATGAACATCGGCGGCGACGACAAGAACGTTTTCCCCTACATCGACGACCGCTCGACGCCGCGAACACGCTTCGACTGCTCGAAACTCGCCCAGTGGGAGATCGTCTTCGCGCACGCCGACCATCTGGGCCTCTACCTCCACTTCAAGACCCAGGAGACCGAGAACGACCATTTGCTGGACGGCGGCGAACTCGGCCTCGAGCGGAAAATCTATTACCGCGAACTGATTGCCCGCTTCAGCCACCACCTGGCGCTGAATTGGAACCTCGGCGAGGAGAACACCAACACCGACGCCCAACGCAAGGCCTTCGCTCAGTACTTCTACGACCACGACCCTTACCGGAGCAACGTCGTCCTGCACACGTATCCCGGCAAGCAGGAGAGCGTGTACCGTCCGTTGCTGGGAACCGCCTCGAAGTACACCGGTGCTTCAATTCAGATCGGCTGGGATAAGGTGTACGCCCAGACCAAGAAGTGGGTCGACGAGTCCGCCGCCGCCGGCCGACCGTGGGTCGTCGCCAACGACGAGCAGAATCCCGCCAACGACGGCGTCATCACCGACCAGGAAGACTTCGGACACGACGGCATCCGCAAGGAAACCCTCTGGGGCAACCTCATGGCCGGCGGCGCCGGCGTCGAGTACTACTTCGGCTACAAGCACCCCGAGTCGGACCTCTCGTGCCAGGACTGGCGGAGCCGCGACCATCTCTGGGACCTCACGCGCTGCGCCCTCGAGTTCTTCCAGAAATACCTTCCGTTCTGGGAGATGAAAAGCGACGATGAACGAATCTCGGCCCGCGGCGCCTTTTGTCTCTCAAAGCCCGGCGAAGTCTATGCCGTGTATCTTAAGGACGGCGGGACGACGGACCTCGACCTCTCGGATGCCGCCGGAACGTTCGAGGTGAAATGGTATGATCCGCGCAGCGGCGGCGACCTGAAGGACGGCTCCGTGAAAACGGTCGAGGGCGGCGGTCGGCGCGCCCTCGGCGCCGCGCCTGCCGAACCCGGAAAGGACTGGGCGGTCCTCGTCCGCAAGGTCGGCGCTGCCGGCAAGTAAACGCGGAAGGTGGCGGGTGTCCGAATTGGAAGGTGTTGCCCGGTCAGCGGGAATCCGAGGCCCCCAAAGGGCCCGAACGGTTACGAAAGGGCATTCAAATGAATTACAGACTGTCGTTACGTGTATGCCGTGGTATCATCGGCTTGGCGGCGTTCCTGCTGTTCATCGCGCCTGGTTATGCCGCCGGCCAGGAAGATGACCTGTCGCTGTGGTATGCGGGGCCAGCTGGAGAGAAGAACTGGTCAAAGGAAGCGTTGCCGATCGGCAACGGCAACCTGGGGGCCATGATCTTCGGCGAGGTGTCCAAGGAACACATCCAATTCAATGAAGACAGCCTGTGGGTCGGCGACGAAGCCGATACCGGGGCTTATCAGGCGTTTGGTGACGTTTACGTCGAGATGAATCACCCGGATCCGCAAGCATACCGCCGGGATCTCGACATCAGCCGGGCGGTTCACACGATCACCTACGAGTCCGGCGGCGTCGCGTACAAGCGGGAATACTTTTCCAGCAATCCCGCCGGTGTGATGGTCTTCCGTTTCACGGCAAACAAGAAAGGGGCCTGCACCGCCACGGTCTCGCTGACCGACATGCACGGGGCAAAGATCACCGCGGAAGGCAACCGCCTCACGGCCTCGGAAGGGTCGCTGGCCGGCGATAAGTCCAAAAAGAGCAAATCCGGCTATGGTATTTTTCTGGATTATGAGTCCCAAGTGCTTGTGCTGCATGAGGGCGGGGCGCTCTCAGTCCAGGACAACAAGATCAAAGCGGACGGGGCAGATGCCTTCACGCTTCTCGTCTGCGCCGACACCAACTATCTCAACCAGCGCGCCAAGGGCTGGAAAGGGGAACACCCGCACAACCGCATTACCGCGAAACTCAATGCGGCGGCGAAAAGGAAGTTTGACGACCTGCTCGCCGAACACGTCGCGGATTACCAGGCCCTGTTCAGCCGCTTGAAGTTGGACATCGGGAAGGCTCCCGCAGAGCGGTTAAAGATGCCCACCGACGCCCGCCTGGCGGCCTACAAGGAGAACAAGTCCGACCCCGGGCTGGAAGCGCTCGTGTTCCAGTACGCGCGCTATCTGATGATCAGTTGCTCGCGGCCCGGTTCGCTTCCGGCCAATCTCCAGGGGCTCTGGAATAACAGCAACAGCCCCCCGTGGAGGAGCGATTATCACAGTGACGTCAATGTTGAGATGAACTACTGGTTCGTGGATGCGGCCAACCTCTCGGAATGTTTCCAGCCTTTCGCGGAATGGCTGAACTCGATTCGCGAGGTCCGAAGGGACGAAACCAAGAAGCAACTCAACAGGCGTGGCTGGATCAATCATGCTGAGAACGGCATCTTCGGCGGCTCGACCTGGAAGTGGTCGAAAGGGGATGCGGCGTGGATGGCCCAGAACATTTGGGACCATTACCGCTTTACGCTGGACCGCGAGTTCGCTGAGAACCGGGCCTACCCGCTCCTGAAAGAACTCTGCGAGTATTGGGAAGACGATCTGAAGGAACTGCCGGACGGCAAACTGGTTTCGCCCAACGGTTTTTCGCCGGAGCACGGGCCGACGGAAGACGGGGTTTCCTTCGACCAGGAACTGGTCTGGGACCTCTTTACCAGTTACATCGAGGCCTCGGAACTGCTCGGCGTCGACGCAGATTTCCGCAAGAAGGTGGCTTCCATGCGGGAGCGCCTGCTCGGACCGCAAATCGGCAAGTGGGGGCAATTGCAGGAATGGATGGTGGATCGCGACGACCCCAAGGACACGCACCGCCATCTCTCGCATTTGATCGCCGTGCATCCGGGACGCCAGATCTCGCCCCTGACGACGCCGAAATTCGCCGAGGCGGCGAAGGTCTCGATGAATGCGCGGGGCGACGGCGCCACCGGCTGGAGCAAGGCGTGGAAGATCAATATCTGGTCGCGGCTGCACGACGGCAACCGCGCGTACAAACTCCTCTCGGAGATGTTGCAGGGCAATTTCGCCGCGAATCTGTATGATTTTCACCCCCCGTTTCAGATTGACGGCAACTTCGGTTATGCCTCCGGCGTGGGCGAGATGCTCGTCCAGTCGCACATGGGCGAGATTCACCTGCTTCCGGCCCTGCCGGACGCCTGGCCGGAGGGTTGCGTCCAGGGCATCAAAGCGCGCGGCGGATTCGACCTGGACATCTATTGGAAAAACGGAAAGATGACCGAGGCACGCTTGCGCTCCAACAACGGCGGTGTGTGTAAAGTTCGAGTCGCGACGCCCGTTACGCTGACCAGTCAGGGGCAAACCGTTCCCGTGACCAGCCCGGAAAAGGGTGTGATCGTTTTCGAGACCCGGAAGGGGCAGGAGTATCGGATGCTGGCGGCAGAGTGAGGCGGCGCGATCGGGCGGCTAACCCGGATATTTCATCAGTTTTTTCCGGTTTCCAATGGCGCGAAGGCCTTTCTGCTGGTATAGA
>Ga0315284_10007157_pt1 | contig 15926 bp, 11 predicted proteins | sample YL17G09_16_MG_FD_203696 | JGI IMG/M metagenome (GOLD analysis project Ga0315284, IMG submission 203696) | Sediment microbial communities from Yellowstone Lake, YNP, Wyoming, USA - YL17G09_16 | ecosystem: Environmental > Aquatic > Freshwater > Lake > Sediment | place: USA: Wyoming | collected... | reverse complement strand
CTATGCCCAAGGTGGTTTCGATACGGCACGAAGGCATCGGAAAGATTCGAGAAGGCTCACCTGCCTACTCAACCACCGAACCGGGCGTTATTCACTACTTACTACTCACTACTTACTCTTCACTAATCCTACGAGAGGTAAAAACGCATCCCGCATCGAATAATCGGTACTATCGTAGAACCAGAGGAGGTATCAAATGAATCCATTGCTGAAAGTGTTGCTGCATGGCGCAGCGTGCGGCGTGATGATCGGGCTGGTGCTGCTGGTGGGTGGGCAACTCGCCCGTCCGCGCACGGCACTGGCCGAGGACCAGCCGCCGGCGAAAGAGGACGTGCTGCGGGCGCAAAAATTCGAGTTAGTGGACGCCGAGGGCAAGGTGCACGCGCGCCTGAGCATGGAAGAGGACGCTCCGACGTTGATTCTTTACGATGCCGAAGGGGTGAATCGCGCGCAGTTCGCGCTGGGGGCCGACGGCGACCCGGGCATCATCCTGACGGATGCCGACGACGTCATGCGGGTGCAACTGGGCATCAATACGAAGAATATCCCCAGCCTGATGCTGTCTGACGCAAAAGGAAATATCCGCAGCTACATGGATGTGAATGCAAACGACGCGCCATCCTTCAGCTTGAGCGATGGGGAGGAAAACACACGCGCGCTGTTCCGACTGGACAAGGATAACACGCCGAGCCTGGAATATTACGACGACAACCAGAAGCTGCGCACCGCCTACTGGCTGATGGCCAACCAGACGCCGAACACTTCCTACTTCGACACGGCGGGGAAACTCCGCGGCGTCTTCGGGATGAGCACGGATGACGCGTGCCGGTTGAACTTCACCAATGCGGAGGAAAAGCTGAGCGCGCGTCTCGGCGTTGACGCGAAGGGCGTGCCGCAATTGCTGATGGCCGATTCGGCGGGAGTTGTGCGGACAGAGCTGGAGGTGACGAATGACGTCCCCCGCCTGTCATTCAAAAACGACGAGGGAAACGAACTGGCCGCGCTTATAGTGACGAATGAAAATGTACCGAGCCTGGCGATGGGGAATGATGCGGATCACATGACCATGCAGTTATGTGTCTCTCCCGACGGCTTCACGGAGCTGGAAATGCGGGATCAGGCGAATGTCATCCGCACGTTGATGTCGGTCCACGGGAACGGCAATGCCGTCATCAGTCTTTCCGATAAGGACGCCAACCCGCGCATTTGGACCCGCATGAAAAACGAGGTGCCGCTGTTCGGTGTGGCCAACGCGAATGGCGATATTATCTGGTCAGCGCCGTAAGCGGACAACGCTAGGCGAACCATTCCACTCTCTGCACGCCGCCCTCCCGCGCGCCGCGGATGGCGGCTTCGCAGACGGCCACGTTGCGGGCGCCGGTCACGGAAGGGAGGGGATTGGGGATCTTCCCCTCTACCACGCTCAGGAAATCCGCGACGGCGCCCGGCCAGCCGTGACCGCCGGCGTTGCGGTGCGCCCCGTCGGGCTGCAGCTCGACGGGATCCCGGTTCCGGCGCAGGAGCCGGCCTTCGCACAGCGTGCCGTCCGCGCCATACACCTCCAGAAAACGACCGAATTCCGCGCCGTTGCAACCGCCGGTGACGAACAGTTTGCCGATGGCGCCGTTGACAAAGCGCATGTTCACCAGGTAGCAGTCGTCGATCGGCAGGTCGGAGCCGGCGAGATGGTTGCTGTGGGCCAGCACCTCGCTGACCGGGATGCCTTCCATCACCCACAGCATCAAGTCCAATCCGTGGCATCCGCCGCCGAGCAGGATGTCCTGCGGGTGCTCCCGATCCACGCGCCAGGGGGTGTAATACCCGCCCGCCGGATTGTAAAAGTCCCACATGTCGTGGATGTAGTTGCCTTCGAGGAAGAAGACGGCGCCCACCGCGCCCGCCTTCGCCGCTCGCGCCATGGTGCCCCACGGATGGGTATAGCGGCAGGTGAAGTCGATCATCACGTGCTTGCCGGACGCGCGCTCCGCCTCCAGCAGGCGCCGGGAGTCCGCCACCGTCGTCGCTATCGGTTTCTCGATCAGCACGTGACAGCCGTGTTCGAGAGCGAGGATGGCCTGGTCGGCGTGCAGGTGGTCCGGCCCGGCGATTACCGCGATATCCGGCGCGATCCGGTGCAGCAGGTCGTGATAATCATCGGCGACGACGGCCCGCGGAAATTCCGCGGTCGCCTTCTCGCGCTGCCCGGCCAGCGGTTCATAAAACGCCGCCGGCTCCCCCCGCCCGTCCTCCTGCATGCACCGCGCGATCGTCTTCCCCGCTCCGCCGGCGCCGGCAATCATCGCCCGAAATATTGCCACGACACGCTCCTCTGCCTTTACGATATTTATTGAAAAAAGAAGGGTGGAAGCACAAAACCGCCGTTGCCGTTTACGCGGAACACCACCACATTGTCACCTTTTTTCAACAGCCCGGTCACCTGCACCTGCAACCCGGATACGTTCCAGGCCGTCTCCGCGGAGGTGCGGGTCGCGGCTCCGGCGTATTGCCCGTTTACCCAGACCCAAACGTCGCTCGCCTTGATATACGGCAGCAGCAGCGTCAGGCTGTCCGGGGGATCGGCGTCCAGCGTAACCTTCGCCCGGTACCAGGCGATCCCCGCGTAACCGGCGCCTTCCGGCGTGACCGCGCCCTGGTTGTACCAGGATGACAGCATGGAGATCGCTCTCCACCCGCCCGAAGCGTCATTGGGCAAGTACCAGCGGTGGACGACACCGGTTTGCCCGGGATCGGTTTTGAATTCCGCGGTCTTCGGCAGGATGGCCGCCAATTTACCCTTCGAACCGTTCGCCCATGTCCCCACTTCGTTCATGAAGTCCCGCAGGCTTTTGCCGCTGCAGGCGCCGTCCGCCAGCCCGACATCCTGCAGCAGCATGGGATTGTTGACCGTTTTGACGGCGTTGATCATCCCCTGAGCGCTGGAGGCCGCGTTGACGAACAGGCCGAGGGCGGCGGTGTCGAAGACCTTTTTCGCGCAGTCCAGCCGGTCGAAATGCGCGCGGAAGGCCGTCACGCGTGTTTTGTATGGCTCATCGACCGCGAGAAGGGCTGCTTCGTCCAGCCACTTCCACGAGCTGGCCATCGTCTTGTCGTCCAGCACGGCGAAGATATCGTCGAAGTAATAGGAGCTGTAGAGATGCAGCGGCGTGGTCGCCAGCGCTTTCTCGATGCCGGTGTAATAGCTTTTCATCGGTACGGCGGCGGGACCGAAGAACTTGTCGAAGAAATCGCTCTCCAGCGCGATGACATCCTGGTTCAGGTTCCAGGCCAGCTTCGCCCGGATGTAGTAGTTGAGACCCGTGACCAGCCAGGCCATCATCCCTTCGTCGCTGAATCCCCAGCCGCCGAGCTCTTTGGCAAATCGCATGTCCGCGGCGATGCCCTGCGACCGCCAGAACGGCTTCTGGCTGTTGCTCCAATCGTGCGGATCGTAATCGTAGGCGACCAGGCCGTCGGCGTGCCACGACCAGTGGGCCAGGAGGGCGCCGAACTGGTCGCGTGACGGGCAGTTCGGCGTGTTATAGGCGTGATTCGAACATTGCTGGATGAAGGCATACTGGATCAGCAGGTTCTTGCGCTTACCCGCGACGCCTTCCGGCGGCCGGCAGCGGTTGTAATAGGCCATGGTGATGATATATTTGTCGGGATAGACGGCGCCGACCAGGTCGGCCAAATTGGTGACGAAGGTGAAATACGGATCGCTGACATCGCCGTGCCCTTCCCCGCCAAATCCGCCCAGGTTCATCGCCTTACGGCAATCAGGGCAATGGCACAGCACCGGCTCGTCCGGCGGCGAAAATCCGTAGGAATGCGCCTCCGGATGCTCCCTGAAATACCGGATGACCGTGTCGGCGCAGGCCTTCAGCGCGTCGGGATTGGAGACGCACGGGTAGTTCGGATTGCGGGTGCCGTCCGGCTTCAGCGCGTAATACTCCGGGTGCTCGGCGAAGTATCGATCCCGCGGCAGCAGCTTCTTCGTCGAGTTGTCGGCGGGATTCTGCAGGTAAATGGCGGCGGGCTCCTCGCAATGCAGCCAGACCCCCGCACGGCAGAGCCGGTTGCGGCGTTTCCAGTCGGCGAAATCGGCCTGCTCCTGCGGGGTGCAGGGCAGGAATCCGCTGTACCAGATATCCCTGACGCGGAAATCGGGCTTGCCCACCCGCGTGACGGCTTTGACGGTGACCGTCGGCAATTGCGGAACCACCTCCCCGAACGCGCCCGGGAAGAACCACCGGCACCCCAGGCTCTCCAGGAAGTCGGCCACCGCGTATTCGGTGCCTTGGTACGGCTCGGTTTCGTTGCCGGCCAGGATGAGGCAATTGCCGTGCGTCGCCACCACATACCCTTCGTCATTGAACTGGGGCGACAATCCGGAGGGGATCTTCACCCCGGCCTTGACGGCTTCCTCCGCCGCGGCATCCTGGCCGACGAGAATCTGCACGCCGGCGCCGCTCGGGGCGGCTTTGACGATCTCCAGCCGGGCGTCCGACATCTTCAGCAGGTACGTTTGCAGCTCGGTCGCCGCCTGTTCCGCGTGCGGGGATGGATTGGCGCCCACGCAGATGACGGCGACGGGGCGGCCTTTGTCCACCAGGGTCAGATCGGCCGGCGCGCAAACCGTGAGAGAGCAGACCAGCAGCAGGACGAGGGTTCTCATCAGCATCTCCGATCGATGGATGTCGCCAGAGCGACCGCTATGAGTATCTCCCCACCATTATATAACGTATCCGGCCAGGCGGAAACACCCCGGCTTGCCTCCTTACGTTTCTACAGACGAGAACATGGGCTTCCCGCGCGGACGCCCCTCTGATGTGGCAATATTTTACTCTCTTGGCAGAAGAGGATCGCACGACATCGACAGGGCGACGGGCGGCATCCACCTGCGCATGACCGGTTCTGCGGTGGGCAGGAAGAGTTCATCTAGGCCCCGCGGCATTAGAGGGGTCAGGACGACAACCCCAGATTGGGCTGATCGATCTACGCCCGCGTTACAAGCTGACCGGCCAGTTGCTCGGCGGCCTGCTGATACGGGCTGAAGAAATGGAGATTCGTCAGTGTGGTCGTATCCATGAACTGCGACAGGCCGCTGCGGTACAGGCGCACCCAGATTTCGATGGCGTGGTTCAGGCGCAGGGCTTTGGACACGGTTTCCAGATTGTAGGCATCATTCCCTGAAGTCAGGAAGAGTATGGAGGCGGTTTTTATGTTGGCCGATTCCAGCACCTGGATGCTGGTCATATCGCCGGTGATGTGGCGGACATTGGGCGCATTGATGCCCAACTCCTGGAGAATGTCGTCTTTGGTGTCAACGATCACGATCTCCTCGTCGGGGGTGCGCTGGAGGATTTCTAGCAGCAGTGCGCGGCCCAGCTCGCCGGCGCCGCAAATAATCGTATGATGCGATAAGGTGGAGATCATCAGTTCTTCCCATTCCTGTGAGCGTTGACTGCGGCTCAAATACAACGAGGCGACGCGGAACACGCCTTCCCCGAGGATGAGCAGCGAAAGGATCGGCAGGGCAAAGACCAGGATCACGATCAGCAGCTTGTGATCCGAGCAGGATACCGATTCGAGGCGGGTCATGTAAAAGGCGGTCATGAGCTGCTCCCCGAACGTCGATCCCGGATAACAGCCGTAAACCGTCAACAGGCAGGCTGATGTGAGCAACAGCAGCAGATAGAAGGCCGCGTTTATCCACACGCTGCGCAGGACGATCCAGATTTCACGCAATGCTCGCCAGTTTCGTCCCATGCCGCTCGTCTTATCCTTTTTCAATCCGATACCCCAGCGCGACAATCGCCTTCAGCGCTTCCATGGCCGTCCTCCGGTCGTATTCCTTTTCCGACTCCGGCAGCTCCGCATACGGCACGAGATCCGGATGGGTTTTCGCCTGGTCGTCGCGGCGCGGACCATAGCGCCATCCTTCCGCCATGCGTTGTGCAGCCCAGTGCTCATGCGTATTTTCCGCCAGTAACTCCGTCAGGGTCAACAGATCCTGCGAGAGCGCCACCTTCGAGGTGTCGATCGGCTTCGGCTGATAAGGCACGCCATCTCCTCCTTTGCAACTCATCCGTGGGATTATTTATACACCTCGAGTCCCGCTTTGGCCAGTATGGCCGGCCATTTCGTCACGGCCTTGCGGTCCCAGTCCTTGACATATTCCGGAAGCTCTCTCCACGGCAGCAGATAGGGACTGATCTTCCGTTCCGCATCCCGCTCCGGTCCATACTGCCATCCGGCGCGGAGCCGTTCGATCACCCAGCGGCCATGCTCCATTTCCGCCATAACATCGATGTCTTCCTGGGGGAACAGCATTTCCCCATCCGGCACTGTCGAGGGGTCCGCATTGTCAGCCAGTGCTCGTATTGTATAATTGCGACAGCGCAATATCGTTGTCGAATATTGCGCCTGCTCGATATTGCCTGCCTTCAGGTCGGGGCGTAGTTCCTTCCACGATAACATCGATGGATCGGTCAGTCTGTGGCGGTTCTCCCGTAAAAATTCTTCGTGGACCGCCTTCCCGGCTTCCTCCCGTTTCTCCGGCTTCAATTCGGTGTGCCCCGGATCGATGAAGGCCCTCACCGACATATTGTCGAACGGAATCCATAACAGGTTGGGCAGGCCGTGCCAGTCGGGATCGGTGTGCAGATCGGTGACCGCCCGGCCGCTATATTCGACAACACCGACCGTCGCCCCCATCGCGAGAGCGAGTTGATATTCGAGCAGCGCCAGCTTTCCGCCATTGATGCCCAGCACTTTCACCGTCGCCGGATCGACGCCGGCGGCAATGAGGTCGATCCAGTTCTGCAGGGGTTGGCGCGGAGAAAAATCCGCGCCTTCCGTCGGCAGGTGCTCATCATACCCAGCGGACAGGACTGCTCCATAAGGCAGCGCGTGGGGCCGATACGCGAGCAGGCGAAATGGCGGATGATGGGATTGCGCTCCGATTTCGCCGATAATGCCCGGTATGCCCGACGTGGTGCCGCCGGAGAAGACCGTGCCCTGGAAGCGATCGAAGGCGATCTGCAGGCATTCGCGGTACCCGGTCATCAGCGCGGCAATCGACTCGTCGGTTCCGCCGGCAACGATCACGATGGGGTGGTCGAGCTCTCCTTTCCACACCCGACGCCGGGCTAACTCCTCTTTGGCCCGGGAATCGCCGAATTTCACGGCCAGCGCCAGCAGCAGCAGATCATCCACCCATCGATCCTCTTCCGGGAACGGCTGGCCGAAATTGATGTTGGCAATGAACTTCCGCTCATCCTCCAGAATCTCCCGGGGATAACACTGCTGCCGGCACAAGCAGCGCGATATCGCCTTCGCATATGCGCCCAGGGCATCATAATGCTGCCCGAGCAACAGGTAAAGCTTCCCCATGGTCAGGTAAGCCCAGGGCAGCTCGATCCCCGCCTCGACATGCGCGCGGCACTGCTGCAGCGCTTGCCGCAGCACGTGGTGCATGTGGCTGATGAAATCTCGGTGGCGAAGGCAGAATATTTCATATTGGAGGTGCGAGGCGAGGGAGTAGGGGTTGGAGGGATCGCCATCATACGCCTGCCGATAATAGTTGCGCGCCTGCAGCTCTTCACCGGGCAGATTACCGTATGACCAGGCCAGCGACGCATAGATGGCGTTCCGTTCCTGATCATCCACCATCCGGCGAGTTTTCGGATCCTCGGCGATGTGGCGGGCTTGCTCCAGCTCCTGAACCCCCTTCAGATACCCGGCGCCGGTGGCTTTACACCGATGCTGATGGCAGAGAGCGTTTCCATGTTCGGTCAACACCTTGGCACGCTCGGGCGCAGTAATGCGGAGGTAGGGATCGAGGACTGCGATGATGCGTTGCCAATCCCAGCGCGCTTTCGCCAGACGTGCGGTCTGCAGCGCGATGGCCGGCTTCTTCGCTTCATCCGGCTCATTGGCCAAAATGGTCTCCAGCGTTGCAACCTCCTGCTGCACCTTTTCGTCGGTCATGTATGCTCCGTAGTAACCCTTATAGGTATCCAGTCGCTTCACAACCGTCCCGAACGACGAATCCGCGTGTTCCAGCAAGGCGGCCACGCGCGCCAGCTCCCGTCTCCAGTTATCCGGCACGGTAAACTCGCTCTTATAGATTCGGTCATGCGAAATGCTCGCCCACGCGTGCTGCAGCAGAGTGCGCACCTGAATCTCGGTTTTCAATCCCCGCAGCGCTTTCGCCGTCTCCTTATCCATCAACGTGGTGTCCGTGAGAAATTCGTCGCTTAATTGTACGATATAGTGCATGGACAGGTAACCGAATTCCCCGGCGCTCAATCGGGTTTGCGCGTCAAGACTATTCGCCTCATCGATAAGAAAATGATCGCGGATGTATTCGCACATCCGCTCGACGTCGTCGCCGGTCTCCGTGATGATCCGCGCGCCGCAGAGATCGGTAATCTGATACAGCGGATCAGTGTATTTCGCCTTTCGCCAGGTTTTTTCCGCGAAGCTGGATACGGTTTTCGCGCGGGCGTAGACGATAGCGAGCGGTGCGATGGCCGTGCAGGCCTTTTCCAGAATGCGGCGCAATACCTCGGCATATTGACCATATCGATCGTGGAGCTTCCCGAATTTGGCGACCTGATACTTATGCCATTCCGGAGTCCGCGGTTGAATGTCGATGGCGATACTCCACGGATAGGCCTCCGCCAGCAGACGCCGGTTCAACTCGGCGCAGGATTGGCCGGGTGACCGGCGCTGCAGGAGTTTTCGCGTCTCCTCGGTCAACCCGATATCCTTGAGCATCGGCAGATCGAAGATGCACTCGCCCGGCAGCAGCTTGTTGAGAGCATCCAGCAGCTCGCGTTTGAGGTTGCTTTCGACCGTGCTGGTCTGCACGGTGCTCCACAACTGCTCGAGCAAGGTTGCATCGAGGAGTTGCATGAGGTGGTTTGAAGACGGATACCGTTTATCGCATAATTGCCGGATGAAGCCGATCGGATCAACGAGATCGCGATCCTGCAGCTCCATGGGAGAGATTGCGCGCGTGGTTGTTGCCATGGGATAATCCCCTCTCATTCGCGTTGAAGAAGGCGTTGCGCATAAATCATCGCAAAGGGACGGAACTGGGGAGACAGATCGATATTGGGCAAGCTGTCCGGCGCAACCCAGAGGAACCGATCGTGCTCCTCACTTAAAATCACCTCGTTCGTCCCGCAGGTCGCTTCCAGGATGAGATAGGCGATTTTTCGCTCCGCAAGCTCCGATTCCGCGGCGCCGACCACGCGCCGGACGGTGACCGTCAATCCCGTTTCTTCCGCCACTTCGCGTTCGAGCGCCTGGTCAACCCGTTCGCCCGGGTCGAGCTTGCCGCCCGGAAATTCCCACTTGCCGGCATTGGCTTTACTGCTCGTGGAGCGTCTGAGCAGCAGGCAGCGTCCCTGCACGTCGCAGACAACGGCTTTCACCGAAAGTGCGTATGGTTTGGCAGCGGTCATGGTCTCCTCAAATCAGGTGGGAACCATCACGGAAATGTCCGGTTAGATTATATGTCACCGGCGTCGATGCTACAAGGGATATTGCCGGCGAGACCGGCACGCAGTCCGGCTGCTGATTCCGATAGGCGGTCAGCATGCGCTCACGACCGGTCATGCGGTGATTCCTCCCCGTTGTAAGGGTGATGATTTAAACTACCACACGAAACCCGACGGTTTTCACCTCAAAGGGACGCAGCGAAAATCGCAGCAGACGGCCGTCAGTCTCCAACAGGCCGATCGGGTCCTCCATCAAATTCAACGCCTCTGCCGCGCTCACCTTGCCGGCGAAGGACAGGGTGGCGTCGGTCGCTGTTCCGGCGGCTTCATACAGGCGGAGCACCAGCTTTCCATCGTTGCCGGTTTTGAGCGTCGACAGGACGATGTTCTCGTGCGAGACGGTCAACAAGCCCCAGTGCTGTGGCAGCGTGCCGGGGTGCGCCGCCGCGGGGCAGGCGAGGAAGGGGTGGTTGAAGGCCTGGCCGTCGCGATAGACGGCGGCCTGCCGCCAATCACCGGCGTGCGGGAGCAGGGCATAGTCGAAGGTCAGCTCCTTGCCCAGCTCCAGCCCGGTGTCGGAGCCCATCCCCGGGGCATACCCGCCGCCGTAGCCGTAGGCGACGATGCGCGTGCTGCGCATCAGGGAGAGCATGATGGCGCCGCCGGCGATGTTGTTGCCGGGCAGGCCGCGGTTAAGGAGGGCGACCCCGCGGTCGCCGTCGCTGTAATCCACCCAGTTCTGCGCGGGGAACTCGATGCCGTCGGGCCGCTCGATGGCGCCGAAGGGGATCTCCTGCACGTTCCGCCCCCGCGCGATGGACGTGGGGAAGAGGGCGCGATAACGCACCGCCGCGTCGTTGTTGAGAATTTTTGTCCGGATGTCGAGCCGGCGCACGCCCGCATACAGGCGGATGGTGGTTTGGAACTCTCCTTTCTCGCTGAAGGGGTGGCGGACGGTGAATTCCGACACCACCGGGCCGCGGGTCATTTTTCCCGGCTCACCGGTCTGCTCGGTGCTGAAGGTGGCGGCGCCGGGTTGCGGCAGTTCGTGCCGGCCGGTCATGGCAATGCGACTACCGCCGTCGAGCGGGCGGTAGAGCTCCCAGAAGTCGCCTTCATCTTTCTCCATGGCCACGACGTTGGCCGGACCGCCGAGGGCGTTCCATCCGCTGTCTTTCACGGTCAGTTGGGTGATTGCTCCGGTGGCGGGGTCGATCTCCACACGGTAGAACTCGTTCTCCAGCACCGGCGCGTTCTGCACTTCGGCGGTTGCCGATGCGGTCGCCAGCGGCAGCACGTGATAGACCACGTAGCCGAGCGCGGGTATGTCATGCGCGACGAAGGCAACCTTCACCTGCAGCAGACTGCCGTCCTCGTGGCGGATCTCGTTGAGGAGCTGGCAGGGCGTTTCGCCATCCGGCCCGATTACCGCTGCCCCGCGGATGCCGGGATCAGTGAAGCCGACGGTGGCGGTGGCGACGTCCGTGCGCGACCAGCCCAGCATGTTGAAAACCACCAACGGGATGCCGTCGCCTTGCGTATCAATGTGGGCGATGAGATCCTGCAGCCGGACCTGCACCTGTTCGTCAGCAATGCGCTTGGAGAAATCGTATCCGCGGATGGAATCCTCGTAGACGTGGTCAGTCATCACGCCGGACATCAGATCGTGCGCCTGGTTGAAGAGCATAGGTTCCCAGGCCTCCCAAAGGATCGCGTCGTCGATCTCCGTTCCCAGCACGCGAAGGATAGCGCCCAGCTTCTCGGCATCGGTCAGCAGCGTCTCCAGCTCCCGCGTGCGCTGCTTCAGCTCGATGCGGCTGCTGTAAATCCCCTGGAAGATGGGGTTGAGCTCGCCGCGGACAACCGGCCTGTCCGGTCGATCGGTCACGACTGCCTCGTAATCCGCCGGCACGGCAAGCTGCATGTCGAACGGTCTGTCCGGCAGCCGGTTGAATTCCTCCACCATCCGCGGCACGTGCGGCTCCGGCTCGCAGACGTCGGCGCCGGCGAGGCCGGCCCGGTAATACCCGCGGGTGAATGGTGCCAGCGCATCATAGGCTTTCGCCATCGCTTCGGTGAATTCGGGAAGGGTTTTCGGCGAACCGTAGACGTTGGCATAGGCGTGCGGCAGCCAGAACGCTGGGATGCGTGATCCGTCCAGGCCTTCCCAGTAAAACTCCGACGGCGTTTCCCAGCTCGGAACGCCGCGGAAGAACCAGAAGGAGGTGTAACCCGCCAGCGTGAGCAGTTGCGGCATCTGCGCATGATGGCCGAAGGTGTCGAGCTGCCAACCCACCGTCACGTCGATACCGAGCTTTTCCCTGAAATACCCTTTGCCGTAAAGCACCTGGCGAACGAAGGATTCCCCGCCGGGCATGTTGACATCCAGCATCACATCGGTACCGCCGACGATGCCCAGCCGCCCTTCTTCGACGAATTGGCGAAAGGCCGCTTCCTCTTCGGGATAGCGTTCGAGGAACGGCTTCACGTAGCAGGCCTGATCGAGCGTGAAGCGGTAGTTCGGGTAGGCCTTCAACAATGCGAGCGCACGCAGGATGTTGGGCAGTCCCATCCGCAGGTACTTCTCCCGCGTCTCGAAGACCGCGCCTTCCCAGTGGGTGTGGGGGATAAAGAAAAAGGTGTCTTTCATACTCATTGGGTTAACTCTCCTGGTTCACGAGAGATGTCTATTATTCGGATCAGCCTATCCGGTTCACGATTGCGGATGGATGGATGAATGGATGGTTGGATGGATGGGAATGGAAGAATGCGGGAATGGGTTAAGGTCACCCTTTTCCCAAACTCCCATTTCCCCATTCTCCCATTCACATTCATCCATTCATCCAACCATCCATTCATCCTCTATGTCAGAATTGCCATTCCGGCGCGCCAGACTTCCGCCACCGCCGGCGCCGCGGGTTTCAGATTGCCGTCGAAATCGATGAGCGATGAATTGATGGTGAGCGGGAAGGTATCATGGCCGGACCACATCAACACCCCGCCGCACCGCGGGAAGCGGGCTTTGCACGCCTGCATTTCCCGGCTCATCATCAACGCTTGATTGGACTGGCTCCATGCGACATATTCCGCCAGGTCGTTCGGTTCCCGCCCGTGAATGGCGACGAGCCGGTGCCAGTCGATCCACCAGGTGGTCAGCCGGGTCCAGTAGGGATTGTCCGCCGTGGCCGGGAAGGTGGCAAACTCCCCGGCATATTTTTCGATGGTGGTGACGGAACTGGCGCCCGGGCAATACACCTCCGGGCGAAACAAGGCATCATCGGCCGCCCAGTATTGCTCGGCATCCGCCGGCGCCATCATTGCGGCCCCACCGTGCACTGCCCAGTGCATGCCCTTGCCGAAGTCTGCGGAATTCGCGCTTGCGCGCGGACCGCACGGCGAGGTGGGAATATACCGGCGATGGGGGTCCAGCTCCCGCACCACTTCCTGTAGCCGTTTGAGCATCGGATGGGTGAGATCGCAGGGTTTGCCCATGCCGGTCTTGCGGCCTTCCGGATCGCCCATCTGTTCATTGCCGCCGCTCCACAGCAGCAGCGACACGTGATGCCGGCGCCGTTCGATGAACGAGGCGGCGATTGCCGCCACCGCCGCGATGCTCTCTTCATCCTCCGGCGGCCAGTTTTCCAGCCCCGAGGAGGTAAGGGGGAATTCCTGCCAGACCATCAAGCCCAGTTCGTCGCAGAGCTCGAAGAACCACTCCCGCTCGAGAAACTGGCAGGCGTTGATGCGGAACAGGTTCAGGCCAAGGTCACGATACTGCTGGAGACGCTTCGCGTAGTCCTCGCGCGTTAGATCGGCGTAATTCGCGCACAGCGGCGCGAAGTTGACCCCTTGCAGGAAGACCGGGCGATCATTCACCACGCAGACCCACGGGTCGGCTTCCAGCGGCGCGCCTTCACAGGGCGCCCACTCCACATGCTTGAACCCGACGCGGCGCGTTTGGCGATCCTGTGCCTGACCCTCCACATCGACCAGCGTGCAAGTCACGGAATACAGCGGCTGCTCTCCTTCAAGGTTCGGCCACCAGAGCTCGATTGGCAGATCCGTCCAGCCAATGCCCCGAGAAAACTCCGCGGGAGAAAACTCACCTTGACGAATCAAGGTTCCATCTTTCTCCAACGTCACCAGCATGCGGCTGCCGTCGCCGGCCGTCACTTCACCGGAGAGCTCCAGCACGCCCGTGCCCTGCGGAATATCGGCATCCGTCTCGCAGCGCAAACCGCAAATCTCGCTCTCCCTGACCACGACCAACGAAATGGTGTCCCAGATGCCGATCTGCACCAGTCGCGGGCACCAATCCCACGTGTAGTTGAAGCGCGTTTTCCACTCCGTCATCCGCGACGTGTAGCCGAACTGCCCGAGCCAGCGGGGCGGCAGGTCGAAGACGATCTCCAGCTCGTTGTCCGCGGGATTGAGATATGCGGTGAGATCGAACTTGTGCGGGATGTGCGTACCATTGAAGGTTCCCGCCTCCCGGCCGTTGACAAAGAGCCAGCCCGCGTAATCCAATCCCTGGCATTCCAGGCGAATGCCGGCAACGGCATCCAGCCACGCATCGGGGATGCGCACTCGGTATATCCAGTGGCGATTCTCCACCCATTCGCACTCGCGCGCATTGACGCCGATGTTCCAATCCGGCAGGATGCCCGCCGCCCGCAGCGCGCCCTGCACGGAACCGGGCATTTGCGCAGGCACCGGCCGCACATCGATGCAGCGTGAACTCGATCCGAAACCGACGCCATGCCGCCACTCGAAGAGCCACAGGTGGGGGGTGTAGCCTTCGACGGTCCACGGCAAGGCTGACAGATCGTAAGTGTGTTTCATGGCGATCCATTTGTCTCCGGGATGAATGGATGGTTGGATGAGTGGATGAGTGGATGGATGGATAGACATTTTCATTCTCCCATTTTCCCATTCTCATTCATCCACTCATCCATTCATCCTTTAACAATAGCGCTCCAGCTTCCTGATTTCCATATCGATGGCATCCATATCGAGCGGGTAGGCGCCGAATTCCTTCACGACGTTCACCATCTCGAAGATATTCTCATCGGGGGTATCGCGTCCGCACTGGTCGCCGGTGGAGAGGATGAAGCCGCCACGTTCGCCGGCGGCGCGAATGGCTTTCAGGCTTTCGAGGCGCACGTCACGCACCGTGCCGCGCAGCATCACGTCGGTGGTATGCAGGTTGCCCATCAGCCCGAGCTTGCGCCCGAAGGATTGCTTGATCTCCGCCAGGTCGCAGTTGCCCATCGGCCGAATTTCCAGCGGATTGATGGACGACAGATCCGTTTCCAGCGCGCACATCTCCACCAGCTCCCGCTCGGGGCCGCAGCAATGAATTTGCGAGGGAATGCCCGCCTCTTTGCAGATGCGGGTGATCTCCCGCAGCGCCGGCAGCGAGATGTCGCGCAGCACCTCCGGTGTGTTAAACACCAGCATGCCGGAGCCGCCGGTCAGGATGAAATCGGGCCGTACCGGCCCGGCCAGCACGCGCTTGAGATAGGCGACGGCCTGTTGCTGCTGTTTAATGCTCCAGGCCTTCACCTCCTCATAGTTCTCACGATAATGGTAGAACGAATAGCCATACGGCTGTTCCGGGTTGCCCAGTTGCGGCGGCCCGACGAAGACCCCGATGACACCCCGTTCCTCAAAACGGTCCAGCGCATATTTGAGTAATTCGAAGCCTTGCCGTTGGGGTTTTACACCTTCGATCGGCCACCACCTGTCCGGCGGGTGCTGCAGGCCGATCTTTTCGGCAAGCAGGTAGGTGGGCGGATCGTAGCGCGGGTAGACCGTCACCGAGTCGGACCATTGCTCCCCTTGGCCTTTCCGCCGGGAATAGGCGCGGATGACGATGCGTTCCTCGGTACGCTCGACGATCACGCTCTCGTGCTGCACGTCGGGATCCGGCGGCGCAGTCTCCAGATCGGGCAGCGAGAAGCCGTCCAGGTTGTAAATCCAGCCGTCGGTGCCGAAATAATTCACGGCGTCGATATAGGCCCGCCAGAGTGGCGGGTCCTGATAGAGGTAGATGTCCCAGAACGGTTTGCCCGTCAGGCGGCAGGGGATCATGTTCGACATATCCGGCGCCGCCGGCACCCGGTCCGGTTGCTCATTGCGCATCGCCGCGAGCATGCGCTGTCGCGAGGTCATGGTGTCCATGCTGGTAATCTCCGATCTGCCGTACCCATGCCGAATTCTTCCGCCGCTTCGGTGAGCGCCGCCAGGTTTTCAACCGGCGTGCCCGGGCAGATGTTCGCTCCGTCACCGAGCAGCAGGCCGCCGCACGGCGCCAGCGCTTCCAGGCAGGCGCGCGCTTCCGCCTTCACTTCGTCTTTGCTGCCGTTCAGCATGAGCATGGGGTTGATATTGCCCCACAGCAGCACTTTGCCG
>Ga0315284_10007156_pt1 | contig 15927 bp, 11 predicted proteins | sample YL17G09_16_MG_FD_203696 | JGI IMG/M metagenome (GOLD analysis project Ga0315284, IMG submission 203696) | Sediment microbial communities from Yellowstone Lake, YNP, Wyoming, USA - YL17G09_16 | ecosystem: Environmental > Aquatic > Freshwater > Lake > Sediment | place: USA: Wyoming | collected... | reverse complement strand
ATCATCAGTTTCAGATATTGCCAAAAAGGCTCAAATAAAAAGAACAACAGTTTATCGGATTACCGATGAACTTATCAAAAATGGTTTGATTACTAAAGTGCCAAAAGTTAAAAAAAATCTTTTCGTAGCTGAAAATCCAGAAATCCTTCTTGAAAGTTTGAAAAAGAAAGGGAAGATAATTGAAGAGTCATTGCCATTATTTAAAGCAATTTTTAATTCTTCTGAAGTTAAACCGAAAATTAAATTTTATGAAGGTAAAGAAGGAATAAAAACACTTATTTATGATTCTCTAAAAAACAATAAATCAAAAGAAGTTTTGTGGATTTGGCCATGCAAAGATGCTTGGCAAGTTTTAGGTAGAGAAGAAAATTTAAATTATATTAGAGAAAGAATCCGCTTGAAAATATGGGCCAAAAATATCAGGCCAAAAGAAAAAGAATTAGGTATAAAAGAGAGTGCTTCAGCCAAAAAATATCTAAGAGAAGTACGGTTTAGTCCTAAAGAAATGGATTATTCAATCACGGTTGGTATTTACGATAACAAAGTGACAGTTTTTAGCTCGGAAAAAGAAAACTTTGGATTTCTGATCGAAAGCGCTGAATTTGCCCAACTGATGAGGCAACTTTATAATATTTTATGGCAAGTTAGTATTCCCGCTAAATAATTTTGATTAGTATAAAAATAAATGGAAAGAAAAAAAATCATAAAATTTTTAGAAAATCACAGAAGCTATCCGCATCAAGCTAAAAAAGTAAAACATATTGATACCCATTATTTGTCAGATGTTTTTTTGACCGGTAAATTTGCCTATAAAATAAAAAAACCGGTTAATTACGGCTATCTAGATTTTACAACGCTTGCTAAACGCAAGTTTTTCTGTCAGCAGGAGTTAAAATTAAATCGACGGCTTTCGCCGGAAATGTATTTAAATGTTTTATCTATTACCAACCAGAATGGTCAATTAAAATTCAATGGTCAAGGTGAACCAGCAGAGTATGTTTTGAAAATGAAAGAAATCCCGCAACAATATTTGATGAGCAAATTGCTTAAAAAAAACAAAATTACTAAAAAAATTATTGATAAATTAGCTCAAATTGTCGCTAAGTTTCATGCTCAAGCCGCGACCTCAAAAAAGATTTCTTCTTTTGGCTCTTTGAAAATTATCAATAAAAACTGGCAAGAGAATTTCAGTCAATCAAAACCATTTATTGGCAAAACCATCTCTGGGACTGATTTTTATTTCTTAAAAAGATCAGTTGAAAAATTTAGCAGCCAAAACAGAAATACATTTGAGCAAAGAATTAAGAATAAGAAAATTCGCGATTGCCACGGCGACCTGCATAAAGGCAATATTTTTATTGCACCTGAAAAAATTTATATTTTTGACTGCATAGATTTCAACGAGAGATTTCGTTATCAAGACGTGATAAACGAAATTGCTTATTTTGCCATGGAAATGGATTTTGTAGGGAAAAAAGAGTTGTCTTATTATTTTATTGATCAATATTTCAAATTTTCTAAAGATCAGAAATTAATCAATCTTCTATTGTTCTATAAATGTTATCGAGCTTATATTCGTGGCAAGGTCTTAGGATTTTCTTTAAACAATAATGATTTAACTAAAAAACAAAAAGAAATTAATAGAAAAAAAGCCCAGCAATATTTTCAATTAGCTAAAAAATATGTCGCAAAAATGCAAAAACCAATCTTAATTATTGGCATCGGTTTGCCAGGCGTTGGAAAAAGCAGGCGGTTGGATCTCTTAGCCCAAAAAACAAATTTTGAAATTTTAAAAACAGACAAAATTAGACGTGAACTAAAAAGGAAGATTGACTACAAGCCCAAAAGCAAGATGTTGGTTTATATTGAAATGTTAAAAAGAGCGGAAAAAATTTTGAAAAGAGGCGAAAGCTTAATTTTAGATGCTAGCTTTATAGAAAAATGGTCGAGGAACCAAGCCGTGGAATTAGCAAAAAAAATAGACATAAAATATTTTTTCATTGAATTTTACGCTGACGAAAAAACAATTAAGAGAAGATTTTTAGAAAGAGTCAAAGAAAAAAGATCCCTTTCAGATGCGGACTGGTCTGTTTATCAATACGCCAAGAAGTGCCTTGAACCGATTAAAAACGAACTCAATTATTTTAAAATAAATACTGCTCAAACTCCGGAGCAGTGCGTCAAAAAAATTATAAAGAAACTTAGTTTCTAAATATTTTTAACCATGTAGGTTTCTTGTAGTTTATAGCCCAGTTTTCGCCAATATTCGCGAGCGCCGATGCCAGAGATGACAGCAATCTTAGCCTGTTTTCGCAAGTTTTTTTTATTTGTAGTATTCGTGTATATTTGTAGGTTCGCATTATGTTTTACTATTTTTTCTGCCTCTTTAACTAATTTTTTGCCTAAATTTTTGTGCTGTGAGGCAGTTTTTTTCTTTTTGCCGATTTTTACAACTTCACCGTAGGTGTGAAGCTCGCGAATTATTGCTGCATTTTCTAAAGCATGTAACATGCAACTTGTAGCATGTAATCTTGGAAATCTAAGGCGCAAAAAGGCAAGAATTTTGTTTTGTTTGGTATCTTCGAAAGAAAGAAAAATCTCCTTTCCGTTGCTTGCTTGGTATTCTCTTTTAACTAATCTACAGTCTGTAATCTTAAATCTTAAATCTTTAATCTCTCGACAGCGAATGCATCGGCATTTTATTTCGCGCGCCGCCATCTCTTTCTTTATAACCTCGCGCAAATTTGAAGTTTTTGAACCGGCCTCAATTTTTGGTGATGGAATATCGCGAAAAATTCTGATAATTCTAACATAGGGTGGCACCGCCAATTTCATTTTTATTAATAAATCAATTAAATTTTTTTCTGAATAAGGTTTATATTTTTTCTCTTGCCATACTTTGTGAAGTTTTGAATTTTTTACAACCACACAAGGATAAATTTTTAAATAATCTGGCCGGAAATTTTGGTCAGTGAACAATTTTTTAAACATCGTTAAATCTTTTTTGGGGGTGGAGCCGTAAAGTCCAGGCATAACGTGATAACAAATTTTAAAGCCGGCCTCTTTCAATAATTTTGTGGCGGCAATGATTTCTTTGATGCCGTGCCCACGCTTATTCTTTTCTAAAATCTTATCATCAAGCGCCTGAATGCCCAATTCAACCTTGGTGATTCCCAGTTCTCTCATTTTTTTTATTTCTTCCGGCGTAATTAAATCCGGCCGCGTTTCCACGCTAATACTGATAATTCTATTTTTTGCTTTTTCATTTTGTTTTTGAGTTGATTCTAAATTTTTGTTACATGATACATGTTTTAGGTTACATGAGTTCGCTCCGTCAAAACATCTTTTAACGAACCATTCTTGATATTTTCGAGGATAAGCCGTAAAACTGCCGCCAATGACGATAAGTTCAATTTTATCAGTGGCGTGGCCAATTTTTTGAAGCGTCTCGAGACGATATTTAACTTGTTCGTACGGATCGTATTTAAGATTTTTGGCTCTATCAGCCGCTGGTTCGCCAGCCAAATAACTTTTGGGAAATTCTTTGTCGGTTGGACAATAAAGGCAATGACCAGGGCAAGGATATGGTTTAGTTAAAACCGAAACAACAGCCACGCCGGAGAGTGATCTAATCGGTCGCTTTTTTAATTTTTCTTCAAAAAATTTATTGACTTTAATTTTTTTGTTTTTCCTTAATTTTTTATAAATATCAAGAATTTGCGAATAAGCCGGTGGCTCAAGCTGATATTTTTTCACCACTTTTTTTAAAAGAATTAAAAAATCATCGCGAGTTTTTATTTTTTTTCTCGCGAGTTCCGCAACTAAGTCATTAATTTTATGTTTTGATGATTTCATCTTTAGTTAAATTTCGTGTTAATATTTCCGCCAGCAGGCGGATCCGCCCTCTGGCGGAAGTGTTAATTTGCCCGCCTGCCAAAGCCAATCGACAAGACTAATTAAAACTTCGACAAGTTATTATTTTAAAAATCTTTCTGAAGAGATTAACTCTATTGGCAATTGGCGGGCAGGTATATTGGTATCGAGTATTTTATCTAACAAAGAAGTAGATCACTTCAAAAATCACGCCGACTAGTAAAAAGAAAAGCACTAAATAAATAGTCCAAGGAGCTTTGCGTTGGAATCTTTTTTGAATAAAATTTTTGTAAATAAAAATTATTAGAATAGATTCAATTGCTAAAACAATGGCGCCGGTTAAGCCAATGACATCAAGAAAGTTTTTGACGCCGAGAAAATAAATAAAAAGAGGAACGAAACAAGCCAGAAACCAAGAAACTCTTTTGGGAATTTTAAAGTCATAATTTAGCATTTTACGCAAAGTCAAACCAAGGGTGATAAAAGAAGTAAAAGTAGTGATTAAACCAAAAAGATAGCCAATCAAAATTATTTTTGGGCCAACCAGCGCGGCAAAACCAGAAATAGCATTTTCCGAAGTGATTGGACCAGTGGCGCCGAGAAAAGCGATGATAAAAATAAGATAGGCAATAGCGGAAATTATTGTTCCCCAAATAATTACTTTTCTTAATTGAGAGCGATCGCGATTAACCATTTCTTTAATTTCCGGCACCATTGGTAAGCCAGATAAGGCAAAAATTATGACGCCATAGGGAAAAGTAATCAAACGCCAATCAAAAGTTAAAAAATGATCGGAGTGAATAAAAGGTAAAGATTGAAAAAAGAAAAAAATAAGAATAACAAAAAAGATAACCAGCATTATAAATTCAAACTGGGCAATCTTGGTCATACCTTTATAAATAAAAAGAGCGCCAATTGCAAGGAAAAGCAGGGTATAAAACAACGACGAGCCGCCAAGAAAACTGCTCATTAAAAGATATAAAAATTCTCCGCCAACAATTAAATAGGCAAGTAGAGCGCCGATTAAAACAAGGGAAGAAATAGCAAATGAAAACTTTTTCGCTTTTGGACTTATATATTCTTCGGCGTAACCAGGAGTTCTGGCGAGTTTTTGCGTATCACAGCAGATTTCTCCATAAAGATTACTGATGGCGATAGAAAGCAGAGCAACAAAAACAAAATAAAGAACGACCACAAAAAAACCGGCTTTCATGGCGACATAGGGTAAGCCGAAAATACCAACGCCAATAATCGTGCCGGTAAAGGTTGATAATGCTCTAAAAAAATCCAATCTTTTCTTGCGGATCCATTTCTGAGGCATAAGAGTAAATTTTAACAAAATTAAGGCAGATAATCAATGTTTTAAGCTCTGGTTTTAAAAATTATTTTAGATGATATAATATGAGGGATGAACCAAGAAACAGCGCAGAAAATTTTAAAACAGACAAAAAATGGCTATAATCAAATTGCCGAGCATTTTTCAGCTACACGTGTTTGGCCATGGAAAGTGATGGATAGCTTTTTTTCTTATTTAAAAGTAGGTGAGCGTGTTTTAGATATTGGCTGCGGAAATGGGCGGCTTTATCAGGCGATAAAAGACAGAAATATTAATTATGTTGGCATTGATAATAGTGAGGAGTTGATCAAAAGAGCAAAGAAAAATTACCAATTACCAATTATCCCGCCACATCGGGATCCCGCCCTGGCGGTGGCCAGTTACCAATTACCAGAATTTATAGTGGCTGATGCGTTGGAGCTGATATTTCAAGATAAAGAGTTCAATCATGTTTTTATGATGGCGGTTCTGCCCCATATTCCATCAGATGAGCTGCAAATTAAAGCGCTAGAGAATGCTTACCGAGTTTTAAAACCGGGCGGGTTTTTGTTTACCACCTGTTGGAATTTTTGGCAACCGAAAATGTTTTGGAAAAATTTTAAAAATAGAATAAAAAATAAAAATAACTATCAGGGTCTAGGTTGGCAAGATTTTTTAATTCCCTGGAAATCATCGTTTGGTGAAATCTTAAGCCAGCGTTTTTATCATACTTTTACTAAAAAAGAACTAAAAAAGCTCTTAGAAAAAGCCGGCTTTAAGATTGGAAAAATTTTTTACGAATACAAAGGCGAAAAATCAAATTGGCTAAAGGGCTTTAATTTAGTGGTCATTGCCAAAAAGTAAAATTTTTGATAGAATTTTTTATTATGTTCAAAACTAATCTCTCAATTTTTCACGAATATGATATTCGGGGCATTTACCCCCTATTTTAGATTAAATTTAGATGTTAAATAAGAGTAAAAATAATAAAGATTTAGTTGAATCTTTGTCTGGTATCAGAGGAATTTATGGGCAGGGCATAACGCCAGGATTGGCTTATCGCTATGCCTATAATTATTGCCAATTATTTAAGAATAAAATTACAAGTTTAGTTGTTGGAAATGATGGCCGGTCATCTTGTTTGAGTCTTGGAAAAGCAATTACCCAAGCTTTTGAAGATAGCGGCGTAAAAAAAATTATTGATTTTGGAATTTTGCCGATTCAGGTTTGCGAATACGGTATTTTAAAATACAAAGTTGCCGGCGGTTTTTATATTACTGCCTCGCACAACGAACCAGAATATAATGGCTGGAAAATTTTAAAAGAAGATGGCGCGCTTTTATATCCCGAGCAAGCTGAAAAATTGATAAAATTAGTTCACGAGAGTTCAAATTTAAAATTGCAACAAAAGGTAAAATCAAAAACAGAGATAGTTAATAAAAACAAAGAAATAATTGAGAAATATATAGATTTTATTTTGAGAAAAATTAGTTCACAAAGCAAGAATAAAATTAAAAAATCTGGTTTAAAAATTCTGATTGATCCTAACGGCGGTTCAGCTATTTTTGTTTTAGAGAGACTTTTTAAAAAACTTGGCGCTGAAACGGAAATTATTAATAATAAAATTGGCAAATTTGTTCGCTTAGTAGAGCCAGACGTTAAATCGCTCGCCTATCTGAACAAAAAAATGATTGGCGGAAATTTTGCTTTTGCTTGCGGCTTTGACAGTGACGGCGATAGAGTCGAACTGGTTTTGCCGCCAGAATCAAAATTTATTAAAAAAATTGGACCGGTTTTGTCCGGACAATATGTTTTGGCTATGGCCTGTGATATTTATTTAGAAAGAACAAAAAATCAAATAGTAACAACCAATGACTGTACTTCTTATTTAGTTAGAGATATCATAAAAAAATATAATGCTAGAATGAAGGAAGCCGAAGTTGGAGAAATGAATGTTGTTAAAGAGATGGAAAAAAATAAAAGTATCATTGGCGGTGAAGGTTCAAACGGAGGAGTAATTATTTCTCCCATTAAGTGTCGTGATGGAATTATGACTGTTGCTTTAATTTTGAAAATGTTGGCTGAAAGGAACAAATCGCTTGATGAAATTTTAAAAAACTACCCACACTATTATTCCGAGAGAAGCAATGTTTATTGTCCAGCTCAAACTGTTGTCAAAATTAAAAATAAATTAGAAAATTATTTTAGACGCGCAGGATTGAAAATTAAAAAAACAGGTGATTTTACCGGCGGATTAAAAATATTTTTTGATCATAATTCCTATCTTTGGTTCAGACCATCAAGAACAGAGGCGGGAGTTTTCCGTATCATTGCCGATGGCGATAATCATCAAGAAGTCAAAAATATGCTGAAAAAAGGCATTAAAGCTTTTAATAAATTTTCACGTTAAAACTATGATTAAAATCAATCCATTTATTTTTAGAATGTATGATATTCGCGGCGTGGTTGATCAAGACCTAGACGTTGAAAAAGTTGAGGCCATTGGCCGAGCCTATGGCACTTTTTTAAGACGAAGGAAAATTCGTCAAGCAGTGATTGGCCGAGATTGTCGTTTAAGCGGGCCGGCCTATCAAGAAGCAATGATGAAAGGTCTGACAGATGTCGGCGTTGATCTAATCGATTTGGGAATGGTCATGACGCAGATGGTTTATTATGGTCAATATCGCTTTCAAACCAATGGCGGTGTGATGATCACTGCTTCACATAATCCATCTAATTATAATGGATTTAAGATCGGCATTTCTTATTCTTTGACGACTGGGCCAGAAGAGGTGCAAGAAATAAAAAAAATTATTGATGATGATGCTTATTTAAAATCAGAAATAAAAGGAAAAATTACTAAAGCTGATATTGCCGAAGATTATTATCGCGATGTTTTGAAAAGAATTACGCCTTTTAAAAGAAAAATTAAAGTTGTAGTTGATTCTGGCTGCGGTACAACCGGTATTTATGTTCCAGAGATTTTAAAACGAGCCGGTTGTGAGGTCATTGGTAAAAATTTGAAAGTTGATGGAAGCTTTCCACTTGGTACGCCAGATCCAAGCGCTAAAGTTGTGATGGATAGAGTTAGCAAAACAGTTTTAGAAGAAAAGGCAGAACTTGGTCTTGCCTTTGATGGTGACGGCGATCGCATTGGCACGGTTGATGAAAAAGGACGGATTTTATGGAACGATGTTTTAATTGCGATTTTTGCTAAAGAAATTTTGGAACGTTTTCCTAGATCCAAAATAATTTATAATACACTTTGTTCTCAGGTTGTCAGAGAGGTGATAAAACAAAATGGTGGCATTCCAATTATGTGGAAAACTGGTCATTCCTTTATTAAATCTAAAATTGCCGAGGAAAGAGCGGCTTTTGGTGGCGAACTTTCTGGTCATTTCTTTTTTGCTGATAATGCTTATGGATATGATGATGGTGCTTATGCCGCTTTACGTTTAGTTGAATATTTATTAGAAAGAAATGTTTCTTTAAGCCGACTTTATGAAACATTTCCTCAATATGTTTCTTCTCCAGAGATAAAAATTGGTTGTCCTGATGATAAAAAAGTTGAAGTAATAAAAAAATTGACAGTAAAATTTAAAAATGATTTTCCTGTGGCCAAAATAACGGATGAAAAAGTTATTCCTGACGATGATGGAGTGCGAGCTGATTTTGAAGACGGGATGATGATTTTTCGCTATTCGCAGAACGGTCCATATATTACGGTTAAATTTGAAGCCAAAGATGAAAAAACCTATGAAGAAAGAAGGCAATATGTGAAGAAAATGCTTAGAAGCTATCCGGAAATGATTTGGGAAGATGAACTGTGTGTTAATTTAGAAGTATTAGATTAATATAATTTTTCTACCCCAGTACTAAATCTCGAAGAAAGTTAATTTAAGTTGATAGTTTTACTTCGCGGAACACGACTTCGTCTTCACCCTTTCTTAACGAAAGCCAGATTTTCAGATTAGTACGGGGTACTGAAATTTGTAGCAAAATTTATTTCGTTACAAACTTATAAATTTAGACAAATTTCGTATGATTGGAATTTTTGATTCAGGCATCGGTGGTTTAACAGTGGTCAAAAAAATGTTAGAAATTTTGCCGGACTACCAGCTTTTGTATTTCGGTGATACAGCTCGAACGCCCTATGGCGGTCGCGGCGAGGAGATTATTAAAAAATACGCTTTAGAAGACGCGGAATTTTTAATTAAAAAAGGCGCAAAAATTATTGTGATTGCTTGCAACACAGCTTCGGCGGTAGCAGCTGAAGATTTAAAGAAAAAATTATCAGTTCCTGTTTTTGAAGTCGTGACGCCAGCCGTGGAAAAGGCGATTGAAATTACCAAAAATAAAAGAGTTGGCGTCATTGGTACGCGAGCGACTATTAATAGCGGTGTTTATGAAAAATTGATTCAGCAACACGATAATGGGCTGAAAGTCTTTTCTCAAGCCGCGCCACTGTTAGTGCCATTGATAGAAGAGGGTTGGCTAAAAAAACCCGAGACAAAAATGATGATTAAAAAATATCTTCATCCACTAAGATTAGCCAATATCGATACTTTGATTTTGGGTTGCACGCATTTTCCGCTTTTAAAAGAAATTATAAAAATAAAGATCGGTAAAAGCAGAAAATTAGTTGATCCGGGCGAAGAAGTAGTTTTAAAATTGAAAGAATTCTTAGAAAAAAATAAAGACTTGGAAAAATCTTTAGAGAAAAACAAAAATCACGAATTTTATGTTTCTGATTTGACCCCACGCTTTCAGGAAATTGCTTCACAATGGCTTGGGCAGAAAATAAAATTTCAAGTAATCAATAGCCTATGAAAAAAATAAAAAAACAGAAAATTATTTTATGCGGTTCTACTAGTAAATCACTTGGTGAAGAACTTTCTAAAGCTCTGAAAATTCCGGCTGTCTTTATAAATCTCGTTAGGTTTCCTGACGGAGAAATAAAACCAGTAGTTCCCGTTGCCCTGCTTCAAGGAAAAGAGATTTTTTATCTCAGCAGCACTTATGCTCCAGCCGAAAATGTGTTGGAATTCCTTTTTACCATTGACACTTTGAAAAGAATGAAGCCTAAGCCAAAAGTCAATGTTTTTGTTGCCTGGTTCGGTTATAGTCGGCAAGATAAGGTAGATATACCCGGCGCCCCTCTTTCTGCTCATTATCTTATTTCAAAAATTCCCAATGATTTTAAATTAACAATTGTAGATTTTCATAATCCCAAAGTTTTTCCTCGGGTTAAAAATATAATTCCCTATAAACTTTTCGGCGATTTCCTTCTGAAAAAATATAAGAAACTTTTAGGGAAAGCTCAGGCAGTAGCTCTTGATAGAAAAGCATGGGGGAAAACAAAACTTCTTTCCTCGTATCTTTCACTTTCTTACCAACCAGCTCAAATAGAAAAAGAAAGAGACCCATATACCGGCAAAGTTACGCCCAAAGAAATAAAAGGCGAATTGAAAGGAAAAACTCTTATTCTATTTGATGATATTGTTTCTGGCGGAAGTATTTTGAAAGAAATTTTCTTTCTCAAAGAAAGGATTAAAGCAGAAATTATTCTCGCCATAACCCACCCCTGTTTTTTCCTTAATGAAAAAACAAATATTGAAAAAGTCCTCAGAGAGGTAAAAATTTTATTAATAACAAATTCTATTCCTGCGCCGAAAAAAATTTCCTCAAAAATAAAAACAATTTCCCTTTCTTCAATATTAAGAGAAATTATTTAGCAAATTACCTTTCCCCATTTATTTCTATGGATCTATTTTTTTCTCTGTTTCAACGTGTTAACACGTTGAAATATAAAAAAGAAAAAATAGTAAATAAAAGAAAGCTTAAATATTGACAAATTTTTTAAAAGTAAGATAATAAAAATACAACAACGAAAAAAAGGAGGTCCATTATGGACATCAGAGTCTTCACTGGTAATGTGCATCCCAAGCTGGCTGCAGAGACCTGTAGGTTCCTTGGTATGGCAGTCAGCCCAGCAACAGTCGGTAGGTTCAAGGACAGAGAAGTAAGAGTGGAGCTTGGCGAGAGCGTGCGTGGTGTTGACGCTTTCGTCATCCAACCTACGCCAGCCCCGGCTGATACCTGGTTCGAGCTCCTTCTACTGATTGATGCGCTTCGGCGGTCGTCAGCAGAGAGGATTACGGCGGTGATATCCTATTGCGGTTATGCCTGTCAGGATCGCAAAGATAAACCGCATGTGCCGATTTCCATCGAGCTGGTGGGCCAGCTTGTCCAACGGGCTGGCGCCGATCGAGTCTTGCTTCTCGATTTGCACAACGAAACGACGATCGCCTTCTTTGGCAAGCAAACCGACCATCTCTATGCTTCAACTGTTCTGGTGCCGGCTTGTCGTGAGCTGGGTGTCAATCCCAATGAGTGGGTAGCGGTCGCTTCTGATGTGGGTCGGGCAGAGAGGACTCGCGGCTTTGCCAAAAGAATCCACCCCGATCTGCCGGTGGCCGTCATCGACAAGCGTCGGACGGGCGATGCCCAGACCGAGGTAATGAACGTCATCGGCGAGATTAAGGACAAGAACTTGCTTCTTTTCGATGACATGATTCGGACAGCTAGCACTGTCATCGGAGATACCAAGGTTCTCAAAAAAGCTGGCGCCCAGAGGATCGTTTCCTGTGTGACCCACCTCAATCTGACCGAGGGAACAGTTGAAAGAATACTGGGGTCTGATGTTGAACTGGTCATTGCCACTGACTCTCTGCCGTTTCAGCCACCAGTTGGTCCTCAAGCCAAGAGATTCAGCATCGTCTCGATCGCCGAGTTGCTAGCTAAAGCCGTCAGGCGGATTCACGATAACCAGTCCGTGACAGAGCTCTACTTGCAGTAATCTTTTCTGCACATGTCCTAAACTAAAACTCTCGATCATCTGGGTAGCCAGTGGTCGAGAGTTATATTTTATAATAGATTATTTAAATCAATCCGATTTTCTTTTTGACCTCAACTAATGTCTCCGAAGCTATTTTTTTTGCGCGTGCGGCGCCATTTTCTAAAATCTGCCAAACCTGATTTTCGTTTTTTGATAATTCCTCATATTTTTTTCTAAATGGCGCTAATTCTTTGGCGATATTGTCGGCCAATATTTTTTTACAATCAAGACAGCCGATTTCGGCTGAACGGCATTTTTGCGCAATTTCTTTCCTTATTTTTTCATCAGTAAATAATTCGTGGAGATTAAAAATATTGCATTTTTTTGGTTCACCCGGATCAGTTCTTTTTTTGCGGGCTTCGTCAGTCATGGCCGTGGAGAGTTTTTTCCAAATAATTTCCGGTGAATCAGTTAAAGCAATGCCTTCGTCGTTGGTTTTGCTCATTTTTTTACTCGGATCTTTTAGACTCATAATTCTTTTAGCTTCAGTCAGAATTGTTTTTGGTTCAGGGAAGGTTTGGCCATAGGCGTTGTTGAATTTTCTAGCAAGAGTTCTTGCTAATTCAACATGTTGGACCTGGTCTTCACCAACTGGCACGGCTTCAGCCCTATAAAGCAAAATGTCAGCGGCCATTAAAACTGGGTAATCTAAAAGACCAATATTTATATTTTCTGGCTGTTCTTTTGATTTATCTTTAAATTGAGTCATGCGATTTAACTCTCCGAGCGGCGTAATTGAGTTCAAAATCCAGGTTAATTCCGTATGTTCAGGTACTTGCGATTGGACAAAAATAATTGATTTTTTTGGGTCAATGCCAGCGGCTAAATAACTTTTTGCTAAATGCAAAATATTTTTTTTCATTTCTTTCGGCTCGAACGGCGTGGTAATAGCATGGTAATCAACAATACAAAAAACACATTCATAATTATCTTGGAGCACAACCCAGTTTTTTAGCGCGCCAAGGTAATTACCTAAATGTAATTCGCCGCTTGGCCGCATGCCGGAGAAAATCCTTTTCATAAAATTTAATCCTAAATTTTATTATTAAATTTCTATTATTAATGGTAAAATCATCGGTCTTCGGCCGGTTTTGGTAAAAAGGAAATCACTGACTTGGTTAGCGATTTTGTTTTTTAGCGGTTGCCAGTCAATAACTTTACCCTGATTACCGACGTATGCTTGGGCGATTTTTTTAGCTTTCTTCTTAGCCTCATCAATCAATTTTTCAGATTGTTTCACAAAGACAAAGCCGCGAGAAATAATTTCTGAATTGATAATCGCGCGGTTTTTTTTGTCGATTAATAGAATGATAAAAAAGATCCCGGCTTCAGCCAGAGTTCTTCGGTCTCGCAAAACAACGTGTTTAACGTCACCGACACCCAAGCCATCAACCATAATGGTTTCAGCGCTAATTTTATTTTTGACGACCCTCACTTCTTTGTTTTTATTAAACTCTAAAATATCACCATTATTCAAAATAAAAATATTTTTTTCTGGAATACCTTGTTTTTGGGCGATTTCGGCATGAGCAGCAAACATATGATGTTCGCCGTAGGCGGGAACGAAATATTTTGGCCGGACAAGTGAAATAATTTGTTTTAAATCTTCTTGATTCGGGTGACCAGAAGCGTGAATGCCAAAAAGCGGTTCATAGATTACTTTAGCGCCATGGTCAACCAAAATATTCATTAAATTGCTGACGGCTCGTTCATTGCCAGGCACGGGCGAGGAAGAAAAAATTACCGTGTCGCCCTTACTAATTTTTGTCACCCGGTGTTCACCGATTGACATTCTGAAAAGCGCGGAATTTGCCATGCCTTGCGAGCCAGAAGCAAGAATAACCATTTTTTCCGGCGGAATTTTTTTCATTTTATTCGGCCAGACAATCGTTTCAGGTCTAACTTTTAAATAACCGAGCTCAGTGGCAATACGTACGTTTTTGTCCATGGCTAAGCCGGCGACGACAATTTTACGGCCATATTTTTCTGCGGCTTTAATAACTTCTTGAATGCGGGTAATAAGCGTGGAAAAAGTGGTAAAAACAATCCTGCCTTTTATTTCTTTAAAAAGTTTATCAATCATTTCTGCCACTTTTGTTTCGGAAATAGTGTGGCCTGGTTCAGTGGCATTAGTGCTGTCGGAAAAAAGAGCCAGTACCCCTCTTTTGCCGAAATCTTCTATTTTGTTTAACTCAATAACTTTTTGGTCAGTTGGGGTCATGTCAATTTTGAAATCGCCGGTGTGAAGGATACGGCCAACTGGCGTTTCAAAACAGACGCCCATACTGTCTGGCACATTATGATTAACGCGGAAAAAAGAAATTCTGAAATTTTTAAATTTTAAAACCGAGTTGGTACTAATGGCGTTTAATTTTGCTCTCTTGGTTAAATTAAATTCCTCAAGACGTTCTTTGATCAGTCCGATCGTCAGAGGTAGACTATAAATTGGCGGGAAGCCAATATCTTCAATCGTGTAGGGGATGGCACCGGTGTGATCAAGATGACCATGGGTAACAATCAACGCCTTAATTTTGTCTTTATTTTTTTTGAGATAGGTGGTGTCAGGAATTAAATAATCAACGCCGGGTGTTTCTTCAGTGGGGAAGTCTAGACCGAGGTCTAAAACAACGATCTCATTGTCATACTCAAAAACCGTGCAGTTTCGGCCGACTTCTTCTGATCCGCCGAGTGGAATGATTCTTAAAACTTCTTTATTTTGTGGTTGTTTCATAATTATTTAGTATAACATCTTGACCATTAAAAAGAAAGGGGTAAAATAATTTATATGTCTAAAATAAAAATTTATCTTGATAACGCTGCCACCACACCGCTTGATCCGCGGGTTTTAGCGGCCATGATGTCATATTTAAAAGAGAGCTATGGCAATGCTTCAAGCATTCATTCTTTAGGCCAAGAAGCGAAAGAAGCGATTGAAAAAGCGCGGAAAACAATCGCTGATTTTATTGGTGCCAAGCCAGAAGGAATCGCTTTTACCAGTGGCGGCACCGAAGCAGACAATTTTGCGATTAAGCAAATTGCTTTTAATTTTCAGAATCAAGGCAAACATATCATTACCAGCGCCATTGAGCATGACGCGGTTCTAAACCCCTGTAAATTTTTAGAAAAAAATACCCGCCTGCTAACGCCTGAGCGTAGCGATGGCGGGCAGGATTTCAAGGTTACTTATTTAAAAGTTGATAATGACGGGCTGATTGATTTGAATGAATTGGAAAAATCAATTACTGACGAAACAATTTTAATTTCCGTCATGCATGCCAACAACGAGGTTGGCGTCATGGAGCCGATTACTGAGATCGGGCAAATTGTAAAAAAAATTAGAGAAGACAGAAAAAATAAAAATATTCAGACACCAATTTATTTTCACACCGATGCGGTCCAAACCTTTGGTCATCTGCCAATTAAGGTTGATGAACTCGGCATTGATTTTCTTTCCGCCTCAGCTCACAAAGTTTATGGGCCAAAGGGCGTGGGTATACTTTATCATCGTAGCGGTATTAAATTAGATCCTTTAATTCACGGCGGCGGTCATGAGAGCGGTTGGCGATCAGGCACTGAAAACGTTCCCGGTATAGTTGGTTTTGCTAAAGCCATTGAATTAGCGCAAGCGGAAATGAATATTGAATATAAAAGATTAACGGAATGGCGCGAGAAATTAATTCAGGGGCTGGAAAAAATAAAAGACGTTACGCTTAATGGCCATCGGCATTTGAGATTGCCAAACAATATTAATATCTCGGTTAAAGGTGTAGAAGGCGAAGCAGTTTTACTTTATTTAGACAAAAAAGGTATTGCCTGTTCAACTGGTTCTGCTTGTTCATCT
>Ga0315284_10007155_pt1 | contig 15927 bp, 12 predicted proteins | sample YL17G09_16_MG_FD_203696 | JGI IMG/M metagenome (GOLD analysis project Ga0315284, IMG submission 203696) | Sediment microbial communities from Yellowstone Lake, YNP, Wyoming, USA - YL17G09_16 | ecosystem: Environmental > Aquatic > Freshwater > Lake > Sediment | place: USA: Wyoming | collected... | reverse complement strand
CGCTGTTCGGCGCGATAGGTTGAGGCGCTCGCGCAAGCCATATGCCTGGTTAAGAGAGATTCCGATCAGGAACATGATGGTCCGCAACGAGTCCAGAAACCATAACGGCGAGCCTTCCGGGGGCACACCTCGACGAATCCAATCCGTCACTTGGAGCGCAACAAACACTAAGGACAGTGCAAGCCACAGTTGCATGTTCCCGAGGACAGACGACACGTAACGGCTCCACTTCCTTGATGTCTCGGCTTCCATAGTCATTTGTTTCTCCTCCATGTTCATTATCCACATCCCCACGTACCTTTCACGAAGCGAACGCGCTTTCCCTCAGTCACTGTACTGCTCGGCAAGCCTTTTAGCCATCCTGGCCCACTCCGTCAATCGCTCTGGTTTTCCTCGGCAGGTGGTAATTTCGCAGTTGTATATGTCAACGCGACAACCCTGCGACTGTTCGAGGGCTTTCTGAAGCGATTTCTTATCCTCCTCAATATTCCATGTCCGTTGGGAAATCGGGATAGCCGTAGGACGGAATGAGTAGATGTAATCGGTTCCAATCCCCTCTGCGGCCTTCGCGAAATCGTTCCACATAGAGACGGAAATCCTGCGGAGATTAGGGATCGTACGATAAAGGTGCATCTTCTTGTCGACGGGCTCACAGCACGCCGCTGCAGCAAGTCCGAAGAGACTGAGATACTCTCTATCAAATTGTGTGACGAATCTTTCATGCATTTCCGGCGAGATGCATACGGAGGCTTGAGCGACTGAGAATCCCCAAATGTCCTTTAGCCGGACGTGACTCGGGTCGAATCCCGGTGCGGGCAACTCATCGGTGTAGGTACCGATTGGATTGTATTGGTTATTGCATGTCAGTGCGCCTTCGTGCTCCATTTGCTTCGCGACATCTGTGTGCAAGCGATAGACGCGACGAATGACTTCTTCGATCCATTCCGGGCGTTCGGCCATATCGATGCACATCTTGTCCATGCCTCGTATTTCACACACATAATCGTAGGGACTGATTTGTAGGTGCGGTCCCCTGCGTATAGGTTGGAGGATCCCGTCAAATACCTCCTCAGCCCATTCTTGGTTCCGTTTCGTGGCATCCCAGTCTACGTAGCATTCCGCGTCGATGACTATCTCGTCCGGATCCGAGTCGACCTTAAGAACCGGTTCCACATGGTACGCGCCGAGATAGTCGGTTTCTGGTTGCGTCTTGTTGGGAGTCAGCAGCTGTGGCTCTCCAATCGCTGTTTCGTACTCAAGAACCGGTTCAGTTACCCAGTCATCATCCACATTCTCCCATTGCCACACTTGCAGCCTAAGCTGCCGTTCATATTCCCGTGCCATATGGCTTGTTGTAACCAGGGCACTCTCCGGCACGACCTCATCTATGAATAGATAGTGTACATGGAGCAAAATGGGTATACGACAACGTTCGAGGCCGTTGAGCTTGCGCCAAAGCTGCTTGCGTTCTTCTTGGATCGGGTTATGAGCAATCTCCCTAACCCGACTGGCAAGCTCTCTCAACGTATTCCTGTCATTGGCGCTAATCGCTGAGGGACCTGAATCCTCGCTAAGTGAACGGGGCTCTTTTTCAGTATTAGAACTTCGAGCGGGCATGATATTATTTCCCTTTCACGATAGAGACGTGCTTCATCCAAGCCTTATCGGGCTCCTGCCGCATTCCAAAGGGGCCGTCAAAGGTGACCTTGATCACCGTGACGTGAGGATCGGGCGGCTCCTTAGGCAGTCCGCTTATGATCAACCGCTTGTTCTCGTCATACGAGATCTTAAGCCGCTTCTTGGTCAACATGAACTCTGCCTTGACCGCCTTCGGCTTGATGTTCGGGTAGATGACTTCATGTCCCGGCCAGCACGGCAGCATGATATAACCGACATTTCCCTTGACCGTCATGGTGCTGCACGAGTTAGCTGAGCCGGGCTTCGTGCCGAAGATGGCGTCGCCGTTGACCTTCAGCCACTTCCCAATCCCGCGAAGGCGCTGCACTTCTCCAGGGGGAATCACGCCGGTGTGACTGGGCCCGACATTTAGCAGGAAGTTCCCGCCCTGCGCGGCGCACACCACGAGTTGATTCACCAACGAACTTATGGACTGCCTGCTCGGACGCGGCGTATAGCGCATGTAGCACCACGATTCCCAATAGTCGCCCATGCATTGGCACAACTCCCAGAATCGGTCCTCCTTCGACCAGCGATCCTCCAAGTATCGTTCAAGGGAGTCGAAATCCCCCGGCAACCCTGTCCGGTTATTCATGATGATATGAGGCTGAAGCTTACGCATCGTGGCAACCAGTTCTTTCGTACGCCAGAACACCGCCATCGCCTCCGGTTTCTCGTGAATCCACGCCAAATGGTCGAGAAACCAATGACCGTCGAACCAGAGGATGTCGATCTTGCCGTAGTTGGACAGCAGCTCGCGGATTTGGTCGTGGCACTGCTGGACCAAGGCGTCCGCGCTTCGCTTGTACTTCCTGCGCTCGAAGTACCCGGGAAAGCGCCAGTCGCAAAGAGAGTAGTAGAACCCCACCCGAAGACCCGCGCGGCGACACGCCTCGACGTACTCTGCTACGAAATCGCGCTTGGCGGCAGTCTTGACCGACGTGAAGTCCGATACCTGGCTGTCCCAGAGACAGAATCCGTCATGGTGGCGCGAGGTGAGCACCATATACTTCATCCCGGCCTCAGCCGCCAACCCGGCCCACGCATCGGCGTCGAACTTCTTCGCGACAAACTGGTCGGCCAGTTTGGCAAACTCGCGAGGCGGTATCCGATCCGCAAGCATCGCCCACGTTCCCCGGCCCACGAGGGAGAACAGCCCCCAATGGATGAACATGCCAAATCGGGCTTCTCGGAACCATTGGAGTCGTTTCTGGTAGGCGGCGGCAGTTTCGCGCATGGTCATCTCCTTCGTATAGCATGCAGTGCTACGGCAGGCTGAAATCGCTCTTGAACCGATCAAGAAGGTCATCCAGTGTGCCGCGAACACAATACAGCCTTGCGTTCAACACCTTTTCCTTTCCCTTCTCGACGATCATGATTGGATCGATGTGGAGACAAGTGAAGCAAAAATTGTTCAGGATATTCGGTGTGTGCTCCAGACCTGCCCAGCCGTACCCAAATGTAAGAGCATTGTCGCGGGACTGTACGGCGAGGAGCGCTGCTGACATTCCTTCTGGTAATTCCCGCCTAGCGGGTCCATTGTACCACCGTGTGCATTTCCATGCCGTTCGGGGCAGAGTGGTCAAGGGCAGCCATTCGCCGCACCCAAGCCAACAGTAGGTTCTTGTCCCTTCCACATCGTACAGGAGTGGTTCACCACCGAGACTCACACATGTCGATACACACCGTTTCTCAGTGCGGTCCGTACTGTTTGATAATCTGTACTGCAGGCTGCATGTATCGGGAGCAGTCTCCAGAGATATGTTGAGCGTGAGCCCTTTGTCGGTTAGCGAGTAGTCCAGCCGCTTGCAGGCCTGCGCGTTGCCAGGCTCTTGAGCGCAGACGCCGTTGAACCAAGGCACGTCTGGGGTCTCGAACGGATGAGTCTCGGGACAATTCAAGGCAGCACGAACACTCGGTTCTGAGAAATGTAATTCAATACTGGACTCCCCACGATACTTCAAATGCGTTTCCGGCGGTGCGAGACTCTCACTTTCTTCGCTCTGGAAGTTGCCGCCCGCAGGCATGACAAGATGGTGTGTTGGGGTTGGGGAGACCGGGGAGTTGCTTACGCATCGGAAACCAGTGAAAACAAAACCCCATAACGAGAAGGCCCAAATAGCGGTCTCTTTTCGCAGGCTCCATGGCTCCTCAAATATCCAGGAGGGCCCCTTAAGTAAACGGAATGTAGTTTCCTGGTGCGGAGTGGTATCGCTCGTCCACTCACTGACCTCGCCGAATCCAGCCACCCCGTGAAGGCTTCTTATTCCTTGCCAAGCGGCTTTCCCCTGCGTCGGCGGCAGCCATTGCCGGGTTACGGAAAGCTGACGCCGTGCACAGGCCGCCCCCTGAAATGCGGCCTCCCACTGGACCGCTGTGGGCAAACGCTTCCCTACCCATTCCGCATAGGCATGCGCATCATTGCCTGATATGCCGACCGCCGGATGGTCTCGCCTTTCAGGAAGCTCGGTTTGACGCCAATAGAGTGGTTCCCGATATCCAGTTTGATTCAAGAAAGCCGCGTACTCCTCATTTGTCACCGGGTATTCGTCGATATAGAAAGCCGGAACAATCACTTCCTCCGCAGGAAGTTCATCATCCAGCAAGCTCGGATGAAACCCGTATTCCTCGGCTAGTGCTTGCCGTGTTTCCTGAGAAGAACCAACGCACAGTTTTGTTTGGGGAACGTGAACCATCGCCATGACTGTGCTTGGTCTGTTTTCTGAAATCTGGTTATGCATCGCACCTCTTTCTTCAGTCCATACGCCTTGAGCATGCTGACCGTGAGCATCGCATAGTACCAAGGCAAGGATGACCGCTCTACAGATACTTCGCGTACTCGTTGACGAGCAAGTGCAGGGGCGGTTCGTCTTCTTCGATGGCCGGGAACCGCCCCACGGGCGTATAGAACCGGTTGTCGGTGTTATCGTCGTTGACGAGGCTCACTTCGCCCACGAGCACTTTGCCTTTTCCCGGTTCGCCGTAGAACCGGTGATAGATCCGTTGTTCGAGGCAAATGCTCTCGCCGGGGTGGAGCACGACCTTGCCTCCCGGCACGACCGTGCGGGTGACCCCGTCCACCTGGACCTTGACAGGCTTGTCGCTGAGATGTTCGTCCGGGGTCGAACCCCACAGCTCGATGACGAGGTTTCCGCCATTGCGATTGATGATGTCCTCCATCTTGTTCCAATGGAAATGCGTCGGCGTTTCCTGGTTCTCCTCGACGATCATCGCCTTCTCGGCATATTGCTTCTTATCGTTGCGCTCCAGGTTGCCGTTCCGAATTGTGAACAGGACGAGACCGCACGTGTGGAACCGCCCGGAGCCGAAGTCCGTAATGTCCCAACCGAGCATATTGTTGACGATCTCAGTGCAGCTCTCGCCCTTACCCTTCCAGTCCGTCGGTCCCCAGAATGCCCACGGCGGCAGCTGGAACTGGTATTCTGCAAAGAATGCTTTGCTCTCGGTGATGATCTTGTTAACCTCGCTGCGCTTCATGACTCGTCCTCCAAACGACAGTTCAGTCTCTTGTCGCATACATGGCGAGCACGTTCTCTATGGGCACGTCGGCCTGCAACGGTACGGTCGCCGCAAGGATATAGCCCCCGTCTCGGTTCAAGACTTCAACGAAATGCCTCGTCTCCGCCGCGACCGCCTCAGGCGTCCCGTAGGGTAGCAGATGTTGCGTGTCTATGCCGCCGTGAAACGTCAGCCGGTCGCCGAACTCCCGCTTCAACCCCTCCGGCTCGAGGCCGGGCAGTTTCTGGATCGGGTCCAAGATGTCCACGCCGCACGCAACCAACTCCGGGATGAGGCTCCGGATGGCGCCGCACGAATGGATCATGAAATACGCCCCGTGTCGGTGCGCTAAGTCCGTCAACTTTCTCAAGTTCTCCGCGAAGAAATCCCGCCACATGCCCGGGCTGAAGAAAGCGTTTTTCTGCGTACCGAAGTCATCCGCGACTTTCAGGATGTCAATCGCGCCGTCCGCGACCGTCAACACCCGGTCGTAGAACTCCAACTCGAACTCCACACACTTGTCGAAGATGGCCCTCGGGATATTCGGGTTCATGGCCATCTCCGCGAACAGCTTCTCCTGGTTGCGCGCAAACGTGCCCCACTGGAATATACCCGCGTTGCCGAAGATCACGGCCTTGTCGTCGTACTTCCGGCACTCTTGCCGGATGGCGTCATAATCGAACCAGTCCGGGTCGGGCCACCTGTGCGCTAGTACATCGTCCACTGTCTTCGCGTCATCCAGGGGCGGGTCAAAAGCGACGAACACCAGGTTCTTGCCCTTGTAGTTCGGATACGCCCGCCATTTCCAGCCCCAATAGCAGTCCGCGACGATCTCGCCGTTGTCAAGAACCTGCCGCTTCAGCTCGGGCCCAACGTACGCATTCTCATAGTCCACGCAGCGGATGTCTATCTCCAGCTTGTCCAGCACGTCGTCCTGCGCCGAGCACCCGAAATGCTGCATCAGGCTCTCCCAAACATCATCGAGACACTCGATGTCCACCGGAACCCGATCCGGTTGCCTATGCTCGATAGCCGCTCGCACACGCTCTTTCGACGTCATCGTAACTCCACTCCTTTGCATTCCTCGGAAAGGCCTCGCAAACGTCCGCGTCCTACCGGACGAAATGGAACGGCCGTCTGGAAACCCGGAACAGCCCAATCCGTATCACCGGAATTCCGGCAAGAAGAGCATAGACTTTCACCATGCCTTACGTCCCGCGCGGCTTCATTCTTCGTAGAACAACAGGAACGGCCCGGCCAGATACGCGCCGTACACTGGAAGCGCGAAACCGGCGAACGAGACCTATTGAAGCCACGATTCCGGACCGCCGTGCAGCACTGACCAGAGGGTTTTTGGCCCCAGGAATCTGGACTTGGCGTTACCGAGCATAAGTGACTAGACGAAGGCATTTAAGCGGGAGATCTTTCCACTGTAACGACGACGCTTGCCGGATTCAGACCCTTTGACGCAGCAGTGAGCTTGAGTTGACCGGATTTCCGGCTGCCTTTCAATACAGCGAGACACAAACCGTGAAAGGCGTTCATTTTGTTTCCAGAGAATTCTTCCAGACTTGTGGGATCGCCATTGCCGATGCCCAACAAGACTCCTTCGCCCTCCGCCTCGAATTGGAGGCTATTGTCCGCATTCGGGCAAAGGTAGCCATCCTTGTCCACGATTCGCGCGGTGACGTATGCGAGGTCCTGGCCGCTGGGCTGAAGCCGTATTCGATCTGCCAAGAGTTCGATGCGTGCAGGAGCGCCGGCAGTGTGCATTTCTTCGGTACACACAACAGCGCCATTCCTCTTCCCTATAGCTCTTAACGCGCCCTGTTCATAGGGAACCGTCCATTCCAAGTGCAGGCTCTCATTCCGGCCCGTTTCTCTTGCCCCGCAGGATTTCCCGTTGAGGAATAACTCGACAGATTCGCAGTTGGTGAAACACCACACGGGAATATCAAGACCTTCATAGCCCTTCCAGTTCCAGTGCGGCAGGATGTGGAGCATGGGCGCATCGGTCCACTGACTTTGATAGAGATAGTACCGGTCTTTGGGAAAGCCGCAGAAATCGATTATTCCATAGTAGGAACTGCGCGAAGGCCATTGGAATGGCACGGGCTCGCCCAGATAATCGAAACCGGACCATACAAACTCACCCGCGACCCAGGGGCGGTCTTTGAAGGCCTGAATGGCGGCCTCACTCGTTACTCCGAGTATCATATCCTTGAGCGTCAGGATGCCGAGATCGTACGCCGTATACACGTGGCTCAGCTGCGGTTTGATCACGGGCCTTCCCTTCTCTATCACGAGATTGTACTCGCCGCGGGTAGTCATGAGATACGCACTCTCGGAAGCGACGGTGGGAGTTTTGTCCCGGAGCAGATCATGCGAAGCAAAACTCTGATTAATACCAATTACGTCCAAGGGCTCGGCGAATCCAGTTTCCAGCGCACGTTCCACTTTGTCACACCCCGCTGTGACAGGACGCGTTGGGTCTTCGCGGCGGCAGATATCCGCCAGCCGCTTCGCCATGGCACAACCGCCTGCGCTCTCTTGTTCCGAGATCTCATTGCCTATGCTCCACGCGATGACGCAGGGGTGATTACGATCCCGCCGAATCATGCTGACCAGGTCGCGCTCGCTCCACTCATCGAAAAAACGCCCATAGCCGTAGCGCATCTTGTTTTCTTTCCACTCGTCGAACGCTTCCTCAATCACAAGAAACCCCATACGGTCGCATAGATCGAGAAAGGCGGGCGCAGGAGGGTTATGCGCGGTGCGGATTGCGTTGCAGCCCATCTTCTTGAGGATTTCAAGCTGACGTTCCATGGCGCGCTCATATGCGACCGCGCCGATACAACCCTGGTCGTGGTGCATATTGACGCCCTTCAAAGGGACGCGCTGTCCGTTCAGGAGAAAGCCGCGATCTTTGGTGAACTCGAAACTGCGGATGCCGAATGGGGTAGTTTGACTATCGAGCACGTCGTCACCATCGCTCAGCAGCGAGATTGCCCTGTAGAGATGCGGCGCATGATTCGACCACAACTGCGGATCCGGAATATGGAAGGACTGTGTGATGACCAGCGTCGAATCCGCGTCAATCTCTGCCGAGTTACTCAGCGTTGCTGCATGCGCGCCCGCCTCATCGAGGATCGTTGTCTCTAATGCGATGGCCGCCTTGCGCTTCAGCTTGTTCTCCACGCGGGTACCAAGTCTGACGACCGCAGCCTCTTCTGTTGCCTCCGGCGTCGATACCGTAATTCCCCAGTGTGCAATGTGAAGCGGTTCATTAACCGAGAGCCATACGTGCCGATAAATGCCTACTCCCGTATACCATCGGCTGCACGGTTGCTGCACGTTCACCCGCACGGCGAGCAGGTTATTTGCGCGGCCAAAATGCAGATAAGGTGTGAGATCGTAATAGAAGCTCGTGTACCCGTAAGGGTGATTGCCCAGGTGGCGCCCGTTAATCCAAACGTCGGCATCCATGTAAACGCCGTCGAACTGGATGAGCACCTGCTTGCCCAGCGAACCTCGCGGAAGCGTGAAGGGCTTGCGGTACCAGCCGATTCCTCCCGGCCGGTAACCGGCGAGACTTGCCACAAGACTCTCGCCGGGAGGTATGTCAAACCATTTTGCGGCAAATTGATCGAATTCCTCATCGCCCGGAATGTTGTGAATGAACGGACCTTCGATGCTCCAGTCATGAGGGAGATCCAGGTCCCGCCAATCGGAATCGTCTAAGTCTGGCGACTCCCCGCCATTCACATCGCCGCGGTGGAAAAGCCAGTGGCAGTCGAAGAGTTCCATCGAAGCGTCCCCTGTTTGCCCGATTGCCAAAGCCAATATCAAATATGCGATCATCGCTGCAGTACGGCCTCATAGTAGGCACGCGCCCGCTCAAGACTCTGGAACAGCACACTCCGATGTTCGAGATCATCGGAATGCCTCATAAGCTGATACATCACCGTAATGAATCGACTACAGTCAACCATGGCCGTTTCCGACCGGCCGACCTCCTACCCACCCGCCCACACGACGTGTGCGGGCGCGCAGGTTTCATGTCAGGCTCCCGCCGTACACTCCGGACCTAAACCCGATCCAACGGTTCTCAAAACACCTGCGCAGACTGGTCACACACAACGCGTACTTTGAGAACCTCGAAAAACTTACCCGCACCGTGACTGAGCGGATACAAACGTTCGAAAAGAGAACCTCGCTCTATCTGACCTACAATGTATAGACAAGGATGCTATGTGTAATAAGCGCCATACTTCAAGGCGGCGTCCCACATGGTCAGGATGTTGTCGAGCTGACAGGCTGGATGAAGCTCCGTGGTTGAGCCAAAGATATACCGGCCGCCGGGTTTCGTGATATCGAACGCGTGTTTCACGGCGGCTTCCACTTCGTCGCGCGATCCATACGGAAGGAGGTTGCTGCTGTCAATGCCGCCCATAAGCGTGAACTGAGGCCAGCCCCGGCGGGACTCCTCGAGGTTGTCCTTGCGTTGGAGCTTCTCGATGGGATTGATGCCGTCCACGCCCGCTGCGGCATAGTCGTCAAGTAGCATCAAGTAGTCGCCATCGGAGTGGTAGATCACCTTGACGCCGTGCGAGTGCCAGGCGTCAACAAGACGCTTGAGTCGCGGGAAAAACTCACGCCGGAGGAAGTCCGGCGAGAACATCGGGCCATTCTTGTCGGCAAGGTCGGTGTATACCAAGGCGACGGGGGCGAGTTCGGCATTGGCGCAACGGTGTACCCGCTCGACCTCGTGGAGGTTGAGCGCGTCGAGCCATTGGGAGACCAGGGCCGGATTTTCGGCGTAGCAATAGGTGAACAGTTCCATTCCGAGGCGGAAGTATGCGATGTCCAGGCCGACGGGACTTTCGCTCGGGAACAGCAGGACGTTCTCGAGTTTCTCCTGGAGCTGCCGGTACTCTTCGTTCGGATCGGCGGCATCATGCGTCCAGACGTCCCCTTGCCCGTAGAACGAGTACATACTGTCCTTGGGTATGGTATGCAGTTTCTCGATGTTCCGCCGCATAAACTCGCAGGCGCCGTTCACATCGTTGAACGGCCGCTCGATGAGCCATACGGTCCACCATTCGGATTGATAGAGAAACCGTTCGTCATCGCGCCACGTGGCGTCTTTGCCGGGCGCGGACACGCCACGCGTCACATCCACGCACTGGCGCAAGGTCTCGCACAAGAGGTCGAGGCCATTGTCCGGAGTCAGTTTCTTACCGGTGACGTGTCTGAGCAAGTCCTTGTGGTGGATCATCTCGAAGAGGGGCACGCGGTCGGTGGGCTGGCCGTTGATGGTCGCGAGGACACGCTCGCGGGCGGTCATGGTGTCGTGTGGCAACCGTCGCATTTCAGTTCTCTCCTCAGAGTGCCATTAGAGCACCGTGTTTTCAACAGGACCGGTTCTCTTGAATTCGATTCCGCGCCGGCGCACCAGCACCGGAACCCACCAAACAAGGCCCAACACAAAACACCCAGATATGTGGCCCTCAGAAGGCTTTGCGTCGCATCTGCGTTTAGCCGCCCGCCTTGAGATGGAACAGATACTCCATCAACTTAAACCAGACACTTGCACCTCCGAAGAACAGTACCGTCGAGAGGAATATGCCGAGGAATGCCGCCCACAACCCAGGTTTGCGGCCTGTTCTTGGGAGTTCCGGTTCGAGGATGAAGAAGACCGGGGCGACCGCTACGGCATAAACAACCAACAGGAACGGAATCAGCATGAATGCCATGACCCACTGCCCTTTAAGAATCATCAGCGGCACCATATAGTCCTGTTCGACAATGGCCCCTTTCAACCCATACAAGAAGAAGACCTGCCAGGGCGTGAATTCATAGATGTGGCACAGGAGCCACCAGGCAAGCAGAACGCCAAGACAAGAACCCATCCACAGGATGTCGCTCAGCACAATGTTTGGGTTCAAATCCCCTTTGAACGAGACGGCAAAGCTTTCCATGATGACATCAAAGAATAAGATGCCGACGATGAAGAACTTCAGTGTAAAAGGCAGTTGAATTCTCCGAGACAGGTTTTGCAGACGTTTGCGCAACAAAAAGGCTATCCAGAAGATAGGTCCCAGCAGAACGGGGCAGATGCCGTCGAGAGACTTTCCATTCCACAGGAACATCACTACGGCGACCACATACCAAACCCAAAAGACCGTCAGTAGCACGAGTATACTGCGTTTGGAGAAGAACGCCGGTTCGCATTTGCCTTCCGGCGGCGGCACAATCGAAACGGATTCGTTGCTAGTCATATGATCTCCTTCCTCGCACTAATCCAATTCCCGCAGCACATCCAACAAAATGGGGATGGCGTCTTTCCAGTTTGGCGGGATGTCCTCTCCGAGCTCAAATGCAAGTGCCCGTTTTCCGGCACGATTGCGCTTTGCTGAAATCTCTTGTCGCAGTTGGTCAGGTGAAAGCGAAAATAGACCGAGGTTCACGTTCGCCCAGAACACCTTGTCCGGCCAGTTTCGCCGACACTCGTCAAGCATCATATCGCCTTCCGGCGGCTCGGTCAGGCCCTCGATAATGTGAAACGGGGCATCAGCGATCTGATCTGCGATTGGCCGGAGGCGTCCGTCGTAATGTACGAGGAGTTTCTTGCCGCCGGTCTCGAGAATCGGAACGGCCTCGCGGTAGACCGGCATGAGAAGCTTGGCGTACCGTTCAGGTCCCAATAGATCAATCGTCACGTTCTCGATCCACTTGACGTACCGGCCGGGTCCGGAGGCGATGAGTCTCGCCTCTTCCATGTGCAGTTTCCGCATTGCTTCGTTGAGGTCATACAATTCAGGCACTTCGAGCGCGAGGTCCGTGCAGAAGCGTTCCGGCCCCGTATAGTCGTTGCACAGGATCATCGCGGGCGACTGACTCCCAATGACAATCGGGAAACAGTAGGCGTACGATTGTTCCTCCAGAACCTGGTAATCCTCGTAGCAGGGCTGGACTTCTGTGTGCTCCACAATCCATTGCATTACCTCGTAGTCGCTAGGGGACTTAATCCGGTATTCGACGTCCCACCAATCCGCTGTCACGTGTTGCAGAGTCCCGACGGGCGTCTCCATCCGCTCGATTCGATGGGTCCGGCCCGACACTTGTTTCTCTTCGACGGATTGTTTGACCCCGTGTTGTACTTGTCTCACGGTTCTCACGTGTTCGAGGATCCCGAGTCCATGCTCGATGACCGGCTCCCATTCAGGAAGGGGAGACCAGGGTTTCCAGACAAATCCGAGCAGCCAATCGTACACGCACAGCGGCGTGTAGGCGGGCGTCCTGCCCTCGAGTACATCGACAATCGTTTCACGCAGGCTCAACTGCTTAACCTCCCAGATTGCTCATATTCGGCCGCGGGGGACATATCAAGCACGTCTCCCTTACGCATCAGTACCGTCCAACCTCCGCCGCGTAGCGGAACATCTCCACGCCCACCGGCACGTCCACTCCGGCGTGCAACGAATTGCATGAAGACAATATGTAGCGGCCACCGGCCTTCGCCTGTTGCATGCAGCGGTCCACGTCCGCCCGGACGAGTCGCATGTCGGGTTGGGTGAGCACCGTGGAGCAGCACACATTGCCAATAAGCACGAGACGATCGCCAACGTTGCGCTTGACCCGTCCGAGGTCCACGCCCGCCGCGGGCTCGAGCGAGTGGACGCTGCGGATGCCTGCCTTTATGATGAGCGGCAACAGGTCCTCCACGAAACCATCGCTGTGCCAGCATACGGGAATAGGCAACGCGTCTACAATGGCTTGGTAATGCGGGATGATGAGTTCCTCGAACAGGGCCGGCGACATGAGACTACCTCCCTTGAACGCGGAATCATCGGCGAGGAGAACGTAGTCCATGCCGAGTTCGGCCGCCCGGCACGCCAAGGTAATGAAGCGTTCCGTCCGCCGTCGCAGCACTTCGCACACCAGTTCCCTGTTTTCGTACAAGGCGAGGAAAAACGGCTCCATCCCAAATGAACCGTAGGTGAGTTCGAGCGGACCCTCGTCAACAAAGGCCATTGCGCGGTCTGGGAACCGGGCGAGGATATCACGGCAGGCTTCCGCGGGCAGTGCGACGTCCAGGTTCACGGGCTGCGTGTAAACGTCGAGGTCGTCGAAGCTCTTGAGACGGCCCGATTCATATAATCTCCCGTACGTACGCGGGGTGGGATCGAGCCGGAATACACGCCCGAATTCGTCTGCGGCCTCGTCGCCCTCCTCGAATGACACGCCAGGACCCATCGGCCACATCGTTAATAGGTCGAGTCCCAATGCCTGGGAAGCCACATAGCAGTCGCCGGCCCCCAGTGCGTCAACGAAGTGGGGGTTTAAGGCGGCTTCAAATAGCGGCACCCGGTCCGGCAGTTCACCCGCAAACACCGCCGCCACTCGTTCCTTACCGGTCATCGTTCGTTTCTCTTAAGATCGCTCTGCCTCATTCATCAGCAGGAGACTCTGGCTGCTAAACTAATGAGCCACGCTGCCACTGTTGTTCTTCTGAGTCTCTGGAATCGGCTGGCGAACCTTAGTTTCCCCAACGTGAAGCCGTTGAATACTGCCTCCGTACGTGCCCACATACCCAAACTTGCCATCTGGTGATATGGCAAGTGCAAAAACATGATCGTTCCAAAGACCGTCTGTCAGTTCATTCCAGGTGCGCCCCCCATCAGGGCTGGTCCAGAAGCCGCCGCGAAGGACGTCGTGGGTCCTTCTCGCAGGCTCGGCGCCGCTAAGGCCAACATAAAGCTTCTCTGGATCGCTCGGATCAAAGGCCAGCTCGTGTACTTCACAATACTCCGGCCATTCTGGATGTGTCACAGGTTGCCAGGTCGCTCCACCATCCGTGGTCCTGAAGAGGGCGGCATTCTTGCCGCCGGCATACAGGCTCTCCGGCCGAGAAGGATGCTGGGCAACCGTGTTGATATCTTGGCCGGCAAGCCCCTGTTGCTGCCAAGTGCCCCCCTCGTCGAGGCTCAAGAAGATCCCGTTATCTGTGGCGGCCCATACTTTGTGCGAGTTTTTCTCGGCTATGAATTTGGTGGCGCGGAAGTTCACCGGCATCTTGGCCCACGTGGCTCCTTCGTCTTCGGTTCGCAAGAGCAAGCGATCCCCCGGTTTATTATCTGGAAGGATTTCCTGGACGGACGCCAAGGCAATACGGGGGTCATCCGGATCGAATGCCGTTGCAGTACAATAGCCGGTGTCGTGAACCCGGGTGACATGAGCCCCGCCATCGGTACTCAATAATACACCTTTCAAGAAGGTGCCTAAGAGCAAGACCTGCGAATTACCCTGAGGAATCGAGGGGGCATAAGTCTGTACATTAATATTCTCTAGAAGATGCCAGGACATACTCCCCTCCGGAGAAAGCTTGCCAATCCACGTGTTGGGGGCCTGTGAGAAATCATCGGCGCTATACGCCCCAAGTCCGGTAACGATTAAGCGCTGAGGATCGTTCGGATCAATTGTGAGTCCAGTCACATAGTAGGCATTGAGCCCGCGATTGGATCTGTGCCAAGAGCGGGCGCCGTCCCGGCTGCGGAGGATACCTTCGTTTGCGAAGGTTGAACAGAAAAGGGTCTTGTCTTTTCCTTGAGTCATGCCGATGATGATCTTGCTGGAAATGCCTGCATTCATGGAATTCCATATCTTGCCGCCGTCGGTGGTCTTGAGAACACCCGCCTCCGCACCGAGCGTCCCGCAGTAGATGACTTGCTCGTTGGACTCGGGTTCCACAAGGATGTCCCAGATCATTTGGCTCGGAATACCCATGCCCATCCAGGTGGCGCCTCCGTCGGTGCTCTTGAATAATGAGTTCTCGGGACCTGGTGATGCGGCATAAACGGTTCCGGCTGCGGTCACGGTTAATCCAGTAATGGGCGAGCCCTTCGGAAGGCCTCCCTCGACGATTTCCCAGTTGATACCACCATCTCGAGAGCAGTGAAGACCTTTCTCGGTCCCTGCGAAGATAGTCCCGCTATCAGGTGCCGCCAGACAGGTCACTTTGACGTCGGTCGGTCCCGAAGATGTCCACGATTCACCGCCGTCAGTCGATTTGAACGCGCCTCCATCGGTGGAACCGTCTTCGTAGCCTGTGCCAACAAAAAGGGTCGAAGTGCGGTCACCATCACCGGAGCTGGGAATGACCAACACGCAATAGGTCCGGCATCGCGGGAGTCCTTGCGTCTTCTCAATCCACGAGTTGCCTCCGTCGGTGGACTTGATAAACGGATGGCGGCCGTACATGTCCACACTGTAGAGAATCTCCGGATTAGACGGATCCATCGCGATCCACCATCCCGTAACGTTTTTCATTGAGCCGGTCAACAGGCTCCAGGAATCGCCCCCATCCGTTGATTTCCAGATGCCGGACGAATCGTCGCCACCGGCGTAAACGATCTTCGGATCCGTCGGATGAACGATGAAGTGCGGGAAGAAGCCGCCTTCGGGGCCGATGCATTGCCAGAGTGGTGATGGACTAGGCGTAGAAGGCGTTTCTGACGTTGCGGTCGCGTCATCCTTTCCTCCGCGCCCTTCCGTCTCAACGGGCCACGCGCAGGACAAGGCCAGGAGCACAGTAGCCAAGAGAACCGTGCCGATTCGCACTGTGCGCTGACACGGTGTCGTGCCAAGACAAGACAAACACGGATAGCAGTAAGAAAGCCTTCGCATATTCCCTCCCTTTGAGGACTCTGCGTGTTTTATGCCTGAGTC
>Ga0315284_10007153_pt1 | contig 15927 bp, 26 predicted proteins | sample YL17G09_16_MG_FD_203696 | JGI IMG/M metagenome (GOLD analysis project Ga0315284, IMG submission 203696) | Sediment microbial communities from Yellowstone Lake, YNP, Wyoming, USA - YL17G09_16 | ecosystem: Environmental > Aquatic > Freshwater > Lake > Sediment | place: USA: Wyoming | collected... | reverse complement strand
TGTCTGCTGCGTGGTATCGACAAGAACGATGTTGAGCGTGGCATGGTGATGGCGAAGACCGGATCCATTACGCCTCACAAGAAGTTCAAGGCAGAAGTGTACGTTCTGAGCAAGGAAGAGGGTGGCCGTCATACTCCGTTCTTTAACGGGTATCGCCCTCAGTTCTACTTCCGCACAACCGATGTGACGGGAACGTTGAACTTGGTGCAGGGCGTTGAGATGATCATGCCCGGCGACAACGCAGCGCTTGAGGTTGAGCTGATTGCTCCCATTGCAATGGAGAAGGAAGTTCGGTTTGCGATTCGCGAAGGTGGTCGTACTGTCGGCGCCGGGGTGGTCACCGAAGTTGTCCAATAAGTGAGAAGGAATATTCCAGGAGGCTCTTGTGGCGGGAGATAGAATCCGGATACGTCTGAAGTCTTTTGATCACAACATTCTCGACAAGTCTGCTTCAGACATCGTTCGCACAGCGAAGGGGACTGGCGCAAGGATCTCGGGGCCGGTGCCGCTGCCAACAAACAAGAGCATCTATACGGTGCTTCGGGCTCCACACGCAGACAAGAAGTCGCGGGAGCAGTTTGAGATACGTGTGCACAAGCGTCTGATCGACATCCTTGAGTCAACACCCCAGACGGTGGATGCTCTCATGAAGTTGGACTTGCCGGCTGGCGTGGACGTCGAAATCAAGGTGTAGGATGGACTGCGTTTCTTAGACTGAAGCACAACCACAATAAAGTTGGAACAAGCTATGCAGGGACTCATTGGCAGAAAGATAGGCATGACTCGGCTCTTCGACAAAGAGACGGGAGAGATCGTACCGGTTTCGGTAATCGAGACAGGTACCAACGTTGTGCACCAGATTAAGACCACTGAAAAAGAGGGCTATTCCGCTGCTCAGCTGGGGTTCGGCGCTCGCTCAGAGAAGCGCGTGTCAAAGCCTGCGCTGGGCCATTTCAAGAAGCTGGGAACTTCCGCAACACGGGTGGTGAAGGAGTTCAAGCTCGATCCCGAAGACACAGAACTGAAATCTGGTCAGCGTATCGGCGTTGAGGTGTTCGAGAATATCAAGTTCGTTGATGTCACGGGTACGTCGAAGGGGCACGGATTCACCGGCACCATCAAGAAGTACAACTTCAAGCGTGGTCGCATGACCCACGGCAACACGAACCGACGCGAACGTGGATCTTCCGGATCCAACACCTACCCTGCGCGCGTCTTTCCCGGTCTCAAGATGGCTGGACAAGACGGCAATGAACAGGTGACGGCCAGGAATCTCAGGCTGGTTGGCACCGACAAGGATGCTGGTTTGCTGCTTGTACGTGGTGCGATTCCCGGACCATCGAAGGGTTATGTTTTTGTCAAGAAAAGTCCCGGCAAGAACACCGCAAAGAAAGATCAGTAGAGGTCAACGGACTAATATGAAGGCAAAGATTTTTTCAGATCAGGGCTCGCACAAGGGCGACGTTGAACTGTCCGATGCGGTCTTCAACGTTGAGGGGCATGACGCACTGCTGCATCAAGTAGTTACATCTTACTTGGCTAATCAACGTCAGGGAACCTCCAAGACGAAGACTCGTGCTGAGGCAAGTGGTGGCGGAACCAAGCCGTGGAAACAGAAGGGGACCGGTCGTGCGCGTGCGGGCTCCAACACGTCCCCTGTGTGGGTTCGTGGTGGAAAGGCCCATGGTCCGACTCCGCGCGACTACTACAGCACAATCCCTCCGAAGATGAAGAGGCTGGCTCTGAAGTCAGCACTGTCATCGCGAGCTCGTGATTCGAAGATAGTGGTTGTTGACCATATCGTTTGCGGCAGTCCCAAAACCAGAAGCATCGTAGATCTGCTCAAGTCCCTGTCTCTTCTGGGAAAGAAGAACCTTCTGGTCATTGACAAGAACGATAAGAATGTGTACTTGTCGGGTCGCAATGTGAAGGGTCTTGAGATTCGGCCCTATTCGCAGCTGTGCGCGTACGATGTTCTCAACTCGGAGAACATTGTGTTCAGCTCCCAGGATATTGTCAAAAAGGTTGAGGAGGCGGTGCAACGGTGAGCAACATTCATTCGACTATACTCGGCCCGGCTATCACTGAGAAGAATACTGCACTCAAGAACTCTCAGAATAAGTATGTATTCGAAGTTCAGCCGAAGGCGACCAAGGTTGAGATCCGACAGGCAGTTGAAAAGCTGTTTGGTGTTAAGGTCATTTCGGTGAACACGATGGTTGTGAAGGGCAAGAAGAAGAGAACAGGGCGCAATATCGGGCATCGTTCCGACCGAAAGAAGGCGATCGTTCGTCTGGAGGCTGGTCAGAGCATTTCTCAGTTTGGTGAGGCGTAGTCCTCTGCATGTGAGCGGTCTTGTGAGCGAGTGGCACTAAGCAATCGGCGAGAAGAAACAGGCGGAGCATCTCAATGGCGATAAAAGCATTTCGTCCGTTCACCCCGGTTTCCCGGTTCAAGACTGTCAATACTAACGATCAGGTAACGACAGACCGTCCCTATTGGCCGTTGCTTGCCCCGAAGAAGCGCAAAGGCGGACGCAATTCTTACGGCAGAATTACCGTACGTCACCAGGGTGGCGGAGCTAAGCAGCACTATCGTATTGTCGACTTCAAGCGAAACAAGGTGGATGTACCTGCGGTTGTCGAAACGATCGAGTACGATCCCAATAGAACATGTTTCATTGCGCTGATTCGCTACAGAGATGGCGAGCGCCGGTATATTCTGGCAACCACCAACATGAAGGTCGGCACAGAAGTGGTTTCGACCGCAGAGGCGGCAATTGCCGATGGCAACTGCATCCCACTCGGCAAGGTGCCTGCCGGAATGATGGTCCACAACATCGAACTCAAGCCGGGCAAGGGCGGTCAAATCGCCCGGACTGCTGGAGCGTACGCCGAGGTCGTGGCAAAAGAGAACAACATGGTGCAGCTCAAGTTTCCATCCACCGAAATTCGCAACATTCACGAACAGTGCCGCGCTACGATTGGGCAGGTCAGCAACATCGAGCACATGAACGTTGTCATTGGTTCTGCCGGACGCCGGCGACATATGGGCGTACGGCCGACCGTTCGTGGTATGGCCATGAACCCAGTCGACCATCCTATGGGTGGCGGTGAGGGGCGCAGCAAAAGTGGTGGTGGCAGGCAGCATCCTGTATCGCCGTGGGGACAGAAGTCCAAGGGTCTGAAGACCAGAACGAAGAAGAAGGCTTCGAGCAAGTATATTGTTCGCCGCAGAGGCAAATAGTAGAAGAGGAATCCAAGGTATGTCTCGTTCTGTCAAAAAAGGGCCATTTGTCGATGGGCACCTGCTCAAGAAGGTGACTGACACGAACAAGTCGGGTCAGAAGAAGGTGATCAAGACGTGGTCGCGTCGGTCGACGATTCTTCCCGAATTTGTCGGTACTACGTTCTCGCTTCACAACGGGAACAAGTTCATACCGGTGTACGTGACCGAAAACATGGTGGGACACAAACTCGGCGAGTTCGCACCGACTCGTCAGTTTCGTGGACACAGCGGTCATCAGAAGGCAGACAAAACGGCTTCTGTTGAGGGATCGGCGCCATCAGCGGCGCCATCAGCGGCACCGGCAGCTTCTAAGTAATAGCAGGAAAGGATCATCGCCGTGGAATCTCAGGCAACGGCTCGTTACATTCGCAGCACTCCTCGCAAGGCGCGGCTTGTGAGCGATGCCATCAGGGGCAAGATGGTTGCAGAAGCGCTCAATCTGCTCAACCTCAGCATCCGTCGAGGAGTTGCTGCCGACGTGGCCAAAATGCTCAAGTCTGCAGTTGCCAACCTGCAGAGCAAGAATCCAGAGGCAAATGTCAATGTTGACGAGCTGCGGATCAAGGAAGTAAGAGTCGAGCAGGGTCCAACGCTCAAGCGGATGCGCGCACGCGCTCAGGGCAGAGCCGCACGGATCCTGAAACATATGTGTCATATCACCGTCACCGTCTCTGATTGAGGGGTAAGGCTTGGGTCATAAATGCAATCCCATCGGGCTCCGGCTTGGAATCACCAGAACGTGGATTTCAAACTGGTACGCCAAGGAAAAGTTCAGCGACTACCTCCATGAGGACTTTCTTATCAGGAGATACCTGAAGAAGCGTCTTGAGCATGGCGGCATTTCGTGTCTTCGGATCGAGCGTACTGCGAAGAAGATCATTGTTACGATTCAGACTTCGCGGCCAGGTATTGTGATTGGGAAGAAGGGGGAGGAGGTCGAGCGTCTCAAGGGAGAGCTTCAACACCTGACCCTCAAAGAGATCCAGATCAATATCAAAGAGGTTAAGAAGCCTGAAATGGATGCGCAACTGGTCGGTGACAACATCGCCCGACAGCTTGAGAAGCGGGTGTCCTACAAGAAGGCCATCAAGAAGGCAATCTCTACGGCCATGCGTATGGGTGCTGAGGGAATCAAGATTATGATTTCCGGACGCCTGAACGGCGGAGAGATTGCGCGAAGAGAGACCTTCAAGGAAGGTCGAATTCCGTTGCACACCTTGAGAGCCGATATCGACTATGCGCAGTCAGTTGCGCATACCACATTCGGTTCCATTGGCGTGAAGGTGTGGATATGCAAAGGTGAGGTCATTCAGCGTTCGGAGAAGACGGTCGCGAAGGCGAAGGATGCTCCTGTTGCCGCATAGCGGCCTTGCACGAAAAGGATCGAGAGAATGTTAGCACCCAAAAGAACAAAGTGGCGTAAGCATCATCGGGGCAGAACCAAGAGAACTGCTACCCGGTGCAATACGGTTGCGTTCGGAGAGTTCGGCCTCCAGTGTTTGGAGCCCGGGTGGCTCGATAGCAGGCACATTGAGGCTGCTCGCGTTGCGATGACACGTTTTGTCAAGCGCGGAGGCAAGATTTGGATCCGGATATTCCCTGACAAGCCATACACGAAACACCCGGCCGAGTCCCGTATGGGAAAAGGCAAGGGGACACCTGAGGGATGGGTTGCAGTGGTTCGTCCTGGAACGGTGATGTTCGAGATGGCTGGACTCAAGGAAGATGTAGCGCGTGAGGCCATGCGGCTGGCAGCACACAAGCTTCCGCTCAAGACACGCTTCGTGGAATCCTAAAGGACGAGATCTACATATGAATGCCAAGGAATTACGTGAGCTTTCGCCGGTTGAGATTCAGGGAAAGGTCAATGGACTCGAGGAGGAGCGATTCAACCTCCGTTTTCAGCACAAGATGGGACAACTAACCAATCCCCAGCGAATTCGTGAGGTCAGGCGGGGCATCGCTCGTGCCAAGACCGTGCTGAACCAGATGAAGACCCAGAAGCCTGCGAAAGCTTCATAACTTTACACTCGACCGAGGAAACGATGGAGAACGAGAAGAAGATCATTCGCAAGACAAGGGTCGGTGTTGTCGTGAGCGACAAGATGGAGAAGACCATCATTGTTGATGTGCAACGACAAGTGTCGCACCGCAAGTACGACAAGATGATGCGCCGGAACAAGAAGTACGCCGCCCATGACGAATCCAAGCAATGCAAGGTGGGTGATACTGTGAAGATCATCGAGACGCGTCCATTGTCAAAGACGAAGCGGTGGCGTGTTGTTGAGGTCTTGCGGAAGGCAAGTTGATTCGTGTGTGGTCTTGTTCAGTACTCAACACTTGAAGAACGGGTACAGCGATGATACAGGTACAATCCTGCTTGAATGTGGCTGACAACTCTGGCGCCAAACGTGTGATGTGTATCCGTGTGCTTGGTGGTACGCGTAGACACTATGCGGGCATTGGCGATGTCATCATCGTCGCGGTGAAGGACGCTATTCCGAATTCTCCGGTGAAGAAGGGTGATGTCGCCCGTGCTGTGGTTGTTCGGACGACCAAAGAGTATGCTCGCAAAGACGGCACGTTCGTTCGTTTCAGCGATAATGCCGCAGTGGTTATCAACGATACTGGTGAGCCCAAGGGAACGCGCATCTTCGGGCCCGTTGCACGCGAGTTGCGTGAGCGCAAGTTCATGCGTATCTGTTCGCTTGCCCCCGAGGTATTGTGAGTCGCAGGGAAGATCAAGGGAGATTTGTGATATGGCGTTGAGACTCAAGAAGAATGACACTGTCATGATAATTACTGGTGAGCACAAGGGCTCTACCGGTCGTATTGTACGTGTGTTCCCTGAGATGGGGACGGCGATTGTTGAGGCTCGCAATCTGGTGAAGCGACACACGAAGCCAAACCAGAAGAATCAACAGGGCGGCATAGTCGAGAAGGAAGCGCCCATCCAACTTTCGAATCTCATGCTCGTGTGCCCCAAGACGGGTAAGCCCACAAGAATAGGCACCCAGATACTCGAGAGTGGCAAGCGAGTAAGGTTTTCCAAGAAGGCGAAGGAGTCAGTCGATTGAAACCGGAAAAGACCCCAAAAGGCGACAAGATCGAGAAGGTTCGCAAGGCTGACAAGGCGGAGAAGGCCGATCGTGGGCCGGCGTCCGAAATGCAGCCAGAGAAGGCGATCCCTGTGCGCATGCGAGAACGGTATCGGAAGGTTGCTTTGCCGGCATTGAAGGCTCGGCTCAAGCTTTCCAATCCGATGCAAGTACCGCGACTGGAGAAGATAGTTATTAATATGGGCGTTGGAAAGGCCGTTCAGGAGCCAAAGCTCATTGACGAGGCCGTCAACACCCTCCGAGACATCTCTGGGCAGGCACCAGTGGTGACTCGCGCGAGGAAGTCGATCTCGAACTTCAAACTGCGTAAGGATCAAGCCATTGGTGCGAAGGTCACGTTGCGTGGAACACGTATGTACGAGTTCTTCGATCGGCTTGTCTGCGTTGCCATCCCACGTATTCGCGACTTTCGAGGACTCAATACCAAGGCTTTTGATGGCAGAGGAAACTATACGCTGGGCATCAAAGAGCAGATTGTATTTCTTGAGATCGACCGGGACAAAGTGAGTCAGATCACCGGCATGGACATCTGCATCTGTACCAGTGCAAAGAGTGATGAGCATGGTCGAGCCTTGCTTGAGGAAATGGGAATGCCCTTCCGGAAATAACCGAGCACAGAGGAGAAAAGTTCGTGGCACGCAAAGCAATGATTGAAAAGGCCCGTAGGAAGCCGAAGTTCTCGACTCGTGCACACAATCGGTGCCGACGTTGTGGTCGTTCGCGAGCATACTACAGACGCTTCGGTCTATGTAGATTGTGTTTGCGGCAATCGGCCTTGGAGGGCTCAGTTCCCGGCATGGTGAAGGCAAGTTGGTAGCCAGAGTTCGCTTGGACCCAGGAGGAAGATTCGAATGTTGACCGACCAGATAGCAGACATGTTCACTCGGATTCGCAATGCGATTCAGGCTCAGCGTCGGACTGTGAGCATGCCAACGACACGGCTCAAGAAAGAAATTACCCGTATTCTCTTTGAGAACCATTTCATCAGCAAATATGCATTTGTTGAGGATGACAAGCAGGGCGTCATCAAGATACTGCTCAAGTACGACAAGACGATGCGAAGTGCGATCCAAGGCATCGACCGTGTGAGCAGCCCTGGTCGTCGCGTTTACGTGCGTGCGGACAAAATGCCTCGAGTGCTCAACGGTATGGGTATCTCGATCGTTACGACTTCGCGCGGTGTTCTTACCGATCGGGATTGCCGCACGATGAATATTGGCGGCGAAGTGGTCGGCAAAGTCTGGTAGTTTTCTGCTGACTCTACAGAGCAGCGTGTCCCGCCATCAGCTCTACTGAGGAGATTTCACAGTGTCCCGTATCGGAAAGCAGCCGGTCGCCATACTCAAAGGCGTTGAGCTCAAGAAGGACGGCAACAAGGTGTCCATCAAAGGGCCCAAGGGTGCGTTGTCGGTAGAAGTGCCAAAGTGCCTGAACGTTGATGTCGCGGACGGAAAGCTGACACTGTCCGTCAATGGTGAGGTCACAGGTGATGTGAAGGCGCAGTGGGGACTCCATCGTGCACTCATCAACAACATGGTACAGGGCGTCTCCGCCGGTTACCGCAAGAGCCTTGAGATTGTCGGGGTTGGGTACAAGGCAGAGATGGTGGGGAAGAATCTCAAAGTTGTTGTTGGTCTCTCCCATCCTGTCACGATACAGCCAAGCGCAGGAATAGCGTTGGCTATCGAAGGTCCTACCAAGATTGTGATCGACGGGGCTGACAAACAGATGGTTGGGCAGGTAGCAGCTGCCATTCGGTCGATACGTCCGCCTGAGCCATACAAGGGCAAGGGCATTCGGTACTCCGGTGAGAAGGTTCGTCAGAAGGCAGGTAAGGCAGCTGTCAAGTAATTCATCTCGATAAGGTAGTTACCACATGACTAAGGCACAGAGAAAAGTGGAGTCGCTCAAGCGACGTGCTTTCCGGGTACGCAAGAAGATAAGCGGTACCGCAGAGAGACCGCGGTTGTGCGTCAACAAGTCGTTGATTCATATGAGTGCTCAGATTGTCGATGACGTGAGCGGCAAAGCGCTTGTTCAGGTGACCAGTGCCTCAAAAGAGGTAGCAGGGATACTCTCAAAGAGTGAGAAGAAAGCAACAAAATCGGACATTTCCAAGGTTGTCGGGCAGTTGGTGGCAGAGAAGGCGATCGTCAAAGGCATCAAGAAGGTTGTCTTCGATCGCAAGGGCTATGCTTACCACGGTCGTGTGAAAGCGCTGGCCGATGCTGCACGCAGCAAAGGGTTGGTATTTTGAATATGCGAAAGGAGTTGCGGACTTGATTGCTGAAGGCGCAACAAATAGTTCGAGCGGGCCCGAATCGCAGATAGCCGAACGGCTGATTGCGGTCAATAGGGTCGCGAAAGTTGTCAAGGGCGGACGCCGCTTCGGTTTCAACGCTTTGGTGGCGGTAGGTAACATGAACGGCACCGTGGGAATCGGCGTCGGCAAGGCCAACGATGTGTCGGAGGCCATCCGCAAAGGCACAGAGCGTGCCAAGAAGCGGATGTCGAAAGTAAGTGTGGTCAAAGGCACGCTCCCTCACGAGATTATCGGTCACTGGGGGGCGGGTCGAATTCTGCTCAAGCCTGCTACTCCCGGTACGGGCGTTATTGCAGGAGGACCAGCTCGGGCCATTCTTGAGCTGGCCGGTGTGAAAGACATTCTCACAAAGTGTTTCGGCACAACGAATGCACACAACGTTGCGCGCGCGACAATGGATGGGCTCCAGAAAGTCAAGACTCGCGAACAGATTATGAATCTGCGGCAGATAGCTGCTGCGTGATCGACACGTGGATTGGAAACCTTTTATGAGCAAGAGTCTGCGAATCCGACAGGTCCGAAGTGCAATAGGGCGGCTCAAAGGCCAGAAGTTGACGGTACGAGCACTCGGCATACATAGACTTGGCGACGAAGTCGTTCAGCAAGATACCCCCAGCGTCCGCGGGATGATCGAGAAGGTCAAGCACCTTGTCGAAGTGACAAAAGGAGAATAGGCGTGGTTTCACTCAATAGCATACACCCCGGCGTGGGCGCTCGCAAGAACGCGAAACGGCTTGGGCGCGGCCAGGGTTCGGGCCAGGGATGCACTGCCGGCAGAGGGTACAACGGAGCCGGCGCCCGAAGTGGCACGAGCGGCAAAGCATACTTTGAGGGAGGCCAGACTCCTCTCACCCGACGCATCGGGAAGCGCGGATTTGTGCATGCGTTGCGTGTCGAATATCAGATTGTGAACCTCGAACAGATCGCTAAGCTTCTTGGTTCAGAGAAGGAAATCGACGCTCAGTGGATGTGCATAAAGGGCTTGATTCGGTCGGCCGATGGCTTGGTCAAGGTGCTTGGAAACGGCGACATCGCGAAGAGTGTGACTATCAAGGCCGACGCGTTCTCCGCTTCGGCTCGTGAGAAGATTGAGAAGGCAAAAGGAAAGGTGGAGGGGAATTCACGTGCTTGAGACCTTCGTTAATGTCTTCAGAGTTCCTGAACTCAGGAAGAAACTGCTGTTCACTGCCGGGATGATCTTCATCTATCGCCTTGGCGGGCATATACCTACTCCGGGAATTGACTCGGGGGTTCTCAAGGAGTTCTTCGCTACTTCACAGAATACACTGTTCGGGCTCTATGATATGTTCGCGGGCGGTTCCTTTCAGAAGGCGACCATATTTGCCCAGGGCATCATGCCCTATATCAGTGCTTCGATCATCATACAGCTCTTCGGTACGGTCTTTCCCTACTTCCACAAGCTGCAGAGGGAAGGCGCTGAGGGGCGCAAGAAGATAACGCAGTTCACTCGCTATGGTACGGTGCTTCTCGCACTGGTGCAGTCGGTTGGAGTGGGTATCTTTCTTCAGAGCATTACATCTCCTTCAACGGGGATGTCTGCAGTGATCCCGTCAATGATTGGGATCAAGTTCATCTTCGTAACAGCCATATCGCTCACGACTGGAACCATCTTCGTCATGTGGCTTGGTGAGCAGATCACCAGCCGCGGTATCGGTAACGGAATTTCGTTCATTATCTTCATCGGTATCGTTGCTCGGATTCCCGATGCGGTATTCGGCGAGATACAGCAGATTCAAGCTGGTACACGTCATCCGTTTGTTGGATTTCTCGTGGCTGCCGCAGTGGTTGCCATGACGGCTATCATTGTTCTGATGTATCAGGCTGCGCGACGCATCCCGATTCAGACTCCGAAGAAGGTTGTCGGTAACAAGATGTATTCGGGCCAGAACACGGTGCTTCCTCTGAAGCTGCTGATGGCTGGTGTGATCCCGATGATCTTTTCGTCATCCCTTCTGTTCTTCCCCAATATGTTGGGAAGCTTCTTCCCGAAGTCTGAGTTTATGGCGAGCTTTACCTCGATGTTCGCACCGGGACACTGGCTCTATTCCCTGGTCGATGGCCTTCTGATCATCTTCTTTACCTATTTCTATACGGCTATCATCTTCAATCCTGTCGATATCGCCGACAACTTGAAGCGTTCGGGCGGGTTTATTCCAGGCATCAGACCCGGCAAGCACACTGCAGAGTTTCTGGATAGAGTGCTTACGAGGATTACGCTTCCTGCCGCGTTCTTCCTGGCTTTCATTGCCGAAGCACCCTATCTCTTTATGGGCATGTTCAATATGTCATTCTACTTTGGTGGAACCAGCGTATTGATTGTGGTGGGTGTTGCATTGGATACGTTGGTACAGCTTGAGTCGCATTTGCAGACCCGCAACTACGAGGGGTTCCTCAAGAAGGGACGCCTGCGCGGCCGTAGAGGCTGAGTGGCGCGGTAGACTATTCGCAATTCTGGAGCAGGGAGTGTAGCTTGAAAGTAAAAGCCTCAGTCAAGAAGATCTGCGCTGGATGTAAGGTCGTCAAGCGCCGGGGTGTTGTTCGGGTGATGTGCACCAGAACCCCCAAGCACAAGCAAAGGCAAGGTTGATCCTGTCGTTGGTTCCCATTTAGCAGGAGGATGGTCCTTTGGCACGCATCGCAGGTGTTGAGATTCCCAATCAGAAGAAGGTCGAGATCGCCCTCTCGTACGTGTATGGGATCGGTCGTTCTGCAGCGCGGGTGATTGCGCAGAAAGCTGGCATCGATGCCAACAAGCGCATGTCCGAGCTGACAGAGGAAGAACTTGACAAGATCCGCAGGATCATCGAGAACGAGTACGAAACCGAAGGTGCTCTTCGAACCAAGATTCGTATGAATATCAAGCGGCTGATGGACATCGGCTGCTACAGGGGCCTTCGACACCGTCGCGGGCTGCCCGTTCGCGGACAGCGCACGCGCACCAATGCTCGTACACGCAAGGGTCCGCGCAAGACCATTGCCGGCAAGAAAAAGGCGCCGGGCAAAGGGTAGTCGCACATAGCGAGACTCCATAAGGAATCCAATTACTATGAATCAAGCACAACCGCAAGAGAAGGCTGTTCAGGACAAGCCGCAGACCGAGAAGGCGGCTGGTCCCAAAAAGATCAAGAAACGCGCAATGTCGGAAGGCATTGCTCATGTGCGAGCGACGTTCAATAACACGCTCGTGAACATTACCGATGTGCAGGGCAATGTCATCTGCTGGAGTTCCTCGGGGAAGGCGGGCTTCAAGGGATCACGCAAGAGCACGCCTTTTGCCGCTCAGATTGCTGCTGATTCCGCCGGAAAAACGGCATATGATGCGGGCGTTCGCAAGATCGAGGTGCACGTGCGTGGCGCAGGAAACGGGCGTGAGGCTGCGATCCGCGCACTCGCCCAGGCGGGACTCAAGGTTTCGTCAATCAAGGACTTCACTGCCGTTCCCCACAACGGGTGTCGTCCGCCGAAGAGAAGGAGAATCTAAGAGGTCCTATGGCAGTATACCGTGGTTCACAATGCAGACTCTGTCGTCGCGAAGGTCAGAAACTGATGCTGAAGGGCGATCGGTGCAAGACCGAGAAATGTGCCTTTGAGCGTCGGCCATTTGCGCCCGGCATGAAGGCAACCAAGCGAAGGAAGCAATCCTCCGAGTACGATACGCAGTTGCGCGAGAAGCAGAAGATTCGCCGCATGTATGGGGTATTGGAGCGGCAGTTCCGTTTGTATTTTGCCACTGCCGCCAAGACTAAGGGCGTTACCGGAGAGAATCTTCTTCGGTTGCTCGAGACGCGTTTCGATAATGTCGTGTACCGAATGGGATTTGCACCGTCCCGCAATGCTGCACGCCAGCTTGTGCTGCACAATCACTTCACGTTGAACGGCAAGAAGGTGAACATACCATCGTGTCGTATCTCTGACGGTGACGCGATCCAAGTCAAGGAAAAGAGCAAGAACCTGGATCTTGTCCACAGTGCTCTCAAGAACATGAAAGACACGCCAGACTGGCTGTCTGTTGACAAAGTCAAGTTGTGTGGTACAATGGTACGTCAGCCTGAGCGAACATCGATGCCGATGGACGTGAAGGAACAGCTGGTTGTCGAATTGTATTCAAAATAGTGAGGAGAAAGGGATCTCCATGAAGTGGAAAAGCCTGCTCATGCCGAAAGGCATCCAGATCGAAAATCCGGACGGTGTTCCGAATTACGGTCGGGTTACCGTTGCTCCTCTGGAGAGAGGGTGGGGGCATACGGTGGGGAACGGACTCCGTCGGATCTTGCTCTCCTCGCTCCAGGGCGCTGCTGTTGTTTCTGTCCGGGTCGATGGTGTTCTGCATGAGTACACGAACATCGAGGGCGTTGTGGAGGATGTGACCGATATCATCCTCAACATCAAGAAGATGCGCGTGAAGCTTGTCTCCGACGAGGATGCGGTCCTTCATCTCGACGTGACTGGTGAAGGCGAGGTCAAGGCCTCCGATATTGAGAAGAATCCCGATGTCGAGATCCTCAATCCTGATTTGCACATTGCGACTATCAACTCTGAAGCCAAGCTCAAGATCGAGATGCGGGTTTCAGATGGGCGCGGATATGTTCCAGCCGAGTTCAACAAACGGGAAGATGATCCGGCCGGCACCATTCCGATCGATGCGATCTACTCTCCGATCCTCAAGGTGAACTACGTTGTTGAGAATACGCGCGTTGGTCAGCGAACCGACCTTGACAAGATCATCATGGATGTGTGGACCGATGGAAGCCTGTCGGTTGAGGACTCCCTGGGCTACGCAGCGAAGTTGCTGCACGATCATCTCGAAGTGTTCATCAACTTCGAGGGCGACCTTGCTCCTGTCGAGGAGAAGGCTGCGGACGAGAAGACCGACAAACTTCGCACGTTGCTCAAGTTGCGTGTTGACGAACTGGAACTGTCGGTTCGTGCCAACAACTGCCTCAAGGCTGCCAATATCCATACGTTGGCCGACTTGGTGCGCAACCATGAGTCTGACATGTTGAAGTACAAAAACTTCGGTCGCAAGTCGTTGATCGAGCTCAATCAGGTTCTTGCGAACCTTGGCCTCTCGTTCGGCATGGATGTCGACAAGATCATGGGGCAGGAGAAGGACGCTTGATCGGGTGATTGGCTGGAGCGCGAAAACGGGAACTTCGGCGATCTGCGAACGAACATACAGGTGGGGGGAGGGGTATCGCCTCCGCACCGGAAACGATCATAGAGAGATAAGGGCATAGACGAATGCGACATCTACGAGCCGGCAGGAAACTGAATCGGACCGCGAGTCACCGCAAGGCCATGTTTGCCAACATGGCGACATCGTTGTTCGACAAGGAACGCATTGTAACCACTCTGGTGAAAGCCAAGGAAGCGCGTGGCGTTGTCGAGCGTCTGGTTACGTACGCCAAGCGTGGGACTATTCACCATCGTCGTCTGGCCGGTCGTGTGATCCGCGACAGAGCTGTGCTCAAGAAACTCTTTGACGAGCTGGCGCCATTCTACAAAGGACGTGAGGGTGGGTATGTGCGCATCCTTCGTCTTGACGAGCGCAAGGGTGACAACGCGCTGATGGCCATTCTGGAGTTGGTTGGTCGTGTTGGTCCGGAACAGCTCAAGCAGAAGAGCAAGGCTGAAAAGGCTGCTGTGTCGGCTGGGAAGTCGGCAGAAGTAGCTGCCGATGCGTCTGCGTCCGAGAAGCCCGAAGCTGCTGAAGGTAAGAAGGCTTCCACGAAGGCGAGTGAGGCCAAGGAGCCCAAGGCAAAGAATCCGACGACCAAGCCTCGTGCACCACGCAAGAATGTCTCCGACGAGACCAAGTAGTCTGGTCGAGGTATTTGATCTCTGATGGAGATGGATCTGCCAATGGTCCGCGAGCCTTGTGTTCGGCGGACCATTCTTATGTCCGATGACCGGGGTGGGGCTATCAGAGGAGTGTTGGGCTCCTGGAGTTGGCAGCCGCGTAGTGATGGGTCCGATTCCCGGTTCAGAGACCCTTGAAATGTCCCCCCGTTTCAGTTTATATTAATCAACTGCGATCAAGGCCTCGTGTCCCCAAACTCGAAGAGTTCACTGGAGGATCAATGTACAAGTCGCTGCGGTATGCCGGAATGGCTGTTGCGTTGTGCAGTACTCTTGTTTCTGCTCAGATAGTGGCGTTCAATGCTCCGTCTGAATGGTTGACACAACGGAATGACGAGTTCGTGGCAAGGGTGATATTCGATACTTCGCGTGTGAACAAGAAGAACGTTCGATTCGATTTGTACTCTATTGTCAATGGCAAGAAGAGCAAGGTCGCCTCCAAAAGTGTCAAGGTTGTCCAGAGCGCACAAGACATCGTTCTGGGCAAGACCGGCGGAGTCGTTTTTGGCGGCAACAACTTCGCCAAGATTGAGTGGATCGTTGTTGAGACCAAGGAGAAGGGCGAGATCGGCCCCGTTGGTGTTGTCAATCTCGACAAGATTGGCGCATACGACTCCCTCATGGTCAAGAAGACCGCCGCCGGAGATGTCGCTGGCGTTGCGCAGGCGGTTGGCGACAAGTGGTTCCTGGCGTCCGGTGCGAAAACCGGTGTCTCCTACGACGACAAGAATCTCTACGTCGCCTTCGCGAAGAACCCGGGTATGGCCGGTCAGAAGGTCACAGTGGGCGTTGACGGCAAGAACGCCAAGAGTGCATTCCTGTCCTACGCCGACCGGTTCATCTCGTGGTATCCGGGCAGCGATTCTGTCACCTACACCCACTGCGCTCGGGTGTTCATGAGCGACAGCATCAGCTATCGCGAGGAGGGTTGGCGCACAGAGGCCACGGTTACTTCCAATGACACCTACGTTCTGGTCGCCATGCCGTGGTTTGATCTGGGTATGGCAAAGCCCTTCAAGAACAGGAAGTTCGGTCTGACGGTGCTTGTCTTTGACGACAAGGGCAAGAAGACTGCGTCCGCACCGGCAAAGTCTGCTGAACTCCGCCTGCCCGGCACTTGGGCGAATGTGGTGCTGGAGCAGTAGTCAGAAGCTCGTCGCCCCGCCGGGAGTGCAACGAGCGATGCAAGATTTTGTGGTGGCTGTAGCTCAATGGTTAGAGTACTGGATTGTGGTTCCAGTTGTTGCGGGTTCAATTCCCGTCAGCCACCCCACCCCTCAGATCCCCTAAATCAAGCGTTTTCATAGGGAGAATGGT
>Ga0315284_10007152_pt1 | contig 15928 bp, 16 predicted proteins | sample YL17G09_16_MG_FD_203696 | JGI IMG/M metagenome (GOLD analysis project Ga0315284, IMG submission 203696) | Sediment microbial communities from Yellowstone Lake, YNP, Wyoming, USA - YL17G09_16 | ecosystem: Environmental > Aquatic > Freshwater > Lake > Sediment | place: USA: Wyoming | collected... | reverse complement strand
AGCGCAGTGGTACCAGTGGACAAGCTGCTGCCCGACACCATCTATTGGTGGCATGTGCGCTATCAGGACAGCCACGATGCCTGGAGCAGCGACTGGTCAGCGGAGACCTGGTTCCGTACTGCGCCCGGCGGGAGCACGATAGGGGGAATCGTAACCGATGCCGACACGGGCGCGCCGATTGCCGGCGCCACTGTGAGCTGCGAAGGCATCGGGATGAACACCGAAGATGACGGAGCGTACTTGCTTCCCGACGTTCCTGAAGGCTCAGGTCTTGACCTCATTGTGAGCGCGGAAGGTTATGCCGCGACAATCGTGGCTAACCTTTCAGTCGTCCCCGGCGAAAGCCAGACCGTGGACGTAGCACTGCGCCCGCGGTTGGGCGAAGTCGAATTGCGACGTGACGTCTTGTGCTACCTTATCGCTCACTCGGTTGGGGGATTCGATTCCTTTGAGCCGCCAATCGTGCCCACCTTCCCTGACGTGCCGGCGGACAGCTGCTACTATGCCGAGGTAGAGTACGTCACGTCGCTCAAAGTCATTTCGGGATATCTAGATGGCACGTTCCAACCGGACTGGCCGGTCACCCGCGAGCAGGCAGCGGCGTTCGTGGCGAGGGCGCTCGACCTGCGCGAGCAGGATCTCGAAGCATATGTGCCGCCGATCACCCCAACTTTCTCGGACGTCCCAGCAGACTTGTGGTCTTTCCGGTATGTTGAGTACATAGTGGCTCACGGTGTAACCCAAGGGCTTCCGGACGGGTCCTTCCATCCCAGGTACGACATGGATCCCTACGACGCGGCAGACTGGCTTCACGCCGCAACCTGGACCTACGTCAATCCCGACATCATGCCGGACTGCGAAGGAGCAGGGGCGATCGGCGGCAGGATAACCGATGCGGCGACGCTCGAACCAGTCGAGGGTGCGGTCGTAAGTTGTGGGGGCGTCAGCGACATCAGCGATGAATATGGCAACTACACGCTCGGGGGCATCCCTCCCGGCAGCTGCACGGTGACAGTCGATGCGGACTGCTACGACATCGCGACGGTTACCGAAATCCCAGTCATCCCCGGACTGACCACGACTGGCGTAGACATTGCTCTTGATCCGCTCACCTTGTTCCCGGATGTGCCCTGTGACCACTGGGCGGCCAGGGAGATCTCACACTGCGTGGACGCAGGCATCGTCACCGGCTATGACGACGGGCTCTACCATCCTGACTGGGCCGTCACCCGCGACCAGATGGCGGTCTACATCGCGCGGGCGCTGGCAGGTGGTGATGTCGGCATTACAGATCCACCGGACACGCCCAGCTTCTACGATGTGCCGTCCACCCACTGGGCTTACAGGCACATCGAGTACGCGGTGAGCCAGAACGTGGTGAAGGGCTATGACGATGGCGCCTATCTGCCAGGTGTCACCGTTGACCGAGGGCAGATGGCGGTCTATGTGGCGAGGGCGATGGTCGCCCCTGATGGCGATGCTGCCATCCCTGATCCGGCCCCACCAGCCACCTTCCCCGACGTGCCCCCCGATTTCTGGGCCTACAAGCAGGTAGAATACTGCGTCGAGAACGGCGTGGTGCAGGGCTATGACGACGGCCTCTACTACCCCGCGAATCCGGTCACAAGAGATCAGATGGCGGTATACGTGGCGAAGGCGTTCCAGTTGCCCATGTGACATCGGGATAGCCTCAAGCGATAGAGGTCAGGTGAAGGCTATGCGGTCTTGGACAATGGTACTGATCATGATGCTCGCCTTTGGGGCGGGAACAGCCCTGGCCGATCCGCCAAACCGGGCGCCGCAGAACGAGGAGCGCGAGCGGGAAAATCCGAGGGTGACTCTTGAAGAACCCGGAGTTCTGCGGATGGAGTTCATCGACTATGTAAGACCGCTGCAACCGAGCAAAGGGAAGTCAGACAAAGGCTATATGGTGTTCGCAGGGTGGCCCGAAACGCCGATCAGCTACGTCGTCAACCCAACCAACCCGCAGGGATTGTCGGAGGAGTTCATCGAGACTGCAGTGGCGGCAGCAGCGGGAACGTGGGATGCCGCTACTCCGAAGCGTCTTTTCAGCAACTGGTATGGCATTGACTATACTGCTCGGTCGGGCGTGTACGACGGCATGAATACCTTGAGCTTTGGCGACCTCCAGTCCCCTTGGGTCATCGCAGAGGCGATTACCTGGGTTGACACGTCCATAATGGCGGTGGCGGAGTGTGACATCGTGTTCAACACGGAGTCGGTCTGGGGCGATGCCACGGCGGATGGTAGTTCAGTAATGGATCTACAGAACATCGCGACGCATGAGATCGGGCACGGGCTGGGGCTGGCCGATATCTACAGCTCGCGGTGGAGCTATGTCACAATGTACGGTTACGCCGGTTACGGGGAGGCCAATAAGCGGAGTCTGGAGCGACCCGATATCACCGGCCTGAGGGTGGCGCAGTGACGAGAACACAGACCGCTGGAGCGAGGAAACGCGCTCCAGCCCCGGGAGCCACGTTCCATTCCGGCTTCTTGCGCCGTCAACAGCGCCATCGGCGTTCCTGGTGTTCCTGGTCAGTGGGCATCATCCGCAGCCTGGACGTCGGCGGCGGCGAGATGGCGGTCCACCAGCCGCAGGTCCCATTCGTCCACAGACCCATGATGGCTAGACTTGTCCCGCACCACGCCTAGCCCGGGAACAAACCACAGCTCAGTCGTGCTCGGCAGCGACTTGTACCGCAGCAGATAGATCTCGTTCCGCGGCTTACCCAGCAACACCTCGGCCGGGGCTTTGCTGACCACCCACTGGTAGTAGCCATCTTCCCGCAGCGGCGAGCGCGAGTTGGTGTACCTCAGGCCGTCGCGCAATGGCAGAACCAGGAACGGGGACAGATCGGTTGCCAATTCCCGGAGTTGCTGCAAGGTGGCTGTGAGTCGTCCATCATGGTCTCTGATCCGCTCCATCGGCCCGACCCCGAGGTCCCACACGCGATTCCCATCGATGAGATAGGCGAAGTCCTGAGGTGCGTCAGCACGGAACACGAGCGGGGGGTAGGGACAGGGATCGAGTGGAGTGGTAGTGCGCGTCGCCCAGGCAAGTCGGGACCCCTCCGCCAGCTCCTCTATCCCGGTGATCTCGACCCTTACCTCCACCTCGCAGGAAACCGGCGACCCGTTCTCGCCCTCCACGCGGACGCGTTCGCCCTTGGTCTCGTCGAGGTACTCAACAGGTCCAGTACGCGCGATACCACGGTAGACCCAGCAGTTGCCCCGGGCTACCGGGAAGTCCGCTGCAGCGCCCGGCGGGTCGGCGGGCGAAACGCCCGCTGCCGCCATCGCCAGAGCTAGCACTGCTGCTATCATCGACGTCCGTGCTGGAACGAACACGACGAGCCTCCTCAGACATCAAAGGTGGTGCATCGAAGACCCGCGACTTCGGGGCGCATGCTTCGGCAATGCCTGTGCGGACTCCTGGGCGACACGGTCAAACCAGTTGAGAGATGCGCGCCGCGGTCTTGCGCGGCAGAAGCTATGGTCTCTCTGCCATCGCCTTCAGTCCCTGGCGCCGAGACCCGGAGTAACCGGGGACACCCGGGGGCTCAGTCCGTTGCTCTGCCAGCTGAGCTTGAGCTGTCTCTGCTCTCTCACACTTTTGCCGGAGACTGCCTCGTAGTCGCGGCAAGGACGGCTCGGATCTGGCGCCGTTTCAGCTTGAGGGTCGAAGTGCGCGGTAGATCACCGCCCCAGAAGTGCACGCCGCGAAGGCGCTGGTGGGTGGGCAACTGTCGAGCGCGGGCGCTAACCGCCGCCTCGACTTCATGTCGGCGCGTCTCGTCAGGAACACCTTCCGGCGTCGCATCCAGCACGAAGACGCCATACGGGGCCTCTCCCGCACTGCCCCGATCGGGGAGTCCGATAACGCAGAACTCCTTGACGTGCGGCAGGCCCTGGTAGAGCCACTCCACCTCGACCGGGTAGACATTCTTGCCACCGCCCGTGACGATGACATCATCGGCGCGGCCGGCGAGATGAAGGCAACCAGCGTCGTCGACCGAGCCAAGGTCGCCGGTGCGAAACCAGCCGTCCACGAACGCCTCCCGCGTCGCCTCCGCGTCATTGAGATAACCCCCGAAGACGGAGGCGCCGCGAGCACACACCTCCCCGATGCCCTCTTCATCCGGCTCCACGATCCGCAGCTCAACGCCCGGCAGAGGCGGACCGACGGAACCGCGGCGGGGGCGGTGTGGAGGGGTGAGGGTAAGTACAGGGGAGGTCTCGGTGAGCCCATAGCCTTCCGATACACGGAATCCGAGAAGGTCCAGCGCGTCGTAGTACTCGGGCGGCAGGGCAGCTCCTCCGCTCACCAGGTAGCGGATCTGCCCCCCGAAGCGTCGGTGCACGGTGCGGAAAAGCATCGCTCGGACGGCGCGCATGGCGGGAGCGAGTGGCGGGATGACGATCCCCACGCCGCGGAGGAACCTGGCATTCACCGTGAGGATGCCAAACAGCGCCCGGGTCGGAGGCGATGCGCCCTCGAGACTGGACCTGATACCCCTCACCAACAGGGCGTAAAGCCGGGGTACCGCGATCAGCACTGTGGTGCGGGAGCCGTGCATCGCCTCAGTGAGGGCCTTCGGCGTCAGCTTCTCCGGGAAGGTGACGGTAGCGCCGACGCTGAGGGGGGCAAGGAAGCTCCCCGTGAACGCCAGTACGTGATAGAGTGGCAGTACGCAGAGGAACTGGTCCCGCGCGTCCACGGAGATGACCTGGAGCAAGGCACGGGTGTTGGCGAGGAAGTTGGCGTGGGTAAGGGGCGCCCCCTTAGGCGCCAGCGTGGTCCCGGAGGTAAAGGGAATCGAGGCTGGGTCGGAAGCGGTCTCGCTTGCTCGGGATGTGCCAGACTCACCATCCACTTCCAGTGGCTTGTCCAGCCACTCGTCGATCTCAAGCAGGGAGGGAAGCCCTGCGGGGAGCCCCTCGCGCAGGCGTGCCGCTACCGACGGGGAGACCAGCCACAGGCGAGCTTGGGTGCGGGAGGCGATCGCCTGGAGGTCTGGGATGCCGAGCTGGGGATCGACGGGTACCACAGTCGCGCCGGCGAAGATGGCGGCAAAGTAGGCAATACCCCACTCCGGCGAGGTCTCAGCGACAAGCAGCACCCGCTCACCGGGAGCAAGTCCCAGCATCAGTGCGCGAGCGCGCGCTTGCGCCAGCAGGTCGCGATAGCTGAGCCGCACCCACTTGCCGCGGCGGAGCACCTGGAGGGCGGTGCGCGAGCCGTGTTGAGCCGCCGCGCTTACCAGGAGCTCGCCGATACTGCGTGCCTCGAGAGGGTCGGCGGAGTCATATGGTGGGGTCGATTGTGGGCACATGGTTGCCACCGATCAGCCTGCCTCCTGTCGCCAGGCCCAATCGTAGCAGATTCATCTTCAGCCCAGGAGAGAGGGCACACCGTTCATCCTAGAGGCGGCAGGGGCGCTTACCAACTCAGCGAGAGAATCCTGTATCTGCGCTTGCCCGAGGGGGTTTGGACTTCGACCTCGTCCAGCACGCTCTTGCCCATGAGGGCGCGCCCCATGGGCGAGTCGGGGGTGACGGGGCGGCCTGCCGGCTCGGAGGCGGGGGATAGCCCGATGCTGAGGCAGATCTCCTCCATGGTCTCCAGGTCGCAGACGATGACAGTCGCGCCGGCGGTGACGCATGAGCCGCTGCCGGGGACGACGACCTCGGCGCGGCCGAGAATCTGCGTGAGGTCAGCGATCCGGCCTTCGAGCATCGCGCGGGCACGCTTGGCCTCGTCGAGCTCGGCGTTCTCGGTGAAGTCGCCGTAGGAAAGGGCCTTCGCCAACTCCTCCCGGATGCGCCGCCGCCCCTGGGACTTGAGTTCCTCCAGCTCAGCACGCAGTCGCTCGATTTCGTCTGCTGTCATCGGGATCGGGTTCGGCACGCGTCTTCTCCCCAGGGCGGTTCCGCACTCTCAGTGATGATAGGGCAGGAGCCCTGCCTCCTCGTGCGGTCAATGCGATGCTTCTTCGGCACGGGCGGGGGTGAGCCTGCATCTGGCTGTTAGGTAGCCTTGGGACAACCGTCTGCCAGCCTGGATGATGCGCTGCGGCCCAAGGACGGTGGCGGCACTGCTGGAGTGGTCGAGGTGATGGGACAGGAAGAGGGGAAACGGGGGTCGCGAAGTCGCGATCATACGCACTCATCCCCAGACTCCGCAGCCTCGTCCGCACTCGGAGAGTGTTTGCTCGTGGCTCCAGTCTCCTCCACCAGACTGCTCCCGCCGGACCGCGCTCCGAGTTGGCCGCCGTCATCTTGCGCGGCAAAGGCGACGGCGTCTGCCGTCGCCCTGTCAGCGTTGGTGCCGGGACCCAGATTTGAACTGGGGACACCCGGATTTTCAGTCCGGTGCTCTACCAGCTGAGCTATCCCGGCACCCTGATCGCCATCTTCACTTAGGTATGCTAGCCTCTGCTGTAAGCTCTACCAGCTGAGCTATCCCGGCACCCAGTCGCCCCTCTTCAGTTAGGTATGCTAGCCTCTGCTGTAAGCTCTACCAGGTTTCCTCTCTGCTCCCCGGCGACCCCCAAAGCAACGGACCCCGCGGCCGCTCCGCGAGGTCCGGTCAGTCCCGATCAGCCGATCAGCCTATGCCGCGACCGCCGCCGGCATCCGGGCCGCTCAAGGTGTTGCGGCAGGGTCGTATCCGAAGCTCCTCACCATGTGCTCACGGAACTGCTTGTGGAAGTCGTCAAGTAAGGCCAGAGCTTCCCCACCCTTGTTCGGCCCCTTGTAGGCGAGTACGTTCGTCTCGCCGATGAGCTTGTTCCAAGCGTCGACATTACCCTCTCGGGATGCTGTAGCCATCTTCGCCAGGGCCCTCGCGTACTGGCCCCAGAGCTGGACGCTCTCGGTTAGGGTATCCATGCCCTTCGTCCAGGCGGCCTGTAGCGATGGGGTGACCTTGGCACTCGCTATGATGTCCGGCGGCAGTTCACGCTGGCCCTTGCTGAGATCTCTCAGCCTGTCGGCCTCCTTCACCAATCCCCTGATCTCGCGCTCTGTGTCTGCGGTAACTGCACCTGAGTTGTCCTCTTCCATCAGCCGCTGGGCAACCTGGAAGATCGCGTCTCTGACCGCCGTGGCGTCCCGAAGAAGCACACCGTGTTCGTTCCAGAAGGGGTGTTTGGTGAGATGGTCCTCTGCCAGGGGAGGAGCGGGTTCTGACGCAGCTTCCCGGACCCGAACCTCCGTTTCCCCTTTCGGCCGATCCAGACCGAGCTTCTTCAGTTCCTCTCTGACGACTTCGCGGCTGAGGGGTCCCATATTCCCCAGCTCACGCTCGTAGGTGTTGTCCTCCGCGAGGACGACCTCCATTACGAAGTCGGTCAACGTGCCGGCATAGGCCGCGGCGTTATACAAGCGGCGCTTCTGCTCAGAGCTATACGGGATTATGGCATGCCGGAAATCCACGATCTGCCTTAGGATCTGCTGCCTTGGCGCTTGGGGGTCGCCATCTCGCATGATCCTGTACTGGTTCCCGATGGTCCGGGCAGTCCCTCCGAAGTTGCCTTTCCGGCTCAGCCATTTGGCGAATCGCTTACCCAGGCCCATTTGCCTTCTCCTAGATCCGGAAGAATGGAGGGGGACTACTCGGCGCGGGAACTCAAGGGCCCCTCGCCCGCCCGACCTACTGCTCACCCATACGCCGCTGAATGTCCTGCAGGCTCTTATCCATCTGCTCCTGCACTTCTTGTTGGATACGTTCGTCACGAGCTTCGTCGGATTCCAGTATGCCGTCACGCTGTAGTGCCTTGACCGCCAACGGGTACTTGGCCGAGGAGGCGACGGCAGGCATGCTTGTGATCGCATCGAGAGAAACGAAGCACTCCGCGAACGTGAAATGGACTTTGCGGACCAGTTGAGTTCCCTGACTTGACTGGACGACATGGTAGGTACCGAGCACCCACCCCGCCAGGAGTGCCAGGATCAGCAGAACCCACAAGAACGTGGCGCGCGGGTTGAGTTCGGCCGTCCAGAAGTTGCCAGTCTCTTCGGCCTCATCTACTTTGACCTCGGGCTTCGGTTGCCGAAGGCTGGGCTGCTCAGCCTGAAGCGTCACGCCGCACTTGGCGCACTCGGTGAACCCCTCTCGGTACTCCGGACCACATTGGGGACACCATGACATGTTCCCTCCCTGTAGGAGCGGCCTTCACCCCTCTGCCACCTGACTACCCCTCCCCGTCGACGCCAGTATACCAGCTTCACGGTGCCATGTCCTCACCGGCTCAAACGTCACCTCGCCGGAATTGAGCACCACAGGCTCAAGGTTGCCCTCAACGCTTTGGCGTCCGGCGACCCCCAAAGCAACGGACCCCGGGGCCGCTCCGCGAGGTCCGATCAGTCCCGATCAGGTTGTCAACCGGTCACGCGACGGCCGCCGCATTCCCGGGCCTCATGCGGCGAGAGCGATCAGCCCCGCCGCTTTGCCCCTCTTGGTCCGGCGGGGCCTGTGGGAACCGGCTGATCCGGCCCTCGGACTGCGACAACCTGGTGTATCTTGATGAATGCAGCCCCGCGATGGTTCTCGATTATCTTGACAGCTGGCGTCTGGGTAAAGGTGTGCGTGGCTGCATGGAACACAGAGAGAACCAAGTCCTGGAGGTCCTGGTCGTCTTCCAAGTTCCGCACCGTTAGACCGATTTCCAACGCCTCATCCCGCGAGATATGTCGAGAATGGCTCTTGTACCGGCTGTGATCGGCGAGGGTCTCCGCTGCTCGCCGCGCCCTTTGTTCTGCATCCGTGGAGCCAACGAACATGTAGGTCTGCAGCCAGGACCTGACAAGCTCCTCAGAAAGGTTCTGTGCGTTCTTGCACTGCATCAGGAGCGCCGGACCATACTGCTCCAGAATCGGAATCCATGAGCCGAGCTTATCGGGGTCTCTGCACTCCTCCTGGGCATACTGGAACTGGTCGAGGATCGCCTGGGCCGGTGCCTGGACGAAGCCAGTCGGGGAGCCCATGAGCATCTGCGGATCGACGGGACCCAGGAAGGAATGCTTCCCCATGTAGATGGAGTCTGCACCGCACACCAGCATGGTTGCCGCTGACATCGCCAAGGAGGGCACGAATGCACGGATGTGCTTGAAGCGGGACCTGAGGTAGCGCATTACGGCATCCGCCGCCTCTGGCGAGCCCCCAGGGCTATGAATAATCAGATCGAGCTCATCGGTGCCAATCTCGTGCATGACCTCCATCATGCCCTGGAGGTCTTCATCGGCTATGGTCAGAAACTGCGGTCCGATCTCGGGGTGCTGCGTGAAGGCCGTGGCGTAGAGGATGACTCCTCGCCCTGTGTGCTTATGAAGTAGCCGAAGATACTTGCGTCGAACAACGTCCTGAGCAGACTGACCGTTGGTCGGGTGCGCCTTACCTATCTCTTGGAGCAACTCCCCCCACGTCGGCATGGCACGTGCCTCAGGTCCCCGCCGTGTTCGCGCTGCCCAGGACCTTCACGACTCGCCGATACCCTCGGTACTTCTTCGCAGCAGCGCGGGCACCGACGTAGGCCGTATGCGCAGCGACATAGGCCTCAACGCGGGTGCACTCGCGGGCACGTTTCAGCATCGCTCGTCGCAATGACTCAAGATCGGTGCCGTGCTCTGTCACCTTGCTGTCGCTCCTATCCACCTGCATGCCCCTCCTCTCTCTTCCCATGTGATTCCATTGTAGCCCGTGCCGGTCCTCTCGGCAAGGTCAATAGCCACACCGCGCCCTCAGCATCGCCTGTAGCCTTAGAGTCTCGCCGCCGCAAGGCCAGCATCTCGTGACCACGCCAGGGAGGCCGCCAGCACCGGCGCGCCCCTCTCCGTTCTTTGGCGACGGCCAGGGCCTTCCCAAGAGAAAACGGGAAATAGATAGGAAATTGCTGGGTTTTTGTGGTGGTGAGATTCGAGGTTAGTTGGCGCTTGATTGGTTGAACCGGAGGGGGAGGCATCCACAGATGAACCTTTCGACTTCGCTCCCTTCGGCAGGCACGCTCCTGCCCTACGAGAACGGCCCGGCAACACCACGCGCTGCCGCTTCCTACTGGGTTACGAACCTTGACGGAGGTTGGTTGGTGTGGGAGGATGGGGGAGGGGAGTTCGGGAGGGGGCAACGGAGCCGGCCCTGCATGGCTTTTTGTAACTCGCGGAGATGAATATTCACCCTATGGGTGAAAGAAAGTCTTGACAACACGAGGGTGACGTGTGATAATCAGGTTCAGAACGAACAAGCTTCGTCGATGCTACGAGCGGCACAGGGAGGCACAGAAAGCCTGGGGAAAAGCTGTTGCGCGGAAGTACTTGGATGCGGTCAACCTTCTGAGGGCGGTCGAGCATCCCTCGGATCTGGCCGCCTTCCGCCAGTTCGCCTACGAGCCGCTGACAGCGGACCGCAAGGGAGAGCACTCGCTGGAGCTGGGTAAGCGTGCGCGTCTGATCTTCACGGTGAGCGATGAAGGCGCGGCCCTCATAGCCCGGATCGAGGAACTGAGTGTAAGGCACTATGGACAGTGACAGACTCTCCGGACCGTGGCCGGATGTTGCGATGGCGCCTGGCGAAATGCTGGCCGACGAACTCGAGGCGCGCCAGATGACGCAGGCGGAGCTTGCGCGACGCATGGACCGACCTGCGCAGATGATCAACGAGATCATCAAGGAGAAGAAGGAGATCACCCCCCAAACCGCGCTCGAGTTGGAGCGTGTGCTTGGCACTCCCGCCTACGTGTGGTTGAACCTCGAGCGTGACTACCGATACAACAAGGAACGCTTGACCGACCTCGAGCGGCTTGAGGGTCAGGTGCAGCGGGCGCGCGAGTTCCCGTATGCCGAGATGGCCAGACTCGAGTGGGTCCCCGCCACGCGTGAGCCGCTAGAACGAGTGCGGGAACTGCTTCGCTACTTCGCTGTGACCGACCTCAGATTGGTGACGCAGACTCAACGCGCGGCCTACCGCATAAGTGGGCGACGAGAGGCCTCGCCGGAGGCGCTGGCGGCCTGGCTGCGGAAGGGTGAGATTGAGGGTGAGAAGGTTGAGACGAAATCCTTCGACGGCGCACGACTGCGCGAGGCACTTCCGCGGATGCGGCAGATGACGCAGCGCCGACCAGAAGATTTCCACACCCCGCTCTGCGCGCTGTTCGCCGACTGCGGCGTAGCGCTGGTCTTTGTCCCTCACCTGCCTCGAACGCACGCCAACGGAGCCGTTCGCTGGCTTAATCCGAGCACGGCCTTGGTGCAGTTGAGCGTGCTGCGCAGGTACGATGACATCTTCTGGTTCAGTCTGTTCCACGAACTGGGACACCTGTTGCTCCACGGGAAGAAAGAGGTCTTCGTCGAATTCCCCAAGGCTCCGCAGTCCGAAAAGGAGAGCGAAGCAGATGGATTTGCGAGCGATACCCTCATACCGCGTGAGGAGTTCAGGCGTCTTCAGATGATAGCGCCCTATTCGAAAGCGAAGGTCCTAGCGTTTGCACATAGTGTGGGAATTGCGCCCAGCATCGTGGTGGGTCGTCTGCAGCACGCCGATCTGCTTCCTCGCACCCACTTGAACGCCCTGCGCACCAAGCTGGAGATAAGCCCCTGCTAGCGAGGGCTATGCGAGGAAGCGCGTAGAGGCGGAGGTGTGGCACGCCCCCCTCCTTTCTGCGCTCTCCCACGTCGCCGCCCCCTCCAGCGTTTCCCAGCACTCCGCGCTGGACCAGCTGTGCTCAGCATGAAAGCAAGGCCAACGCCCGGCGGGGGTTCTCCTGCGGATTACCTCCACCCTACCGGAGATTCACGTATGCGAGACGGGGTGATGGGCTTCGAGGGGGGGAGAGGCAGGACACGAAGGTCCTGCCCCACGGGAAACCGTTGACGACGAGATTCTTCGCTTCGCTCAGAATGACAGCAACGCCCAACGAATAGAGGCCACGGCCTGGCGGGCAAGGGTGTGCCCGCCCTACAGAACGGCCCAGGACGTCTGGGGCGCGCGTGCGAGGCCAACGGCCTGGACAGGAGACACGCTCCTGCCCTACGGGTAAGGGCCTCCCCCGCGGATTACGCCTCCGACTTCTTCGCGCCGATGGGGCAGACGCGGATGCAGCCGCCACCGCCGCAGGGGTAGCTCGGGCTGCACCCATCGAAGCTCGCCAGCTCGAACTCCTTGCCCACCATCGAGAACGCATGCAGCTCGCCGAAGCAGTCCGGCCAGGCCTTGCGGCAGGCGTCGCAGTCAGCGCCGCGGCAGGGGTTGTCCTCCAACATCGGGTCCGGCTCCAGCTCGGCGGTTGTGATGACCGAGTTGAAGCGCTGCCGCGGGCCGTGCTGGGGGGTGAGGATGAGATTGTTGCGGCCGAACATGCCCAGGCCCGCGGCCACCGCCGCGTGGCGATGGGAGAAGGGCGCGTAGTAGCCGGGAACGCGGCTGGATAGGTCGCCCGCGTCATAGGTGACCGGGGTCGGCATCACCTCGTGCCCGGCCGCGTCGAGGAAGTAAGCGACCTGGTGGCCGATGAGCTGTAGCCCCCAGTTGACGGTCTCGTAGTGAGTGCGGCGGTAGTAGTGCTGCTGGACCGCGGGGAGCACGTCGGACGGGATGAGCGCGCTCTCCCGGTTGATCTGCGGATGGTCGAGCACGCTCTGGAACAGGCGCAGCGCGACCACCACCACCGAGCGCGCCCCGGGCAGCAGGTCGGCCGGCCGGTGGCCCACGGGCCCCTCGGCGAAGCGCTCGACCGAGGCGATCCCCACGAGATGGGCGCCGCGCTCGCGGGCGAAGGCCTTCACGTCTTGGGTCAAGGGCATCGCTGCTCGCCTCCTCAGTTCGATGGTCTCAAGCTCAAGGCCGCTTCGGCAGCAAGCTACCGAAGCAACGAGACTTGGTGCTGCCCTGCAGAACTGTCGCACAGCGAGGCGGGGGCGTCAAGGGCGGTGTGTGCGGGAGGCGAGAGCGGCGGGCAAGGGTGTGCCCCCCTGCAACACGCCCTACGGCCTGGCGGGCGCAGATGCACCCGCCCTACCTGAGATGCACGTATGCGAGACGGGGTGATGCGCTTCGAGGGGGGAGGGGGCGGGCAGGACACGAAGGTCCTGCCCTACGAGGAACGGTGCAACGGCCTGGCGGGCAAGGGTGTGCCCGCCCTCCAGCAACGCACAACGGCGGGATTCTTCACTGCGTTCAGAATGACACCGCGGCGGGAGACACTCTTCGACTGCGCTCAGGGCAGGCGGAGCCCGCGCCCAGGGGGGCAGGAACAAGCTCCTGCCGAACGGGATGGTGTCGGCGCCGGGGAACGAGACCGTGAAGAGTGGAGGATGGAGCGCGGAGGCACGTACGACCAGCGCGAGGGGGAACGAGAGCCGGGCGGGCTAGGGCTGGGAGGGGCCGGCGGCGAAGGAGGTGGCGGCGGAACTCGGAGGTGGGCCATGAACGCACCAAACGTCTTGCAGGTCTCGGTCTCTCAGCAGCACTGGGCGCAGGGGATCGAGCGGAATCTGCGCCGGACGATCGAGCATATCCGCATCGCCTGGGAGGAGGGGAGCGATGTCATCCTCTTCCCCGAGGCGAACCTGACGGGGTATGACTTCCCCTACTTGCTCGGGCTCTCCGCCGGGGAGACAGAGCGCGCCCTGGAGCAGGTGCAGGAGTTCGTGAGGGACGCTGGCCTTTACGTGATCTGCGGGACGATCCAGCGCCGCGGCGACGACGAGCGGTTCCTGAACCTGGCTCACGTCATTGCGCCGAACGGTGAGATCATCCACGAGTACGCCAAGATCCAGATGGCCGGCGAGGAGGAGCAGCGCTACTGCCGGCCGGGGAACAAGCTCTCGCTGTTCGAGATCAAAGGATTCGCGGCGACCATTGTGATATGCCGCGACGGGCGACACCCGGAGCTGTACCGGCTGCCGGCGATGGCGGGCGCGCAGATTCTGTTCCAGCCGGCCTGCTCGACCGAGACGGTGGAGGCGCTGTGGTGGAAGCGAGAGGCGGGGCGGGCGACCCAGGCGGCGGGTCCGACGACCTCTATCTTCCATTGCTGCGCGAACACGGTGGGGCAGGACTACGGGGGGAAGCAGACGTCATCGGGCGGGTCGTTCATCAAGCATCCGACCGGGCTGTCGCTGGCGGAGGCGGACTGGTACAGCGAGATGGTGATCACCGCGCGGCTGGACATGGAGGCGGTGGACCGGCGGTACGCGCTGGCGAGCGCGGAGCAGCCGGAGTTCCTGCGGGCGGACTACCAGCGGATCATCGAGGAGATCCGGGCGCGCAAGGATGAGCGGCCGGGGTGAGGGGGGAACGGCGAGTCGTCCACAGATGAACCCTTCGACTTCGCTCAGGGCAGGCGCAGATAGACACGGATCTGGCCGCCTTCGGCGGTAACGGCCGAAGAGGCGAAGAGTCGAGGAGTCTATAGGCGGAGGGGGACGGCCGTGGAAGGTGGGGCGTGGAGGGTGAGAGGCTACGGAGCGGGGGCGGGGTGGGCTGCCGGCTGGTGGCCCCTGATCGCTTCCTCGGCCGCGACGCGGATGCGTTCGATCTGCTCCTGATCGGCGGCAGCCGGGTCGGCCCTGCAGACGGCGAGGCTCATGTTCATGGTGGCGACGAGGTCCGAGAGCAGGGACCGCACTCGGCCGGTGGCCTGCTCGGCCCGCGAGACCTCGTCCTGGAGCTTGCGGCAGTCGCGGAGCGCGTTGCGGTGCATGCAACCAATCAGAATCACACCGATGAGACCCGGCAGTGCGACGATCGCAATCCCGATGTAGTAGGCAACCAGGCCGCCGGTGATATTGCTCAGCATGGGTTCTCCTCTGCCCCCTGGGGCTTCGCTCCTGCTCGGCGTGGTAGCTACAGGCTACCGTGTAGACCCCTGTGGACGCAATCGCCTAAGAGAGTGACAGGGGTATGCTCGAAAGAACTACATATTGCGGGTGAAACGTGGAAGAACCAACTGACCGGGTTGGGCGACGGGGCTCGCACGAGTCGGGCCACGAGGCGTGGATGGTGCAGGCGGCAATGAGTAGAAGCAGGCAGGCGGGAGAGGATCGCGGGAGGCCCAAGACGATCAGGACGGTCGTCATTGACGACCAACTGGTTTTCCGGCTGGGTCTGCGCATGTACCTGGGGGGAGCGTTACAGAACATCGAGTGGCTGGGTGAGGCGGAGACGCTGGAGGCGGGACTGGCGCTGGTGGAGCGAGCGCAACCCGATCTCGTGCTGCTCGACGCGTTTCTGGGGGACGAGAGCATCGCCGATGTGCTGACCAAGCTGCGGGAGAAGTGCGGCAGCTGCCGTGTCGTCGTCTTGGCCAACTACCCCGATCCGAAGAACCTGGCGCTGGCGGCGAGTTCGGGCGCACACGGATACATGCTCAAGACATTGCCGCCCGACGAGATGGTCGGCGCGCTGAAGGATGTACTTCGCGGCACCAAGTGGATTCAGCCCGACCTCACGCAGCAGGTGTATGCCGAGTTCGCCCGGGGGCCCAGTGCTGATGCCGCGGTTGCCGGTTTGGACGTGAACCTGACGCCCAGGCAGCTCGAGATCCTCCGGCTCGTCGCGCAGGGGCTGCGCAACGCGCAGATCGCGGAGCAGCTTACCATCAGCGAGCAGACCGTGAAGACCCACGTTGCCCGCCTGCTGGAGAAGCTGGGAGTGTCGAGCCGATTGCAGGCCGCCAGGTACGCGATCAGCAGGAAGCTGGTGGACGCGTAGCCGTGCGGGCAAGCCGCGGGCTTGCCCTACCGATCGGGCGCGTGGACTACCTGCTCCTCTTTTTCCAGCAGCCGCTGAAGCTCCTCGACTGAGACAGCCCGCGCGCCGGTTCGGTTTCCTATCGCGAGCGATGCCGCCAGGCCGCAGGCAATGCCGGCCCGTCCCTCCGTGACGGCCCCAGTGCACGGCCTGGCAGGA
>Ga0315284_10007151_pt1 | contig 15928 bp, 21 predicted proteins | sample YL17G09_16_MG_FD_203696 | JGI IMG/M metagenome (GOLD analysis project Ga0315284, IMG submission 203696) | Sediment microbial communities from Yellowstone Lake, YNP, Wyoming, USA - YL17G09_16 | ecosystem: Environmental > Aquatic > Freshwater > Lake > Sediment | place: USA: Wyoming | collected... | reverse complement strand
AGTCGAGGCGGTTCAGCGCTTGCTTCTCCAGCTCGGGGTCGCTGAGCCCATACCACTGCTGGAGGACGAGGAGCTTCACCATCACCGCCTCGTCGGTGTTGGGTCTTCCTCCTCTCGGGGTGTCGTTTCTGTACATTGCCTTGATTATGGGTCGAAACCGATCCCAGTCGATCTTTTTGTCTATCTTGGCGAGTCTGTCGCCGAGTCGGCTGACCTTCTCGTAGGCTTGGCGGAAGATGTACGATGTGAAGGAGTCCATGTGGTGTCTCTATCGATCCTGATCTAAAAGATTAACCGAGGGGGAGTAAAATCAGAGGTTAATCCGAATTCTCTTAATTATTTTCTAAGGAAATTATTAATCCAAATATTTTTAACAATAGGAATATTTCCCTCACACCATGCTCCATCCACCCAGAAGTACAAAGAAAATATGGTCTCCAAAAATTTGATACCTTGCGCGTGAAATTAAAAATAAATCTATTATTCAAGCGATCAAAGAGTTGGGAGCTAAGTGAGTTTATGTTTTTGACGTGCATCCCATAGAGGTGCGAGAGGAGAGTCGATCATCTCCCTCAGTAAATCTATAAAAGCAAGACATGCTTGCTCACTATTTCCATCTTCTGCTGGAATACGTAGAATTGTGCTTCCATCAACACACCCTGCATTTGCCTGGTTAGCGAGTATCCTTTGATGGGTGGCTCTATCATGAAGCGCCTCAGGTTTGTCAGTAAGTGCCCCTATCATCGCGGCTAAAGCGTAAGCACCAAAGTTTGAAACATTGGCCATTAGAAGAGCGTCCGCTTTGGTAACAGTTACAACCCCATCACCACATGGGCAATTACATTTTTTCCCTAAAGGCAAGATTTCTCTAGCCTCATTGTAAATGTTACCACACCCAAGTTCGTTTCCTCCATCACCTATTCCCCCTGTAAAGATTTTACACTCCTGAGCTTTTTCGAAAAGATAATGGACTTTAGCTCTAAAGCGTGTTACATCATTGCCTGTCATAGTATGGTAGATTCCTTTTTTATTTGGACCCATTTTTTCGATGGCGATGATGGCGGCTGGGTTGTACTCATTTAATATTCGATCAGCTTCTACTTTGGCTTTTTCACTGTCTGTTGGGAACCCTTGGATGTTGACGGAATGGGGACAACCTCTGAAGTCTTTGTATGAGTGATCCTGTAGTCCCGAGCCTCGAACGACAGACTGCAGAACACCTCTCAGAACCTCTTCACAGATGATAATTGGCTTCGCACCTAGACCAATATCTAAGGCTCTTGCTAAGACAGCGGCTCCTGAGGGGCCGTCCGTCTCACCCAGAACCTCCCAGGGATAAGCTACTGCCCCTGTAGCAATGATCACGTTGTCGTTCTCTTTCACCTTGTCTAAAAGGTTACGACCGAAGAACTGGGTGAGCGGTTCCTTAATTTTAGCTCTAGCCGCATCGTATAGCTTTATTTTTCTTGGAGTATTTTCGACCCTTGCGAAGTGAACTGTAAGAATCCGATCAAGACCCTCGGCCAAACCATTAAAATCATTAACCATTCTGACTCAAACCGATCTCAATAAAAAACGATATGTAAGACTTTCCAATAAAATTATTATCATAACTATTTACTAAAAATAAATAAGGCTTTACTAAATTTCTTAAATATTCGCGTTACAGATTCTATGCGCGCTTGATATCGGAGATCTTTAACAGCGTGCGCTGGGAAATGGATAAAAAATGGGAGCTCAATTATTTTTACATTTAGAAATCATTTTATGACAAACAGCTCTGAGGTGTCCCTATACTCGGACACAATCTTCGCCGGGCCCATCGCTTGAGTTACGACCGAGTCTTCGTAGTGAACTCTGATATCCGGAGATGCAACATGACTCGGCTCCATTTGGAAGTACATTCCAGGCTCCAGCACCCAGTCTCCGTGGAACGGGCCTAACATGGGATACTCATGGCCTCCTATGCCCGTGCTGTGCCCTATGAAAAATCTCGGGTACTTAGTGCCCGTCTGAGACTCGTAGGACTGCTTCGCTACTTTGTGAACCTCAATGACCTTCACTCCATTTCGCATCGCATCAGCCGCGTCCCTCATCTGCTTAATAACTACCTTGTAAGCCTCTTGTTGCTTTTTGCTTGGTTCGCCCACCACTGCCATTCGAGATAGGTCGCTGCCGTAGCCCTTTAAGAAACCCCCACCATCAACGTGAATAAGGTCGCCCTTTTTGATCTTATAGTCGCCAGAGACGTGGTGAGGTTCACTTATATATGGGCCAGCCGCAAGCATCATATTTTTAATTTTCTCTGCTCCGTACTCTAGAAGCAAGTTCATCATGTTTTTAGCAATTTGACTCTCAGTGTCGCCTGGCCTCGCCATCTCAAAAGCCACAGCCATGGCTTTCGCCGTCGCCATGTTTATATCGGTTAAAATCTTTATTTCCTCTTGAGACTTCACTGACCTCATTTTATCAAAGATTAGTTGAGCATCTATGAAGTCGGCTGAAGGCAGTTTCTCTTTTCTAAGATAGTCTAAGACGGGATATGGTATGTAATAAGATTCAAGTCCAATCTTGGCAGCATTCAACTTTTTCTCTTTTATCACATCTGCAATTTGTTTCCATACCTCGAGAGGCGCCCACTCACCACCAGAATACGTCCTAATGTCCTTTATCCAAGAAATTCTCCGCACCATTTTCTCCTCCCCTGCACCACTTCCGGATGGATGGACCAAGAAAACTGGATCAGAATCTAAAGGTAGAATTACTGGCATTATTCTAAGCCCCATACCTCCTACGTCTGCTCCTGAGCAATAGTAGACGTTTTCCCGTGTTGTAGCAATTATGCAATCCAGTCCACTTTCTTTCATCAATTTTCTAACTTTTAGTAAATCAAGTATCATAACCTTAACCCTAAAAGAAATAGTAGTGAAATATAAGAATCTTTTGATCACTCTTACGCGCGCGACAGGATGCTCGACATGGGCTTCCTCACAGATATAAGTAAGATCCTAACCGACACTCTTAGGCATAAGCAGGTGAGCGTATTCAGCGCCAATCTGGACCGCAACGTCCTCCAGCTCAGCGAGGAGTTCATGCGCCATCCCCTCAAGATAATCGTGAGCCGCGACGAGATAGCCCTCCTCCATATAGAGCAGTGCTTCATAGATGTCGAGCCGAGGGACAAGCTCAACGCCCTAACCGCAATACTCGACACGCAACGCGTGGAACGCGCCATAGTATTCGCTAAGACCCAGCGCGTGCCAGCGTGTTGCTAAATTACATCTTTAAATCAACTCCCTCACCACCAGAATGACGATACCGACCTAGCCTTCCAGGGCCTACCGAGTCTAAGAGCCGCTACAGCCACAAGCAACATTGCAACGATGCAGAGCACGACATGAACCATGACGTTCCTCAAACCTCTAAGCTTAAGGCCACCCAAACCAACCAGATCCAGCCTGGAGTTAACCCTCTCCACAGAGGCCCTCCCCAACCCGTAGATCCTCCTCTCCTCCTCCGGCCCACTCACCCTGAAAAACCTGTCAACCCGGAGCACATCCTCACCCCTCCTCTGATTAGACATGTAAGGTATGATGGGCTCAGCCCCGTGCTCCTCGATGAGGCCTCTCACATTCTCACTGCTGAACTGGCTGTCAGCCACCACAGCCTTAATCTCCTCAAACACAATGGACGCCTTGTCCAGGAGCACCTCAGCGTGCCTCTTCTCGTTCTTGTTAGCCGAAGCCACAACGGCGGCCACAGGCATATCGGATCCCACGTCCATGGCCACGTGAGCCTTGTAGCCCAGGTCATAGGTCTTGCCATCCCTGAGCGCGCGCGGCTACTAGCGGCTTCTTTACTCGTAAGCTGGTAGATTGTAGCGAAAAAAGGAACCCTGTGAACAGTTGGACCGTTTTCTTTTCCTCAATAGATGATAAGGATGGGGTTATATCTTGAAACATGAGTTATACACCCAGATCTGCAAGTAGATTTTAAGGTGAATATTTAACCCTCACCGAAGTGCATGAAGAAAATGTGAACTAATAATTCCTAAACAAGCTAAAGTGTGTTGTCTCACTGAATGAAAATCACTTTTATACTCTCTTATTTAATTACTCATGAGGATGATTATTGGGTTAGTTTTATATGTTTTAATATTCTATAGGATTAAGTGGGGGTAAAATGATGTTCGAGTTGAAGCCGGTAGATGAGAGGCCTAAAAGGAGACTCAAGAAGGGGAGCAAGTATGACACAATAATCGACCGGTTCCTCACGGAGAATCATGATCTAGTTAGGGTTGAGGTCAAGGACAAGGACGCGGGCTACATAAGGATTAACCTTAACAGGCTGATCATATCGAGAGGCATGAAAGATAAGGTGAAGGCCTCCGTGGTGAGCGGGGGGGTCTACCTCGAAAAGATCTGGCATCCCGACGTTGTAACGTTGTAAGTTAAAATTTAAATAAAACATAACCTATTGAAACTTAGTGACGTCCATGGGAATAGTTTTCGACACAGGGGAGGACGGGTTCCGAACCGTTGTTAAGGACTACCAGGAGATGGCCATGAGATCATCTGGGGGAGCGATAGGCCCCTGTCCAGCAGGGATGTCTGGATAGAGGTGAACAAGGGGTTCGAGGGCACCGGGAGCATAAGCAGGGCCTCCATCATCAACTTCCTAAACGCAATGTGCGACGAGGGGGTCCTAGCCTACGGGGATGAGACCGGAAGGGGCGGTATCACAGGATGTACTCCCCGGGCCTCGGCGAGGAGGGCTTCAAGCGTCACGTGGCGAAGACGGTCGTATCGAAACTTTTAGAGACTTGGCCGGACGAGACGAGGGAGGTCTATCGAACCCTAGTAGACAGGAGCTGAGGGGAGACGGGTCATAAAAACCTGCTCGACACGGCCGTCCCCAGAATCAGGCAGCACATGGCCGAAAAAGAGGCTGTTCTGACATTAGGAGAGGCCGCGGAGTTCCTGGGAGTGAACGACAGCACCGCATCAAACGTCCTGGCCTACATGGAGGCGCTGGAAGTGGCTCAATGCGTGAAGAGGGGTAAGAGGCACTTCTACATCCTCAAGGGCGCCTACGACGAGGAACGTCTCTCCGAGATCCTTATTTGGGTCGGTGCAAAGCCACCTCCGAGGCGTAGGGGGAGTAGTCGAGAGCCCAAAAAGAGCAAGTACGACCTCATACTCGATCGGTTCTTGGATGGCGAGCACAGGCTGGTGGAGGTCGGCGTAGCCCCTTTCGACCTGTTTGAGCATCGCCTCATGGGTCCCCAGCCAGATGTGCAGTGAATATTTGAGAAGCTTTAGCGTGTCCTTGTCGACCCTGACTATCTCGACTGCGATGGTGCTGACCATCAAATTCCCCCAAAATAGAATCACTCGTCGACGATGAACTCATCTATCGGCACCATGTGGTCACAGGCCTTGCACTGGAAGGGGTACAACTTCCATGTGCAAACTGTCATCGGATAGTTCATGCTGAGTTAAAAAACAGGGAAGAACGGGCTAGCTCTGTTTAGGGTGGGAGGGTAGCCTCATTATCGGTGAGAGCGTATGGTAGATCCCGATTCGGCTACTTCTGCCTTGACAGGATGCCTACGATGTGGTCGACGTCGGCCTTGTCCTTCGTCTTCAGCAGACGGGATACGCCGATGGCGCTCCTCACGTCCCTGCTGTTCAGGTCCTTCAGGGTCACTTCAGCTATGTACGCCGATGTGGACTCCGTCAGGCCCTCCCTCGCCGTCAGTACGTTGACGACGACCTCGAAGAACTCGTTGTCCGTGTAGTCCCTGAACCTGAGTTTAGCTGAGAAGCGGCTGAGGAGCTCCGGCCATATCCTGTCTATCCTGTTCGCCGAGGCGAAGACCCAGCACTTCAGCTGGAGCCTCCTGTACCTCCTGTACTTGGTCTCGGTCAGCAGACCCCTCTCCATGAGGCTGAGGAGGGCGGCGAGGTTGTTCTCGTCGTCCACCTTCTCGAGCTCGTCCACTATCAGGTACTTTGGTCGCTCGTTGAAGAGGAGCTCGAAGAGGCCGGCCTTCGACAGGTTGCTCCCCAGTACCAGCTTGCTCCTGGGTAGCCTGGACAGCTCCTCAAGCATCAGCGTCTTGGCAGAGGCGATGCTGCCGTGGAGGAGGCAGTGGACCGGCCTGTCGGAGCCTATGCTCCTCATCAAAACGTCCTTCTTGTCGTCGTGGCCGATGATGATGTCGAAGAGGTCTGGCGGGATCTCCGCCGTCTCCTCCTGTGGGGTGGCCATCCCCTGGTAGTCGCAGACGGCCCTCTCAACGGCATTTGTGTCGGTGAGCCTGTAGTTGCAGGTCTTGTTGGTCTTCATCCGGATCTCTAGGATTTTCCTTGTCACCAGGCTGTTGAGGGTCCTGGCGTCGCCGTGTACCATGTACCACTCGAATCCATCGTATGTGTTCTGTGTGGGGTGTTCTCTCTCCCACTGTATCATGTCCTGGAGCAGGGTCTCTATCTCCCCCTTGGCGTCGCTGCTGAATGTCTGGAGCGTCGCCGCGTAGACGACCTCCTCTGGCACCTTCTGTTTTTCCATTCAATCCCCCAAGTCTAACCCGAACAGTCCTCTGATCATTATTACCGCTTTAACCTTAAACCGGACTGTATTTTTTCCTCCAAAAGGAATTCAGAACTTGATTCTTCTAAGAACGCTCATGTCGATCATGATCGGTGCGGGTGCGTGTTCAGGTACCGTAGGTATAGTCTCAGGTACCGGTGTAGGTATCAAGGTAGGTATCGATTCCTCAGGAGTGACTGGCTCAGGGGTTATGGGCTCTTCCATGGTGGGCTCTTCCTTGGGAGTAGTGGGCTCCTCAGGGATGTCCTCGGGTATGGAGACGCCGGTGACCTCTTCCTCGTAGGCCTTCTCCTCGGTCACGGTCCTCACTGGCTCGTCGTCACCCACCCCGATGCAGGGCGCTACGTAGAACTCGAGTGTTCCGACGTCGAGCTCTGGCCACATCTTTACCGGCATGTCCGTTGAGAGGTCGAGGTTCACCACCTCGCTGAGTGGCTGGATAGCCCTCACTATCTTCTCCAGGTAATCTTCTGTGAAGGTTGACTTCGTGTCCTCCTCGTACCTGATGTCCAGCAGGTTGTCGCCGTACTTCTCGAAGGGTGTGCTCTGGTGGCCGATGTCGCCGCCCTGGCTTAGGATCAGGGAGTCGTTCTCGAAGGTTATCGTGGTGTGTTCACTGAGTTCGTTGAAGTCCTTCAGTGCCTTCACAAGGCCCCTCAGCACTACCCTGGCGTGGGCCTTGAAGAAGATCTTAGGCAGGGGCACCTCCTCGTCGCTTGGTTCGAGTGTGGGCACGTCCTTCCTCCTGACTATGTCGCTCCTCAGGGTGACGTCGAGCCTCGCTCGGTCCGGGTCGTAGGAGAGCCCCACGGACTCGTCCTTGTAGGTGTTCTTAAGGATCTTCTTGACGAGGTTGGTGACGTCGACCGTGAACTTCTGTTCCTCGATGACGTCCCACCTCTCGAACGCCGTGGATGGCATCTTCAGGATGAACATGGCACAGTGTTTTGGGTCCATCTGCATCGCCGTCAGCCCCTCGGGGTTGGCGGTGAATGTTATCTCATCGCTCAGCACGTTCAGGGTCTCGAGCAGGTCCTTGAACCGCTGGGAGCTTCTGTGTGTAAAACTCATTCAGTTTTCCTCCAAAAGTGGTACTGGTATTGGTTCGGGTCTGCCTAGCAGCTCCGCGATGATCGCTGGCGTGAGGTCGATGCCCTTCAGGTGAATCACCGGAGCGAAGCTGTCCTGGCCTTCTCCTTCGTTGCAGGGTAGATCGACTGTAAGAATTGTTCTTTCGTTGTCTTCAACACGTATAGAGGTACGGCCATCCTTCGATAGGTCGACCGTTACCATGCGTGTCCAGGTGTTGGCCCAGACGTGTATGTGCTGACTGGAGAGCCTCGTCGCTTCTCCTCTTCTGTCGGGCGATACTCCGCCCCTGAGGTTGGCCATGGCATCACCCTAAATGGCTAAGAGGCCCTTTTCCTCGGGGGGGAGGTTCCACTCCTCGACCCTGCCCTGCTCCTTCTCGAACGCCTCGATCTCCTTCTCGGCGCTCTTTATCAGGGTCTTGAAGCCGTTGGGGCTCATGACGATGACCTTCTCAGCAACCTCCCTGCCCTGGACGTGTAGCTCGAAGACCATCAGCACGTTGCCGTCGGCTATCCCAATCGTAAACGCATTAGCGTAGAAGGTTTCCATTCTTTCCTCCAAAACTGGTTCATTTAGTTCGATGTAGTCTTGGGGAGTGTACCATTCATCTTCTCCAGTGGCTTGGTTCACATAGGTTTTTTCAAGGAAAGCTGACTGTGTTTTCTTCTTAGCACTATTTATGACCTCTTCAAACTTCTCCTCTGGTATCGCGGCGATGCGCTGCCACCGCTTCGATTCCTGAGGCTCAATGCCAATATCCTTTAGGCGAAGAATAGGGACATCGTGTCCGTATTCTTTTTTAGGTTGCCCCGGTTGAATCTGTCCCTGCTCCTTCATGTCCGCGAGGAATTGGCCCGCCTTATAACACCCCTCTTTATTCTGTAGTCGTCTAAGCTCGTCCTCGACCTCCTTAAATAATGGATTGATTGTTTTAGCATCCATTATTTTATCCAAGTCAATCCCTAAATCCTTTAAGTGTTTTTCGTATATCCTGTAAACCTGTAAGGTGAAATAAGCATCTGACATCATCCTTCCTCCAAAACTTGGGCGGAGGCCGTGAGAGCCTTCTCGACGGCCTCCTTCAGGTTCCTGGTTCCGAAGAGCTTCTCCGTGAGATCCGATCTCTCGCTCGCCCTGACCTGGACTATCTGCTTGAGGGGCGTTATCACCTTCTCGCTGATGTCGCCGAGGCCAAGGGAGTCACAGATCTCCTTCAGCGCGTCCAGCTTCCCGTCGAGGCCGTGGGTCCTCCTCCTCAACTCTATGCCGCTGGCCAGATCCACTATCCTCCCGGTTATGTCGGACACGGCGTTGAGGGCGTACTCCCTGTGCTTCCTCGCCAGCTGGGCCTTGAGGATCTCGAGCCCCTTCACAGCCTCCGCCCTCCGCAGCCTGGTGTAGACATCGTCGCCGTTGACGGTGTAGCCGAAGTCGACGGGCAGGACATCCACTACGAAGTCCCCCACGTTGAAGGGGGCGGTCCTGAGTATCGTCGGGTCGATCCCGTGTCTGAAGAGGAGCTGCTCTATCCTGAGGTAGTCTTCGCCCTCCTTGAACTCCGTGATGTCCTTCCTGAGTGGCTCGATGACCTCCCTGTTTATCTTGTCCACGCCCTCCACCAGGAGGGGCGCCATGGGCCGGGGGAGGAGTCGGCTCCTTGAACGAGACAGGGGGAATGTCGACTATAACCAGCTTCTCCACCATCTCTGGGTGTCTATAAGCCCAGACCATTGACAGCCACCCTCCATATGACCACCCAACCAGGGTGAAGCGTGAATACCCGAGCTTCTTCGCTGCCTCGCTGAGTACGTCGACGTGCTCTCTGAAGCCGAGTAGTGTTTTCGGGTCGTCGCTTTGGGCGTGTCCGACTAGGTCGAATGCTAGGATGCGGCGTGTGTCGGATAGGTTGTTGCCTAGGCTTTCGAGGTCGTGTGCGGAGCATCCGCACCCTGAGCCGTGGAGGAGTATCATGGGGGCACCGGTTTTCCCCCATTGCAGGTAATGCAGTCTATAATCTCCTGCTTGGACAAAAGCTTCGACGGGTCTCTTAGCCACCTCCTCAACCATGCGAAAGCACCGTAATCACTTGACAAATCGAATATCGAGGCCGTTAACCTTACCCACATCCAGCCTAATTACACTCTCACCCTCATCACCAAGCAACCCGTACGTCTTCAGAACCTTCCTCGCAACGCGCAACGACTTGACCTTAAACGAGATACTCTTTAAAGAGTAATTTTTATCAGAGGTCAACCTTAGAGCTGGGCCCTTCCCAATCTTCCACGAGTCCCCCTTGGGTTTGATTGGATCCAAAACCTTTTGCCACTCCCTGGCATCCTTCTTCAAGTCTTTGACACCTAACTCGATTTCCTTTATGTATCGAACACCAAGCACACCACCGTTAACTTCCTTGAACCTCTTCTCCATGATTCGACGATGCTCATCGATATCTTTTGCCTCAGGTGTAGTCGTTAGAGTACTGAAAGCATAAGGAGTATACTTCGCCATGAACAGGTAGATCTCCTTGAAAGGCGTCTCCGATGGCCAAGCGTTTCTAAGCCACTCCTGTTCCTGGCCCTGAGGATCCGCGGTAGTTTGAGGATCCATTTCTTTATACGGTATTTTTCTCTTCTCGAGTATCTTGAGGCATCGTTCGTAGCCGTTTGGCTCTAACCCGAATTGCATAATCGTGGCGGGTTTATCGGTCATCTGGTGGTTCTTTGTGTTTAGGGTTATCCACTTCAGCCAGGTGTTTCCAGCGTATACGCCCCCACCGTAGTAGAACTTCTTGTCTGTCTGGGGCCAGGCTTCTGGTAGTCCGAGTATGTTTGAGAAGAGGTAGTGGAGCTTGTGGGCGTCTCCGGTGCTCTCCATTCCGCATATTATTTGGTCGATTCTCTTCACAGGGGCAACCATATGATCACTGGGTTAGTATCAGGCTGAACTGAGGATAAGACATTCGCTGGTGAATTACTCGTGCGTAAGATGCGGCTGTCTATTTCTTGCCCATTACCTCAGGCAACAGCTTTTCACCAAGTCTCTTAATCTCAGTGACAAGCCAATCGAAATCCTCATTTTTGGTGCGGTGATTCACGTTACACGCCCGAAGAGAATACCTACCCTTAATCGTAGTATCAGAGATCATACCAGGAGTCTTCTCTAACGAACCCTGGAAAATCATTCGATTAAGCTTGCCCCTGACGAGCCAGCTCCTCGCGCTCCACTTCTCGTCTATGTCGCTGAGGACGTCGCCGAGCTCGTCGACGAGCTTCCTGTACTCCTCCCACGGGATCCTCGAGGCGTCGACCTCTAGCTCGAGGTTGCTCTCGGATACCGTTCTGATATCCACTATGAATCCGTTTAGAGACATTTTCCTCCAAAAGATAATCAGTACCTGACCTTCTTCTTTGTTTTAACGGGGGCCATGTCGTGGTCCGGGTCGAACTTGTGCCAACAGGCGGGGCATACAAGTAGGTTTGGGTAGTCCTTGAACTGGCCCTTTCCGGCGTCCCTGTGTTTAACCAGCTTCCCTGCACCGCAGTAGGAGCACTCTTCTCCCAGATGGGGGCTGTCTTCTGGCAAACTCATTCCTCCAAAAGGCCCATCTGTGCTGCCAGGAGCTCCGCCATGTCGTCGCTCGTGGCTAGCCTGAATCCGCCCCGGACCCTCCTGTAGGCCCTCCCGCTCATCAGCAGGAAGTCGCCCACGTTGCACCCCTTCCTCGCGGCCCTGAGCGTCTCCTCCTCGCTGCCCCTCGGCAGGAGGAGGGGGAACTTGAGATGCTTAAGCGTATATTTATCGACCTTGATGACCTCGGCGTTCTCCCCACTGAGTACTTGCCCCATTTTAATCCTCCAAAACTGTCACTGGTCAAATATCTACGTCCACCCACTGTAGAACCCTGTGTTCTTTTAACTCTCCGTTGACCACCCGAATACTCTCGGCGTCCTCCTTATCCTCGCCCTCGTAGTAAACGTAGATCTCGCAGCCAAGCTTCTCGGAGATCTCCTTCACGCTGAACTCCCCGAAGAGCTTAAGGTTGTCCCAGAGGTGCTTTCCATCCTTCTCGTAATGGAGCGTATTCGACTCCTCCTCTTCAGGTTCCCATGTGTCGCACTCCTCTAGGTACTCCACGATGCCTGGGAAGGCGAGGTAGAGGGCGATCTTGATGGTTTTATAGTCGCATCCCTCCTTGGTGAAATCGATTCGGATCCACTGGTCGTAGCCCATGCTATCCTCCAAAAGGCGTGAGCTGCTCCGCAATCACATACGGTGCCAGGGCAGACTCGAACCCGTCCAGGTCGTCCAGCTTGGCCTCGAGCTCCTCGAAGAGCTTCGCGGTCATGTTCCTCTTCATGTTGGCCAATCGCCTGATGATCAGGAGGAGCTGGTCGCTGATGTAGCAGTGGACACATAGCCCTCCACTCCAGCGGATCTCACACTTCCCGTGACGCTTAATGAGCTCGACGATCAGTGATGCCTTGGTCTGAGAGTGTACCTCCTGACTGGAGAAACCGTGTCCATACACGGAGTTTCTGTCATCCATGGATATGTGCAGAGACCTGTGGTTAGGATAAGTGGTATCACTAACGCTGATGCCTATCATATTCCTCCAAAAGGTCAGTCGGGGCTCGTCTTGATGAAACGCCACCCCTGTATGTCGACCTCCCTGCGCGAGGAGACCAGCACCGCGACACCCGACTTGGCCGCGACGGATGACAGGAGCCGCCTGGTCTCGGGCTCCTCGAGGTCGTAGATGTCGAAGTCGCTGAGGACCACGACGTTGTCCCTGTACTGCATCCTCTCGAGGGTGGTCCTGAGGGCCGGGGCTATCACAGTCCCGCCGCCCCCCTTGACCCCCGTGAGTACCCGATTCAGCACCTCGTTCCTGTTCTTGGCCTCGATGACGCCGTAGCTCTCCGCGTCCCACAGCACCACCGAGACGGGCCTGTCCCCGGCCTGCACGTAGACCTCGCTGAGCTCCTGGGTGAGCTCGGCCTCGCCGATGCTCCCGCTGGTGTCGATGAGGTTCCAGGTACGCTGCAGCGCGTAGCGCTGGATCCCGGGGAAGTCCGGGTGCTTCCTCGAGGGGCGCTTGTACGAGGACACCACGACTCGGCCGTGGCCGTTCCTCAGCGCTTGCCTGAGGACCGAGGTCCAGTCCACCTTCGCCCTGAGGAGCTTGTCGACCATGCGCTTGAGGCTCGCGGGGATCCGCCCCACGTTCTTCTGGACGTCGTAGCCCCTGGCCACTGCGTCCTTCCACCTCTCCTCGGTCGACTCGCCCTCCCGCTCCCTGCCGTCGCCGTAGATCTGAGGGTCCCCCTCCTGGAGGACGTCGCCCTCGCCGTCGCCGGCGCCGAGGTCCTCGGAGAAGGAGAGGCTCGCGGGCAGCTCGGGGAGGACCCTGTATACCTCCTCCTTGCTCATCTTCTGCAGGTCCTTGAGTTCGATACCCAGGCCCAGCCTCTCAAGGGTGACGGAGAACTCCTCTAAGTCTTGGGGTATCTTCATCAGATCCTTCTGCATCTCGTTGTTGACGGCGTCGCAGACGATGTTCCAGGCCCTCTGATCACGCTTTCCCAGGCGTCTGAGGTCCCTGAAGGCACCGTGCATCGCCTCGTGTCCGAGGACAAACGCCTTCCCGCCCCAGCTCAGCTTCACCCAGAACTCCGGGTTGATGACTATCACCCCGTGCTCCGTCAGCCCCGCCGTGGGCACGCTTGTGCTTATGACGACCCTCGCCCTGCTCAGCACGCTGTTGACGAAGGGCGCGGCCGCGACGAGGGCGGACTTGAGCTTGTCGTAATCGGCCCTGATCTTGTCGATGTCCATGCTATCCTCCAAAAGGGTGTCAGCGTGACGGTGCGATCTGGTCGAAGATGCCCTCCGTTATCTCGGTGAGGTCCTCCTTGTACTTGGGATTGTAGGCGAAGAGCCTCTTCAGGAAGTCGAGGAGCCTGCGCTTGCCCAGGGATATGCACATCATCACGGTGAACTCGTGCCTCTCCCCGCTCATTGCGTCCAGCAGAGGGAAGGCTCCCTCGACCTTGTCCGGGTTCTGACCTACCCAGCTGGCCAGCATGATGGGGACAGCGTACTTGGCGTCGAACTGGAGTGTCTGGAACTTCTCCGGGCTCCTCAGAAGGTCCTCGAGGTCGACGTCTATGTCGAGGAAGGCGCGGAACTTCCTCCCGACCTCCTCCCCGACCAGGCCGCACACGTCCTCGAGGCCTCCGAAACCGTTCACGATGTCCAGTGAGGCCCACGTCCAGGACCTCGGCGTCGGGAAGTTCTCGAGGCCCTCCGGCGTCTTCGGGACCATGAGCAGGTAGCCGTCGTCGGAGAAGCGCTTCAGGAAGGCGTAGGTCCTCCTCTCCCACCCGTCACCGTACCGCTCCCCCATCCACTCGGCCCACTCGTCGATCGTGGGCGAGGTTATCTTGATGATCTTGAAGCGGTTGAGCAGCGGGTTGTGGATAAGGCGCACTATGCTGCCGTCCTCGGGCCTGTTCCCCGCGGCTATGACGAGGGTCTCCTTGCTGAAGGCCGTGAGGCCCGCGACCTTGTCCAGGACGAGCTGAGGCGTGATGGCCCAGACGTCCTCGCGCTGGATCCACGTGAGCTCGTCTAGGAAGAGGATCCCCGGCGCGGCGGAGTGCAGCACGGCCCACAACAGCGGGTCGTAGTACGTGATGCCCTCCCTGCTCCTGGGGATGCCGCTCAGGTCGCTTGGCTCGATGGTTGAGAGCCGAAAGTCCGTGAAGATGAAGTACCTGTCGGCCTCGGCGAGGACCTCCTCGAGGCCCCTCCCGCCGTTTATGACGAAGGCCTTCTTCTCGGACGACCAGCGGACCACGACCTTGGTGAACTCCTTGCCGAGTCGCTTGGCGATCTTCTTCGCCGCCTCGTCGACGTTGAGGCTCTTGCCGACCCCGGGTGCACCGAGGAAGAGGAGCCCGTAGCCCCTCTCCGATCTTCCCTCGCTGAAGTAGTGCCTTATGATGTAGTTGGACATTTGCCCAATTTTCATTGCTATTCCTCCAAAAGTCACGTCAGGCATTTTGAGACCTTGTAAGCGCTAGCCAGCGTGTCCATCTCGGCCATGAGGGGCTCGTTGTGTCTCTTGGTCTCGTCGACCAGTTCGCCGGCCATCTTGTAGATCTTGACCAGGTAGTCTATGAGGTCCTCGACCACTGGGATGTTCGCCTCAGAACTCACGTCGATGAGGTCGGGCCAGTAGCCTGACTCGTCGTCCTTCACCTTGTTATAGACGACTCGCCTTGATTCCGATGTCTTCAGGAAGAGCTTCTCCACCTTCTTGTCGTCCATCTCGAGGAGGTGATTGGAGTAGGTGTTGTAGTTGTGCCTGTGCACGGTGATCGGCGGGTCGACCTCGAGTGATACGGTGATCTCGTCGTAGGGCTTCAGGTCCCTGGTGATCTGCATCAGCCTCCCGAAGTCCTCCTGGATCGAGGCCCTGACGTGAGGGGTGACCAGGTGGCCGTGTGAGCGCATGAGGCCCACAAAACGTCTCCTCGACCACTCACTGTCTGGCCTGAAGTTCGAGCCGTAGGTGTCCCCGCCTGACCTTTGCCTTATGAACTCACCGACGCCTATCTGCTCATACACCTTGCCGGTGTCGTCCTTGAGGTCCCCGACTACCACGTACTCGCCTCTGAGGGGCCTCAGAGCCTCAAAGGACTCGAACACGAGCCTCTCGAGGTCCGTCTCAAGACTCCCGGTATTGATCTCATCCGCTGCCTGCAGTACGTAGTCGTACCTGCCCTTCAGGGCTAGAATCGTCTGAACTATTACGCCCATGCGTATCCTCCAAAACGGGGAGCCCCAGCTCCCTCCGGCAGCCCTTGCAGAGCCCGTTCCTCAGGACTAGCCTGGGGATGGGCTTGTTGCAGCGTCGGCACCTTGAGTGGTCGATGATGGATCCCATGGCTCGTATCCCCATCGGCACCTTCAGCCAGCCGTGACCGGGATCCATGTAGTAACTAAACTTCATGTCATCCTCCAAAACACTGCTCCTCGGTGGCTTTGAGTAGGTGATCAACCATGGCCTCGAAGGTCATGGCGGGTTTGGGGTTGCTTATTATGTGGCCGAAGGATACGCTCTCGAAGCCGATGAGCTCCCCGTACGGGAACTTCTTGATGACCCACCACTCGTCGCCTCCGTTGACCTGCTGCACGAAGCAGAGGTTCTCGTGGA
>Ga0315284_10007150_pt1 | contig 15929 bp, 19 predicted proteins | sample YL17G09_16_MG_FD_203696 | JGI IMG/M metagenome (GOLD analysis project Ga0315284, IMG submission 203696) | Sediment microbial communities from Yellowstone Lake, YNP, Wyoming, USA - YL17G09_16 | ecosystem: Environmental > Aquatic > Freshwater > Lake > Sediment | place: USA: Wyoming | collected... | reverse complement strand
TGACGGAGCCATCCTGGTTGCGGCGCTTCTTCTCGCGGATGAACATGACACCCCATCCTACTACGAGAACGACAGACAGAGAAGGGGACATGCGTCACCAACGTGGCACCACAACGGCGTCGGAAACAAGCCTTGAGTAAGCGAAAACCCAGGTCCCTTCGCATCGTGATCCGGAAAACCCGAGAAATCTGTCAAAGTCGAGTCTGGGATCGCGGCCGTGGCTCGGCTGCCCTACGACGCGAGGTCCTGCGCCACGTCCGTGCGGCGCAGGACCTCGTCACGGCAGCTGGGCAAGCTCCGGGAGCTGCTCGCGCGGCTATTCGGCCAGCTTTCGCGCGATGTACTCGTCGACGAGCCGCTCGAGGATCGGGAACGGCATCGCCCCGTTTCCGAGAACGAGGTCGTGGAACTCGGTCAAACGGAACCGGGCACCGAGCGCGTCGTCGACCCGCTGTCGAAGCTCCATGAACTCGAGCATGCCGATCGTGTAAGAGAGCCCCTGCCCCGGGAACCCGACGTAGCGGCCCATGGCGTAGTACTGCGACCCCGCCGGAGAGCCGCGCTCGGTCTCGTAGTACGCGGCCGCTTGGTTCGCCGACCATCCCAGCGAGTGCATCCCCGTGTCGATGACGACGCGGCACGCTCGCTGGAGTTCGAGGTCGAGGCGCGCCAGGTCTTCGAGCGTCGTCGAGTAGAGGCCCAGCTCGCCGGCCAGCCCCTCCGAATACAGGGCCCACCCTTCGAGGAACGACATGGGAGCCTCGCAGCGCCGGAAGAGCGGCAGGTCAAGGCCCGCCGCAATCGTCATCTGGAAGTAGTGCCCGGGAATGCCCTCGTGGTACGCGACGACGGGAACCGACAGGAAGTCGGTGACCCCGCCGTCCATGTTGACGTAGTAGGCGCCTGGCCGCGATCCATCGAGCGAGCCGGGCGCGAAGTAGCAGCTGCCCGATCCCGGCGGCGCCGGCCGGATGTCGAGCGGGAACTCGGGCGTGAGACTGCAGACTTGAGCCACCGGCCGAGCGTCCGCGTGAATCGAGGAACCTTGAACTTCGCCACGCTCTTCCGCACGTCCTCGGGTGCGGCGCTGAACGTCCACTCCTCGACCTTGCCCTCGAGCGTCTCGAAGTAACCGCCGACTTCGTAGGCGTAAGTCCGTCGCTGCGCGTCGCGCAGGTTCTTCCGGTGCGGCGTGTCGTAGCACGGATGCATGATCGAAAACTGGAAGAACCCGCCCGGCTTGAGGACGCGGTACGCCTCGGCGACGGCGCGCTCGACGTCCGGCATATCCATCAGGCACATCACGGCGGTCACGAAGTCGAAGCTCCCATCCGCGAACGGCAGCTCGAGGGCGCTTGCGACGCGGTAGTCGATGCCGAGCGGCGCACGCTCCTCTTCCTCTCGTGCGTGCCCGATGAAGGCCTCGGCGATGTCGACGGCCGCGAGGCGGGCGCCGCGCTTCGCGATCAGACGCGTGTTGTGCCCCTCGCCGCACCCGACGTCGAGTCCGCGGAGACCGTCGACGTCGGGGAGCATGGCGAGGAATGCCGGAGTGTTGAGGCGGTCACGGTAGACGTCGTAGCCGGAGCGTGCGAGCCGCGTCCAGACTTCGGCGTTCTCGTTCCACAACCGCCCGACGTCGCGATCGTCCATCTCCCCTCCTAGGGGTCGCTCGGTCCGGGCTCCCAGCCCATCTCCTGGCTCCAGCGGTCCGCCCTCGTCATCGCGTCCCAGATGAACGGGGCCTTCGCGTCGGTGTAGCCGACTCGATCGTCGCCGTGGCTGTCCGCCAACCTGCGCTTCGTGTCCGCGTACCGCGCCGCGTCCTCCGGATGGGTTCGCAGGTAGTCTCGAAAGAGGAGCGTAGACTGCTCCGACCAGCTCCCGGCGCGACGCACATGGATGTGAGTCCGCCGTTCGCCCGGCGGCTCGCGGAAGTATCGCTTGGTCCGGTCGGGATTCCCCGCTCGGAAGATGTAGCCGGCGCGCTCGAGCGGAACGCGATATGCGTCGAGCGGCTCGAACGACGCGACCGACACCTGGACGTCGACAATCGGCTTCGCCGCCAGCCCTGGGACGGCCGTTGACCCAACGTGGTCGATGCGCACGGCGACGTCGCCGAGCACACCGCGCAGCCGGCCGCCGAGCTTGGCGAACAGCTTCGCCCACTTTGCGTCGTACGGAACGATGATGACTCGATCGGCCACTCCACCCTCCCAGAACGCGCCGCTCGGTCAGCGACGCCTGCGGCCCAAGTACAGTCCCCGTCCGGTCAGGCCCTCGGGATTGTAGTCGACGACCAGGTCCTCGCCTTCCAGGGCCGAGATCATCTCGTCGACCTCGAATAGGCCAAGCTCGTGGCGCTCGACGAGGTGCTCCGTCCTTTCGGGGGTGCCGACGAGGTAGTGCAGCTCGACGATCGACAGACGGCCGTCGACGAGGCTCGTGTTGACCCGCGCGATCTTGAGCTCCGGCTCGTCGATGTAGACAGCGTCCACCGTGTTCGGATGCCACTCCTCGGGCGTGAACCACGGCTCGACGACGAGCACGCCTTCGGGATCCAGGTGCGCGGCCATGGCGTGCACGGCCATGCGGAGCCGGTCGAGCGTCTCCACGTAGCCGATCGAGCTGAACAGGCACGTCACGACGTCGAACGTCCGTCCGAGGGCGAAGTCCGTCATGTCGCCGACGTGGAAGGTCACGCCGGGGTTCCGCTTGCGCGCGTCTTCGAGAGCCTCGGGGCAGATGTCGAGGCCTTCGACGTCGAAGCTCTTCCGAAGGTGCTCGAGGTGGCGGCCAGTGCCGCACGCGACGTCGAGCAGACTGCGCCGCCGGCTCCGCCCGTCGCCCAAGACCGCGATCAGGCGCTCGACCTCGGCCGCGTAGTCCTTTCCCGCGTAGATCTTGTCGTAGTACCGCGCCATCTTCGAGTACGTCTCGACCATTGTCGCAACCCCAAGGCCTTGCGTGCCGCCGACGATGATAGGCCAGGTCCGACGCCCAGGCCACATGGTCCGGACAGACGCGTGTGGCGACGAGCGAACCTCCGACGCGTTGCGCGTGCCCACGCTCTCCTGTAGCCTACCGCACGAGGAGTGAGAGCTGTTCCTCGTCAACGTCATCGTTCCCGTCGTGCTGATCGCCGGCGCGGGGTACTTGTTCGCACGGCTCCTGAAGTTCGACCTGACGCCGTTCACGCGGCTGTCGTTCTACGTTCTGAGTCCCGCGCTGATCTTCCAGTCGATGCTGACGTCGTCGATCTCCGGCATGACGCTCGCTCACGTGGCGCTCTTTGTCTTCGCGGTCCACGGCGCACTCCTCCTCCTCGGATCGAGGAGTGGCGCCGGGAGTACAACGAGTTCCGCCCCCACGGCAGTTTGGGCTACAAGTCGCCTGCGCCCCCGACCAGAACGCTAATCCCTGCATTCGCCTTCGCGGGAGGTGGTCGCGTAGACTAACTCTAAGCGTGGACCGCCGTGGGGGTTTGCTCACCGGGACGAGGTCACCATGCCATCAACATTCTGTTCATAGAACCTTATTATTTCCTCTGCCACATACGCAATCATCTCCTCCGTCATGTGGATTCCTACAGGCAAAGCAAGCACTCTAGAGGCATCTCGCTCCGCTACTGGAAAATCACCAGCTTTGTAGCCCGTTACCTTCTTCACAGGCGGTTGAAAATGAATCGGGATCGGGTATATGCGCTTAGTCTCAATACCAGCTGCCGATAAGTGAGCTCGCAATTTGTCTCTACCGTCTACCTTAATAACATAGTGCAGATACGCCGGCGTAGCCCACTCTGGCTCCACTGGAAGCTGTACGGGCAACGATGCATCTCCTAAGATCGCCGTGTAGAGGGCAGCATTCTTGCGTCGTTGACTATTCCACTTATCAATCATAGGAACGTGCATTCGCCCAATGGCCGACATAGCCTCGGGCATATGAAACTGGAAACCTGGCACACTCATACCGTACCAATCATCCGCTCGTGATCGTATAAAGCTTATGTTTTCCTCACGGAAGTGTCCCTGATCTCTCAGACAAGAAACCCGTCTGGCCAAGTCCCTTGAGTGCGTAAACAGAATACCTCCTGGCCCATATACCGTTATGATTTTTTGACACACGCTCGCGAAACCAAAGTCTCCTATGGATCCAATTCGAGCTCCCCTATAACGAGCTCCAAGACTCTGTGCACAATCCTCGATCAGCACTAGATCATATCCCTCAGCCAGTCGCCTGAGAGGGTCAAGATCGGCCGGCAAAGCATACATGTGCTGGACTACAATGCTCCTAGTACGCTCTGTTATTAGGTCTTCGACCCTAGAAGCGTCGATGTTTGACGTGCGCTCGTCAATCTCTGCTAACACCGGTCTCGCACCCGCTGCAAACGTAGCGTTTATCACGCCACTATAGACATTTGCTGCCATAATAACCTCATCGTCTCTCCCGATGTTTGCGGCAAGCAAGCCCAGCAGCAAAGCCGAAGTACCCGAGTTAGTAGCAACCCCGTACTTGGTTTCGCAGAACTCGGCCAATTCCTTCTCGAAGAGCTCCGTTTCCCGACCACCGTAGCATATCCCGCTCTTCATCACGTCCGCGACTACACGTAACGTTTCCTCTGAGAACTGCTCACTCCACGCGCGGTACGGTATCTTCATGATCTTCCTCACCTCGCATATGCGTCTCTGGCCAAGCCCACGTCCTTCTCTATGCCCGTTCCACTGCTTTTCCTAACTACCATCCCTAACGTCCTCCATACATCTTTCATCATGGCTGCTTCCCTATGCCCGCGCCCCGTTCGCGCTCCGATCACCGTACCTACCCTTTCCACTTCGCCCTCCGCAACACTCCCTGCTTGCTTACGTTCCTCTCAAACGTGGATCGAATACGTCCCGCAATCCATCACCGAGAAGGCTAATCCCTATTGACAGGAGCATGATCGCACCCCCAGGGACCAGTGACACCCACGGTGCTGAAAGAAGGAAGAGCCTTCCTTCTGCTACCATATTGCCCCACGTCGGAGTCGGCGGCCTCACCCCTAGTCCTAAGTAACTCAATGATGCCTCAATTAAAATCGCTGCTGACAAACGCAGCGTCGCGAGGATTACGATAGGCATGGCTATATTCGGCACAATGTGTCTCGCGACTATTCGTAATGTTGAAGCCCCAATCGCACGGGCCGACTCAATGTACATCTCTTCCCTCACCTGCAGTACTTGAGCCCGGAACAGCCTCGCAAATCGGGACGCATTGTAAACGCCGATAGCAACAACAATACCACCGAGTCCCCCACCCAATGTTGCGGAAAGCAACAACGCTAGTACAAGAGAAGGAAATGACATCAGCACATCTATGACCCGCTGGATTATCGTATCTACATACCCACCATATACGCCACCTACTATCCCTAGAAACCCGCCAACTGCCAAGCCCAGCGCCATTGCAGACAGCCCTATCATCAGCGAGATTCTAGCGCCAAACATCATACGGGTTAGCAGATCTCTTCCAAATCTGTCTGTCCCTGCCAAATGCCTTATTGAGGGTGGTTCTAGAGACTCTCGCAAACTTTGCTTCGTCGGGCTATATGGAGTTAGCAAAGGCGCGAATATCGCCGCGACTATCGTTGCGCCTACTATCACGAGCCCTACGCTACCATTGGCTGATCGCATTAGCTTCTTAAGGGATCCCAATCCACAACCTCCTGGCCAGTCCCCTACGCCTGTACCATCTGCAAGCACAGATCGGCTTGCTTGTTGGCTCATCGCTTCTTGTCGAACTCGCGGCGGCCATGCGTTACCCGCGGGCCTCTTCTACGCCAAGTCCCGCGGAAGCCCTTCCATCAGTCGTGGAACGTCGTTACGGAAACACCCTGTGCCCGGCAAATCTCGCCAAGCATTTCCTCCCTGCAGTCGGCTTGCGTCAGGATTGTCACCATCTCCTCTTCGCTGAACTGCCGCCTCTTCATTCGCCTCTGCTCCCCCTTAGAGCCAATCCGCTACTTGCGCCCGGTACAGATCGACGGTTGCAGGCCCCTCCTATTACTCCCAGGCCACAGTCGTATCGTCATCCTTTGCACCCCTACGAACGTCTGACTCTTGGATCGATAAGCGTATAACTAAGATCAGTAAGCAAATTGATACCGGCTGTAAAGCCCGCAAACACCAGAGCGCAGCCTTGCACGACCGGATAGTCACGTGCAAAAATGGCGTCAGCCATTAGCCTTCCCATACCAGGTCGAGCAAATACGCTCTCGATTATGACGGCGGCTCCGAGATCAATCGCAGTATTCATCCCAATGATTGTGACAAGCGGTATCGCTGCATTTCTCACAACATGCTTATACAGAACCCTGTTGTACGAAAGACCCTTCGCCTGTGCTGTTCTGACGTAGTCGAAATTCATTATTTCCAATATGCTCGCTCTCGACATCCGTGCAATGTCACCAGCTGACCGCGTCCCCAAAGCGAAGGTTGGCAGGATTAGGTGATACAACACGCTTAGAAAACCAGCCCCGTACCCTGCGCCGAATACAGGAAACACGCCCAGTTTGTAGGCCACGAAATATATCAACAGCAGAGAAGTCCAGAAGCTGGGCGCCGCTGACCATATCACTGCACCCACCACGGATAATCGATCACCTGCAGTATTCCGATGGGTAGCAGCATAGATTCCTAAAGGCAGCCCCATAGCAATTCCCACAAGTTGGGCGCAGAGTACTAGCAACAGTGACGAAGGAAAGGACGATAGAATCAGCTGTGCAACGCTTTGGTGTTTGGCCCACGAGAACCCCAGATCGCCGTGCCATAATTGATTGCAGTATATCCCAAATTGCGCAAGAAGGGGTCTATCAAGGCCAAGTTTCGCTCTAATCAAACCCAATTCGTCCTGGCTTAGGCTTCCTGACAGGTCCCCCAGCAAGACGTCTGCTGGGTCCCCAGGCAGCACGCGCGCAATTATGAAGATTGCTACAGCAGCACCTATTAGGGTGATGACGAACAGCAATAGGCGACTCACCACATAAGCACCCAGGCCCGCGCTTGAGTCCGCTCGCCTCTTCATCTTCCTTTCCGTCCCCTCCTCACTACCGGCAGTTGGGAGAGACGAAGACCCCGCCCTTCTGACATTCCGGGGCTTCCGCCAACACTCTCGCTTCTTCTACCACGTACGGTCCCGGTGCCCGCTCCCGCCAGAGTCGAGACTGTGGTGCTGTTAGTAGCAGCTCAGTTGCCTTACTCAATAGAGCTGCGCCCAGCCCCCAAGCCTGCAATGCTGTCGGCTGGGCGGCAGCCACACCCTGTCATTTACTCCCAATGCATAAAGTACCAGAGCATCAACCAAAAGTGGGTATTTGGAACATCTCCTGCCAGGCCCTTGCGAGTACAGGTCACCTTCATCGTATCCAGCACGTACAGGTTTGGTAGATCTACCGACACAATCATTTGTATCTGAGAGAGCAGTAACTCCAATGTGGCAGTATCGCTGCCGCTTGTGGCGTTATAAGCGTCTATCACATTATCTACCTGATTATATCGGGCGTAGTTGGGAGATGGGATATTGGGGGAATAGAGTTGGGGGAGCAAAAGCGCCGGGTCCGGTCTAGTAGGTGTAGTGATCATCAGGTCCCACGCGTCTGCCTTGCCACTTCTTAACGCAGCGAAAGCCGCCGTTTGCTGAACATCGATAACCACCTGCACTCCAACTTCCTCCCAGAACCCTGCACACGCCGTTGCCAAGCCTATGTCAGCGGGGCGCAATAGAAGTCTTACCACAAGTGGATTCGCTGCGCTATAGCCTGCTTCCTGCAGTAACCGAACAGCCGTTTCAGGACTGTAAGTGTATTCTGCCAAGTATGGTTCATATCCGAACAGGTGTTGCGCTAATGGGGTTTGCTCAATAAGCTCGCCGATGCCGAAGTACACGCTCTCAATTATCAGTTGTCTGTCAAGAGCGAACAGCAAAGCTTGACGCACCTTTCGGTTGGGTATCGTGTTGCAGTTAACTACCATCCCTCGCGTTTCGCCTGGCGAAATCATTAGATTCAGATTCGGATCTTGGCGAGCCGCTTGGATCATTTCCGGCATTTCCAGCAGCGCGTAATCCAAGTCTCCAGCAAGCAAGGCAGTCAGTATTGTCGTCTCGTCAGGGATTACGTTCAGCACGACTCTCTTAATGTCGGCTACCCCCCGCCAATACTCATAGTTCGCAACGAAAGTCATAGATTGCCCAGGAACGCGGCTTTCCAGTACGTAAGGTCCAGTACCAATCGGGTTGAGGGCCGTTCCCGCATCTCCCATTTCTTGGACTGCCCTCTTGCTGAGTATGTATCCGCCTCTATATGCTATAGCAGAACCCATAAACCCGGCTGATGGAGTCTTCAGTTCTATTTCTACGGTGTATTTGTCTGGTGTCCTGATCTCCTTGATAACTGAAAACACAGATCGCTGTGGAGATGCGAAGGTCGGATCAAGTATTCTTTCAAAAGTAAATTTGACATCTTCGGATGTCAGCTCGCCATATCCCTTATGGAACAGAACCCCGTTACGTAGATGGAATGTATACAAGGTACCATTTGCACTGACTTCATAGCTCTCTGCCAAATCATTTTCTAGTTCTAGTGTGGTAACATCTGGTCCCTGCTTGAATCTGACCAATTGATCGAAGAGGTTGCATATTGCAAAATAGCCGCTACCGTCCGTCTTTGCTGGATCGAATGTGTCTACATCCCTTACTCCCCCTTGCCTTATTACATCGGGAGGTTCAGCAAGGACGGTCCCGGCCCCTGTTAAGCAAATCACCACTCCAACTAGGACGGCAGTCCACCTGCGCACACGCACTCGTTGCATTCCACTCCTCCTTTCGAACTACGGGCTGTTGCGAACTCCTCTGGCCGACTGTCACTCTCCGGCAGCACCTCCTCTCATACGCTAGTCACTACTACCCATCCGACGTGGCAGCGTCACGTTATTGCTCCCAGTCAGACAATCTGAACTCCCATCCCGCCCCGCGGATCTGCTCCAGGGATCAGGTCTTGCCCCAAACGAGCTATTGCCTGCACCCTCCCCACATAAGTACTGTCCAGAAGTGTATACCCAAGCCCAGAGAGTGCTATTCCTTCTCTTGTCCGAAGTGCGGATTCCACATGCAATAGGTTTTTTTCTTCGGCGTGGAATCGTGGCAAGGAGACGGCTGTTTGAATCGAGAAGCCAAACCACAGGTGGTTGAGGATGGTCTGAAGAGTAGAGGTGGTTAGTCGGCTGCCCCCGGGAGACCCTAGAGCGAGGCGTAAGGACCCATTCTGCGTCCAGATTGCTGGACAAAGAGACCCAATACGAGCTCCGGGAGTGATGGAGTCAGGGCTTCCCTGACATGGATTCAGATGCCCCAGAAAGTTGTTGTAGAAGAAGCCCAAATCCTCGGTCATCATCCCGGCGCCTGCTATTGAGCCAATCGAGTGTGTTAGGCTGACTGCATTGCCATGTTCATCACATGTTGTAACATGCGTCGTGCCTCCGCCGGCAGCGGCTGACGTCGCACGGGAGGTCGACTCGACGCGATTTGCAGCGGCCGCGATCTCTTCCGAGGCAAGGTACTTGTCCCACGAGGGCGACACTCCGAATCGCCATGTCTTCACAAAGCGCTGATCATAGAACACGACCTGCATGATTCGAGCGAGCCGATCGATGTATTCCGCTGAATTGTGTATCAGAGGTACCCCAATGTGTTCGACCAACGCAATCATCTGCGCCAATTGCATGCCGGCAGATGGCGGTGGACCGATGCGCAATGAACCTCTTCCTGTGCTGATGTCAAGAGCTCGACTAACTCGAACGCTGTACTGAGCAAGATCTTCGGCATCCATATACCCACCGTTGGCACCGAAGTCGTCGGCCATCCGCCCCGCGATATCGCCTGTGTAGAAGGCCTCTGCCCCATGGACCGCGATCACGCCCAGCGTACGTCCAAGCGATTTCTGTACGAGGGCCTCCCCCACTTGCCTCTGCCGCCCGTGTGGAAATACGAGCTCACTCTCAAGCTGTCTTCCCTGCAGCTTCTCTTCAAGCGACGGGTAGCCGGGGCGCACGCTTCCGTCGGGCAGAGCGGGGTAGCTTGAGCTGGTTTCCTGCGTTGAGCGGAAGTGCTCCGCTAGGTACTCGTTGAGACTAGTACCTTGGCTTGCCAATCTGACTGCAGGTAGTAGTAGTTGCTCCCACGGCACGATCCGACTGCCGAACTGAAGGTGAGCTCTCTCCATCCCCTTGACAAAGGAAGGCACCATGACAGAAAGGTAACCCATCTGGTTTCTCTCCCCTTGTACTGCATACCGACCAATGATCTCATCACGGCCTATCACCTGAGATGAGAACAGATCAGTGGGAAAGTTACGAGGAACCACACCTCCGAAGTCTATGTCATAGACATCTTGCGTTGAGGCACTATAGACAAGCATTTCGCCTATCCCGCCTAACCCACAAAGAAGTGGGTTCGCAACACACTGCGCGAATGCAGTCGCGACCGCAGCGTCTACGGCATTCCCGCCCATTCGCAGAGCGTGCGCTCCTGCGGCTGCAACTTCGTTACCCTCTGGAGCCACTACGAGACCGCGCGTCATCTATCCCTCCCCACCCCAACTGCTCTACATATGACGACTTCGGTCACTAGAACCTGCTTCACGGGTGCCTGGCATCCCACAAAGAGCTGTTCTGCTGATTGCCGTGTTTTCCCCCCCAAAGAGCAGCATTGGCCGTGCGTCGATAGATCCCGGAGCCCTGCTGCCCCGCGTTCAATGAGGAAACTCGCGACCATGACGGTCCGGCACTCAAGCCCTGGTGCGCGTCTGGCGACGATTGCGCGTGCGCTTGTGCTGCACTTGCCGATCGGCCCCCGCCTCCGCCGCGAGACACTCGAAGTGGTTCTGGCCGCGGAAGAGCAGCAGCTCCATGCGTAACCTTCGTGATCGCTCTCTCCCATGCTCACCCCACGCCGTCGAGACGCGGTGCTCTTCCGGCCTTCCCTGGTCCCCATTGGCAACACGCGCTGGGTCCTCTGCGAATCATATGCACCTCTTACACGGCGCAAGATAGGCTGCACGATCCTCTTTATCCGTGTCTCCGCAGGAATGCCATCAGTCGCCTCATACCTTCTTCGTAGTCTTCTTGAGGGACGGCCATGCTTATGCGAACGTAACTATCACAATGGCGGCCATAGAAGTAGCCGGGAAGCACATACACGCCTTCCTCTTTCACAAGGCAAGACGCGAACTCGAGCGATGTCATCCCGTATCCCGAGATGTCCGGGAAGAGGAAGACCCCGCTCTCTGGCTCTGCACAGCGGACACCCGGGAATTCGTTGAGCTGCCTGGCTCCGCTGCGTACACGCAGCCTCAGAGCCTCTCTTCGTTCTTCGATCCAGCTCCCGGTCTTGTTCAAGTCCAGCGCCTCGGCAAAGGCGACTTGCCCGATTGTTGGGGCTGCCTGCGCAGAGAACCGCACGACCTGGTCCATTGCCGAGATGAACTCGGCCGGACCCATGACTACGCCCGTTCTGTAGCCACTCATTCCGAAAGCCTTGCTTGAGGAGAACGTTATGACTAGGCGGTCCCGCACCTCCTGGATCGCTCCCATGGAGACGAAAGGCAGGTCCTTCCGAAGCATCAACACAGACCATATCTCGTCACTGAGAAGCCAGCACGAGTGTCGGATCGCCAGCTCGGCAACTACTTCAAGGTCTTCTCTGCGGTAGATGTACCCTGCGGGATTGTTGGGGTTACTTAGGACGACAAGCTTCGGCTTGGCTTTGGTGATGGCCTCTTTGAACCCCGTGCGATCGAATCCCCAGGCGTTCTCCCGCAGAGCAAGCGGAGCGAAGCACGCAGTGCCACCGTAGAAATGGATCATTGGCTCGTACGTTGCATACTCTGGCTCCGCAATCAGAACCGTATCCCCCGGCTCGATCAGCAGCTTGAACGCGCTGTCTAGGGCCGCCTGACTTCCTGTGGTCAGATACATCCCCGTGCGTGGATCTACAGACGTACCGTTCTCCTTCTCGTAGTACTCTGCGATCTTCTCCCGGACAAAGAGCGCGTTCTTGATATATCCACCCTTGAGGGCCTCCTGGGCAGCAGCAATGCGGACATCTGGAGGTGGGGTCTGATCTGTCATGATCGACAGGTTCACGATATCCGTGCCCCTCTGCTCAACGAGGTGATGGATTTCCTGGCTCCCCTTCACTGGAGATGGAAGCCCGACTTCGCGATACTCCTGCTCTAGAAGGGCTCTCGTGTACCGACTTGACTTCAGCATTCCTCCTCCCTCCTGAACTGCTGATCCTATCTCGGAGCTGCCACACCCGACGCAATCAGCTCTACTCAAGCAGGATCTTGTACGCCAGGTCTCCTGCCAGCTTCACTGGGTTGGTCATGACCAGCAGGCAGGCACCACCGTCTCTTGCAGCAACCTCTTCACAGACATTTCCGTCCAGCCCCTTGATCACTCCTAGTCGCTGTCCCGGCGCTACTGGATCGCCGACCCGGGCATCTGAAGTGAACAACCCACTGCACTGCACGTACACCTCGTACCGCCCGTGGAAGAGAGTCTGCCGGCTGGGGACTTCAGGCGTCCCGCGCAGCATCTTCGTCGACTTCAGAATGTTCATGACCCCGCGGACGTGGATGTCAACGCACTCCTGAAGCAGCTGCCCCTCGCCTCCTGCCTCAGCAATGACCCGCGGAATGGCGACGCCGCTCTGCTCAAAGGCGCCACGCTCAAGGCGTTCAAAGACGACCTCTGTCCCGTAGCTTCTGGCGAGTTGCTCCGCTGACTGGTCGATGACTGAGTCGCCGGTTCTGGTGAACCCCGCATGCGGGAGGATGGCCTCCATGAGATCGCCGCCATGGAGGTCCAGCAGGTAGTCCGCATGTCTATAGAGCTCTTCTGTGAGGTACTCGCCAATTCGGTAGCTGATGGAGGAGCCGGCAACGCCGTACGTCGCACCAATGTCCAGTCCATCATCAGGATTCACATACGGGGTGCGCGTCCAGAATGCGGCCGTATTCACGACCGGGACGATAAGGATGCGACCAGCTAGGTCATCAGCATCGATGCCCTCGTATACCTTGATGGCTGCAGCGATGGCCGCGTACTCGCACCCGTGAATCCCTGCAGTGACGCAGAGCGTCGGCCCCTTCCTTGAGCCAGAGATTTCCATGAGCGGCAGTTGGTGGCGACGTGGTCGCGGAGGACCCATTGCGGGGGAACTGACGAATGTCCTTTCGACTGCCGCACCCGGGATGTCGACATACCTGAGTGACTTCTTCCCCATGTGGTCTCCTCCTACTGCGCTGGCCTACGCGACGAGGGAATCACAGCTCCCTACCTGGCTTGCCCCTTTGGCCGTGACCGCCTGTTTCGGGCTCCGCTTGCTCGACACCAGTAACGTTGCACTTCCCTAGCGATCTCAACGTCCGCTTCTCGGCGTTTAGAAGATGGTCCAACGTCGCCTGAGCCGCTCGCTGTGCATCTCCGTCGGCGAGAGCCACAAGAATGGCTCGGTGTTCTTCGGTTCCTGCTCTCATGACTGCCAAGCCAGTTTCTGCATCTTCCTCCGGGAGCATCATTGTCCTCCTAGATTGGTCAGTCAGTGCCGGAAGCATTCTTGTTAGGAGGCAATCTCCAGCTGATTGGGACATGAGATCTCGAAGCCCAGCAGCGATTTCCTTGTACAAGACTCCATCTTCTACGGTGGGCGCGTGGTGAGCTGTCGCATCCAGAAATGTGTCGCACATCGCAGCCAGCGCTGCTACGCGCTCACGTAGAGTGCTCTCAAAACGCATGTCCTCGGCAGCCATACTGGCAAGGTGAGATTCCACGCACCGCCGGACGAGATAGGACTGTGAAACGTCCTGCAGGTTTATCGGAGCGACCCGCGCGGTTCTATTCGGAGGAGTTTCCATCAACCCCTCAACACCAAGTCTGGTCATGGCATCGCGGATCGGGGTCGGACTCACGCCGTAGCGCGAACTGATTTCCTCAACAGTCATCTCCCGTCCAGGCTCAAAAACCCGGTTGAGTATCTCCTCTTTCAGTCTCCGATAGACCTTCTGCCTCAGCGAATCCCGCGCGATCAAGATGTCCTGTTTCCCAGCTTCGGCGTTCTTCATCATCGATTTTTGATTTTACGCCGTTTTGCACGGGAAGACAAGCCCCCGCATTGCCTCACTGAAACGGTTACCGAAGGAGGGATCGGTTCCTCGTAAGTTGGGTTACCGAAGAGGAAGGGGAGCCGATGACGAGGACGAGTGTGGGCCACGTCCGTCAAGGTGGTGTATCGCCTCGACTCGGTGAGCGGTCACGCCACGAGCTGCACGACCAACGCGGGTTCCTCCTTTGCCGGTGTGCTTGAGATCCGACGCGCTGTCGCCTGAGCCAGTGACTCCTGCGTCATGTACCGCCGAGCGACAGTCCACTCGTCGGTTTGCTCGGCGAGGACTGCCCCAACGAGGCGGATAATCGCTTCTCGGTTCGGGAAGATACCCACCACGTCCGTCCGCCGTCGGATCTCACGGTTCAGTCTCTCCTGCGGGTTGTTCGACCAGATCTGCCGCCATACCGCCTTGGGAACGAGGTGAACGCCAAGATGTCCTCCGCCGCGTCCTCCAGCGCCTCCGCTGTCTTGGGGAAGCGAGACCGGAGCTGCTGCTCGACGACCCGACCCAGTTGAGCCCACACCTCGTCGCGTGCCGGCTGAGCGAACACCGAGCGGATCAACGTCGCAACGAGGTCCTGAGCTGGCTTGGATACCTTTGTCAGCACGTTGCGCATGAAGTGCGCGCGGCAGCGTTGCCACGAGCTGCCGGGTAGCTTCTTCGCCAGGGCAGCCTTCAGGCCCTTGTGGTCGTCCGAGATCACAAGTTCGACGCCGTTGAGGCCGCGCTCGACGAGCTGTCCGAGGAACGTCTCCCACCCGGCGCCGTCCTCGCTCGTCACGATATCGCCGCCGAGCACCTCACGGTGCCCGGCGGCGTTGACCCCCGTCGCCACGACGGCGACGACGTTCACCACTCGGCCCCCTTCGCGACAGCGCTGCGTGACCGCGTCGAGCCACAGAAACGGGTACGGGCGGCTCTCCAGTGGCCGGTGACGAAACTCTTCCACGACAGCGTCCAGCTCTTGTGCCAGCTCGGAGACCTGGCTCTTCTTCATCCCCTCGATCCCGAGCGCACGGACCAGGCCGTCGATGCGCCCGGTCGACACACCGCGGACGTAGCACTCACTGACCACCTGGACGAGCGCACGGCGGCGGGGTCAAATCTTCACTCTTGGTGTTTCACTCGCTCGGAGCACCGAGACGGAGAAGGCGTCACGTGCGCTTGTTCCGCGCTCTCATCCGCCACAGCGATTCGATCGGGAGGGCGTACAGATCTTTCCCCAGCGGGACACACTGTCTCCCCGAGTACAACACGATGCCGCGTCGAAACCGCTCGCCGGCGAGTTCCTTGAGGAGTTCAAGCCCGCGCACATCCTCATCTCGTACGCGTGTGGCTGCCTTGACCTCAATGCCGACCAGGTCGCCTGAAGGGCTTTCTAGGACAAGATCTACCTCCACGTTCTTGTGCGTGCGGAAGTGATACATCGACGGGCGGGTTTCACTCCACGAGATCTGCTTTCGCAGTTCCATCGCAACAAAGCACTCCAAGGCATGTCCAAACGACGTTGCGTCCCTCTCCACTTGCCGTTCGTCCAGGCCGATGAGGTGTGCAATCAGTCCGGAGTCGTTGAGCAGGATCTTGGGCCGCTTGATCAGTCTTTTGCCAAGGTTCGGAGTCCAGGCAGGCAGGGGAAGGAAGAGGTAGATCGCTTCGAGCAACGAGAGGTAGCGCTTGACGGTGGTCTGCGGGAGTCCGACAGCCCCTGAGATTTCTGTGTAGTTCAGTT
>Ga0315284_10007149_pt1 | contig 15932 bp, 14 predicted proteins | sample YL17G09_16_MG_FD_203696 | JGI IMG/M metagenome (GOLD analysis project Ga0315284, IMG submission 203696) | Sediment microbial communities from Yellowstone Lake, YNP, Wyoming, USA - YL17G09_16 | ecosystem: Environmental > Aquatic > Freshwater > Lake > Sediment | place: USA: Wyoming | collected... | reverse complement strand
TGCTCCACTGCGGGAGAAATACAGTATCAGAATTTTTGTCATAAGTTTAAGACTTAAAGAATGGCAAGTATCGCTTCCGGCGGACGACCAATCGCCGCTTTGCCGTTAGCAATAACAATAGGCCGCTCAATTAAAATAGGATTGTTCACCATCGCTGTTATCAGCGCTTGTCTATCCAATGATGTATCGTCCAGGCCATTGGCTTTATATTCGGCTTCAGCCTTGCGCATTAACAAGCGTGGTTCCATGCCCAGTTTTTGCAGTATGTCGTCGAGTTCCTGAACGGTGGGAGGCGTTTTAAGATATTCAATAATCGTTGGCTCGATGCCTTGCTCTTGTAAAAGTTGCAAGGTTTGACGCGATTTGCCGCAACGCGGATTGTGATAGATTTTTACACTCATGGCTCACGCGTTCCTTAAAATAAAAACGCTATAATAGCATTTTTAATAAAACTCACGCTTTGGAATAGGCAATAACGATGACGGACAGAGTAATAGATCGAATTAAACAGTACTGGCTATTAGCGCGATTTGACAAGCCTATCGGCATCCTGATTTTATTGTGGCCTGCATTATGGGCGTTGTGGGTTGCCAGCGACGGCAAACCCGACGTACTGGTTTTAACTGTTATTTGTCTGGGCGTCGTACTGATGCGTGCTGCCGGTTGCGTAATTAACGATTATGCCGACCGCGATTTCGATCCACATGTAGAGCGTACCCAATATCGACCTATCGCCTCAGGCAAGGTAAAGCCCAAGGAAGCGCTGCTGGTTTTTATGATGTTATGTTTGTGCGCTTTCGGGCTGGTGTTATTGCTGAATATCTACACCATCATGCTGTCGTTTATCGCCGCATTTTTAGCTGCCAGTTACCCGTTTATGAAGCGCTATACCCAGTTACCCCAAGCCTATTTAGGCATCGCGTTCGGTTGGGCCGTGCCGATGGCTTTTTCCGCACAGACCAACAGTATCCCGCCGGTGGCGTGGGTGATGTATTTTGCCGTCGTATTATGGGCGCTGGTTTATGACACCATGTATGCCATGGTCGACAAGGATGATGATTTGAAAATAGGCGTTAAATCGACCGCCATCCTGTTCGGCGCTTACGACCGTCAAATCATGGGAGGATTGCAGATCATCATAATCGGACTGCTGGTTACCGTCGGACAAATGGCGCATACCGGTTGGCCTTATTATGGTGGAATTTTAATCGCGGCAGGCTTGTCGATTTATCAGCAAAAATTGATTTTTCACCGGGAAAAAGTACTTTGTTTTAAAGCGTTTTTGAACAATAACTGGTTTGGCCTATCCGTATTTTCCGGGTTGGTCGTTGATTATTTGTTGCGATAAGTTATTACTGTTGATACCGGCCCTATGACGAATTGATGGCTGTCCTCAAAGGTCTCTAATAATGCCGACTAAAATATCCCACAAGCTCAGAGATTCGCCGTATTATCAACATTCTCACGGCATTATTCGGTACTCTGGATTATGCCAGCCATTCAATAATATGGTCTTCCAGATCGTCAATATCTGATTCTTTCATCGCATAGCTGCTGATTGAAACGCCGGCGTCCTGGACGCTATCGGGATTTCCAGATAGCAGTGGATGCCAAGATGGGAGTTCTTTCCCATCAGTCAACAACCGGTAAGCGCAGGTTGTCGGTAGCCAGTTGTATTCGGCAAAGTCGTGTTGTTTTAAGTCCAGGCATTCGGGGACTAAGCGGGTGCGTTCGGTATAACCTGTGCAGCGGCAAGTTTCCAGGTCGATCAGGTTGCAGACCACGCTGGTAAAGTAGATGTCGCCGGTGTCTTCGTCTTCCAGTTTATGCAGGCAGCATTTGCCGCAGTTATCGCATAATGACTCCCATTCTTCGGTGGTCATTTTAGACAGTTTTTTGGTTTTCCAAAAGCTCATTTTGCATTTCTCATTAACGGACTGAACATTAGCTAAGCAGCTCCCATACTGGCTTGATGTTTTCAGGCAAGGGCGCAAGTCGACCTAGTTCTACCCATTGGTTGACAGGATTATGAAAATCGGAACCGACGGAGCCGGCGAGATCAAAGCGTGCTGCATAACCGGCAACCGTTTTTATTTCGTCGCTGCTATACCGTCCCGTTACGACTTCTATGCCTTGCCCCTCGAATTCCTTGAATGCCGTTAACAGGCGTTTCATCCAACTGGCGGTTAATTTGTATCGCAAAGGGTGCGCCAGAACCGCAACGCCTCCGGATTGGGTGATCCAGTTTATCGCCAGCTCCATGTCAGTCCAGGTCGTAGCAACAAAAGCGGATTTACCAGCGCCAAGATAACGGTCGAACGCTTCCTGTTGCGTCGATACGTGGAACTGCGACAGCAGGAAGTCGGCGAAATGACTACGGGTGATCATGCCGTCGCCAGCTGCTTTTTTGACGGCTTCCAGTGCGCCGGGTATGCGTTTTTTCTCCAGCTTGTCGGCGATTTTTTCGGCGCGTTCAGTGCGCATGATTTGCAGGTTGCGGGTGGCTTCAGCAAGAGGGGGGTACTCCGGATCAATACCCAGTCCGACAATGTGAAAACATTTATTCTGCCAGCTGGTTGATAGCTCAATGCCGGATATAAATTTAATACCCGTCGCAGTTGCCGCCCCCTGAGCTTCTTTTAGTCCTGCGACTGTATCGTGATCGGTTAAGGCCAGCGAGGTGACGCCGTGTTCATGGGCGCGGTGCACCAATTCCGTAGGCGATAAGGTACCATCGGATGCGATGGAATGGCAGTGCAGGTCGTAATTTTCAGGCATAAGTATTTAGGCAATAGGCGTAAGCAACTTGTCACCGAGTCGCACGGGTATGTTACTCCGTTCGAAGGTTTTTTTTAGACTCAAAGGCGGCGAAAGCATCAAGACATGCAGGACGGGTTTACAAACCCCGTCCTGCATGAGGTGGCAACGTGGAATTAATAACTAAGTTTGCGATTTCAGGTAAAAGCAATTACCAACCGCGCTTAATGGTTTTACATTCAATTTTAACGTTGGACAGGTAACAGCTGTATTTGCCTTTGTTGTCTCCTTCGCATTCGTCACAAACAGGGGTGCCAGAATCTTTGATTTCCGCAAGTGTCCAGCCATAGCCATCATATTGGCAAATCATTTGTGCGTATTTTTTAACTCTGTAAGGACTTTGTGCTTGTGCAATGGCGGTTTCTTTTGTTCCACAGCCGGGTGTAGATTTTAGATTTTCTTGTTTTTCCTTATAAACCCATTCATCATCCACTGCCATTGTGGTTTCGGAAAAAAAAGATAAAAACAGCAAAATAACAATCATTTTAAAGTTCATTAGTGTCCTCCAAATTTTTAAAAGACCGAAAAGGGGGTAGGGTCGCAAGCATTGGGCGACGCTTGGCGAATTGTAGCGCGAATCCGTCAACATCGCTAACGCTTGATTAAACTTGAAAAATCTTAAAAAAGGCTTTCTTGCTGTAATCCGCATAGCGCACCATCGTGGGATGTCGCGAATCGTCTTTCGCCTGTTCTACTGATACTCCCCATAAAGTTTTGCATAGAGGCCATTTTGGCTGAGTAGAGTTTCATGTCGTCCATGTTCGCAGATTTTACCTTGTTCAAAAACATAAACATGGTCGGCCTGTTTAACGGCGCTCAGGCGATGGGCAATAATAATGGTGGTGCGGCCTGTTAAAAATTTCGCCAACGCCTGATGCAGTTTGTGCTCTGTTTCACTGTCCAGCGCCGAGGTAGCTTCATCCAGTATTACTACTTTGGGATCGGCGACGATCATTCTGGCAATGGCCATGCGTTGCCGCTGACCACCGGAAAGTCTCATGCCCAGTCGACCGATAATGGTGTCCAAGCCTTGGGCCAGATCCTGTATGACGTCTTTTAATTGTGCAATAGTCAGTGCATTCCATAATACGGCATCGGTAGCCGGTTTTCCCAGCGTCAGGTTGGCGCGAATGGTGTCATTGAAGAGAACAGGGTGTTGCAGTACGGTGACGACATTTTCTCTAACCACTTCCAGGCCGATGCGGTCGATGGGAACTTCGTCGAAATAAATCTGGCCCTTATCGGGTGGGTACAGACCGATCAGGGTTTGGATTAAGGTGGATTTGCCACCGCCACTCGCACCAACCAGGGCAACTTTATCTCCGGCTTTGATTTTAAGTTGGATGCCATCGAGTACTTTTTCCTCGCTGTAGCTAAAGTGCAGGTTTTCTACGCGCAGGGAAACGGTTTTTTTGTTTAAAAACGGATTTTCCAGGTGAGGGTATTGTGGCTCTTGTTTTAGCGCATTAAGCCGGTTGATGCGGATTAATGCGGCTTTGGCGGCATAAAAGGCATATTGGATGCTCAGAATTTCCTGCACCGGGGCCATCATAAACCAGAGATAACCGAACACCGCCAACATTTGCCCGATGCTGAGATCGGAATAAAACACCATCAGCATGGCAGATGCGCGGAAGATGTCGAAACCAAACAGGAACACCAGAAAACTTAAGCGTGTCGCGGCATCGCTTTTCCAGGCGAAAGCGGTGGAAAAATCCTTCACCGAGTGGGCCGATTCGATCAGTTGCTGACAATAATGTTTCTCGCGGTTGCTGGCGCGTATTTGATGAATGGCTTCCAGGGTTTCGGTCAATGATTGCTGGAAAACTTCAAACGCGGAGTTTTCCTTGGATTTAAGGTCTTTAACTCTGGAGCCGATAGTGCGGGTGAAATAAATAACCACGGGGTTCAGTAACAGGATAAATAAACCCAGTTGCCAGTGCATCCATAATAAAATGACCGCAGTGCCGATAATGGTCAGGCTCGCTACCAGCAGTTTGCTGACGGTTGTGCCGATAAACGTGTCTATGGTATCCAGGTCTTTGACCAGATAGGTCACCACGGTGCCGGTGCCCAGGCGCTCGTATTCGGACATCGAAATATTTTGCAAGTGTCCGATCAGGTCGGAGCGGATACGGAATACAATGTCCTTGGCGATGCAGGAAAATTGCCGGGACTGAATGATGTTGAAAATGATCGCAATAATGCGCAGGATAACGCTGATCAGCAAAATGAAGCCGATATAAAGGATAGGGATTTGCCAAGTTGCAGGAAACAGCAGGTTAATCGTATGAATGAGAATGCCGGGTTTATGCAATAGCACTTCATCGACCAGCAACGGCATCAGCAAAGGCACAGGAACGCTGGCTATGGTTGCCAGAATAGCGATAAAATGGGAGGCGATCAGTTCTTTTTTGTGTTCTAACGCAATTTGGTAAATAGTGTTCCAGCTGTATGCTTGGGTAGCCTGTTTCGATTGCACGGGATTTGATAGGGATGTTTTTTAGAGCGCTTGATTATAACATCTTTAGGAATAAATTTACTGTGAGTGAAATATGAAACACCTGCGCGGAAAACTGTTATTGAGTCTGGTTGTTTATTCCGGTGCAGTATTTGGCAATACGCTCGACCAGCAAAGAAGTAGTTTTTTGCAGGCGGAAAAACTGCTTGCACAAGGCAATACAACGGCATTCATGCACATTAGCGCTGCCTTGACCGACTACCCTCTTTATCCCTATTTGCGATATCTGTGGTTGAAAGATAATTTACATTTAAGCGATCAGGTTATAGCCTTTTTAAATACTTATAAAGACAGCCGTTATGCCCGACTATTGAGGACTAAATGGCTGGATCAGCTTGCCAGGAATGAGCGGTGGCACGATTTTATCCGGTATTATATCGCCAGGGATGGTGTGTATGCCGCAAACCTGTCGGGAACAGGTTCGGCGATCGCCAGGGATGGTGTGTATGCCGCAAGCCTGCCGGGAGCAGGCGCGGCGCAAGTGACCGATAATTCTACGCTTGAATGCCAGTACAATCTGGCTATCTACAAAACGGGCGATCAGCATCAGGCATTAATTGAGGCTAAACGCCTATGGGTTAGTGGTGATTCGCTACCGCAGGAATGTGATCCGTTGTGGACGGCATTGATGATGTCACCCGGTTTTACGCCGGATTTAGTTTGGCAACGATTTGAACTGGCATTGAGCAAGGATAATGTCTCGGTAGCTGAATTTGTGCGTCGTTCTATGAGCAGTGCCGACCAGGATATTGCCGATGTTTGGTTGCGGGTACACCAAAAGCCGAGTCTGATCGAAAATACCGCGCTTTTGAATAGACAAATGGGGCGGCTTTTTGCGCATGGTGTGGATCTGCTGGCAAAATCCGATTTGAATCTGGCAATTCATCTGTGGGATGATCGAAAACATGCTTTTCAGATAGATAACCAGACCGCTCAGAAGCTGGAGCGCGACCTTGCGCTTGCTTTTGCGCGGGCTCGAAATACAGGTGCCTATCAGCGCCTTAATCAATTGGCTCTTGTTGATGCTGAAGTCAATGAATGGAAAGTCAGGACGGCTTTGCTGGAACAAAACTGGCTGCATGTCGCCGAGTCGCTGGCGGGGTTGACGGCTCAGGAGAGGCAGGATCCTAAGTGGCAATACTGGCAAGCCAGGGTGCTGGATAAAACCGGTAACACTTTGCATGCGCAGGAAGCCTACGCCAAGCTCGCCGAAGACCGCAGTTTTTACGGGTTTTTAGCCGCCGACAATGTCAATAAGCCTTATCAGTTTTCCAACAAACCGGTTTTTCTGGTGGAACACGAACTTGAAAAGTTGGCTAATGAAACAGATTTTAGAATTGTTCGTGAGTTTAAAGCATTGAACCGGGATGCGGAGGCCGAGCGCCAATGGTGGGATGCGGTAAAGGTGCTGAGCAAGGAGCGACGCATGGTTGCTGCTAAATTGGCCCAGCAATGGCATTGGGATCAAATCGCCATTGCAACATTGGTTAAAGCCGACTATTGGGATGATCTGGGACTGCGTTTTCCTATTCTTTATTCGAATCAGATTCATGATAATGCAGAACAGCAAAATCTCGATCCGGCGATTGTTTTCGGCTTGATTCGGCAGGAAAGTATCTTCGATAAAGATGCCGAGTCAGCTGTTGGCGCGCGCGGTTTAATGCAGGTTATGCCCAGAACGGGGATGCAAATAGCCAAAGATTTGAAGGAAAAGTGGCAGTCAGATCAGAGTCTATTTAATCCTGATGTCAATGTCCGATACGGAGCTTTTTATTACAAACAACTGGTAAGGCAGTTTCACGGGCATTTCGTCTTGGCAATCGCTGCGTATAACGCCGGTTCAGGTCGGGTGTCAAAATGGTTGCCGAGTTTTGAATCTGTACCGGCGGACATCTGGATTGAAACAATTCCGTTTAAGGAGACCAGGAAATATGTTACTTCGGTGCTGTCTTACGCCATTATTTATCAGCAACTCATAGAACGAAAGGGCTTAAGGATGAAGGAATTGATGCTCGATGTGTTGCCCGGCTAAAATTTGAGCTGATTTTTTTTGATGTCTGTTAGATAATGTCGAGTTTAGAATAATAATAATTAAGTAAGGTATATAAAAGAGCATGGGTAAACAGCACAGTTTTACGCGCGAAGAATTGTTGAAGTCCGGTAGGGGAGAGCTGTACGGGCCGAAAAATGCGCAATTACCTCTGCCGAACATGTTGATGATGGATCGTATTACCCATATATCGAATGAAGGCGGTACTTATGGAAAAGGCGAGATTATCGCTGAACTGGATATAACGCCTGATTTATGGTTTTTTGCTTGCCATTTTCAGGGTGACCCGGTGATGCCGGGTTGTTTGGGTCTGGATGCGATGTGGCAGTTGGTCGGTTTCTTTTTGTGCTGGATGGGCGGTCCTGGTAAAGGACGTGCTTTGGGCGTCGGTGAGGTTAAATTTACCGGACAAGTATTGCCCTCCGCTAAAAAAGTGATTTATCGGATCAATTTAAAAAGATTGATAATGCGGAAGTTGGTTATGGGTATCGCTGATGCCACCATGGAAGTCGATGGCAAAGTGATTTACGAGGCCACCGATTTACGGGTTGGTTTGTTTACTTCCACAGAAGATTTTTAGAGGCGTTAACAATGAAAAGAGTCGTAGTTAGCGGATTAGGCATTGTCTCCAGCATAGGAAATAATCGGAAAGAGGTTGTCGATTCCCTAAGAGTAGGCCGATCAGGGATCGTTTTTGCAGACGTATATAAGGAAATGGGCTTCCGCAGTCATGTCCATGGGCCTATTAACCTGGATTTAGACGCGTTCATCGACCGTAAAATCAAACGTTTTATGGGAGATGGCGCGGCGTTCAACTATATCGCGATGCAGCAAGCAATTGACAATTCCGGTTTGGGCGAATCAGAAGTCTCAAACTTTAGAACCGGTTTGGTGATGGGTTCCGGAGGGCCTTCAACCTCAAACATTGTTGAAGTGGCTGATATTTTACGCGAAAAAGGCATCAAAAAAGTGGGGCCCTATATGGTGCCCAGAAGCATGTCCAGCACCACTACAGCATGTCTTGCAACGCCTTATAAAATCAAAGGCGTCAACTACACGATCAGTTCGGCGTGTGCGACAAGTGCTCATTGTATCGGTCATGCGATGGAATTGATCCAGATGGGCAAACAGGATGTAGTCTTTGCCGGTGGCGGCGAAGAAGTGCATTGGTCCATGTCGATGTTATTCGATGCAATGGGCGCATTGTCGTCCAAATATAACGACACGCCGACTACCGCTTCAAGGCCTTATGATGAAACCCGCGACGGCTTTGTTATCTCCGGCGGCGGCGGTGTTTTGGTGATTGAAGAACTGGAACATGCCAAAGCACGTGGCGCGAAAATCTACGCAGAACTGACCGGTTACGGCGCAACGTCCGATGGTTACGACATGGTGCAGCCTTCGGGTGAGGGCGCGGTGCGCTGTATGCAGCAGGCGATGGCGACTATCAAGGACTGCAAGATTGATTATATCAATGCCCACGGCACCAGTACGCCGGTCGGTGATACCAAGGAACTTGAAGCCTTGCGTGCTGTGTTTGGATCGGACAATGTGCCTTTAGTCAGCTCAACAAAATCGCTGACAGGCCATGCGTTGGGTGCGGCGGGTGTTAATGAGGCGATTTATTCCTTGTTGATGATGGAAGAAAACTTTCTCAGTGCTTCAGCCAACATCACCCAGCTTGATCCGGGCGCAGCAGGTATTCCGATAGTGCGTGAACGTAAAGACAATGTTACGTTAAACACCATTATGTCGAACAGCTTCGGATTCGGCGGAACCAACGCTACATTGATCTTTCAGCGTTACAACGGCTAACGAAATCTTTTATTCACCACGAAGACATAAAGGACACGAAGTTTTATGTCTTAGTGGTGATAATCTTTTAAACTTTTTTACATTTTATACTCTCTGACCATGTCAGATCCAAGCCAAAAATCCAGAACCCAGTTTAACAAGTTACAAAAGAAATTGCGGCATACGGTCGGCGATGCAATTGCCGACTACAACATGATTGAAAATGGCGACAAGGTCATGGTGTGTTTATCCGGCGGCAAGGATTCGTTCACCCTGCTGGACATCCTGATGCACCTGCAAAAAACCGCGCCGGTTGAATTCGAACTGATCGCGGTCAATCTGGATCAAAAGCAGCCCGGTTTTCCTGAGCACGTATTGCCAGAATATCTGGCATCGCTGGGTGTGCCTTACCATATTATCGAGAAAGATACTTACAGCGTGGTCAAGCGGGTTATCCCCGAGGGCAACACCACCTGCGGACTGTGTTCACGCTTGCGGCGAGGCACCTTATACGGTTATGCCGAAGCCAATAATGTCACCAAAATAGCCTTAGGCCATCATCGCGATGACATCCTTGAAACCTTTTTCCTGAACATTTTTTACGGCGGAAAATTAAAATCGATGCCACCCAAGTTGTTAAGCGATGATAAGAAAAATATCATCATCAGACCCTTGGCGTACACTCGTGAAAAAGACATAGAACGTCTGGCTGCATTTAAAAGCTATCCGATTATTCCCTGCAACTTGTGTGGTTCGCAGGAAAATTTGCAACGCCAAGCCATGAAAGTCATGTTAAAAGGCTGGGATAAACAGTTTCCGGGGCGCTTGGAGACTATTTTTACCAGTCTGAAAAATGTCGCGCCCTCGCAGTTGGCCGATACCCAGTTATTCGATTTTGTCGGGTTAGCACGGAGCCAGCAGCTCGAAGAGCTTATCGCCAGGGATGGTGTGAATGCCGCTTGCCAGTCGGGAACTATCGCGGCGAATGCCGGTTTGAAGGTATTGGCTCAGTAATATCGGCAACTTGGGATGAACAGCCCCGGCTTATAGTTTATAATCACCCACCGTTTAAAGTTTTCATCGACCGGCGTTCATATGCGTTTGGTCTTGGCTGTCATTGGTTAAATACACCTCATGCAAGAAATAAACCCGATCAAAAACAAAATAGCCGACTTAAAAAGCCGTGGCGATGCCCTTAGGAGGTATCTTTGACTTTGACATTAAGAGTGAACGTCTAGTCGAAGTTTTAAGGGAACTTGCTTATCCGAAAATCTGGGATAAGCCTGAAGAAGCGCAGGCTTTAGGCAAAGAGCGCGGCCAACTGGAAGTCATCGTTAACACCATTAACGATCTTGAACGAGGCCTTGGCGATGCCGAAGAACTGCTGACCATGGCGGTTGAAGAAGACGATGAAGACACGGTGGAAACCGTTGTCGATGATCTCGCTCACTTTGAAAAAAGAGTCGCAGACCTCGAATTTCGCCGCATGTTCTCCGGGCAAATGGATGCCAATAACGCCTTTCTGGACATACAGTCCGGCTCTGGTGGCACCGAAGCCCAAGATTGGGCGTCCATCATTGAACGCATGTATTTGCGTTGGGGTGAACGTAAAGGTTTTAAAACCGAATTGATTGAAGAATCATCAGGTGACGTGGCCGGCATCAAAAGCGCCACCATTAAGTTTGAAGGCGAATATGCGTTCGGCTGGTTGCGCACCGAAACCGGAGTACATCGCTTGGTCAGAAAATCGCCGTTCGATTCGGGCAATCGCCGTCATACCTCGTTTGCCTCAGTGTTCGTATCGCCGGAAATCGACGACGATATAGATATCGACATCAATCCTGCCGATGTTCGCGTGGATGTTTACCGTGCCAGCGGTGCGGGCGGTCAGCATATCAACAAAACCGAATCGGCCGTGCGTATGACCCACAACCCGACCGGTATCGTTGTGCAATGCCAAAGCGACCGCTCACAACATAAAAACCGCGACACCGCGATGAAGCAATTGAAAGCCAAATTGTACGAGCTGGAAATGCGCAAGCGTAGCGAAACAGCTCAGGCCTTGGAAGATACCAAGTCGGATATAGGCTGGGGCAGCCAGATTCGTTCTTATGTTTTGGACCAATCGCGCATCAAGGATTTGCGCACCAACGTGGAAACAGGCAACACCCAGGCGGTTCTGGATGGTGATCTGGATCAGTTTATCGAGGCTAGCTTGAAGAGCGGCTTGTAAAGCTTCCACTCCTGCTTACGTCCCTTACCTGCATCCCTGTAGGCAAGAAACATATACAAATAGAGTTAACAATTAAAATGTCAGAAATTGAGCATGACGAACAAGAACAAATTAAACAGCGGCGCAGCAAATTAAACGAGTTGCGGGAAAATGGAATTGCCTTTCCTACCGATTTTCGCCGCAATGTAGTGGCGGGTGAATTGCTGGCCGAGTACGGCGAAAGAACCAAGGAAGAACTCGAGGCGGAACCGCTGCGGGTAAAACTGGCTGGTCGGATGATGACACGGCGGGTGATGGGTAAAGCCAGTTTTGCGCATATTCAGGATATGTCCGGCCAGATGCAGCTGTATGTGACTCGCGATGCGCTACCCGAAAGCTTCTACAACGAGCAGTTTAAAAAATGGGATATCGGCGACATCGTCGGCACGGAAGGTGTGTTGTTTAAAACCCAAACCGGTGAACTCAGCGTCAAGGTCGATGATATACGGCTGCTGACTAAAGCCTTGCGCCCATTGCCTGAAAAGTTCCACGGTATTGCCGATCAGGAAATCAAATACCGCCAGCGTTATCTGGATTTGATTATGAGCGAGCAATCGCGCAATACCTTTTTAATCCGATCCAAGGTGGTCGCGTATATTCGCCAGTTTTTGATTGAGCGCGATTTTCTGGAAGTTGAAACGCCGATGATGCAAATGATCCCAGGTGGAGCAACAGCGCGGCCTTTCACCACCTTTCATAACGCGCTGGACATGGAGTTGTATCTGCGTATCGCACCGGAGTTGTATTTAAAGCGTCTGGTCGTCGGCGGTTTTGAGCGGGTGTTTGAAATCAACCGAAATTTCCGGAATGAAGGCTTGTCGACACGTCATAACCCTGAATTCACCATGCTGGAGTTTTATCAGGCTTACGCGGAATATCATGAGTTAATGGATTTAACCGAAGCCATGTTACGTGGTATCGCGATAGAAGTGTTAGGGCAAACCATGATTACCTATCAAGGAGAGCAATACGATTTTGGCAAGCCGTTCGACCGTATGACTGTGTTCGATTCGATATTACACTTTAATCCCGAGTTAACGGCGGAAAATATCGCCACGTGTGAAGCCGCTGTTGAAGTGGCTAAAAAACTGAACCTTCCGGTTAAAGACGGTTACGGTCTGGGCAAAATTCAGATCGAAATATTTGAGAAAACCGTGGAAAGCCGGTTGATGAATCCGACTTTTATTACGGCTTATCCGGTTGAAGTATCACCATTGGCACGGCGCAATGATGATAATCCGCATGTTACCGATCGCTTTGAGTTTTTTGTAGGCGGACGGGAAATCGCCAACGGCTTTACCGAGCTGAACGATGCCGAAGATCAAGCCGCACGTTTCCATAAACAGGTCGAAGAAAAAGAGGCTGGTGATGATGAGGCTATGCACTTTGATGCGGATTACATCATCGCGCTGGAACACGGCATGCCGCCGACCGCAGGAGAGGGCATAGGTATCGACCGTCTGGTCATGCTGTTTGCCGATGCGCCGTCAATACGCGATGTATTGTTGTTTCCGCATATGAGACCTAAGGGCTAAGGAAAATGCTGTTGACGTGGCACTGGAATTTCGACCTACAAATAAGCAATTAAATTCAACCACGGGAAATATCGTTGTACCTTGTCTGCATCATATCTTACAATCCTAACCGGGTGTAGGTTACGACTGCATGGATGCAGGAGGTTGAGCAATGCAGGAGCAATTGCCGAGCGATAGCGTAACCCGACAATTGCCGCTTGAATGTGTTGGTTTACGTTATCGCTAACCCAACCTACAAGCTATTTAGCCCCCCACATTAAATAACATAAATAATATTTTGGAGGATAGTATGTTTAAAATTCGTTCGCTGGTTACAGCGCTGGCGTTAGCAAGTTCAGTTTCAGTGGCTTCGGCTTGGGATGCATTACCGACACAGGTCGATTCACCTGCTGATAACCCTACTACTGCGGCTAAGGTTGAGTTGGGGCAAATGCTCTTTCATGATCCTCGTTTGTCTTCCACCGATACGGTTTCCTGTTCTTCTTGCCATAACACGATGCTGGGCGGTGAAGATAACAGACCGAACTCTATGGGTGTAAATGGACAAACCGGTGGGCGTAGTGCACCGACTGTTTGGAATGCTGCGTTTAATACCGTCCAGTTTTGGGATGGCAGAGCAGCAAGCTTGGAGGCGCAAGCGGCAGGCCCCGTGACCAACCCTATTGAAATGGGCATGAAAAGCTGGGATGACGTCGTGGCTCGCCTAAAATCGATTGAAGGTTACCAGCAGTCCTTTGAAAAAGCTTTCGGTAAAGACGCTATTTCCAAGGATAATGCAACCAAAGCGATTGCGGCATATGAAAGAACCTTGATTACGCCAAACAGCCCTTATGACCGTTATGTTTCCGGTGACAAGTCGGCCTTGTCGGCGCAACAGGTTCGCGGCATGGAAAAAGTTGCCCAGTTGGGTTGCACTAATTGCCATAGCGGTCCGGCATTTAACGGCCCTGGAATGTTCCAGAAGTTTCCTGCTATTCCCGACGGTTATTGGGAAGCGCAATACCATATCAGCAAGGATAAAGGTTTAGCGGAAGTTAGCAAAAATCCGGCAGATGAACACTTATTTAAAGTGTCAACCTGGCGTAATATCGCTTTGACTGCGCCTTATTTTCACAACGGTTCGGTTAAAACGCTGGATAAAGCGGTCATGTTGATGGCTAAGGTGCAATTGGGCAAAGATTTAACCAAAGAAGAAACTGCCGATATTGCGGCTTTTTTGAATGGCTTGACCGGCGAATTCCCTAAACAGAAAATGCCGACTTTGCCGGGCACACCGGGCTCTACTTTTAACTAAGAGTTAGTTCTGGGGCGACTGGTCGGTCGCCCCAATAAGTTGTTGTGGGGGCGAATTCATTCGCCCTGGGCTATTAAAGTCGCCCCTGCAATTATTCCGCGCTGTAAATCGGCGTTGCTGAAATACGTTCATCAATCCGTTTTGAAATTTCCTGGTAAACGGGGCTGTTGATCGATTCAAAGCGTTGTTTGAAGTCGGCCTCATTCATGTGTTCAGGAAGGTCTCTGGGATCCGGCATAAAATCACTGTAATCTTTTATTCTGGACATAGCCCTTTGCATTTTCCGTGCATTTTCCGGTGATGAGGTCGCCATTTCACCAAAACGTGTGCCGGCTTTGTCGGCTGCCAAGTCAATAAAACTGAAACCACTACCGCCTTGTTGTGCGTCGCTTAATTCTTTCTCTTCACCGGCAATTTTGGCGACTTGCTTATTTACCGTTGCGGTAAGCGCCGCCGAACCTATATAGTGCTGAGCCAGATCGATGCGTTTATATAAAAAAGCAGAATATTGTTGCCCGGTTGCTGGGACGGATTCTGGCACTGCGAGGATTTTTTTGGCCTCCTTTTTATTAACATAGTCATTGATCGTCGAAATAACCACTCTGTTTTCGTCTATAGCGGTTTCCAGTGTAGAACGCTGGTAAGCCAGCTCAAACAGCGGACGTAACAACTCCGCGAGTGATAAGCGCCATTCCGGGTCATGCTTAGCAACGATGTCGGCCAGTTTTTGCTGATAAATATTCAGCGTAGCATTGTCGCCGGTGTGTGTCAGAAAATTTCGCGCCTGAATCAATGTGTCCTTGTTTTGATAGTAGGTAAGGGTGATTTTTTGTGCATCAATCTTTACCGCCTTAATAGGGCGGGTTGCCAGAATAAAATATTCATTCAACGATGAATGCTGAATAATGGTGTCGATAATAAAAGCGGCCATTTTTGCCGGTAGCAATAGCTTTCCGGCTTTAAATTTGGTTATTACAGGAAGGTCACTGTCTTTAACATTACCTAATCTAAAGCTGATGTTCAAATACTTGCCCAGGCTGTTTTCAGGCAAAGTCATGGTGACTTTAAATCTCAATTCATCGTTTTTAAACTCTAACTCAGCTGCACTTTTGCTGTAACGGTTTAATAAATAATTACCGGCGAGATTCAGGTCGGCTTGGGATAATTCAATGATGCCGATCTCATCAGGTTTGGTTTTGGAACCCTCATGCAGGATTTTTTTTGCCCTAATCAAATCGTCACGCGTAGGTGACCAGCCTACTTCAAGCTCTGGCTTGTCGCCAACGCCAAAAAGCACCAACATGGCGCACAAAACTATCAGTGCACCAAAGCTATAGAACAAAAGACCTAATAAGGTTTTCATCAGTGTGCGATTAGATAAATTCCAGTTTAAATCCTGCGGATTTTAAATAATCGGCTTCCTGAATCAAATCGGCGTGGGTCAACGGCGCTTGGGCCAGCCACTGGTTTGGAAACTGGAGACGCATTTTTGATTTTATCAGTGATATTTTAAAATTGGGTAATTCATGTTCCTGGCGATTGCGGTGCAATAAAACCGATAGCCGTAAAATAACGGTCAGAATGGGTGCATCAACATTCCAGGGAGCCGGTAATTTGTTGAAATGCACGCGCAAGAATTTACGTCGATG
>Ga0315284_10007147_pt1 | contig 15932 bp, 11 predicted proteins | sample YL17G09_16_MG_FD_203696 | JGI IMG/M metagenome (GOLD analysis project Ga0315284, IMG submission 203696) | Sediment microbial communities from Yellowstone Lake, YNP, Wyoming, USA - YL17G09_16 | ecosystem: Environmental > Aquatic > Freshwater > Lake > Sediment | place: USA: Wyoming | collected... | reverse complement strand
GGCGCCGCGCGCGGGGCCGGTCGCTCGCCCCGGCCGGCAGCCGCCACGATCGGGAGACGCGCGCGGGATGCGGGCAGGCGGGCCATGGCGGAAGGCGCGGCGGGAGTGGGGGCGCGCCTGCGTCATCGCCTCCCCACTCCACACCCGTCGGCGAGCTCCGCCCCGCCTCTGTCCCTCTGCACGCCATGCGCTCGTCCGCCGCTTGCCGCGGCGCGACCTTCAGGTGTGGAGGAGGGGGCTCGGGCCTGTCGCCAACGCGGCGACCGCCGCGCGCCGCTCTGCCCGCCGGCGGTTGCGCCGGCCCGGCCTGCTGGCGCTCGCGCTCGCGCATGCGACCCGCGCGCGGGGCGGGCGGCGCAATGCGGCCCCTGGCGCGCCTGGCGGCGCGCCGGCGGCGGCGCCGTGGCGAGCCGCGCAGGCCGCCCCGGCGCGCGGGCGCCCCGATGCCCGCCCGCCGCGCGCCCGCACTGCATCGCTGCTCAGCGGCCGGCGGCCGAAGCGGCGTGCCGCGCTGCCGCCTGCCCCGTGGCCGCCCTCGACGCCCATCCCCTCCTCCCCAGGCCGGCCGCCCTGCCCCGCCACGCCGCGTCCGCGCCCCGCGTCGGCCGCCGCAGGTGCAAGAGAGATACAGGGGGGCAGGAAGGTCGCCGAGCGGGCCTGGGCTGCGCGGCGTCCGCGGCGGCCGGCCGACCCCCAACCCCCCCCCCCCCCAGCTCGCTCATCGCCCGCGCCCAGGGCCCCGCCCCCCCCAACCCCCTCGTCGTCGACCGCTTCCAGCAAGTCGTGTCGCAGCTCTTCGCCCAGCGCATCGTGCGCCTCGGCGGCGCGGTCGACGACGACATGGCCAACCTGGTGGTCGCCCAACTCTTGTACCTCGACTCCGCCTCGCCCGCCGACATCTCCATGTACGTCAACTCGCCCGGCGGGTCGGTGACAGCGGGCATGGCCGTGTTCGACACGATGCGGTACCTGAAGGCCGACGCGTCGACGGTCTGCGTCGGCCTCGCCGCGTCGATGGGCGCCTTCCTGCTCGCCTCGGGCGCCCAGGGCAAGCGCTACTCGCTGCCCAACGCGCGCATCATGATTCACCAACCGCTGGGCGGGGCGCAGGGGCAGGCGGCCGACATCGAGATCCAGGTGGGCGGGCGGGTGGGGGGTGAGGGGTCGTGCTCCTTGTGCCCCCCTTATTTCGACCACAACACACGCCCCCCCCCCCCCCCTGTCGCAGGCCAACGAGATCCTGCACCACAAACTGACGCTCAACGGCTACCTCGCCGAATTCTCGGGCCAGACCCTGGACCGGGTTACCGCCGACACCGACCGCGACTTTTTCATGTCGGCCGAGGAGGCGGTCGAGTACGGTGAGGGAGGGGGGGAGGGGGGAGAGGGGGGGAGGGGGATGGGCGAAGGAAAAAAAAAAACTTTAAAAAAAACTCACCCCCCCCCCCCATCCTCAAGGCCTCATCGACGCCGTCATCTCCCGCCCCGCCGTCGCCGCCGACCTGCCCAGCGACATCGGGACGACCGAGTCCCTGGCCATCTACAACGACAAGGTCGTCAACGCGGCGGTCAACCTCGACAACCCGGACCTCGCCGGTCGCCCCTTTGTGCGGGTCGGCACCGTGGCGCGGGACGCAGGGGGGACGCTCACGGAGTCGGTGGCGGTCAACCCGGCGGCGCGGGCCATGTACGAGGAGCTGGTCGAGTCGCTGACCGCGCGCGCGGCGGCCATCGACGCCGCCGCGGCCCCCGCGGCCGCCGAGTTTGCGGGGCGCCTGTTCCTCATCGAGCCGGCGGGCGGCGTGCTCGGGCGCCAGGCGGCGGCCGCGGCGGCGACCGCCGCCGCGACCGCGGCCGGCCCCGACGCCGCCAAGTACGGCTCCCCCGCCAAAGCGCTCACCGCGTCGCGCGCCCTCGCCCTCGCCGCGTTCAACAAGGCCATCGCGGACGCGGGCTACCCCAAGCGCCAGCTCGACCCGCGCCGGTTCACGCTCAAGCGCGCCGACGTCGCGCGCCGCGCGGCCGAGCGCGAGGCGGACGACGCGTCGCTGGCGGACGCGCGGGAGCGGTTCAAGGTGTCGCGGGGGATGCCGGTGGACTGAGGGGTGGGGGGTGGGGGTGGGGGGTGGCGGTGTGGGGGGGCGGTGGTGCAAGGGGCGGCACACTTGGGCGCCGGGGGCGGGGGCGCCGGGGGGGCGGGGCGGGGCGGGGGGCGGCCCACGTCCCGCCGCGCCGCGCCGCGGGCTGGGAGCGGGCCACGTCGACAATCGCCCCTCCGATCGCCGCGCGCTCGTTGCGCGCCCCCACATCTCACCGCCCCCACCACCCCCCGCCACCCCCACCCACCCCACCACTCCCACCATGTTTGCCGTCCGCTCCATGACCGCCCGCCCCGCCGTGCGCCCCGCCAAGGCGGGCGGCCGCCGGTCGGTGGCGCGCCGCGCCGAGGGCGAGTCCGCGCCCGACGCCGCGCCCGTGCCGGCCCCGGCCGCGCCCGCCGCCGCTCCGATGGCCATGGTGAGTATGAGAGCAGGCGTTTGGGTGGACAAGCTCGGGCGCGGCGCGGGGGAGGGGGCGTTGGAGGGGACAGCGGACGCACCATCTGACATTCCGCGCCCTCCCCACGCCCCCCAGCCCGCCGCCCCCACCCCCGCGCCCACCCCGGTGAAGCCGGTGGCCGCCGTCAAGACGCCCACGATCGGTGGTGAGTGGGCAGGGGCAAAGTTTCATTTGGAGAGGCGTGGCCTGCTGCGGCGCGAGCGGGGCGCGGCGGCCGACGGAGGGCCAGGAAGCGCCGACCGCTTTTCCGACCGCCCTTCCTCCTGTCCAACCCCTGCCCCCCCCCCCCCCCAGAGGCCATGGCCTTCTCCGGCCCCGCGCCCGAGCTCATCAACGGCCGCCTCTCCATGCTCGCGTTCGTCGCCGCGCTCGGCGCCGAGCTCTCGACCGGCGAGCCCGTCCTCAAGCAGCTGTCCGACCAGCCCGTCCTCATCGCCGCGGGCGCCGCCCTCTTCGCGTGGGCGTCCCTGGTCCCCATCCTGCTCGGCAAGGGCGAGCGCAAGGCGGTCGGCCCGTTCACGCCCGCGGCCGAGATGCTCAACGGCCGCGCCGCGATGCTCGGCTTCGCCGCGCTGCTCATCGTCGAGGGCGGGCGCCACGCCGCGCTGTTCTGAAAAGGTGGAGCGGGAGGGCGTGCGGCCCTGACGACGGCGACCCCCCATTATTCTTTTCCCCCGATTCTTCGCCCCACTCCGATTCTTTGCGCCGCGCCGCACCCGCGCCCCGCCGCGGCCGGCCAGGCGGCCGCGCGCGGGCGAGCGCGCGGCGGCGCGGGCCGCTGCATCCACCTCGCCCCTTGCCTTGTGTAAAAGAGAGTTTTCCCCCGACGCTCAAAAAACGATTTGTGCGACAGACGCGCCGCGCGCGCCCCCCCCCACCTCCCGCCCCCGTCACTCCTCCTCGCTCGAGTAATCGTACGCGATGTTGGCCGGCGCCCGCCCCGGCGGCGCGGCCGCGGCGGCGGCGTCGAGGCCCGACCAGGAGGGGGCGGCCGCGGTCGCCCTCGCAGCGACCGCCGCCGCGCCCGCGCCCCCAAACCGGGCCCCCGCCCGCGCCTCGAGCGCGGCCCACGCGGCGGGCGTCAGGCCGACGCCGGCCGCGGCCGCGCGGTCGGCGGCCCAGAGGGCGTTGGGGAGGGAGCCGGCGTCGAGCTCGGCGCGCACGAGCGCGGAAAAGGTGTGCGCGGTGGGCTTGAAGCCCGCCGCGGCCGCCGCCTCGAGCGCGGCATGCGCGGGCGCAGCCCCCACCCCTCCGGGCGCCCGCCCCCCGTAGCGGACTGCGGCGTCAAAGACGCGCGCGTCGAGCGCGCCGCCAGCGCGCGCGACAGCCGACGTCAGGTCGGCCGCCTCGGCCGACCGCCCCGTCTTGGCCAGGGCGCGCACCAGGGCGGTGAGGCCGGCCGGTGGGGGGAGGGGGGTGGGCGGCCGGCCGGCGCCGAGAGGGGGCGGGCGGGCAGCGGGCGGTCCGGCCCCCGCCGCAGCCGCCCACCGCACCACCGCCGCGCCCAGGCTCGGCAGCCCCGCGGCTTCGCACGCGCACAGCAGCCTCGTCAGCGACGCTGGCGTGTGCCGGGTGGGGCCGGCGTCGAGCTCGCCCGCGGCGCACTCGACGAGCGCGGCGGCGGCAGACCGCGCGGCGCGCAGGGTCGCGCGTCGCGCGTCAGCCGATGGCGCCGGGGTTGCAAGGGCGCGCGAGACATGGGTCGACGCGGTCAGCAGGGCGCGGTCGATGAGCGAGAGCGGCAGCGGCGCCGCGGGCGCCGCGCGCCGCGCGGCGGCGAGCGCGGCCGCGGCCGCCGCCACGTCGCCCCGGGCGGCCGCGGCCTGCAGCGCCAGGTGCGGGTTGGACGGTGGGGGCTGAAAAGTGGGGCAAAGTGGGGGATGGAGAGCCTGCCCACGCGCGCCGCGCCGCGCCGCCCTCCGCCCGCGCCGCGCCACCCTCCCTCTTCCTCTCTCTCGGGAGTCCTCAGACACGGCGGGGTCTCCCCCGCCGCTCACGGTCGACGCATCGTCACCGCCGGGATCACGCCCGGCTACGACCGCCCGTCGACGCTTGTCGTCAGCGGACTCCAGACAAGGAGAGCGACTCCGGACGGGAAGAGTCGTCCCTCTCGGTGCGCCTCCCGACCCGTGCTCACCTTGTCGCGGCGCTTGCCGGCGGCAGCGTCCCCGGCGCCGGCGGCCGCCGAGAGCAGGCGCGCGGCGGCGCGCGGGAGCGCGCCGCCGCGCGGAAGCAAGCGCGCCAGCATCCTTGCTCCCTCTTTCTCACGCCATGTCGTCGGGCGTCGCCTCCCGCCACTCGTCCGCGTCCATGGCCGCCTCCCGCTTGCCCTCCGCGATCGCTTGCCGCGCCGCCTTTTTGCTCTCCGCGTCGACCACCTTGATCCCCTTGATGCGCACCCCCTTGCGCACCCGGATGGCCTTGACCTTGGTTTTGGGCGGGACCCCCTTGCGCTGCGCGGCAGCGGCCCGCTTCTGCGCGGTCTTGTCGCGTTTCGCTTTGAGCTCCCGCTCTTTGGCCAGGTCGGTCGCGTGCGTGCGGCGGCGGGTGGCCTTGCAGTTTTTCTTAGACATGTGTATGTGGAGAGGGCGGGGGAGGGCGGCCGGAGCTGGGGAAAAGAGGGAGGCGCGGCGTCGGCGCCGCGCGGCCGGCCGCGCCTCGCTGCCGCCTAGCCTGGCGGACAATGGACGCACGAGCGCGCTGGCGGCGCGCCTGGAGCCCGGCGAGGCCCGCCGATTGCCCAGCCGGCGCCGCCGCCGCCGCGCTCCGCTCGCCGCGCGAGCGCACCTGGAGGCCGCGCTCCGCGCTGGACGCACGATGCGCGCTTGGCGGCGCGCGACGGGTGCAGGACCGCGAGCGACGCGCGCCCAGGAGTGGCGCCGTCGCCGGCGCCGGCGCCGCCGCCCCACAATCCCCCTCTCAATGGTCCTCCTCGCCGACCCCGGCGCCCGTACCGACCCTCCACTTCTCGGCGCCCCCTTTCGTGTGGCCCGCGGGCGCGGCCTGGCCGTCGGAGACGTCGTCGTCCTCTACGAGCGCGGCGACCGCGTGCGCGAGCTGACCCTCACGCCCGGCGGCCAGCACCAAAACCATTGCGGCGTGTTTCACCACGATGTGAGAGAGGGAAAAGGAGGTGGAGGAGGGCGGGAGGTGGGGAATGCGCGTCCGCCGCCTCTCGGTCGACCCGCCCTCCTCTCCCCTCCCACGCACAGGATTGGATCGGCCTCCCCTACGGCTCCCGCGTCGCCACCCGCAACGGCGCCGGGCGCGCCCTGCTGCTGCCGCCGACGCCGGAGCTGTGGACGCGGTGCCTGCCGCACCGCACGCAAATTCTGTATGCAGCCGACGTCGCGCTCGTCTGTTCGCTGTTGGAGCTCGCCCCTGGCTGCACCGTGCTCGAATCGGGCACCGGGTCCGGCGCTCTGACGCACGCGCTCGCGCGCGCGGTCGCGCCGGGGGGCCGCGTCGACACCTTCGAGTTTCATCAAGGGCGCGCCGACGCCGCGCGGGCCGAATTCGAGCGGCACGGCCTCGCTGACGTCGTGCAGTGCCACGTGCGGGATGTGCAAAGCAACGGCTTTGGCCCCGGCGCCGGCGCCGGCGACGCCGACGCCGTGTTCCTCGACCTCCCCGCCCCCTGGCTCGCCGTCCCCTCCGCCGCGACCCGCCTGCGCCCCGACGGCGTGCTCGCCTCGTTCTCGCCGTGCGTGGAGCAGGTGCAGCGCACGTGCCGCGCGCTGGCGGACGTGGGGTTTGGGCCGCCCGCGACGCACGAGCTGCTGCTGCGCGAGCACCGGGTGGCGCGAGAGGCGCTGGTGACCGACGTGCTGGGGCGCGAAGGGAAAGGAGGGAGCGGGGCCGGCGGCGGCGGCGCCAAGCGCGGGCGCGGCGCCGACGACGCGGGCAAAACCGTCGTCGCGCGCCCCATGGACGTCGCGCGCGGGCACACGGGGTACCTCACGTTTGCGCGGCGGGCGGTGGACTGATTTTGGAGGGGCGCGGGTCTCTCAGCAACACATGCAACACCGCCGCGGCTCTCCCTCCTCTCTCCCCGCCCCTAGACCACCGCCGCCGCTTTGGGCGCCACCAGCAGGCCGCCCGCGGTCGGGTCGGTGTCTGTGAGCTCGGCGGAGACGGCCCAGAGGCGGTCGGCGACAGCGACGTCGTACGACGCCGCGTTGGACGCGCGCGGCTTGCAATCCGCGTAATACTTCCCTGCCACCCCGTCCACCGCGGGCGACGTCGCCAGATAGATGCTGGTCGCCGCGCCCTGGGCGGGCGTCTTGAGAAAGGCGGCGGTCAGCCCGAAGAGCGCGCGCTGCCACGCGGGGGCCGCGGAGGGGTCGACCAAGTGCCGCGCGAGCTCGGTGTTGACCACGCCGGGGTGCAGCGCGTTGGACGTGATGAGGGACGAGGGGGGGAGGCGGGCGGCGAGGGCGTAGGCAAACAGGACGTTGGCCAGCTTGGATTGACCGTACGCGGGCCACGCGCTGTACCGCCGCCCGGGCCCGCCGGCCGCCCCCGCGCCCTCGTACATGAGGTCGTCGAAGTCGACGGCCCCGAACTGGTGCGCGGACGACGCGACGGTGACGACGCGGGCGGGGGTGGACGAGGCGAGGAGGGGGAGGAGGCGGAGGGTGAGCGCAAAGTGGCCCAGATGGTTGACGCCCAGTTGGCGTTCGAACCCGTCGGCCGTCGTTTCCCGCGTGGGCAGGGCCCTGCGAGGGGGTGGGGGGGTGGGCCGGGCGCGGGAGGGCCGCGCGCGCGCGCGCCCGCCGCCGTCCCTCTCCCCGCCCCCGCGCCGCACATGATGCCCGCGTTGTTCACCAGCGCGTCCAGCCGCCGCCCTGCGCCCAGTTCCGCCGCGCAAAAGTCGCGCACGCTGGCCAGGGACGCGAGGTCGAGCGAGGCCGCGTCGACGGCGGCCGCGGGCGCCGCGGCGCGCACGGCCGCGACGGCCGCGGCCGCCTTGCCCGCGTCGCGGCAGGCGAGCGTCACGTCCCACCCTTGGCCCGCCATCGCTTTGGCCGTCTCCAGGCCGATGCCCGTGTTGCCGCCCGTGATGATGGCGCGCTTGGTGGTGGCGGAGGCGCGGGCGGCGACCGGCGCGGCGCGCATGCGCGCGGGGGCGCCGGCGGCGGTAGGGCGCGGGCCGCGCATTGGGACGTTGGCGCAGCGGCAGAGTGCGCAACACGCTGTGGCGCCGCCCTCCGCTGCGCCTCGCGCTCGCCTTGAGCGCGCGTCCGGGCGCTCACACGACGAGACCAACCCTCCCACCCCGCCCACACAACTCCATGCATCACTGGCCCACCGCGCGCGCCCGCAGCGGCGCGCGCGCCGGGCTCGCGGTCGCCGCCTTTCCACCCCCCGGCAGGCACGCGACCTCGATGCGGTCGACCAGCCCCACGTCGGCCCCGTCCGCGCGCAGCGACACCGCCGCCCGGTGCAGGGCGGCAATCGCGGCGGCACCGGCGGCGTGGGCGGCCGCCGCCGACGCGCGCGGCGCGCGCGCGCGCGGCTGCGGCGTGCACACCGCCGCCGCCGCCGCGGCGGCCGCCGCGCCGTCGCCGCCGCCCACGCGGGCGGCCAGCAGCCTCACGCAGCGCTCCAGGGTGGACACCTCGGCGGAGAGGTCGTCGCCGCGCGCTTGGGCCGCGTGCGCGGCGCGGTAGACGGCGCCCACTTCATCTTGAGCTTCCGCCAACTCTTCCCCGCGCTGGGCGACGAGGGCTTCCGCCGCGCCCAGGGCTTCCAACGCCGTTCCCAACTCCCGGCGCGCCCCGTCGGCGTCGGCCACGGCGCCAGCCTCGGCGTCGCGCGCGGCGGCCGCGTCGGCGGCGGCGGCCGCGGCGGCCGCGCGCGCCGAGTCGCGGTCGGCGGCCGCGACGTCGGCCGCCTTGCGCGCCGCGCCGCGCGCGCGCTGGGCGGTGTCGGCGGCGGTGGCGGCGGCGGCCGCCTCGGCGCGCGCGCGCGCCGCGTCGTCGGCCGCGTCGGCCGCGGCCGCGTCCCGGTCGGCCAGCTCGGCGCGCAGGGCGTCGGCCGAGGAGCTCAAGGTGTTGGATTCGGCGACGAGGGCAGCGGAGGCGGATTTCGCGGCCTCGACCTCGGCCCGCGCCGCGGCCGCGGCCTCGAGCGCCGCGTCGCGCTCGGCCCGCGCCTCGGCCGCGGCCACGCCGCCGTCGGCCGCGAGCGCGGCCACCCGTTCGCCGGCAGCCTCCAGCTCGGCCTTGGCCTGGGCCAACTCCCGTTCAACCCTCACCGCGTGCTCGCGCAGCGCGTCGACCTCGCCCTCGGCCAGTTCCGCGTCGGCCGCCGCCGCCGACGCCGCCGCTTTGAGCTCGGTGCGCAGCTCGGCCTCGACGTCGGCCGCCGCCGCGCGCGCGGCGTCGGCGTCGGCGCGCGCGTCGGCCGTGACGGCGACCGCGTCGCCCGCGCGCGCGACGGCGGCGTCGAGCTCGGCCGCGAGCCGGGCCGCGCGCTCGTCGGCCGCGTCGGCGCGGGCGACTGCGTCGCCGGCGGACGCGAGGGCGCGGTCGGCGGCCATGGCGCGGTCGACGGCGGCTTCCAGGTCGCGCTCCAAAGAGCGCACGCGGGTTGCGGTGTCGTGCTCCAGGGCGGACAGGGCCGCAGCAGAGGAGGTGGCGGCCTCAACGGCGGCCGCTTCCCGGGAGGCGGCCGCTTCGGCGGCAGCAGTCGCGGCGGCCGCGGCCTGGGCCGCGTCGTCGCGCTCGGCCGCGACCGCCTCCACCCGCGCCGCGGCCGCCTCGCCTTCCGCGGTCGCCCGCTCCAGAGCGGCCGTCAGCGCTGCCGCTGCCGCCGCGTGCTCGTCCGACGCCGCCCGCGCGGCGGCCGCGGCGCGCGCCGCGACGTCGTCCGCCTCGAGCCGCGCGGCGGTCGCCTCGGCGGCGAGGCGCTGCGCGTCGGCCGCGCGGGCTTGGCGCTCGGCGTCCAAAGAGGCGGTCAAATCGTTCAAGGCGGCGTTGGCGGCCGCAGCGGCGGCTTGGGCGGCTGCGGCGGCATGTTCGGCCACCTCCGCGCGCTCGAGCGCCGCGTCGACCGCCGCCCCCGACGCCGACGCGGCCGCCGCGTCGCGCGCCTCGCGCAGGGACGCGGCCTCGGTCGCGGCCGCCGTCATGCTTTCCAGCAAACGCGCTTCCGCGGCCTGGCGCTCGGTCGCCGCAGCGGCGACCGCGGACTCGAGCTCGTGCCGCGACGCCGCCGCGTCGGCCCGCGCGGCGGTCGCGTCGGCGGCGGCAGCTTCGGTGGCGTCGAGCGCGGACGACAGGGCGGCCTTGGCGTCGCTGGCCTCGGTCCGCGCGGCGGCGAGGGCGGTGGAAGCGGCGGCCGCGGCAACCCGCGCCTCTTCGCGCGCCGCGCTCAGGCGCTCCGCGCCGCGCGCCTCCTCATCGTCCGCGTCCTGGCGCGCTTCCGCGGCTTCCGCCGCCAGGCGCTGCACGTCGGCCGCGGCAGAGGCTTTGACGGCGCGGAGCTCATCAAAAGCCGCGTCGGTCGCCGCCTTGGCTTCATCCCGGGCCGCTTGCAGGGCGGCGGTGAGGCGGTCGACCTCTTCGCGCGCCGCAGTGGCGTCGGCCGACGCGGTCGTGGCCTCGGCGCGCGCCCTGTCGGCGGCCGCGGCGCCGTCGGCGCGCCCGTCGGAGAGCGCGCGCGCCAGGGCGGCCGCCGTGCTGTCCAGCCGCTCGCGCAGCGTGGCCGCCTCGGCGCACGCCGCATTGGCGGCGGCCATAGCGGCGGCCTCGGCGTCGGCGGAGCGCGCGGCGTCGGCAGCCGCCGCGTCGCGCTCGGTGGCGGCCGCGCGGACGGCGGCCTGCAGCGACGCGCGCTCGGCGGCCGCTTCCTCGGCCGCGGCCTTGACGTCGGCGTCCGAGCGGGCGGTCGCTCGGTCGACCGCCGCCCGCGCGTCGTCCAGCGCCGCTTGCAGCGCGGCGACGCGCCCGTCGGCCGCCGCGCGCGCCGCGTCGGCGTCCGAACGCGCGGCCGCCACGTCGCCCGCCGAGCGCGCGATGGCGGCAGCCGCTTCGTCGCGGGCGTCGGCCAGGGCGGTGGCGGCGTCGGCGGCGGCGGCTTCCGCCGCGGCGCGCATAGCGTCGGCGTCGGCCACGAGAGCGGCGAGCCGCTCGGCCGCCGCTTTGCCTTCCGCGCGCGCCTGGCGCAGCGCGCCGTCGTCCACGGCCGCGGCACCCGCGCGAGCACGCTCGGACGCGAGCGCCTCTTGCAGGCGCGCCGCGGCGCCGTCGGCCGCGGCGCGCCCGGCAGCCTCGCGCGCCGCGAGAGCTTCCGCGGTCGCCGCCCGCGCGTCGCTCGCAGCCGCCCGGTCCTCGGCGGCCGCGACCGCGGCGCGTGCCGCCGCCGCGGCGTCGATCGCGCGCCGCTGGGCGGCGACGGCGTCGGTCAGCAGCGACGCTTTCGCGACCCCCGCGTCGCGCGCGGCCGCCAGCTCCTCCCGCAACCGCCCCGCGTCCGCGCGAGCAGCCGCGGCTTCCGCGTCGGCCCGCGCGCGTGCCGCGTCGAGCGCGCCGCCGCGGCCGGCGGCGTCGTCGGCCGCCGCGGCGGCCGCGGCGCGCGCCGCGTCGAGCGCGCGGCGCACCGCGGCCAGTTCTTCGCGCAGCGAGCCGGCGCGACGTTCCGACGCGGCCGCCGAGGCTTCAGCGGTCGCCGCCCGGTCGGCCGCCGACCGCAGCGCCGCGTCGGCGTCCGCCGCGCGCGCGCTCGCGCGCGCCGCCACGTCCTCCAGCTTGGACCGCCGCCCTTCATCCGCCGCCACGACGCGCGCGGCCGACAGCGCGGCGTCGGCCGCAGCCGCCGCCGCGCGCGAGGCGGCGGCGTCGGCCGCCGCGTCGTCGGCGGCGGCGCGCGCGGCGTCTTCAGCGCGGCGCGCAAGGGCCAGCTCGTCCGCCAAAGAAGCCGCCCGCGCGTCGGCCGCTTTCTTGGCGGCCAGCGCGGATTCCAGCGCGTCCTGCCGCGCCGCTTCAGCCCGCCCGCCGTCGGCCGCGCGCTTGCGCACGCAGTCGAGCTCGCCCTCGACCTGGGCGAGGCGGGCCAGGGTCGCGTTGAGCACGCGCGCATTGTCGGCCGCGCGGCGAACGGAGGGAGGGGGGGTGTCGCAGGCGGCTGGGGAGGGGAGAAGAGGGAATGGGACCGTTGACCGCGGGTCGTGGCGCAGGGGCGGACGCCCGCGTCCGCACCCTCCACCGCCATCGTCGCGTGCGGCGACGCGTCAAACGCGCTGCGGTCACGGCGCGCGCGCGCGGCGCCCCCCCTCTCCGCGCTGCGGCGACGCCGACGCGCGCGCATGCGCTCCCCGCTCACCATTGCCGCCCACGCCGCCCAAACCGGCGGCCATTGTGAGAGGGTGGTGGCGCGACGTCTGTGAAAGGGGAGAGAGGGTGGTGGGAAGGCGCCGGCGGGCGCGCGGGCGCCAACCGCCGCGGCGCGCGCGGGCGGCATGCCGGAGGCCAGAGCCCCTTTCCGACGCACCGGTCGTGCGGGTGCACGCGCGAAGTCGCCGGGCGAGCGCGGCGACTGTGGGGCGGCGAGGGGCCGCGCGGGGTGTGCGCCGCGGCGCGCGCGGCCGGCGACCCGACCTCCTCTCACACGCGCTCGATAACGGACGGCCCGGCGCGCCCCGCCCGTCGCCCGCCAGCCATGCAGTCCGACCTGGGCGCCGTCAAGACGCACTGGCAGCGGTGATAAGAGAGAGGAGGGAGGAGGCGGCGGGTGCGCGGGACACGCTTCTTTTCCTCCTCCCTCCCCCCATCCTCCTCCCACCACCGCTACCCCCTCTCAGCGGCAACGCTGCCTCTGCCTCTGGCGACGCCGCCGGCGCCCTGGCCTGCTTCCGCGCCGCCCTGGGCGCCCTCCCCCCCTCCCTGGCCGACCGCTCCCCCGCCGCCGTCGACCGCCGGGTCGCCCTGCTGTGCAACGTGTCGGCCGCCGCGCTGGCGGCGGGCGAGGTGGCGGTGGCGGTGGCCGCGGCGCGCGCGGCGGTCGAAGCGGCGCCGCCGCCGCGCGGCAAGCCCCTGTTTAGGCTGGGGGTGGCGCTGCTGGCGGCCGGGGCGCTCGGTGCGGCCGAGGCGGCGCTGCGGGCGGCGTGCGAGGCCGAGCCTGGGTCTGAGGCGGCGTCCCGGGAGTTGGAGCGCGCGCGCGCGGCGGTCGCCGCGCGCGACGCAGCGCGAGCCGCCGCCCGCCGCCGCCGGGCGAGGGACGCCAAAACGCGTGACGCGACACCGTCCGACCCCGGACCCAACCCAGCCGCCCTGGCCGACGCCGCGCGCCTCCTGGGCCTCGACCCCCCCACCCCCCCAAAAGCCGCGCTGCGCCGCGCCTACCTGCGCGCCGCGGCCGTCGCGCACCCCGACCGGGGCGGTAGCGACGACGCGTTTCGAGCGGTGCGGGCGGCGTACGAAGCGCTGCAAGCGGGGCGGAGGCAAGGAGGAGGTGGGGGGGTGGCTGCCGCCCCAGCAACGCCCTGCCAAAAGCCGCCGCGGCCGCCGCCCGAGGCCGAGGCCGCATTTGTGGCGCGCCACGCGGCGGCAGCGGCGGCCGCCGAGCGCGAGGCCGCGAGCGCCGAGTGCGCCGCCACTGCTCTCGCCGCGCTCACGCGCGCCGCGCGCGACTGGACAGCGGCGCGCGACCTGGACGCGCTGACCCGCGTGCAGGCCGCCAAGAAGGCGGTGGGGGGTGGGCGGGAGGAGGCTCTGTGACGGCGCGCGCGACCGCGCAGTCTCACACTCTCGATGACCCATCCACCCCTTACCATCGCCTCCCTGACCGTGTTCCCCGTCAAATCGTGCGCCGGCATCCCGTTGCGCCGCGCCGCGCTCACGCGCGACGGCCTGGCGTGGGACCGGCAGTTTGCGGTGGTCAAGGCGGGTACGGGGCGCTTCATCTCGCAGCGGTGCACGCCCAGGTGTGAGAGAGAGGAGAGGCGGCGGTGGTGGGCGAGGGGCGAAAGGAGAACGCGGCCGCCGTGCGCCGGCTGGCGGCATCGTCGCCGGCCGCAGGGCGCGCGGCGCGAGCGCGTCGGCCGCGCCGAAACTATCGCCCCCACTCCCGCCCCAGGCTCGCCCTCATCCAGCCGTCGCTGCCGGCAGACGCGTTTTTGGAAGGAGGCTGGGGAGCCCCTCCTCCCGGCGCCGCCCTGACGCTGACCGCGCCCGGCGCGCCGCCGCTCGCCGTCCCGCTCGACCTCGACACCCCGCGCGCCGTGCGCACCGTGACCGTGTGGGAGTACACGGGCGACGCGCACGATCAGGGCGACGACGCCGCGGCGTGGCTGTCGTCGTTTTTGGGGAAAGCGGTGCGCCTCGTGCGGTACGCGCCGTCGCTCGCGCCGCGCGCGGTCGACGCGGCCTGGTGCGGGCCGTCGGCGCGCGCGTCCCAAGTCGCGTTTGCCGACGGCTTTCCGCTGCTCGTCCTGGGCGCGGCCTCGGTCGACGCCGCGGCCGCGGCACTCGGCCGCCCGCTCGACGGCGGCCGCTTCCGCGCCAACGTGCTCGTCGCCGGCGCCGCGCCCTGGGCCGAGGACGGGTGGGCAACAGTATCCACCGGCACCCCGCCCACGAACCTGGCCCTTGTCAAGCCGTGCGCGCGGTGCACGGTGCCGCACGTCAATCAAGAAACCGGCGACGCCGACGCTCCCGACCTCACGCCCGCGCTGCGCGCGACGCGCACCGGGGCGGCGCTCGGGTGGACCGCGATCAAGGCGTGGAAGTCCAGCCTGTTTGTGGGGTGGAACGCGGTGGTGGAAGGAGGAGGACCGGGCGGCGGCCGCGCGGTCGCGACGCTCGCGGTGGGCGATCCCGTCGCCCTCGTCGCGGCGCGCGCTGGGGCGCCCGCAGGAGGGTGAGAGGGCGCGAGGCAATGCTTTAACAACAATCACGAAATCAGCGGTGTTTCCCTCGACGCCTCCACCACCCCCAGCGCGGCCGCCGCGCCCTCGCTGCCCGCCAACGACTCGAGCAGCGCCGCCAGCGGCGCCCGCGTCTCGCCGCCAGGCACGCGCGCGGCCAGCCAGCGCGAGGTGCGGGCGGGGACGACGAGGGTGAGCGGGAGAGGGAAAGAGGAGGGGGTGGGAGGCGCGGTGGCGTCGGGGCCGCCGTTTAGCTGGACGACGACCGCGCCCCGGCCCAGCCCGTCCAGCGCGACCGACGTGCCGGCCGGCACGCGCTCGAGCGACGCGCACGCGAGGCCGCCACCGTTGCTCGGGTCGGCGAGCGCGCACACCGCCTGCGCCGCGGGCGCCGCCGCGGCCGCCGCCGACGCGTCCTCCGCCTCCAGCTCGGCCCGCACGCCCACCATGGCGGCTTCCACCGCGGCGCACGCGGCGCAGCGGCGGCCGCGCACGAGGGCGACTTCCGCCGCCGTCGGCGCGAGCAGGGGCAGCGCGGCGGCCGTCGCGGCCGCGGCGGCCGCGTTCCCGCCCGCCGGCAGCGCGCACACAGAGGCGCACGGGGAACCGGGCGCCAGCTCGGGCGGGGCGCCCTCCCCCCCCGCCCGCGGCAGCGGCGGCAGCGGGTGGCCCTCGGTCGTGAGCACCGCGGCGTCGACCAGGCCGCCCGCGCCGTCTTTGAACAGGAGCTCCAGGTATTTCACGGTTTCCGCCAGGAAGAAGGATTCCATGGCGTCCTCCCGGGCGCCGGTGGCGACGTCGGCGAGGGCCGCGAAACCGCACGGCGCGGCGCAGCGCGAGGAGAGCGTCGCCACCATGGCCGCGCCGACGCGCCGGAATGCCGGGACGGAGCCCCCGGTGACCGCGTGCAGGGCGTAGGCCGATTCCGCGAGCTCGGGGCGCAGGGGGTACTGTTTCAGAGAGGGGTGCCGCACGCGCCCCCGCGCGTCGACCGCTTCCGGCAGCCCCCCAAACCGCGCCCACGCGCGCGCCCAGTCGGCGAAGCAGGCGCCCGCGTCGGCCGTCTGGCCGGCGAGCGCTTGCAGGCCGGGCCAGAACGCGGCGAGTGACGAGACCCACGGCGACGAGGCGCCGCCGCCGTCCATGTCGGCCTCCACGCGCCATGAGGGGCGGCGGGCGCCGTCGCGCGGGGGCGGCGCGTTCAGGTGGCGCATGGCGGCGGCGTAGGCAGGGACAAAGGCGGCGAGGAAGGCGCCGTCCCCGGAGTGGACGAACGCTTTGAGCAGGTACTCGACGTAGGAGTCGATGCCCGCGCCCACGCTCTGCAGGGGTGGAGGGGGGGACATGGAGGGTGGGTGGGTGGGGTGGGGGGCCGCGGCCCACGACGGCGCTGTCCCCCCCCCCCCCCCCCCCCCGCCCCCCCCACGCCCGCCCCGGCCCCGCCCCCCGGGGGCCCGCCGGGGTGTTGGCCCCCCCCCCCCGGGGGGGGGCCGCCGCGGGGGCG
>Ga0315284_10007146_pt1 | contig 15934 bp, 10 predicted proteins | sample YL17G09_16_MG_FD_203696 | JGI IMG/M metagenome (GOLD analysis project Ga0315284, IMG submission 203696) | Sediment microbial communities from Yellowstone Lake, YNP, Wyoming, USA - YL17G09_16 | ecosystem: Environmental > Aquatic > Freshwater > Lake > Sediment | place: USA: Wyoming | collected... | reverse complement strand
GACTGACGGACTCTGCTGAGGTAGAGTCACTTCGGGAAGCGGGATTGTCGGCTCGATGGGAACCCCATCGCCAGAGACTCGCTTCGCATACACGTACTTCGGAGTGCGCGCGTTCTGCCACGCCACAAGGAAATCCCCGCCGGCCGCGGCAATTGAGGCGGCAGCCGGCTCGAGATTCTGGGAGATGTCACCGGCAATGAAGAACCCGCCCGGGTCGAGAACTCCGCCTGCCTGCGTCACTCTCGTTCCCCACAGAGTCAACGGCCCGTACTGATTGCTTTGCCAGACCGCGAGGAAATCAACGTGGTTGAACGCGACTGCCGGATACCACTGCTGGCCCGGAGCAGCGCCGACCGCGACGCCGCCCGGGTTCCGGACTACCCCGGAGCGAGAGACGCACGTACCGCGGACATCCCACTCGGTCCGGTTGTCCTGCCATGCGACGAACCAGCACGTGTCGCCCGCCGCAACGACCGGGAACTCCTGCGCGCCCTGTGCGCGGCAGACAGTGATGCCAACTGGGTCGAGCACTTGCCCTGAGCGCGAGACCCGCGTAGCGTAGAGGTCGCCGCTCCCTTCATTCCGACGGTCGTACCACACAACCAGATACATCGAATCCAGAAAGGCAACACACGGAGACCACTGCTCGTTGTTCGCCGCGCAGATTGCGATGCCCTCAGGGTCCAGCAACTCACCCGATGGGGTTACTCTCGTACCGTAGATATCGGCGCCGGTGCTTCCGCGTCCGTCCTGCCACACGACGAAGTAGTTCATGCCGTCAAAGGCTGCCGATGGGCGCATCTGGCTCACCTCCACCGGCGCCGGCCCGGTATCAATCGCGAACTCGCTGAAGTCAAGACCTGCGCCCGGGAGCATCCCGCCGTTGAGGGTGCCCGGATGCCCAGACCCCAGAGCTGCGAGAAGCAGAGCGAGAGTCGTCAGTGCCGCATCCATGAGTGTCGTCTACCTGGTCACGACCAGCTTGGCAGTTCCAACGTGCCCTGGGGTCTCGACGCGGAGCAGGATGCAACCGGCGGGGACACGCAGCGGGAGGCTGAGTTGGTGCGCACCGCTGGAAAGCGACCCGTTGAAGAGGCGCGCCGCCATTCTGCCCGCGCAGTCAAAGGCGGCTATCCGGACCTGACCGGCGCGGTTCATGTGCAGCTTCACGTTCACATTGCCGCCACGTATCACGGCGGCGGTTGGCATGGGCCAGTCGGCTGGAGGCGGTGATTCCGCCTTGCCGACGAAGTTGTAGCCATCGAAGAAAGTCTGATTGGCACCGTACTTCACGTAGGCGACATAGCCACCCATGCAGGCGGTGGAGAAGCCGACTTTGGCGCCGACGACATCGCTGGCGCGGTTCTCGTTGCGGACGGCGCGGCCTTCCCAGGCCGACGGCGCGTCCGGCCGAGTGAAAGCATAGACCAGGGTGTCCCAGTTCCGTGAAGGTTCGTGCATCGTGACAATCGCGCGAATCAGGTCGTCGTCGTACGACTGGCGCACGCAGGCGAACCTTGCGTCCCACGTTGTCCGTACCTGGTTGGTTGCGGGCCATACCGCGGAACTCCATGTCAGGCCGGCAGTCCTTGACCAGCCGAAGTGCGGTGTGATTCTGCCGGCCGTATCCCGGTGGCTGTACAGCACGACGGCGGTCTGCAGCGATTCCGGGGTGTCACGGTCGGCGGCAATGGATGGACTCCAAACTCGTCGGTCGCTACTCGAGTCAAGCCTCGCGATGACCGGCGTGGGGTTGGTCAAGTTCGCAGAATACCGGGCGACCGCGACGCAGGACGAATCGCGGACGTTGGCGGCGACATACACGCACCCGTCGCCGCCCGCGCAGAGCGCCGGCCGCTCGCAGTTTGCGAAGGCAGTTCGGAGGTTCCCCCATGTCTGGCCTGAGTCGTTCGAACTCATCAGGTTGATGAGCCCGCCCTGAGTTTCCCAGGCAACGAAGAGGTGCTGGGGGTCCTCGATGTTGCGGTCGGCTGCCAGCCGCAGAATGGTGTCTCCGCCCGGCGCAATCTTGGTCCATGTCCCGGGCAGCATAGGTGCGCGGTGGCGGAGCAGCCAGAGGCCGCCGGACGCGTTTGAATCGCCGAAGACGAGAAAGTCGTAGATCCACGTGCCTCCCGCGTCGCATCCGACCCGCAACTCGTAGTCGCGTATCGGCCCTGTGAGAGTATCGGCCGGAATGCGATAGGCCAGAGACCAGGAGGCACCGGCGTTCGTGGACCGCCATACATAGACAGTATCGAGCCCGCCGGTGTCGCGAGCCAGCACGCCGACGTAGATGTCGCCGTTGGTGTCGGCGTCGGTCACGAGCTTGGTGATTGACAGAGAATCGCTCGCAGTGCCCACAAGCGTGTCGTGCCCCCAGTCGGACGGGTCGGCAGGGGCAAGGCAGACCGAGACGGCCAGCCAGATGAGAACTGCCGCAGGCTGAAGCGCTGACTGCCGTGCTATCATACCGCACCTCTGCCGCAAGGCCGCGCGGCCGCGCGCGACGCGCGGGCCGCGTTCCCGGCAGTCGGTCAGAACAGCACGGGCGGACTCCTCCATGGCGCAGACAGCATAAGTCCGGCCCACGGGTAGTCAAGAGGCAGCTTGCGCTGTCTTGTGCGCCGGTCGGGTGTTGTTTGATTCTCGGGCGCGGACACATCCGCAAGTTACGAGTTACGGGTTGCGAGTTACGAACGCATGCTTGGCGTCCCTGTTCGCACTTCGCCATTTCCCCTTCCCCCTTCGCATCTTGGCGGTTCTATTCTGGTTTCAGGGTTTCACCGCCCACTTGACACGCCCGTCAGCGAGTTCTAGAATAGCGGCGACGAAGCAGTCCATGCCCGGGTGTTCAGGCAATGGACGCAGCAATAGGCCGTGTCCGAAGACAAAAGGGAGGCTTCGGGTGAATTCTTCTCGTGTGTTTGCCGCCGCAAGCTTGATGGTGCTGATACTGACTGGCTGCAAGTCGAAGTTGCCCACGGTGGCCAGCCTTACCGGTCCGACGAGCGGCTTTCCCGGAGAGACGCTCGACTTCAAGGTCACCGGCGAGGACCCGGGTGGGCGTGACCTGTCGTACGTGGCGGATTGGGGTGACACCAGCGGTCTGGCGTGGTCAGCGCCCTGCCCAAGCGGCAGGCAGGTGACGCTGCAGCATGTCTACTCGGACACTGGTCTGTTCCGGGTCCGGGCCAAGGCCCGAGCCGGCGCCGACAATGAGTCGGAGTGGTCGGACTCCGTGCAGGTTCGCATTCGGGAGGAACCGCTGGCGACACCGGTCGTCGTTTGTGAGGCAGTCAACACCGGTGCGGCCCTGCGGCTGGTTTGGACCGCGGTTACCCACGCCAAGTCGTACGAGATCGTGACCGACGACTCGGTCTTCACCATCACTTCGTTGAGCTTCGATATCACCACCCCGACCGCCTTCATCGAACTGAGGGCGGTCAACGGCAGCAGCCGGAGTGACCCCGCCACAATCAACTGCCGGGTCATTGAGACGGCATCGCTGGTGCTGTATGGTATCAATGACCCGGACCCGTGGCACCCGTCAGGCCTCGCCTTCACGACTGATGGCGTCGCGTGCGCGCTTTCACTCGACGAGGCAAACAGGGCGTCGCTCGACTTTGTCTGCGACGACCAAAATCTCCTGCCGGTCGGCTTCAAGAATGCCGGGGACTACGGCTGGCCGCAGAACAGCAAGATCAATGCGTTGATAGACGCAGGTACGACCGACTATGATGCTTATGTCGAGGCGGCGGCCAGCGGTTACATGACCCAGCTCGAAATCGCGGCCAATGCTGTCTACGCCTTGTGGTTGAGCATCAGCCCGACCTGGACCACCAGCGACCACTACTGCAAAGCGAAGATCATCTCCATCGAGGATGTCGGCGGAGCACGGAAGGTCACGCTCAAGGTGGGCTTTCAGAAGATCGGCGGGCTGCGTTGGGTCATGTCGCAATAGCGCAATCACGCGCGGCTACGCGGTCCGAGGGACGGCAAAGGACTGTCCTGTTTCCGCGGACCCCAGCCGGGATTCCGCCCGCCCGTTTGCACATAGACGGCTGACGGCTTACGGCCGACAGCTTGCAGCCAGCGGCTGAGAATTCGCGCCGCCCGGGTGCCGTCTGTGTTGCTTGATTGTCTGGCGCTGTGGCCGCATTGAAAAGTCATCACCCGGGCTTGAGATTTCAAGGTGCATCCGGTTCTGGGTCAGCTACCCGGGCGGACAGACCTACGCCCTCGCCCGTAACGTTACCACCCTGCCCTTGGCGGCGGTGGCGGACTCGTGGCAGTACGCATGAGCTGAGCCGCTGCGATTGCAGTGGCAGCCGACGTCTTCCGCCGCGCGGCCTGCGGCTGTGTTGTTTGACTCTCGGGCACGGACGGGATAATGTCTGAGGCGGTGAACCCCGAGAACGAGATAGAATCAACCACAGAGGTCACAGAGAACACAGGGTTAGGTGACGACACGGATTCGGTCCGGACTCTCCAACTCTCTGTGTACTCGGTGGTTTCAAGTCGGGTTTCGGGTGACGTTCCGATAGAGACAATCATTCAAGAGAGGAGTCCGGCATGAACCACATTCTTGTGCTTGAAGGGAGCCCGAGGAAGGGGAATACGAGCGTCGTGACCGATTGGGTGCTGGCCGGGATGGGCAAGGGCAACAAGGTGACGCGGGTGCGGCTGTGCGAGCAGCACATCCAGCCGTGCCAGGAGTGCTTCACCTGCGCCGACACGAAGAAGGCGGCCGGGTGCGCTCAGGAGGACGATATGGTCGAGCTGTATGATAAGATGATTGACGCCGACCTCGTTCTCTGGACCAGCCCGATATTCTGCTGGAACGTGACGGCCCAGACCAAGGTCGCGCTGGACCGCTGCTTCGCGCTGCTGACCGGCGAGGACCTGCTGAAGGGCAGCAAGTGGGCGCTGGTGCTGACCGCGGGCGGGGATGCGTTTGACGGGGCGGATTTGGCGGTGCAGATGTTCTCGCGGCTTTCCCATTATGGCGGTATCAAGTACCTTGGCCAGCACGTGGTCGCGCCGTGCCCGGATGGGGCGAGGTTGAGGAATAGCGTGGTGCTGAAGAGGCAGGCGAAGCTGTTCGGCAAGGAGATAGCGGACGCGCTCAAGAAGTAGGAGCGGCGCAATGTCGAATTCCTAATTCCTGATTACTAATCAAACCCGAATGAGGAGAATGACCAAGACCCACGTGGGGAGAATGACGAATTCCTAAGTCCTAATGACTAATCAAGCACGAATGAGAAGAATGCCCAAGCCGACGGCAGTGTTTGGCCGGTCTACGGTTCTTTCTTTGTGTCTCGGTGTCTTGGTGGTAGGTTCCGTCTTCGCCCAGTCGGGCGCGGTGAATGGATTCGTGAGGGATGCGAGCGACGGCGAGCCGCTGGCGTACTGTAACGTCTACCTGGACAAGACCGATTTCGGCGCGGCCACGAACGACAAGGGCTATTTCTACATCGGGCACGTGCCGCAGGGGAAGTATGAGCTGGTGGCTTCGTTCGTCGGGTATAAGAGCGAGAAGCGGGCGCTTTCGGTCGGCCCGAACCAGACCGTGAACATGAACCTTGAGCTTTCGCCCGGGGCGATTGAGGTGAAGGAAGTGAAGGTGACCGCGGACCGGGCGCGGTTTGAGCGCGAGGTCGAGGTGTCGGCGGTCAGGCTTGAGACCAAGCAGTTGCAGTTTATCCCCAAGGTCGGCGGCGAGGTGGATTTGTTCCGGACGATTCAACTGCTGCCCGGGGTGATTGCGACTTCGGACTTCTCGAACCGGCTGTACATCCGCGGCGGCAGCCCGGACCAGAACCTGATTCTGCTGGACGGTATCACCGTGTACAACCCGTCGCACCTGTTCGGGCTGTTCTCGCCGTTCATCGCCGAGGCGTTGTCGGATGTGACGCTGCTCGCGGGCGGGTTCCCGGCGAAGTACGGCGGGCGCTTGAGTTCGGTTCTGGACGTGACGACGAAGGAAGGGAACTCGAAGCGGTACACCGGTGACGCGTCGGTTTCGGTGCTTGCCGCCCAAGCGCAGGTCGAGGGACCGCTGCCAGGAGCCAAGGACAAAGGACAAAGTAGTAAAGACGAGGCAAGCGGAAATGACCAAGGACAGAGGACCAAGGACGAAGGACAGAGCGCGGTTGACAGTACGCTGGTCCGGTTCCAACCTTCGGGGTCGTTTCTTCTGGCCGGGCGCAGGACGTATCTGCCGGACGTGTTGCTGAAGGCCTTTGGGATTGACGGGTTGGGCTACTATTTCTATGACCTAATGGGCAAGGCGAACTATGAGCCGTGGAAGGATTCGCGGTTCACCTTGACCGGGCTTGCGGCCGAGGATGTGCTCAGTTTCTGGGACCCGGAGGACCCCAACGGCCTCGAGGCCAAGATGACCTGGGGCAACCGCGGGGCGTCGCTACGTTGGAACCGCGTGTTCACGCCGATTCTGTATGGCGAGGTCGTCGGCGCGTGGAGCAACTTCTACTCCGCATTCAACGTGGACCTGGGCAGCTCGACCGACATCCGGATGAGCACCGACCTCACTGATTTCACGCTGAAGGCCGACCTGACGTGGTATGCGGCAGACCGGCACACGCTCGACCTCGGGTTCGACGGACGGTTTACGCGCAGCGGCATGTCGTTCGCGTATGACACGGCCGGGTTCAACACCGCGGACACACTATGGCCGCTGGCCGCGTACGTGGACGAGAAGTGGGAGGTTGTTCCGGGCAAGCTCTACGTGAAGCCCGGTTTCCGGCTGAGCTACTACACCAAGGGCCGGCGATTCGCGCCAGAGCCGCGGCTGGGGCTGAAGTACCACCCGGTCAAGAACACCGCGCTCAATCTGTCGGTCGGGCGATTCACGCAGCCGATGGTCACGCTCAATTCGACCGACGCGATACTCTCGATCTACGACATGTGGCTGCCGGTGCAGGCGGACCGGGCTCTGCCGACCGCGCTACACTTCATCGCGGGCGCGGAGCAGTGGCTGAAGCGGGACGTGGTACTCTCGCTTGAGGGTTACTACAAGGACTTCGGTAACCTGCTCGAAACCCGCTACCGCGAGTACTTCACGCAGCCGGAATCGCTGCTCGTTGCGGACGGGTACTCACTCGGCGCGGACGTGATGCTGCGCAAGACCGAGGGCTGGGTGAACGGCTGGGTCAGCTATTCGTACGCGTGGACGTGGCGGTATATCGGCGACGAGGTTTACCACCCGCACTACGACCGGAGGCACAACGCGAACGTGGTGCTCTCGTTCCCGCGCCTGTTCTGGGGCATGGACGTGTCGGCCAAGTGGACGCTCGGCACCGGGCTGCCGTACTCGTTCCCCATCGCCTACTATCCGAAGTACCGGTACCGACCGAGCGACCCCGAGTGGTGGCGCAAGCCGGACTGGGGGTTCATCTACGGTTCGCGCGACCAGTTCCGCTACCCGGTCTACCATCGCCTCGACGCGGGGTTGACCAGGACATGGAAGAAGAAGTGGGGCGAGGTTTCCGCGTTCCTCGACGTGACCAATCTCTATAACGCGAAGAACGTGCTGCTCTACTACCTGGAGGTGCCGGACAACCGGCCGCCCGAACGGCGCAGCGTCGGTATGATCCCGATACTGCCGACAATCGGGGTGAAGGTGAGGTTCTAGCGCATGGCCAATGCAAAAGGCAAACATCAAAATGCAAAGTGCAAAATGACCCGAACGCTCTTGTCGCTGCTTGCGGGACTCATGCTGGTTGGCGTGGCGTGCGAGAAGACGCAGTCGGAGCCGTTCAAGCCGCAACTGCTGGTGCACGGCCTGCTGCTTGAGGGCAACGTGCGGCGCTACGCGTTCGTTAACCGGACCTATGCGATTGATGAGCAGTTCGACACCATCTTCACCGGCGCGAATGTCAGGCTATCCAGCAGCCGGGGCGAGTGTGGTTTGGACCATGCGGGCCGCGACCGATACTACACGGCCTCATCGGTGACTGCGGCACCCGGCGACACGTTCTTCCTGCGCGTGGCCCGGGACGGATTCGACACGGTATTCGGTCATACGGTCGTGCCGAACACGTTCGCGATTCGGTTTCCTCGCGATGGGGACACTGTTTCGATTACCGACTCGATGGTCTGGACCCGGAGCCGCAACTGCGCCGGGTACTACATGTCATTCCGGAGCATCGAGCGCAAGGACACGGTCTACCGCGGCCTGCCTATTCCTAACGATACGACAGGCGGCAATCACGACACCCTCCGGCTGCCCCAGATGTTCTTCCTGTACCAGTTCGAGCCGGGAATACACGAACTGCGGCTCTACGCGCTGGATACGAACTACTTCGACTGGGTGAGCGCGGGCGGATTCGGGCCCGGCTCCGGCGGCGGCGACACGACGCATCTGGTCGGCGGTCTCGGCGTGTTCGGGTCGGCGGCAGTGGAATCGCTGACCATCTACGTCAGAACGGACACGACCGGGCCGAGAGGAGACGGACGAATTCAGAACTCAGATGTCAGAGTGCAGAAGTCAGAAGTGGCGGACACGGATGGCGGAACCCGGTGCACGGTTCACGGTATACGGTTCACGGGGCGGGTCGGACGGAATGCGCTACGGTCAGGAATCGGAGTCGTCGCCGCTGGCGGCCCGTTTCTCGCCTTCGACCAGCCATTCCGCCACCGCGGCAAGCAACTTCTCCCGCTCGACCGGCTTGTGGATGAACGCGTCGGCCCCGCTCTTGAGCGCGGCCTCGATGTCTTTCTCGGCCACGCGCCCGGAGAGAACCAGGATTGGTGCCTTGAACGTCCGGGTGCGCTTGAGCATCGAGCAGACTGAGAATCCGTCCATGCCGGGCATCGAGAGGTCGCAGATGGCCAGGTCCGGCGGGTCCTCGCGTACCGCCTTGATTGCGGCCATGCCGTCGGCCACGCTGGTCACGCGGTAGCCGGCCGACTGTAGTATCTTCTCAAGCAGGAGCCGCACCGGTGCCTCGTCGTCAACCGACAGGATATGCTTCATGGCTTTGACATTAAACGGAATTGGCCCGGAAGTCAAGGAAGGGAGGAGGCAAGAACGAAGAGGGAAGGACCAAGGACTAAGGACCAAGGACCAAGGAACGAAGAAGCGACTCCTGCTCGACTATTCCTCGAGGAGCATCAGCAGGTAGTCAAAACCGGTGTCCGTGTTGTTCTCGTAGCCGGCTACGAGGAGACGCTCGACGCCCGACGTACCACGCCTGACGCTCAAGACTACCGGTTTGGCTTCGCCGGAGCCGGTGCCGGCATAGGTGAATGTCCAAAGCGTGTCGCCCTCCGCGGAGTAGCCGAGAAGAACCATGCCCGGGAATCCGGTCGCCCCCACCGAATTGCCGCCGACGATGACCCGGCCCTGCCGACCGGCGACGATGCAGGAGCCGCGGTCGGCGCCGTTGCGCTGGCCGTTGTAGCGCCGGGCCCAGACCCGCTCGCCGGCCGGCGAGTACTTGACTGTGGCGATGTCGAAGGAAGACCCAGCGCCGGTTGACTGGCCGGTGACAAGGAGGTTCCCGGCGGAATCGAGGCAGGCGGCCGACGCAACGTCAACCTTGCCGGCGCCGTCATAGGTCTGCTGCCAGAGCTGGTTGCCGGTCGTGTCAAAGCAGCCGACGGAGTAGTCATACGACGTACCCGCGCCGGTAACCGAACCGACAATGTAGACCAGGGGGGAAGGGCGGGGGGCGAGGGGCGGGTCTGACAGGAGGACAGCAGCGGGTATGTCGGTCGAGTGGCCCGGGCCGTCAATGTCGCGGAACCACGCGAGGGACCCGTCGGCTCGGTACTTGAGCAGTGTGATATCGGTTCCGGGCTGGCGGTTAACCACCTTGGCGAGGACGTAGCAGTTGCCGGCCCGGTCAACGGCGAGGGCGGTGGCGCCATCGTCCATGCCGGCCCGGCCGTTGTAGAACCGCTGCCAGAGCGTGTCGCCCTTGGCTGAGTACTTGACGAGCGAGACGTCGGTATCGGTACGCTTCGCGCCCGACGCATCACGCCCGCCGCCGGGCTCGACGGGCTTGTGTTTTGAGAACCCGGCGACGTACAGGCGGTTCTTCGGGCCGACGGCGAGCGCGGCCGGCTTGTCGTCGCCGTGGAAAGGTGAATCGTACCGTCGCAGCCAGACCCGGTCCCCGGCCCGGTTGTACTTGATGAGAAGAAAGTCCCAGCCGATGTTGAAGTCCGCAATCGAGCCGCCGCCGGCGATGACGTTCCCGGCAGAGTCGCGGGCAAGGCACCAGGAGCGGTCTTCGCACTTGAGCGACGAGCCGTAGCGCCGGGTCCAGGCAATCTTGCCCTGCGGGCTCACGCGCAGCGTGGCGAAGTCGAAGTCGGTGGTGTCGCCGAAGCTGTAACCGGAAAGCCAGCAGTTGCCCGCGGTGTCGGTAACGAGCCCGGTCAGCTTGTCCTCGCCGTGGACCGGGCCGTCATACGTCGTCTCCCAGACGACGGTCGGCGAGCCTGCGAACAGAAGCACCAAGACCAGCGCTGATGCAGCGGCCACAGGCGATTGTAGGTTACGTGGGGCCCGGGGTCAAGAGGACCGCGACGTGCGGCAGGGCGGCTAGCGGACTATGACCAGCTTGCGCGGCTTTGTCACACCGGGTCGGAGGGCGATGTAGATCCCGCTACGTAGTCCGCGCAGCGACATCGTGCCGGGTTCAAGGACTGCCACCTTTCGGCCCGAGACGTCGTACAGCAAGCCCGGCGCGTACACTTCGAGATTCTCACCACCCGAGAGAGGCTGTCGCGCTGGCGACTCTCCCAGTCTAATAGAATCCTCGATGACAGAGAGCAGGCATGGTGAGCCCGCGACATAAATGGAACCGGTGGACAAGTCCATAACTGGAGTGCACGTCGCCGTCCTGCACCCGAGTACATCGACCCTCTCTCCCGACGCGCCGTCAAAGAACAGGACAGCGCCCGAATCGTCCGTGCAGTATACTCGGTTGGCAGATGGACTGTAGCCTATCCATCTCAGCGGCCTTTCTAGCATCGCCGTATCGAGCGAAGTCAGCGTTCGGGCGTCGAGTGTCAGCAGGCGCCAGGAATCCTTGGCAGCGCAGTACAGTCGTTGTGCGGGTTCGTTCACGGCGAAGCGGGTCCCCCGGACCGGCGATGGCACAGACGCGACGACATCTCCGGTCTGTTCGTCTATCGCCTTGAGTGTTTCGTCCTGCACGACATACAGCAATTCCAGATGCGAGTTCTCCCCAAGCACGATGTCTACGGGGTTCCACTTATCGACCACGCTGTCTTTCTTCGTGTCGAGGACGATGAGCGAGTCTCTTGTGCGGGCGTAGGCACGGCTAAGCAGTGCGGCAAAGACCAGAGGCTCGTACCGGTCGAAGCCGGGGAGATGGATGCTTCCCTTAATGGCACCAGCGCGCGGGTCAATGACGGTCAGGCGGGCGGCTTCTGTACAGTACACCTTGTGTACGCCGGGGGCCAGATACGCTTGCCTCGTGGCAATCGCCACGTACTGCAGCAGGTCGCCGGACTTCCCGTCCAGAATGAACAGACCGGAGGAGTCGGACGCATCTATCCGAACTACCAGACGGTTCAAGTCAGAATCGCAGATGATTTCCTCCGGCCATGCGGGCAGCGTTACGTTGCCGACAACAACGCCGCGGTCGGGGCTGACAATCGTCACGCGATGACTCGCGTCGGCAACAAACAGAAGACGTTCGCCGGCATTCCAGCACAGAGACCGCGGGTTGTTGAATGTCGACAACGCATCGACCAACGTGTCTCCGCAACAGTCAATGACGAGGACTTCATCGGAGGACGAATTCGTGCAGTACACCAAATCTGCGACCGGGTCCCAGCACATGGCATTGGGGATGTACAGGTGCGGGAATCTGGCGAGCATTGACCCGTCAGTGCCGTCGAGCACGTCGACCTCGCGTTCCATGCACCAGCAATTGTCGGCATCAGCCAGGTAGACCTTGTTCGACCGGGGAGAGACGAGCAACACCGGCTCGCTGGTCTCGGTGATCTCAGCCTCGCCGACGACCTGCTCGGTAGCGGCATCAAGGATGTACATAACGCCCTCGCCGGCGCAGAACAGCCGGTTGCTTGCAGGATTGTAGCATGCCCGAAGCAGGGCGCCCTCGGACGAGACTTCCACGCGCCGAGAGATTGCGTTTGATGACCCATCCACGACAAACAGCGTGCCCGGCCAGGAGCAGCAGTAGACCCTGTCCGTTGACGCGTTGTAGCACAGGCCGGTCAGGCATGTATCATCAAACGTGTAGCAGGCAAGAACCGAGTCGGTCTGGCAATCGAAAATCGTAAGGGACGAAGCCGTGTCGTTCTGGGAAGTGTAGTAGAGTTTGTTCCTGGCCGGGTAGTACATCGCCGCCCATGGCGCGATCGGGGCGGGCAGAGTGTCAATCACCCGGTTCGCGGCGCAGTCGATGGCCAGACCGAAACCGCGCCCGGGCAGGAAGACATACAGCCGGTCTTGCCTGCTGTTGTAGCACCAAGGGAAGAATCCCCCGGGGAGTTGCAGCGAGTCAAGGATGCGTCCCGTGGCGCAGTCCAGTTGATAGACACGGTCCGCACCGTGGGTCATGCAGTAGAGAACGTTGCGGCCCTCGGCCGGGCAGGGTTCTGTCCAGCCCGGCAGGCGGTAGTTCGCCACGCGCTCGCGCGTCGCCGCGTCAACCACCAGCACGCCGGAGGCACCGCCGATGTAGACCCTCCGGTTGGCCGAATCGTATGCCAAAGACGACGGGCTACGCGTTGTTGCCCAGGTGTCCCCGTACGCGATTGTCCGCGCCACCCGCTGTCCGGAAACGAGGGTCACCGTAAGCAGGAAGAATGCGATGGATTGACGCACGAAGCCTTCTAGGTAGATTCTAGGCGCGGAGCAAGGCGAGTCAACCCTCGGCGCTTGCCGTTCACGCCGGCGCGTCTACAAGCGGGGTTTCCTGCCGGAGCGGGATGCGGAAGCGGAACTCCGCCCACTTGCCCGGTTCGGAGTCGGCCGTGATTTCGCCGCCGTGACGGATGACTATCTGGCGCGAGATGTAGAGGCCGAGGCCGGAACCGGTTACCCCTTTGTGCTCAGGATGGTGCAGTCGCTGGAACCGGGCAAAGAGTTTCTGTTTCTGCTCGGGCGCGAACCCGACGCCGTCGTTGCGCACCGAGAAGAGAGCCCAGTACTGGCGAACGCGTTCGCCCGAGTCGGCGTAGTCGAAGAAACTCCGGCGCACGAGCCGGACCAGGATCTTCGAGTTCTCGCGGCCATAGCGTACGGCGTTGCCGAGCAGGTTGTTGAAGACGACCTTCAGCAGCGTTGCGTCGCAGGGCGCGACCAGGTATTCGAGGTCGGTTTCAATGGTCATGCCCCGGGTTCTGGCGACAGGGGCCTGGATTTCCACCATCGGGCGGATGACTTCCTCGACGAGGTCAACTGCCGGGCCCGGGTGAAACCGGAGTTCCCCGGTCTCGATCTGCGAGAGGTCGAGGTAGTCGCGCACCAGGTTGAGGAGGTAGTTGGAGTTGGCGATCATCCGCTGGACCTTCTCGGACTGCTGGGCCGTGAGCTTGCCGACATAGCCTTCGGTCAGGGTTGAGCCAAGGGTCGCAATCGACGCCAGCGGAGCTTTCAGCTCGTGCGCGACGAAGTAGAGTATCTGGGCGTAGTTATGCTTGGCCTGGGCCAGGTCGTCGACGTACTTCACTTTCTCGACCGCGAGCGAGAGCGATTCCGCGACCGCGAGGAAAGTGTCGATATGACTGGGCTGGTAGGTGTCGGGACGGCGCGAACTGAAGAAGAGCAGGCCGATGGCGCGGCTGCCGGCGCGCAGCGGGCAGGTGAAGTTGGACATGACGCCGTCTTTCAGGATGTCCTTGGTGGCGCGGGAATCGGGATGGGCGGCAAGGTGGCGTTCGAGGTTGTTGATGATGCGGGGTTGGCCGGCGCGGAGGATGGGCTCGAGCGACGAACCCTTGAGCTCGGCCCAGTAGCCCTTGTCCACCCGCTTCACTTCGGTCTCGCTGCGCACCCAGCGCGAGACGACAAGGCCGGTTTCCTCATTGTAGAATGCGGCCGACATCCGGTCGAACGGGATGATGTGGCGCATGGTCTCATAGACGACGTCAAGCACCTCAAACAGCGACTTGCCTGAAAACCAGAGGTGTTTCAGGTCCTCGATGACCATCTGTACCGCGGCTTCGTGCAGCCGGCCGGTCAGGTCATCCTGAATATGCGTTTCTGATTCGCTCATCGGCGTCGTGCCTTTGCTTTCCTTGAGGATAAAAGATAGCCGGAGATGCGCTTCAGTCAACCGATGGTTCAACACGGCGGCACTTGCGGGCGGAGCCGATTTCCGTTAGAATGCGTTCTTTAGGTCGCACGCCATCCCATTCGAACAATCCAAGGAATCAGACCTAAAGACAGGCAGAACTAGAAGGAGTTACTATGCCGAAGGTCCTGATCGTTGACGACGACCCGGATATAGTCGATTCCCTGAAGCTTATCCTTTCCGCCGAAGGATACGCGGTGGCCGCGGCCACGAGCAGGGACGAGTGTATGCGGGCGGTTGAGAAAGAGCAGCCCGACCTCATCATCCTCGACGTGATGATGGAGCAGCCGGACGACGGGTTTGTCGTCGCCCAGGACCTGCGCCGGAAGGGCTTGAAGACGCCGATTATCATCCTGAGTTCAATCGGCCACGTGACCGGGTACAAGTACGGCAAGGATTCGGATATGGCGCCAGTTGACGAGTTCGTGGCGAAGCCGGTGGCGCCGGCCGACCTTGTCGCCAAGGTCAAGAAATTCCTGAGGAAGTAATCATGCTGGCAACTGAAAGAGAATCGCTGCGGCACGAAATTGCGGAACTGGCCGAGAAGTTTGAGCACAAGCGCGACGGCATGATGCCGATGCTGGAAACGATCCAGGAGAAATACCGCTGCGTGTCGGACTTCGCCATGCAGGAAGTGGCGCGGCAGCTGGGCGTATTCCCGACCGAGGTTTATGGCGTCGTTTCGTTCTACTCGTTCCTTTCGACCGAGCCCAGGGGCAAGTTTGCCATCCGGCTCTGCCGGACCCTGTCCTGTGATTTCGCCGGCAAGCGCGAGGTCGCGCAGCAGCTTGAGAACGAGCTCGGCATCCGGTTCGGCGAGACAACCAAGGACCGGCTGTACTCGCTCGAGTACTGCAACTGCCTGGGCATGTGCGACAACGGGCCGGCGTTGCTAGTCAACAACGACGTCTACACCCGAGTCCATCCCGAGTTGGTTTCTGACATCCTGGAGAAGTACCGCCGGATGTTCGGCCCCGCCAGCTAGCTTGAAGAAACGGAGGCGCATCATGACTAACGTCATTCACATTATGGAGCGGTACGAGCCGAATTCCGGCATGGAGAAAGCCCTGTCGCAGTCCCGGCAGGACGTCATCCGGGCCGTGCGCGAAAGCGGCATCAAGGGCCGGGGCGGCGCCGGGTTCCCGACCGCGGTCAAGTGGAATCTTTGCGCGGTTGTCCAGTCCGAGAAGAAGTTCCTCGTCTGCAACGCCGACGAGGGCGAACCGGGTACGTTCAAGGACCGGCTGCTCTTGGCCGAGCGCACCGACGCCCTGTTCGACGGCATCACCATTGGCGGATACGCCATCGGCGCGAAGCTGGGCGTCATCTACCTGCGCGCCGAGTATGCCTACATGCGGCCCGGGATTGAAGCGAAGCTCGCCGAGCGTCGCGCCCGCGGCCTGCTGGGCACGAACGTCCTTGATTCCGGGTTCAACTTCGACATCGAAGTCCGGATGGGCGCGGGCGCCTATGTCTGTGGCGAAGAAACCGCCCTCATCGAGTCACTTGAGGGCAACCGCGGCGAGCCGCGCAACCGGCCGCCCTACCCGGTGAACACGGGCCTGGTCGGCGCGCCGACCTCGGTAAACAATGTCGAGACGCTCATT
>Ga0315284_10007144_pt1 | contig 15936 bp, 12 predicted proteins | sample YL17G09_16_MG_FD_203696 | JGI IMG/M metagenome (GOLD analysis project Ga0315284, IMG submission 203696) | Sediment microbial communities from Yellowstone Lake, YNP, Wyoming, USA - YL17G09_16 | ecosystem: Environmental > Aquatic > Freshwater > Lake > Sediment | place: USA: Wyoming | collected... | reverse complement strand
GCATATGAAACGAACTTACCACTTCAGGGGCGCTTCACCGCCTTGCCCCAAGAACACGCACTGCCTGAACAGAACTCAGTACGGCTAGTTTGCCGTCCCGCAGTTGGAGACAGTGGTAGGTGCTGTGCTGCGTTCAAGCAGCGTCGTCTGACTGGAATTCCGCGTCAGGTACTTGCCAACCGTTGGATCTGCTCCTGTTTTTGCCTGCGCATAGAGCCCCCAGCCAGCGACTTCACCGATGTAGTAGTAGTCCCATCCACCGTTGAACGGATTCGCCATGCTCATCAGGGTGCCGGCTTTCATGTACTCGATGGGACCTTTCTCGCCAGTAGCAGTCACGTCAACAGCAGCGTTTCCGTTCGGGAGATCTGTCGTGCCCGCCGTCCCCTTGGTGCCACCAATCTCGACAGCGAAAGTGCTCGTAAGTGCTGCGCCATCTGCGCCCTTCCCGAACTTGTTCGCCCCCATTACAGGGTAGGTCCCCCAGTCAGTCACGTAGCTCTCAAGCGACAGGGCCAGAGCGCCGAAATCCGCAGCAACACGGGACTTCTTGGCGCGCTCGGTCATCTTGAGGTAGTTCGGAATTGCAATTGCTGCAAGAATGATGATGATGGCGATGACCACCATCAGCTCGATAAGTGTAAATCCTCTTCTCTTCACTGCTTCCTCCTTGGAAGTCTCTGTAGGTTGCCTGCCTGTGGCAGGCTGTTACTATGTCCATGTTGTTGACTGCGATTTCGAGTGATTCCAATGCGGGCTTTTCGCGAATGGGTCACTGGTGTGATGGCACCTCCTTACTGTTGACTGTTTCCTGGACCTGAAGTCCAAGCATTTGACCAGGCCGGTTACGCCACCCAGCTCCATCGGCCCCTGGCGTCCACCATATCGGGACCGACTTCTCAGCACTTCCTGCAGGGGAAGACGCCCCTCGGATTGAAACTAACATCCTCGGGAGAACGATACCCTGTACGGACAGTAGAACACCTTTCCTTTTTTTGTCAAGAGGCCAGGCGACGTGACACGAACGCTTCATCAATACTAAAGTGTGGGTTGCTCGAGCGATTCGGTCACCGTGCTTGCGCTGTCACGGCGTACGAGGTAGCGATCGTCCGTGTCCTCGCCCATGCGAACATACAACAGCCAGTGCCCGCCTGCTGTGTCGCTCTCGTAGGTGTACTGGGGTCCAGCCAGTGACCGCACGAACGGGTTGGTCATGCTCGACAGTGCTGCAGCTCCGATGTAAACGATGGGAGCAGCATCGCCGTGGACCGTTATTGCTCCAGCCACGTTCGTGAGGGCACTGCCAGAACCGTCGGTCGTCAACTCGGCAAACACACCCGTGCTGCTCGCCGTGATGACCTGCGGACCAGCTGCTGCCAGGGGGTAGTGTCCCCAGTCCGTGTTGAAGGTCTCCAGCACCGTGGCGAGATTGGTGAACTCTGCGACGACTGCTGAGCGACGTGCCTTGTCCATCATCCTGAAGTAGGACGGTATGGCGATCGCCAGAAGGATAAGGATAATAGCAATCGCCACGAGCAAGTCGAGCAACGTGAACCCCTTGCGGTTCAAACGTACCCCTCTCTGCTTGTCAGGAGATGCCGCCCGCCATCGTGAAGATCGGCAGGTACAGGGAGATGAGGACCCAGCCGATCATGCCACCCACGACGATCATGAGGATCGGGTTGAGGGAGTTGGTCAGGTTGTCCGCCGCGGCGTCGACCTCGACCTGGTAGAACGTGGCGACTTTCCCCAGCATGGTCTCCAGGGAGCCCGACTCCTCGCCGACCGCAGTCATCTGGATGACCATGGGGGTGAAGAACTGCGTCTCGGCCATGGCTGCGCTGAGTGCGGCGCCGTTCTTGATGGAGGTGATGACCCGGTCGATGGTCACCGCAACGATGGTATTGCCCATCGTGCCGCCCACCATCTCCAAACAGGCAATGAGCGGGACGCCGGCACCGAACAGGGTCGCCAGCGTGTCGGTGAAGCGGGCCATGGAGGTCTTGAGCACCAGGGGACCGATGACGGGCGCCTTGAGCGCGGTAGTGTCCTTCCAGTGGATGCCACGAGGCGTGCGAAACCACGCACGAGCTCCAAAGAAGATGACCGCGGCAACGCCGAGGAGGACGTACCACCGGTGCACGAAGAAGTCACTCATCGCGAGCGTGATGCGCGTCGGCAGGGGCAGGGGCACGTTCAGGGCCGTCAGGAAACCGACAAACTGCGGCAGGACGAAGATAAACAGGCCGATGACGATGGCAACGCTGGCGATGATGACGATCATCGGGTAACTGGTCGCGCTCTTGATCTTCCGCTTGAGCTCCGCCTCGCGCTCCAGGAAGGTCGCCATCTTGAGCAGGCTGTTGCCCAGGTTGCCCGACGCTTCGCCCGACCGGACCATGGCGGTGTACAGGGTGCTGAAGACTGCAGGGTAGTTGTCCATGGCCGTCGACAGGGGCAGGCCGGTCTCGACCTTCTTCTTGAGGTCGTCCGTGATCATGCGCAGCTTCTTGCTGCCCAGCTGTTTGCTCTGGATGTCCAGCGTCTTGGTGATGGACAGACCCGCGTTGAGCATCGTACCCATCTGCGACGTGAAGAGGGACATGTCCTTGGCGGCGATGCCTCCGCCAGCCGCCAGCCTGCCCTGCTTTGCCTCGCCGGCAGGGCCTGTAGTGCGCACGGCAAGACTGCCGCCCGCGCTCCTGGCCGCGTTGATGTTCACCGGGACAAGGCCCTTGCCACGGATGAGCTCGGCGGCTTCATGGGTGTTCGCCGCGCTGATGGTGCCACGCTGGGTGGTGCCTGCTCGGTCGGCCGCAACATACGTGAACGTTGCCATAGGTGCCTCCTCTCAGTGCTGTCAGGTGCGTCCCAGCAGGCGCTGGAGTTCCTTGGGGTCGAACGCGTGGTCTATGGCATCCTCGTAGCTTATGACGCCACGCTCGTACAGGGCCTTGAGCGACTGGTCCATGGTCATCATGCCCATCGCCGTGTTTGTCTGGAGGACCGACTGGATCTGGTAGGTCTTGCCCTCGCGGATGAGGTTCTTGATGGCGGAGGTCGCCAGCATGACCTCGCATGCGAGCACCAGGCCGTCGCCGTTCTTGCGCACCATGAGCTGCTGGGTCATAACCGCCGACAAGGTGTTGGCGAGTTGGATCTTGATCTGCTGCTGCTGGTACGGCGGGAACACGTCCACGATCCGGTCAATGGTCTGTGCCGCGCTGTTGGTGTGCAGTGTTGCGAACACCAGGTGCCCAGTCTCCGCTGCGGTCAGGGCGGCTCCGATGGTCTCGAAGTCGCGCATCTCGCCGACCAGGATAACGTCCGGGTCCTCGCGCAGGGCGCTGCGCAGCGCATTTGCGAAGCTCTGCGTATCCGTGCCCAGCTCGCGCTGCACGACGATGCTCTGCCTGTGCTGGAACAGGTACTCAATGGGGTCCTCGAGCGTAATGATGTGCATCTGCCGTTCCTGGTTGATGCGGTCGATGACCGAGGCCAGCGTCGTGGACTTGCCATGCCCAGTAGGCCCCGTCACGAGGACGAACCCGCGGTTGAGTTTGGGGAGGGTGAAGGCCGCAGGGGGCAGACCCAGCGTGTCCATGCCCGGGATCTCGTAGGGGATCTTGCGCAGTGCCGCCGCCATAGTCTCGCGCTGGCGGAACACATTGATGCGGAAGCGCGCCAGCCCCTTGACGCCATAGCTGAAGTCGTACTCCATGCTCTGCTTAAACAGCACCTTCTGGTGATCGTTCATGATGGGGAACATGAGTTCCTCCACGCGCTCGGGCGAGAGTTTCTCGCTGCCGAGAGCCACCAGCTTCTTCTGAATACGCAAGATGGCGGGCAGACCGACCTGGAGATGGATGTCCGTGGCATTCTTCTCCGTGGCGACTTTCAGAATCGTTGCGAGATCGATGCGATGTTCCTGTGTCTCGGCAATCATGGCAGCTCCTTTAGTCAGATTCGACGGTAGACACTACGCGCAGGACCTCCTCGAGGGTGATGATGCCTTCCCTGGCTTTGACCAGGGCATCCTCGAGCAGGGTGCGCATTCCATGGCTGCGTGCGGCCTGAGAGATGTCGCGCGCGCTGGCCTTGTGAAGGATGAGGCGACGCAGCTCGTCGTCCACCTTCATCATCTCATGAATGCCGGTACGCCCGCGGTAGCCAGAACCACCGCATTTCGCGCAGCCGACACCCTTGTAGAACGTAACATCTTCCAGCTTGCCCCGCGTGGTGAGGCCCAGACCTTCGAGGGCCGAGGCCGGTGGGACGTAGGGCTGTTTGCATTCGGGGCAGATCTTGCGCGCCAGGCGCTGGGCCGTGGCCCCGATGAGCGATGACGCGATGAGGAATGGCTCGATGCCCATGTCGATCAGTCGTGTGGCGACCGAGGGCGCATCGTTGGTGTGCAGCGTCGACAGGACGAGGTGCCCGGTCAGAGCGGCCTCGATGGCGATCTGCGCCGTCTCGCCATCACGGATTTCGCCGATGAGCACAATGTTGGGGTCCTGACGCAAAATGCTGCGCAAACCATTGGCGAACGTCATATCCGCCTTGACGTTGACCTGCACCTGGTTGATGCCGTCCATCTGGTATTCGACCGGGTCCTCGACGGTCACAATGTTCTTGCCTGGCAGGTTGAGCCGGTTAAGCACGGAGTACAGGGTTGTCGTCTTGCCGGCGCCGGTGGGGCCTGAGATGATGACCATGCCGTACGGCTGGCTGATGACGTTGTTGAACAGGGTCAGCGTATCATTGAGGAATCCCAGGTTCTCAAGGGGCACCATGGCACTGGTCTTGTCCAGGATACGCAGAACGATCTTCTCGCCGAAGATGGTGGGCAGGGAGCTGACGCGGAAGTCGATGGCCTTGTTGTCGATGCGCAGGGAGATGCGGCCGTCCTGGGGCTTGCGCCGCTCGGCGATGTCCATGTTGGCCATGATCTTGAACCGCGACAGGACGCCGGGCTGGATGTTGCGCGGTAGCTTCTGCTTCTCCTGCAGGATACCGTCGACACGGTAGCGGATGCGCAGGTGGTCCTTCTGCGGTTCCACGTGGATATCCGACGCGCGCTCGACGATGGCCTGCGTGATGATGGTGTTGACCAGCCGGATGACGGGCGCGTCCTGACCCATCTCGCGCAGCTGCTCAATGCTGACCTCTTCGCCAGTTTCCGCGATGACCTCGGTCTTCGCCTCGGAGCTGGCTTCCTTGATGGAGTTTCCGACGATGTAGTACTTCTCGATAGTGCCGTAGATAGCGTTTTTGGGAGCGACGAGGAACTTCGTCTCGCGTCCGTACGTGGCAAGCAGGTAGTCCATCAGCTCGATGTTGGTGGGGTCGCTGAGTGCGACGCTGACGACGCCCTCCTCACGCTTGAACGCGACGAAACCGTAGCGTTTGGCACGCTCCTGATCCACGATCGCCAGCACGTCCGCCCCTATCTGCTCCGCCATGACATCCACAAACGGCATGTGCCACTGTTCTGCCAGGACCTGCGCCTTGATGTCATCGTTGATGAACCCCTGATCGATGAGAATCTTGAGCAGTGGTTCATTGGTGTGCTGCTGAACGGCGATGGCGCCGTCCAGGACCTCCTGTGTGATATTCCCTCGCGCAAGCAAGATGCTTCCTACTACCCGTCTGCCCTCCACGTGTCCTCCGCGCTCTACAGTTTCACGATCTTGGAGCCCTGGGTCCCACACCTGCTGAGCAATTCTTCCGTGTCACGGAAGCCAGGTGAGGACTCGCCGACCTCCTGGAACAGCTGCGCCGCCTGCTGGCTGTTGCCCTGTCCCAGATGGATCACAGCCGCATGGTACTTGAGGACCAGTTTGGCCTCGTCGGTGACGCTCGGCAGGTGCGTAGCGTGATCGAGCTCCCGGGTCGCCAGTTCGGGCAATCCCAGGTGAACAAATGCAAGGGCCATGGGCAGGTAGAACCGTGGGTCTCCTCCCCCTCGAACAGTGCCGGAACTCATCGCGACCGCCTCTTCGTAGCGACTGCCCGCGAATGCGGCCCACGCAGACACCAGGCGCTGCTCGACCGAACCGGCAGTGATGCCGGGTGTCTCGGCGGCTGCCTTGTCCACCAGACCTTCGACATCGGCAGGAGACAACTGCGACAGCGAGGCCGCGTCGGCGATGAGGTCGTACTCGCCAGATGCGAAAATGGCCTCCAGGGCACGCTGCACCGTGTCCGGATCCCCGGGGTGAGCCCGGATGGCGGCAACAAAGTAGCCAGCAGCGGCATCGTGAACCCCCAGCTGTTCGGCCGCCAGACCCAGCCCATATCTGCTCTCGTAGTCCGTGGGGACGAGGTGAGCAAGCCTCTCCAGCAGGAACCGGCCGTCCGTAACCTCCTGCCGGTGGTCCACCAGGTACTGGATGAGATAGGCTGTGTTGCTCGTATCGTGCTCCCTGGCCATGAGCCCCACCAGTTCGGTGAACTCGGCCACGTTGGGGGTTCCCAGGACGAGCAGGGATTGGAGGACCTTCCGCCGAACCGTCGGGTTGATGGCGTTGGCCAGAACACGACGCAGGATGGCCGACTTCTCCACACTCAGCGTGACACGCTGGAACAGCCCCTCGTTGTTCAGGAATGTCGACTCATCGACAGCCGAACGCCCCAGCCATTCGATGATCGCGGCCTCCAGCGCCGGCGCCTTCGCCATGTTCGCGTCCACCGTGACGCGCTCCACCAACTGGTCCAGCACACCCAGTTTCGTGGCAGCGCCAAGGACCTCCTGCATACACGCGTCCTCGGTCAGGCAGTGCTCCAGGACATGAACAAGCTGGCGCACGATGCCTTCGGCAGAAGCAGACGCGGCGGCCTCGCGTACCATGCCCAGTTCCTCCCGTACATACGATGCGGTGTCGCCGCGCTCAAGCAGAAGTTCGGCCTTGCGCGTCCTCAGCTCGGCAGCCATGTCTGCGCCGTCTGCGGACAGGACGATGGAAGAGATCTGCGCGTCGTGGAAGTCGATCCTGGCTCCCAGCGCAGCAGCCTCCTCGACGACGAACAGGGGAAGGCGCGCGTAGCCGCTGCGTCCCAGCCATGTCAGCAGGTCATTCATGACCCGCGCGTCCTGGGGACTGCGCAGAAAGTTGAGATACAGGACCCCCAGCGACAGTGGGATGGTCACGCTGCCCGCATCGGAAAGACGCTGCATCAGATCCCCCCGCTCCATCGTGCCCTGGCTGATATCCCTCAGGATGCCGATCAACTGCCGTTCGGCCTCCTGCCCGGGTGCCGAGGAAGGTGGCGCCGTGACTGCCTCCCGTGCAACGGACGCAGTGGCCGCCGCGTCCACATGGACGGCATGGGTCGCACCCTCCTCTTCCTTGTGGAGAGAAGCCAACCTGAGTTCCTCGGGGGACATGACGGTCAGCCCGGCGGCCTCCGAAGGCACGAACCGCCTGACAGAAGTCGGAGTCTCCTCCTCCGGCTTCATCCATGCCTGGTGTGGTACGGGCATGGTCTCCATTTTCACGTCACCCGACGTGTCAGATACAAGGTCGCGCGCGACGTCCGGCTGGGAGGATTCGCCGTCGGTCTTCTGAGCGGCCGGGACCCTCTCGTGTGGGGCAGGCGACGGGGCAGCTTCCTCCGGCGGCAACGACACCGACGGCTGTGACGCAGGTACGGCGCCCGCCATGGACTCGCCCACGACCGCCTCGTCGTACAGTGTCTCGAGAGTACTCCTGGTCGAATCGTCCGACTCAATCGACTTGGACTTGCGCTCGATCGCAGGCACGCGGTCGAGTTCCGAGGGCTGTGACGCCCGCATGCCGCCCGAAGGCCCCTCCACCGCCTTGACCTTCCAGTCGATCTGGCGCCGCATCTCGGCAATGGCCTTGCCAAGCCCCGGATAGGAGGGCTCGGACATGCGCAACCGCTCGTACAAGGTGAGCGCGTCGGCGAACTTGCCGTTGTTGCCCAGAATGCTCGCCTTCAGATAAAGCGTGCGCGGATTCTGGGGGTTGACCTCCAGGCTCTGGTCCAGCACCTTGAAGGCCTGGACATAGTCACGACGGTATGCAAGCACACGCGCCTTCTGGTTGAGCGCCTCGGTGCTGCGAGCGTCGATGCCGACGGCAGACTTGCTGGCTGCCAGCGCCTTGTCGAAGTCGCCCTCCCTGATGCAATAGCGGGACAGCTCGACCAGATCGCGTATCGTGGCAGACTTGTCTCCCAGCTGGTTGTCGAGGCCTACGATCTTCTGATAGGCACTGATGTAGATGCTCCACAGTGCGACTTTCCGGTCCTTGAGGAGCTGGATGAGCGCGCCCAGGACGCCGACGCCCTGGGCATATCGCTGCCGTTCATAGGCATGGTCGGCCTCGCGCACAGCGAAACGAAGGGCAGCGTCATAGTCGCGACGGCCCACGAACTCCTCGATCTGGTTGCGCAACCGCTTCTCGTCAGAACTGGCCAATTTCACTCCCCCAATCAAGACTTGTCGTGAGAGACTGGCATTATCTTACCAACCAGCGTCAAATATGCAAACAAGGGCGCCAATTCGGCCTCGGCAGAGTCGTCATAGAGCACACTTATGAGGCTCTCGTCAACCTCCCGTTCGCCGAGCGACACGACGGCCTGCCCCTCGCAGTCGGTCAGGACCGCCTGAACGAACCACACGTCTCCGTTCGGCACGCGGAACCTGGCGACTACTTCCATCAGCCTACAGAATTCAGAAAGTGTTGCAACTTGCTGACGATGACGTCGATGGCGACCAGATTGAAGCCTCCTTCGGGAATGATCAGGTCCGCATATCTCTTGGTCGGTTCCACGAACTGAAGGTGCATCGGCCGGACGACGTCCATGTACTGCGCCACCACGGACTCGACCGTGCGGCCCCTCTCGCGGGTGTCCCGCAGGAGGCGGCGGATGAACCGGACGTCGGCGTCCGTGTCGACGTAGAGCTTGATGTCCAGCAGGTCGCGCAGCGCCGCGTTCTCCAGCACGAGGATGCCCTCGAGGATGATGACGGGCTGAGGCTCGACGTGGTCGGTCCAGGGCTCGCGCTCATAGCGGGCGTAGCTGTAAACGGGCACGTCGACCGCCTCGCCACGGCTCAGACGCTGAAGTTGCTCGATCAGCAGGTCATTGTCATAGGCGCTGGGATGGTCGTAGTTGATGCCGCGCTTCTCCTCGATGGACATGCCGTCAAAGTTCCTGTAGTACGAATCCTGCTTGAGGAAGACGACCGGCTGTGAGGTCTCATGCATGATTTTCTCGGCGACGGTGGTCTTGCCCGAGCCGGAACCGCCGGCGATGCCAACAAGGATAGGACGTGTCATGTCAATCGCCTCCAGAGAGATACAATCGCATATTGCGGGCGTGTTCGGCGTACGTCCGCGCGAAAACACAGTGACCGTCGGGCTTGGCCAGAAAGTAGTAGTACGTGCTTGCGGGGGCATGCGCCGCAGCATTCAGAGACGCCAAGCCCGGATTGCAGATGGGAGTCGGTGGCAGGCCGGGGTGCACGTACGTGTTGTAGAGAGAGTCATCCTTCAGCTCTTCATAGGTGTAAAAGCCATCGTGGCTGGGGAGGACATACCCGAGCGTGGCGTCCATCTGGAGCAGCATCTTGCCCGCCAGACGGTTGAAGATGACGCTGGCGATCAGTGGACGTTCCGCGTCATACCTGGCTTCCCGCTCGACGATGGAGGCGACGGTGACCAGCTGGTCGCCCGTCAGACCACGCTTCGCCGCCTGAGCCCCCCAGTCGGAAGGGACGACGCCTGCGAACCTGTTCAGCATGCGTGCGACAACCTCTGCGGCGTCAGCCGCATACAGGAACTCGTACGTGTCGGGGAACAGATGCCCCTCCAGGAGCTTGCCCTGGTCATCCCTGGCGGCCTTCAGGAAATCGTCCGCCGTGATGCCGGCCTGTTCCTGGAGGCGCGCTGCCATCTGGTGGACCGTATAGCCTTCGGGAAACGTCACGCGCGCGGTGAGAGGCGAACCCGACGCAAGGAGCTGGTACACCGCTTCTATGTCGTTGAGACCCTTGAGCACGTAGCGCCCCTCGCGCAGCGAGCCGCCGCGTCTCAGCCGCCAGTACCAGCGCAGAGCCTGGGGACTGGACGTCATGCCGAGGTCAAACACGCGCTGGCTGACCGCGGTCACACTGTCCCCGGGCCGGACGTCGACATATGCGCCGGTCCCTTCGGCCGGTACAATATGCATGAATCTGACCCAGCCGACCGCCCCGGCGACAACCACGACGATCAGCAGCACACAGATGATTCGCGCGGCCCTGACCGGCACGCCGCGCGGCGATCGACCAGTAGTGGGCGCGGCGACCGCAGGCGCGTTCTGCGTGCCTTCGTCCACGTCAGTCACGTTCGCCTGGCACCGGTAAGGTACGGTCGAGATAGCCCTGCAGGATATAGACGGCCTCCCATTGGTCCTTGCTCGCACGGCCTGCGGAACCCGACAGCTCCAAGCTCGCCACGGCGCGCCCGACAGCGACTGAGGACAGGCGCTCGTCCACTAGCTCGACGCGTACCGTCCTGTTGAGACCCCTCGCAGCAAGTTCCTTGCGGAGGAAGCCTACGAAACGCCGTACCTTGCGTGTCTGCATCGAGTCCGTTCCGTCCAACCGCAGCGGCAGGCCGACGACCAGACAACTGGCATCCTCAAGCACAATGCGGTCGACCACGGTCCGTGCCGTCTCCGGTGGAAGCCCCATGTCGATGGAACCGGCAGGGAAGGCTGTCCCCACATCCACTGCCGTCCGGGCAAGACCTATGTGGCGCTCGCCCACGTCAAGACAGAGAACAACCTTCGAGCCGGATGGACCGTCAGCCAAGCAGTGCCTCCAGCTCCTCTGCGGTCGGCAGACCTGCGATACGGCCCTGGCACATGCGGTCGTTGCCACCGCCCTTGCCGCCATACTTGTCGGTCAGCGTCTTGAAGATGCCGCGTGCCGAGAACGTCGCGCCAGCCGCACCGAACACCTTGATCACGGTGAAGCCGTCTCCGCCGGATGCCATGCCGATGAATACACCATCTCCCAGCTGCTGCTCGGCCATGTCACCCGCGCTGCGCAACGCTTCGGCGGTCAGACCCTCGAATGTGGCTACAACGACTGGTTGACCCTTGATTGTTACCGGCTGCGCGATAAGGTCGCGCACACGGCGGTCGGTCGCCGCGGCGATGAGCCCTTCGATGCGGTGGTCGCGTTCCTTCACCACGCCCGTGAGGTCTTCCACCGCGCGCGTCACCTCTGCCGGAACCGGTCCACAGTTCAATGTCCCTGCGGCCTGCTCCACCCCCTCCTGGTACGTCCAGAACTCCCGCAGAGCGCCCAGGCCGACGGAAGCCTCGATGCGCTTCGTGTCCGTCCCGATACTGCGGATGGAACGGATATGCAGGAAGCCGATATCGCCCGTCGCGGTGACGTGCGTGCCGCCGCACACCTCCTTCGAAATGCCGTCGGCTGAGACCACGCGCACGGCCGCCCCATACTTCTCGCCAAAGAATGCGAGCGCGCCCGTCCTGCGCGCTTCCTCAATGGGCATGACGTCGGTGCGCACCGGAACGTTGGCCGTGATGAACCCCAGCACCTTCTCTTCCATGGCCTCACGGTCGTCCGCGCCGAGGCTGCCGCGGAAACTGAAGTCGAAATGGAACTCGTCGGGCATGACCTTGGAACCCTTCTGCTGGACGGTCGGGTCGATGGACCGCAGAGCGGCCTGCAGGAGGTGTGTCGCCGTATGAGCCCGCGCGATCGCCTTCCGCCGCTCCGGGTCCACTTCAGCGCGCGCGGTGTCCCCCGCGGCGATGGCACCTTCGACCAGAACGCCTTCGTGGATGATCAATCCTTCCACGGGAGTCTTGGTGTCCGTGACCTCGAAGCGCACACCCGGCGTCGTGATGACGCCCGTGTCGCCGACCTGGCCGCCCTTCTCGCCGTAGAACGGGGTCGAAGAAAGGACGAGCCCGACATGATCGCCCACCTGGGCACTGCTGGCGGGTTCGCCGTCCTTCAGGAGGCCCGTGACCACAGCCTCGGCCGACAGCGTTTCATAGCCGACGAAATGCGAAGTGCCGACCGTGCCTCTCAACTTGACGTACCCGGTCCGTTCGCGGCTTGCCTCTTCGACACCCGACGACTCGCTGCCGCTATGGCGCTGGTCGTTCAGCAGGATGTCGAAGCCTTCGCGGTCCAGCTTGAGGCCAGCGTCGCGTAGCAGGTCAGCCGTCAGTTCGACCGGGAAGCCCATCGTGTCGTGAAGGTAGAACGCAGTCTTGCCGGGCATGGTGTCGCTCCCGTCCTGGCGCACAGCCTCGACGGCCCTGGTGAACTCGACCAGCCCCTCCCGGAGCGTGCGGTCGAACCGCTGCTCCTCGACCTCCATGTCGCCCTTGATGCGCCCACCTTCGGCAACCAACTCGGGGAACGGTCCCTTCATGAGGTCGATCACCGTGTCCGTGACCTTGCCCATGAACGCGCCCTCGATGCCGATCATCCGACCCAGCGCCTGAGAACGCCGCAGCAGACGGCGCAGGACGTAGCCCTGTTTCTCGTTGCTGGGCAGAAGGTTCTCCGCCATGAGGAACGTGCAAGCGCGCACGTGGTCGGCGATGGTCTTCATGCGTGACGTCACGCGCGGGTCCCCCCCATATTCCTGATGTGACAGGTCCGCCACCGTCTGGATGATGGGCCGGAACCCGTCCGTCTCGAAGTCGGTGTCGCTATCCTCGATAATGCACGTCATGCGCTCGAGGCCCAGACCGGTGTCGATGTTCTTGTGGGCAAGCGGCTTCAGCGAACCGTCAGGTTGCCGGTCGAACTGCGTGAACACCAGGTTCCAATACTCGAGGAACCGGTCTCCCTCGTCGCCCATCTGCTCGTTCTCGTCGCCCGGGTGACGCACCCCGCGGTCGACGTACAGCTCGCTGCAGGGGCCACACGGACCGACGGGGCCCATGGTCCAGAAATTGTCGTCAGCGCCCATCGGCACGATCCGCTCGCGCGGAATGCCAACCTTCTGCCAGATGTCCGCCGTCTGGAGGTCATCCTTATATATAGTTACCCAGATGCGGTCGCCTGACAGGCCGAGGACCTTGGTCGAAAACTCATAGGCCATCGCGATGGCGTCCTCCTTAAAGTAGTTGCCGATGGAGAAGTTGCCCAGCATCTCGAAGAAGGTATGGTGACGTGCCGTCCGGCCGACCCGCTCGATGTCGTTCGTTCGGATGCATTTCTGATCCGACGTCATGCGCGGGCTCGGAGGAGTCGCCTCCCCCAGGTAGTACTGCTTCAGCGGGACCATGCCGGCTGCGGTAAACAGCAGCGTCCGGTCGGGCGAAAGCAGGGGAGCACTGGGGAGTCTCAGGTGGTCGTATCCCTCGAAGAAGCGGAGATACCCTTCTCGAATATCTGCTGAGTTCACATTTCACCTCATGGAATGCCGGTCACACGAAGCCCCGGCGCATGAGGACAGTATATCCTCTGCGCTCCGTGAGGCAAGAACAACGGCTTCGCTGTTGTCCCTGCGATGTGGTGTCAGGCACCAGAGCTAGCGGTTCGTTCGTGTAACAGGGTGTAACAGGGGACAGCCGTAGTTGTTGTAACATGCTGCAGCAAGGGCAAGACTGGGTTCCCGCTTTCGCGGGAACGACGGGCGGAAGTGCATCGACGCATGGGTTCCCGCGCAGGCGGGAACGACGGACGTGTGACTTGGTGCCAGGCACGAGAATCAGCGGCTCGTTCGGAAGATGGCCGTCCGCTGAAGCGCCAGCATGATGCCCACCGACGCGACACCGTTCAAGAGACCTCGGAGCAGGTTGAACGGGATGATCGCCGTCACGATCATGGCTTTGACGGCCGCAATCGGCATCTTGAAGTACCAGGGGTCCACGATCAGGTTCACGCCGGCCATCACGACCGTCATCACGACAACGCCCAGACCTGCTGCAACGACCTTGACCCGTACCCTCCTGGAGCGGGCCAGGAACGCCACCGGAAGTGCAAAGGCGATGACGGTCATCGTATTCATGCCTGCTCCGACCCAGCCGTCCGTCCCACGGCCGATAAGCGCCCAGAGGATTCCTTTCACCACAGCCGTCAGGATGGCCGCCGCGGGACCCATCGCCGAGCCTGCGATGAAGACGGCGACATCGCCAAAGTCGAACTTGAGGAATGGCGCTGCCGCCAGCAGGGGAAACTCGAACAGTTGAAGGACATACCCGACGGCGGCCAGCATACCGGTCAGGGCGAGCACACGCAGTTTTTTCGATCCCATTCTCTACCTCCATAGCAGACGCAGCCTTGTAGCTACAGTCAACCCTGGGGGCACGGAAAGCGGACGTCTCTTCCCGTCCAGACTGTACTGTCGGCCCCGGAATCACACCAGGTCCTACCGCCGCAGCGGCTCGTGGGCTAAGCTCTTCGCTACTACCACCGGTCGGGAATTTCACCCTGCCCCAGAGAACACTTGAAGTATATGCCGCCCCGAAAACCTGTCAAACGTGGCCTCTTCAAGCTGGAGCCTGTTCTGATCACTCTTCTGCGGCCTGTTGCATTCGCTCATTCCTTCGTAAACTGTACCTATCTTAGGAGGTAGCCGTGGAAAAAGCCATGTATCTGAAGGAACTGAATGAGAAGCTCAACGCACTGTACTATCAGTGCAACATCGCCGCCTGGAACCTGTCTACGACCGGGAAAGACGAGTACGCTGCGCAAGCGGAGCATGCCGACCTGGAGATGCGGCTCTTCCTGGCCGAGAAACAGCGCTTCGACACCGTGAACTCCATGCTCGCCGCGGGAGACCTGGAAGAGTTCGGGCGCAGACAGCTCACCCTTGTCCACGACATGATGGTCGAAAACCAGCTTGACAAGGAGACGCTTCAGCAGCTGGTCAGCAAGCAGATCGCCCTTCAGAGCATCACGACGAAGTTCCGAGGCTCCATCGACGGCAGGGAAGTCAACAACAAGCAGATCGAGGAGATCCTCCGGTCCAGCACCGACAATGACCTTCGCAAGAAGGCTTGGCTCGCCAGCAAGCAGGTGGGCCCAGTGCTCGAACCCGGCCTCATGGAGCTCATCAAGCTCCGCAACGAGTCCGCCGTCAAGCTGGGGTACGCCAACTACTATGAGATGGAGGTCCAGCTCCAGGAGTTCGACGGTGCATGGCTCGAGCAGACGCTCGAAAGCTACCGCGACCAGACCGACACCCTGTTCCGCCGCGTCAAGGATTCTATCGACCAGGCGGTCGGACAGCGGCTGGGCATCGACCCTTCCCAGCTGATGCCGTGGCACATGAGCGACATGTTCTTCCAGGAGGCTCCTCGCACCTCGGACGTCGATCTCGCCGTGTATTTCGAGGGTAGGAGCGACCATATCATCGAGGAACTTGCGACCACAACCTACGACGCCATCGGGCTGGACATCCGCGACATTATCGCTCGCAGTGACCTTTACGAGCGCGCGGGCAAGGACCAGCACGCCTTCTGCATGCACCTCGACAACAAGGGCGACGTCCGCGTCCTGGCCAATCTGCGCCCCAACGAGACGGAAATGGAAACCCTCCTGCACGAAATGGGCCACGCCTGCTACGACAAGTACACCGACATGTCGCTTCCCGAGGTCCTGCGTCAACCCGCGCACATCTTCACGACGGAAGCCGTCGCCATGTTCTTCGGGCGCATGGCCCGCGACCCCAAGTGGTACAAGCAGATAGTGGGTATCGATGACGATGCCCTCCAGAGGCTGCAGGGCGACCTGCCTGTCGCCATCCGTAACCAGATGCTCGTCGCGACTCGGTGGATCACCCACTTCGCGCTCTTCGAGCGCGAGCTGTACCGCACCGAGAAGAGCGACAGCCGGCTCTGGTATCAGGGCGTCCAGAGTATCCAGTACCTCAACGCCCCCGAGGAACGCTTTGAGAAGCCCGACTGGGCAGCGAAGTACCA
>Ga0315284_10007143_pt1 | contig 15937 bp, 15 predicted proteins | sample YL17G09_16_MG_FD_203696 | JGI IMG/M metagenome (GOLD analysis project Ga0315284, IMG submission 203696) | Sediment microbial communities from Yellowstone Lake, YNP, Wyoming, USA - YL17G09_16 | ecosystem: Environmental > Aquatic > Freshwater > Lake > Sediment | place: USA: Wyoming | collected... | reverse complement strand
AGCTTCTTTTCTCGGGGACAAAGAATTTGCGAGAACTAGTGGAGATAATTTTGAACGTTTATTGGCTATTATTAAAAAACTAAAAGCAGGAAGTACGGGAGAAAATCTAGTTCAGGTTCAAGAAATATTTGGAACGAAATCTGAAAAGGGTATTCTTGGATTGGTTTCAGTATCAGATAAGCTTCTTAAAGTTTGGTCAGAAATTAAAGACCTTCCTCTTGCTGAAAAAGTAAAAGTATTGGACGATTTATTTCAGCAGCAGTCTGATACTATTGATATGCAGATTAAAAGATTTCAACAGCTAGCAGTAGAAATGTCCGCTGCTTTCTTAGCGGGATTAACTGGATTCGATAAATCTGTACAAGGAATGAAAGACCTCAATGATTACATGGAGAATACTCTCATTCCAACTGTTAAAGCTTTAGGAGAAGCCTTAAGAGTAGTTGCTACTATCGGTCTTCCACTTTTAGCAGGACGTGGATTACTTGGAGGTCTTCAGAAACTTGGACATTTTGTACCTATCGCTACTGGATTATCTGCGGGAGCCGCAGCAGGAGCTTCTGTTGTAGGAGCAGCTACTGGGTCGGCAGCTGTCACTGCACTTACTCCTCTTACAACCGCAGTAAATAACTTTACTAAAACCATTAGCGAAGCGGGAATGAAGGTTTATGGAAAACTTGTTCCTGCAGCAGCTACTCAAGCAGCAGCTATTGCAGCAGGAACGATGGTTGCTAGAGGAACAACACAAGCAGCTGGTGCTGCAGCTCTTCCTGTCGCGGCGGCTTTACCGGGTCCGGGTTTGATTTTAGTTATTATAGCTATAGTTGTTACCGCTGTATGGGCTTATTTAATGGGTCAAAATAGAGTTGCCGAAGAGAAAAGAATTTCTGAATACGGAAAAGCGGCTAAAGAAGGAAAATCGTGGCAGCAAGCAGCAGCAGAAGAAGAAGCTAAACATCCGAGAGCTCTTTCTTCTAAAGGAATGATTGGACAGCCTCTCTCCGTAGCTGGTAGTTTCTATGGCAATTTATTTAATCAAAACGTTGCTAAGCCAGTTGGTGTGGCTATTGATTTTTATAAAGAGAAATTTAATAACGCAGGAAAAGCTCTATCTAATTTTTGGGCTAGTGTATCTGGAAATACTGTTGAACTTCCAAAAATAGAAATAAATAAAACAGTTCCAAAATCCGGCGGTTCAGGTTTATGGAATAATTTTATGAATTTTCTCTCTCCTCTTTGGAAGTACAAGCAATCTCAAGAACACGTTACGAAGTCTCAAGAAGACTATCTTAAAGAGAAAAATGCTCTTAATCAAGCTGAAGCTCTAAAGAAAACTCCCTATAGTGCTAGTGAAATTGGAGAAGTTCGTGACTATGAGAAAATGCTTATTATCACAGAGAAACTTAAGGCCGCTGGTTATAGTCAGTTAGAAATAGACCGAGCTCGTTATGATATGATGCTTAATATGAGTCGAGAGCTAGTTTCTGAAAAAGAAATTCTTGACCAGCAGAAAAAGATTATTGTTGAGATGATAGAAGAGCAGAATAAATTAGCGGGCGTTCTTCAGAATTCATTTCAAAAAGGTTTTAAAGATATTTTAACAGGTAAAGGAAACATTAAAGACCTGTTTAGTGGTGTTAGCGATACGATGAGCGATACCTTTACAACTCAGATGGCTTCAGGTTTAGCAAGAAGTACCATGAAGACAACCGGATTGGGCGAAGCCTTTGGGTCGATGGGAGTTAATGTTGAGGAGATGTTTGGTGGTATTGGAGGAAAGATAGCGGGGGCTCATCTCAGAGGAATCGAGTCTGGAGCAATCACTATCTATAATGCTCATGTTTCTGGTATTAGTGCAGGAATGGCAGGGCAGACAGCTTTAAGAAGTGAAACAGGTATCGCTGGTATGAGCGGAGCTGCTGGTGGTGTCGGTGGTTTTATGAATACGCCAATGTGGGCAGGAGGACGAGACCTTTCTGTTTCAGCTTACGGTTATGGTGCAGGGTCATCTCCCTTAGGTGGAGGTTTCGCGAAACCATACGCTCTTCGCTCTTCGGCTTTCCCAAAAGGAGCCGCAGCCGGTGCTAGTGCGGGCCCGACTGGAGCTGCTATGATGGGGGGACTTGTTGGTGGATATTCTGCTTACTCTGCAGCTAAAGGAGCAGGATTTAATAAGACATCTGCAGCTATGGTTGGTGTTGGAGGAGGAATGTTAATGATGGGAGCCGGCATGGGTATTGGCGCAGGCGCTTTTGGAATCGGTAGCGGAATAGGTGTTGGCCTTGGAGCTAGTTTAGGAGCTACAGGCGGAGGCATGATGGGAGGACTTATGGGAGGACTAGCAGCTATTGGTCCAATGGGATGGATGGCAATAGCGTTACTTGCTGCCGGTCTTGCCATGGGACTAATGGGCGGAAAGAAATCTTCTCAGACTTCTACGCAAGTTGCTGAAAGTCGAGTTGCTTCTAAGATAGATGTAACAAATAAAAAACTTGAATTAATTAATCGCAATTTACTTGCTTTGAACAAAACAATGGAAACATATATTCTTCCTTCTTCGGCTTATTTTTCAAGCAAGTCTTCATTGGCCGACGAATTCGCCATGTCTGCGAAACGTGGAACGTAATTATGAAATGGTCTGGTATAGACAATCCAAAATACAAAGATGGAAGAAGAACAACACAAAAATATTGTGCAGACTGTTCTAACACCAATAGAAATTATTGGCAAGACTTTTATACCAATAAGATTTTGCAGAAGGTGAGCATTTAATATGGCAAGAGGCACTTGGAATGTTTCTAAATGGAACGGAACTTCATGGGATGCTGAACTTCCTATGTATCGTCCTAACGAAAACTTAGCAATCGAAAGAATTTCGACTCAGAATAAAATAGTTCTAGCTGATGGAAGTAAAGCTTATTTTATACCAGAAACTAAATATTCTAAAGAACCGATGACGATGCAGTTTTTTGAAATTGACAACGACGACGCTTTCTGGGGTAGAATGGAAGATTATGTCGAGAACAACGACTATCTTAAAATTATAGACCACTTAGGAACAGAAACAACAGGTAAGTTTGTTTCTATTAAACGTGTGTGGCTTACTTCTGTTGAAGATACTTACGACCTAGAGTTGGTCTTTGAGGTGCAGTGATGGCAAGAGCACTTGAACAGGGAATAACAGACCAAATAACAGCGAAAAGAATAGCAGCTGAATTGGTTTTTAAAATTAACGACGTAGATAGAACATCTTACTTGATGGACTATTCTATCTCGTATGATAGAAGCTTCGGGTCTGCGAGTGCTAATTTCGTATTAGCTAATCAAGACGGAGTTTTCGGAGAAGCGGGAAGTCTAACTATTAATGTTGGAGATATTGTTTCTCTATCGGAATATTTTGCTGACACCACCACTGAGTGGAAAAGCTTTTATGGAAGAGTTGAGCAGAGAAGTGTAACTAAACAAGCTGATACGCGTACCATATCATTAGCATGTTTAGATTATATTTCTATAATGAAATATTGGGAACTTGACCTAGAAATAGAAGGAACAAAAGTAGAAGTTACAGAGGAAACTCTTACACCTTCTTACTTAGACTCTCCAAACGATATGTATGCACAGGTATTTAATTTTGCTAATAATGCTATTGCCCAGAGACCACCTCCTACGTTTACATTTAAGGACAAGAACAATCAAGATGAAGACCCTCAGTATAGTGGGTATGAAATGTATTATGATGAGGGGCAAGTTAAATTTGCAGCACCTATTAATGCTAGAGATAACTTCGATGTAATTGCTCAATCATATTATTTTTATACTGAAGCTCTATATGCAGAAGATATTCTCAGAGATATTATTACCGCACCCAATGGATACAATGGATATTTATTTGATGAAACATCAGTACAGGCAGTTATTGATAATCATTTGACGACTACATTTTTAACAGAGGAAGAAACGTCTACAGACTATTTGACTGCAGACCCAACTTCTTCTACTGTTACTGTTAGAACTAAATTAGCTCAAGCTACAGTAGGTGGGGATTCAACAATTTATTTGACTTCAACTAGTGGTCTTCCTGAAGCGGGCACCGGAAATATTAATGGAGACATCATCACTTGGGTGTCGCTGGGTAGTGGGAACACTCTTACTGGAGTTTCTGGCGTCCAAGCCCATCCAGTAGATGCTTACTTTGAATGTGACAGAGTTTGTGCTGGAGGAAGTGTCTGGTATTTTAAATACTCTAATATTATTACAGATTTAATTAGTTCAGATTTTACTATTCCAGGAGCGAATTTTATTTATCTTGATAAAAGAAATGGTCGTATTATTATAGATGCCCCTCTGTCTATTTCTGCCAATGTTCACTGCGATACAAATTATTCTTTCAGTACTCTTCAGTCTACAGGTATTGAGTTAAACTGGATGGAATTTAGACCACGAGAAGTAGAGAATAGATTTGAAGCTATCAATAAACTCAGAAATTATCTAGCTCCAAACTACGTAATTCGTACTCAAGGAGACAATAAGATTTGGGCAAGCTTCATGCATCAGAAAACAAGTGCCGACTATACTTTAAATCTAGTTAAATCTATTGATTATAGTGAAGACACTGACTTATATACTCGAGTTGTGTTATATGGAAAGAATAAAAATCCTAGAAATTTAGCGTTGGATAATGGAATTAGTTTCTCTACGACTGGGGCTTCATATAAAGCTCAGGCTAATCAGATAGAATTAATGTATGATAAAACCGAAAATGGTTGGCATGTATTTAAATCTGGACTTGGCGATGCTGGAAGAATTGTGACAAATACCTTTTTGCCTATTCTTTATATAGGTGGAGTACAAGTAGACAATAAACTACACCAAATTGTTTTCCAGCCAATTTATATTGAAAAAACTCAAACCACAGAAACTTCTGGTGGTGGAGGAGGGATGTGCTATTTAACTACTGCAGCATGTGAATATTTTGGTAGACCTGATAACTGCCATGAGTTAAATATGCTACGCAAATTTAGAGATGAGTGGCTCAAGAATCAACCAGAGGGGGCGAAACTAGTAGAAACTTATTATAGTGTTGCTCCAAAGATTTTGGAGAATATTTCAAAACATTCAGAAAAAGATAAAATTTACAATATCATGTGGAATAAATATATTCTTCCATGTGTTAGTTTAATTGAACACGAGATGTACACTGAAACGAAAGATTTGTATGTCCAAGCTGTTATGCGATTAATGAATTTGGATTCTTTCGTAAAAGAGGAGAACTGATATGGGCGGTGGCGGTGGTGGAGCTTCATCAACAACAACATATTCTTATAGGATAAAATTTCCTCATCAGAATATTGACCCAAATTCAAATATCACAATCTACGATTCTAATGGTGCTGTTGCTTATACTATAGCTCCCAATGATTCTAGAATGGATTATGGCAATGGTATTTATACTGTTCCTGGGAGTACTCAGAATCTAAATGTTGAGGGTCTCTCTACTGCAACCTATTTTATTTCTTATAGCACCAATGCAGTGGACATTAATTATGATACTGTTACATTTAAAATTAGCAATACTATTCTTCCAAATCCTTTACAGAATACTATTTGGGCAACGTTTGAATATTGGGCAGTATATACTCCACAAGAAGGAGTTGTAGCTCTAGTAGATGGCAACTGGGATACCCAACTGCAAACTATTTTTTATGCAGAGCCACCACAAGGATATGTATATGCTATTATAGATTTTGGCAGGGTAATTCCGGTACAGGCGATTGATATTGTTGCTGGATTTTTTAAGCCTGACGCAATTCTCGAATTTGATATTAATTTTAGATATACTTTACAGTATTCTTTAGATGGGATTAATTATTACGAAATAGGAAATAATACCCACAATGTTGAAATGAGTGGAGGAGAATCTAAAAGTTTCGAAGAAGAAGATTTGGGAGTTGGGTTTGAAACTAGATATTTTAAAATTTTATTAGATAACGTCAAAAAAATACAATATAGCAACGAGAAAATTACTATCAATGCAAGCAATCGCCAAACACTTATTGATAATGGTATAGTGACAGAAGGAAAAGCGAACAGCGGCGACGTGGTTACTTTGCGAGAAGGTCTCTATGCGATTGCATTTACTGAGATTTCTGCTTATTCAGATATTATTCTTAAAGGAGAAACTACATTAATTCCAACAACTAGAGTAACTGACGAGTTTGCTGTAGAAGATTCTGTATTATCGGTTCAGAATACAAAAGGATTTACTTCTTCTGGTACTGCATATTTAGACAAAGACTTAAATAAACCATTTACTTATACAGGAAAAACCGCTAAGACGTTTACTGGCGTAACATTTTCATAACGAAAGGTAAGGTATGAATCATAATTTATTCAAGCCAACGGATTTAGAGGGTGCTAGACATATGGTAGTTGGTGACTGTAATGGATTTTCAATGCAAGAGAGATGGGACGCTGAAACCCCTCTTTTCGCAAAATCTATTTTGAGCAATACTGTTAGCAACCCAATTATTCTAGACTATGGCTGTGGAGTTGGACGTTTAGCAAAAGAGATTATCAAACAAAATCCCAAAGCTAACGTTCGTGGTGTTGATGCTTCTAATGACATGATGGAAGAAGCTAAGAAGTATGTTGATTCTAAAATGTTCACTACCTGTGCTCCAGCAGAATTATATGGAAACAATTATGATTTAATTTACTGCGTGTATGTGTTACAACACTGCCCATCAATTGAAATAAGGGAGGTTTTGGCTAGAATTCATAGCCATTTAAAAGACGATGGAACATTCATCTACTGCTCAAGTGATTATCGTATGGCTATTCGTTTCGATAATGGTGGTTTTTTCGATGATAGATTTCTTGGTGTCAATTTACAAGAAGAAGTGGAACGATACTTCGAATACCAAGGAGAACTCTTCGACAGAGCTACCCTCGATTCTAACAATATTCTGAAGACAATGATTGAGGGTGGACTTCAGCACCCAGCTAAAGTATACAAGAAAAAAAAACTGAACGATTATCTTCATATAACCAAAGAATCTGAGCATGAGAAGAGAATGAAAGAACCAGCTTATCCGAATGGAGCGACGCTTTCTTCTAATGGAGAGGTGCATCCCACTACTGAACATAAAAAACTTCTTCTCGTTAATAGATTAGCTCCTGGTGATATTCTTGTTATGACCAATGCTGTTAGAGATTTACATAAATCACATCCTGGAAAATATTTAACTGAAATTAGAACGCCTGCCAACGAGATTTTTGAAAATAGTCCTTACGTATCTAAGTTTTCGTATGATGAAAATAAGTACAATACTATTTTGTCAGAACTAACCAGCAAAGCTGGAACGTCAGCCATGCTCGACGATATTAAGGTTATTGATATGCAGTATCCTCTCATTCATCAATCTGGAGAAAGAGGAGCTCATTTTGCAGAAGGTCATACCGAGTTTCTTGAAGAGACTCTGGGGATTAAAATTAGAAAAACTTCTATTACTCCAGAATTATATTTAAGTTCCGCTGAGAAAGACTGGGTTAGTCCTGCTGTAGTAAAACTTAATTACTCAGGTAAATATTGGGTTATTAATGCAGGGATAAAAAATGATTTTACTCTCAAACAATACCCATACTATCAAGAAGTTATTAATTTACTTAAAGACAAAGTAAAGTTTGTTCAGATTGGTCAAACCGAGCATAACCATCCTGCACTCGAAGGAGCTCTAGACTTACGTGGTAAAACCAATCTGCGAGAACTATTTAGAGTTATCTATCATGCAGAGGGAGTACTTACGTGCGTATCGTTACCTATGCACATAGCAGCTGCTTTTAGAAAACCATGTGTAGTTGTTGCTGGTGCAAGAGAGAGTACACGCTGGGAACTCTACCCAAACCACCAGTTTATCTATGTAAATGGATGTTTACCATGTGCAACATATGATGGATGCTGGAAATCTAGAACTAGTGATTGCACAAATAAAATTGGAGAAGTCGCTAAATGTATGACATTGATTACTCCTAATGATGTGTGTGGTTCAATTGTACGATTTTATAATGGTGGAATGTTAACTTATTAAACAAGGAGAATGTATGGACTTTAAAATTGATGAATTGAGGGAAATGTTGGAAAATAGTGAAGGGTTTTCATTAACTCTTACTACGAGAAAAGAAAATAAGCTGAATCACTTTTTTTATCATGAGAAGTTTTACGATGGAGATTTGCTAAGTTCTTTGAATGAATGCGAGAAGTTAATTATCAACAAATTAAAAAACCGTATTGCAGATGCAGAAATTGTGGAGACTACAGATGCTAAAGATACCCAATGAAGTAATTTTCTCAGTTCTGAGAATGTTAAAGAGAGCAAATCCTGGTGACACTTACTACGAAAACTATATGTGGCACTACAATAAACGTGGAGAGACGTTCTTTGATATTTACCACTTTGCTTGGGCTTGGGCTATAGAGCATAAACCACGACGTATTCTAGAGATAGGAACTAGAACTGGGCTATCACTGTGCCAGCTGCTTAGTGCGTACATGGATACTTCCACTATTGAACGAATTGTTTCTTGCGATTTATTTAATGATGGATTTATCAGCCCAGAACTCGTTAAGTATAACTTACGATACTTAGGGATATCTGAAGACACAATCAATAAGATTGATTTCAAAGTTGGTGATTCCAAATCAACTGTACCAGAACTAAAAGAAGAGTTCGACTACATTCTTGTTGATGGAGACCACTCTCCCGAAGGAGCGAGAGCGGACTTAGAGAACGTTAAGCCTCTGATAGCCAAAAATGGTGTTATTGTGTTTGACGATATTACGGAAGACGGCATGAATCTTCTTCCTGTTTGGGCTGACTTTAGAGACCGTTATCAGCACGAATTTTCGTGGATGGATAACCAAAACGGAAAAGGCTGCGCATGGGCAATCAAGCTCTAGTTACAGGAGGAACGGGATTTATAGGACACAATCTAGCCAACGAGCTAGAGTCAAGAGGTTATCAGGTCACGGTGCTTGATAATAAGATGAACAACTATAAGTTCTTGTCTCCTAGAGTTTCTCTAGTTCTTGGAAATATTAAATTAACTAAATTACGTCAGCAGTTTGATGTTGTTTATCATCTAGCTGCCTTACGGTCTGTTTCAGACTCGTTCTTCGAAGCTGAAGACTATATATCAACAAATATCTGGGGAACTCAGAAGATGGTACAGTCGTTCCCTAATGCTAGATTCGTGTTCGCATCGAGTTCAACAGCCGCTGAACCTAAAAGTATTTACGGTATAACAAAGAGAGCAGCGGAAGATTTTGTTAGTCTTCATTCTAATTCAGTTTCTATTCGTTTTATGAATATCTTCGGAGAAAGACAGACCGATAAGAACATGGAGTTTCCAGCTTTCTGTCACGCTCTTAAAAACAATAAGAAAGCAATTCTATACGGAGACGAAATAATAAGAGATTATATGTATGTTCACGATTTAATTCCCGAGCTTATTCGTATAGGAGAAAGTAAATTAACCGGAACAACAGATACAGGATACGGAGAACCAATCAGTATTCTTAATCTTTACAAGCTCTTAGCCTATCACTTTCAAAAAGAAGAACAGATTATTAACGGACCCGAGAGAATTGGAGATATGGCGTATACGTGCTCAAGTAATAGACTTCAGATTCCTAAATATGGCTTTGAGTGTGGATTATCAAGAACCGTAGAGTGGTATAAAAAATATGGAGAATAGTATGATGCCTTCACCAGAAAAGATTCTGCATTTTGACAGAGACCTAGAATACTTTCAAGAGTTTCCAGCTCCAGTAATGGAGAATTTGCAGAGAATGCACTACACGAATATCAATAGCACTATCCCTTATTTCGGACCTATGCTCTACTTTCTGGTTCGTCAGTTTGGGTGTGAACAGATTCTTGAAATTGGTCATGCAGAGGGTTACTCTTCATTCTATTTGGCACATGGCGTTAAAGATAATGCCACTCGTTTTGGAATGAAGGGCAATCATTATTATGGGATTGATATTGTTCAGACAGATTCGACGAGAGCCAAACTCGAAGCAGAGGGGCTTCCAGTTACAGTGTTAAACAAAGATTCTATGACACTGAACAAAGACTCATTCCCAGGTGTTGTATTTGACATGATTTTCCAAGATGGCAACCACGATACTGAGCATGTACTCGCAGAGTTCGATGCTATGTGGTGCACCTTGAAGGGAAATGGCGATGGGTACTGGATAGCACATGACTGCTACGGACCTGCCGAGGAGGGCTGTAGACTTCTAATAGAAAAAATTAAAAATGAAAATGTCCCCGTTGAGTACATTAGATTGGGTGGAGTATATGGTCTGCTCATCATTCGAAAGATGGAAGGATATGATTACAACAAACGCTACTGGACTGACTAATGAAATGTTGTTTGTGTGGTAAAAATGTAACTCAACTTCTCACCGATACTTTACGCAATGGTGAAAAAAAGAACGTGTATTATTGCCCAGACTGCGACTTGGGTATGCTGGATAATGAGAAAACTCAGCAAGAATTACGCCAGTATTACAGTCACATCTATCGTACAGATAGACCAGAAAAATTATTCGCTGACTTCTTTCCCTTTCAAGAAGATAGATTAAAACAGATTCGACCGTACTTGAATAAAGACATGAGATTATTGGAGCTTGGTTGTTCTGCTGGTATGTTTTTAAACCACGTTAAAGATTCAGTCAAAGAAATTGCTGGATTGGATTACGATACTAAGTCTGCCAAGTTCACTGAAAAGCTCTGTCATTGTAAAGTATATAGCAATGAGAATCATCTACCAGAAGCGTATTTTGATATTATATGTTTGTTTCAAACGTTAGAGCATGTACACCAGCCAGAAGATTATTTGAGAAATGTTCTTAAGTCATTGAAACCAAATGGGTTAGTATATATTGAAGTTCCTAATTTATATGATGCTTTGGTCTCTACTTATGATATACCAGTTCATTATAAATTCTTTTTTCACACTGCTCACTTGTGGTATTTCTCAGAAAAAAGTTTAACTATTCTAATGAAGAAGTTGTGGGTTAATGGTAAAGTAAAGTTTATCCAAGATTACAATCTACTGAATCATTTAGGGTGGGCTAACACAGGATTATTGCAGGATTATATTGCTGGTAGAGCTCTACCAAACGTACCACTGAAGAAGCACGAAGAGCTCAATCATTTTTTTGTTGACATTGACAAACAATATAAGCAGCTTTTAGCAAAGCTAAAAATTACATCCAACATTCATTTTATAGGAAGGTATTGCGTATGAGAGGGGCTGCAGAATTTGTTAAAGCGAGATTTAATTATCCCGTTAAAGTAGCTGAAGTTGGTGTTGAGAGGGGCAACAATGCTCTTGATATGCTGGAACACATGAGTATAGATGAACTCTACTTGATAGACCACTATGCTCCATACGCTGATTATTTGGGTGGTCTGTGCCCACAAGATATCCAAGATAAAGTATACCAAGAGATGTATAAACGAGTTAATGCTTTTCTGGATAAGGTTGTTTTTATCACTCGTGATGCCACTCTTGCCAGCACATTGTTCCCAGATGAATTTTTTGATTTTGTCTATATTGATGGAAACCACGACTACGAGTGTGTTAAATCTGATATAAAAACGTGGCTTCCAAAGGTTAAGCCTGGTGGAGTTTTGGGTGGACATGATTTTGATACTCGCAATGTCACTCGTCAAGATGTAGCAGAAGCAGTAAAAGATTTCTGCACAGAAAATCCATATGAATTTATAGTGTTTCCTGGAGAGCAACTCCAGTTTAGTGATTGGGCAATTATACGATGAAACATACATTTGTAGTTTCTACTAGCTATGCTTATCTTTTCGCTTTAAATTGCACTATTAATGCAGCCAAGTATTTTGGAACAACGGCAGACTTTCATATTATCTATGCTGATGACATTACACCAGAAATGAGAGATGCTTATAATGATGCGTTTCCATTTAAGATTTTTTGGCATCCAATTGAACCACTGTATCAGAGCTTGCCATTTACAGCAGCTATTCGTAGACCCTCTAAGTTCTGGTCTACTCCTTGGTTGCTAGCTTCGCAGCTGCTCGATGAATACGATTCAATTTGTATTCTACAGTCTGATGAGATGCTCATGACTAATGTTAACAGTCTATTTAGAATGGCAGCCATGTCAGATGTTCTTATAGCTGCTGAATATCACGTTGGTTTAGAAGCTGAAGATTTGCCATTTGGTACTACTAAGAGCATCTTGCATAGAGGGTACTATTCTTTCTATGACCAGTTAGTATTCGTTGGTAGAGCCAACAAACAGATTTTGGTTGACACTTACACTCAGCAGTGCATGGAACGTTGGACTACTGAGCCACAGACAGAGATTGATGACCCTCTCTGTGCGTTTAATCAAGCCTGTGCTACCCACTTAACAAAAGAGCGAGTATTTGGTTTAGACTCTCCCACATGGACTTATGATAATGGTGGTTGGTCAAGACGCAAGTTGAGATATGACCCTAGCAAAAAAGCACTATTTGATGTAGATATTAGATTACATGGGATGCATACTAAGTGGTGGTTAAATGGGATAATTCCCTCTGCCATAGAGCGAGAGTTGTATCCAGAAACAAAAGAGATTATTGCTCACAACTATAATCTTGAGAGAGAATTAATGGTAGACTTCAATGAGATGACCCCAGCTACCAGATGTGACGCTTATGACCATTCACCCTTTATAACAGGAGATAAACAATGATTTGCCCAGCATGTTTGAGAGATGAAGCAACAGAAGAGCTAGTAATATCAGGTCACACTTATAACTTTTGTGGCTTTGATGCTTATAAGTTAGACAGATTTGCCCACAATATGGTTCATGGTCACTCAGTTAATATACTCTGGGGTAATGGTCGTATTGGTTGGGGAGAGTGGGGAACAATCCATAATTTTCTCCATGAGCATAATATTAAAGAAGTCTTGGAAATTGGATGTGGTTTGTCGTCAGAACTATTCGTTAGTGCTGGAATGTCGCTGATTGGATTTGACACTCACGCTACGCATGTGGCTGCACTGCAAAGACTTGAGCCACTAAGAGGTAGAGCAGTGTTTCATCATTATGCTGGCGATGGTACTGAGGGCGGTGTAATTCCTCCAGTCGAAGAACTCTATCCTGAACGTAAGTGGGAGTATGTATTTGTAGACGGTCCTCATCGTAGATTTAATGAAGTGAAAGTAGCAATGCAAGTATCTAGCAGATTTATTCATTTGCACGACCCGAATCTTGGCGAAGAGTCTTTCTTTCCTAACGCAGACTGGGTGGAAATTGCCCCCGGTAGAATCTACGAAAAGGTGAATCATGAGACGAATGCAGCATGAACAGATAACAGCGATTTGCAATTCTCATTTTACTGGCGATATTATTGGAATTGAAATTGGCACAGGCACTGCTCAGACTCTAGAACTAGTTCTAGCATATTCTCCCAATCTAAAATTAATGTACACAATTGACCCATATGTGCACAATGATAATAGTCAATTTGAAGCTCACGCTCCAGTTGAGAAACAAGAAGAGTGGAAAGAGATTGCTAGAGTTAGACTCGAGCCATATGTCAATAGAGTAGTAAAGATTATTGATACTAGTGATAATGCAGTAGCTCAAACTCCAGATAGCGTAGACTTAGTATGGATAGATGGAGACCATAGCCCAGACCAAATTCTTAAAGACATTAAAAATTATTATCCTAAAGTTAGAAAAGGTGGTATTTTTGGTGGTCACGATTATCAGCATGTGATACGACATTTCAGAGAGATGATTGATGGCATTATCTATTTAGGTGATGACTGGACGTGGTGGGTTATAAAAGACGATAGGGAGTTGCATGTCTAAATACGCAATTACAATTGGTTCTAGCCATGCATATTTGCAGGGTCTCAATGCTACACTAAATGCCATTGATTATTATGGTGTTAAAGATGTGGATGTCTATGTTTTCTCGAATAAATTTCTTAAGCCCTATTTCGATTATCTAGAGGGTAAATTTGATTTTCCATTGTACTACTTAGATGCCGAAGAGCTTTGTCCTGATAACGAAACTCAGTTTGCTGCAGATGGTGGAGTAGCATGGAAAGACGTAATGTTTTTCTGGGGCAAGTATCCACTGTTTAAACAAATTATGCACAAGTATGATGCCATCATGCACTTAGATGCTGATATGATGTTAGTGGATGATATTTCAGAATATTTTAAAATAGCTGCAGAATCTGGAAAGTTACTCATAGCAGGAAATGGTCGAAGTGTTTATTCTCTTAAACAAATTGAAGAGCCACGTTTCAATACCACTCCAAACGAATTGTTGGAATTTTGCAAGGGATTTCCAGTTATCAATTATGTTTTCTGTATGGATGCCAAAAAGTATATCCCACTGCTCGATTATGTTTGGGATTTACGTAACGATACAGAGAGAAATACCAAACACTATGGACTTGAAACAGCTTACTTTGTGCAGGGGTTATATAAATGTAATCTTCTAGACCAAGTAGTAGAACTACCCTTTGGTCATTGGATTTCTGATAATTATTTAACTAATACCAGAATACCATTGGAAAAAGACAATAATGGAAAATATCATTTGATTGCTCCAGATGGGAAACCTATTCAAGTTGTGCATGGAAGATTTTGGAATGCTCATGTGACCAACCATACTTTAGACTTAACTGACCCAAGAAGAAGTCCACACAACCACGCAAGTCAATATGAAGTCGCTTTGTTTAATGTAGAATCTCATACTCGCTTAACTGATTTTTTAAACTACGAGTGGAAAGCGAAGATACAAGAAGTTCTTGCACTCAACTCCAACTATGCCCCCTACATAGATGTGCATACTGCTTGGACAAGAGTATCTCGATTCTTAGAGCAACCTTGGGGGCAAAGATGACTGGTCTTAAACAATTTGATTTATTTTTATCTAAATACTGTACTACACCTGGAATGATGTTGGACGTTGGTGCGTCTGGTCAGATTATAGATACTGAAGTAACTTCGATGGGTCACACTTATCACTCATTGAATTTGGGATTTGGTTTTTTTGATGTCCAAAAAGACCCATATAAATGGGATATGATTTCAGACAATACTTATGATTATGTGATAAGTGTCGCAACATTCGAACATATTGAGTTTCCTTGGTTAACAATGCTGGAGATGGTTAGAGTTGCGAAACCAAATGGTATTATTTATATTTTAGTTCCATCTACTGGAGACCTACATCCAAATACTCTAGATTGCTGGAGAATGTTTCCAGATGGAATCAGAGCTCTAGCGAAGTTGGGCAAAGTAAAAGTTCTCGATGTTATTTATGACCAAACCGAAGCGTGGCATTACTGTGAAGGAATATTTCAGAAATGAATCATCATGAGCAAGTGATAGAAATATTTCAAGAGCATTTTAGAGATTCTAGAATTACTGGAATTGAGCTTGGCACTGCTCAAGCATGTTTAACAAAAACCATGCTAATGTTACTGCCAAATTTAGAAATGATTTATACGATTGACCCGTATCAGTATAGACCTAATGAGCAATTTGAAGCATCTATAGGTCCTCAGGAGTACCACGATGATAGACGAAGACAAGCAGAATTGGCATTATCATTCTACGAGGGCAGATACAATTTACTTCGCACTACAAGTGATGCTGCTGTGTCTCTTACTCCTGATAACGTCAATTTTGTCTGGATAGATGGAGACCATACTCCAACACAAGTTATCAAAGATATAAATAATTACTATCCAAAAGTTTGTAGTGGTGGTATCTTTGGAGGACATGATTGGAATTTAGTTGGTAGTTTAGTAAACAATTTAATTTCTGAACCCGTCACACTGGGTACTGACCATACTTGGTGGGCAATAAAAAAAC